>Ga0187782_10003440_pt1 | contig 11792 bp, 9 predicted proteins | sample 0715_SJ02_MP15_2_FD_132454 | JGI IMG/M metagenome (GOLD analysis project Ga0187782, IMG submission 132454) | Tropical peat soil microbial communities from peatlands in Department of Meta, Colombia - 0715_SJ02_MP15_20_MG | ecosystem: Environmental > Terrestrial > Soil > Wetlands > Peat | place...
CCGTTCGCCAATTCTGAACGATTTGCCCAGCGTGAAATCCACATTCACCTGGTCCGGGCCAATAATGCAATTCCGCGGAGAGTCTCCGAAACCCGTAGAGCCATCGCCGGAGTTGATAACCGGACCAACCGGCACATAGGCATTGGGGTTGACCCAATTCGCCAGCTTGGTCTGAAGGCTGCCCGAGTTCAGCGCATTGCTGCAATTGAAGCCGGGAGCAAAATTGGCTGTGACCAGCTGTGGGGTGGTCATGTTATAGTCCGTGCCTGCGTCTATATCCTGGATGGTGATCGGTGATCCTGATTGCGCCACGATCACGCTGTCGACTTCCCAACCTCCCAGCGCATATCCCGCGGCGTCGTGATGGCCGGCGAAGAACGGCAAAGCATAATTGAGACTGGTGGTAAAGCGGTGACGGCGGTCGAAGTCGGAAAGACCACGTGAGGCAGCTCCGCTAAGCTGGTTGTTGACCCGCGTGATGAACGCCACACTCGCCGTGGAAACATCGTCGATCGACTTGGCCCACGTGTAGGCGCTTTGCAGAAACAGGCCTCTCGAGAAACGATGCAAAACGGTAGCCTGCAAGGCGTTGTAATGGGAATCGGAATCAGGATAGAAGGCTTCAAAGTCGCTGGGTGCGATCCCGACGTCGGGCGCTCGGGCCTCAGCATTGGCGTATGTATTTTGAAAAACCTGGTAGGTCGTTCCGCCGATGCCGGTCACCGTGAGCGGGCTGGTCGGGCTCTGCACCAAAGCGGGTTGGTCGGGATCCGAGGTCGAGCGCAAACGAGAACCCTTGGTGCCGACATAACCAAGTTCCATGACCCAGTTTCCGCCGAGCTGGTGCTGGATAGTGAGGTTCCACTGCTGCGTTGTCCCGGCAACCCAATGCAAAGGAATCGACGGGGCAAAGTAGTCGGCGGCGGTGCCGGGAGCGAAAGTTGGCCCGCCGTTCGACGCTGGTTGTCCCGCGGGAGCTCCCGCGAAACCGTTAAGAAACGCCGGCGTGGGCACGAACGCCCCCAGCGTTGAGGGAGATGCGCCAAGCGGCGGTAGAGTAGTTCCGGCGTAGAGTGTGGACAGGCTGTAGGGTGTACCAGCAGGAAACACCAACGGATAAAACGGAGGCGCAAATGCCAGATTGTCAACGCCGCCAATATCTTCGCGCACGCTGTAGATTCCGTAACCGGCGCGGAAGACGGTGTTATGCTTTCCGCCCACATCGTAAGCAAAGCCAATCCGCGGTTCAGGGACCCGGGCGTACTCATTGTCCAGCGCAGCGTTGTTCAGCGTGCCGGTCAGGCCGGGAAGATTGAACTTGTTCGCGCATTTCGGCCACACGTAGGGCTGTCCTATTGGGTAATTTGAATCTGACGGGACGCTGTTGCCTAGGTGGCACAACTGATCGGCAACCGCGCCCACCCACTCCATGCGAAATCCCAGGTTAATAGTCAGAGTTCGCGTGGCGCGGTAATCATCCTGCGCAAAAAGGGAATACACCGGAATGTGGTAATCGTGAGTGAAAGTCCCGCTTCCTCCCTCCGCGTAGGTCGGTTCGCCCAACAGGAAGTTCTGGAAGGGATAAAGACTCAGGTCAGCTCCAGGCAGGAAGAGCAGCAGAGGATTATCGAGCACGGGCAGGGCGCGGCGGTCTGAAGTGCGGTCAGCCTCGCCGCCGAAACGGAGAGAGTGGCGCCCGCGGGTCCAACTTACGGTATCCAGCCAAACCAGGGAATCGGCCAGCGCTGATTGTGGCTGGTTGGGAAAAGGCCCAATTTGCAGGCCGGGCATTTGGAACCTGTACATGTTCGGCTGTCCGTAACCATCGTTAATGCCGAGCGCAGCAGGCGACGTTCCGGGGACGGCAACGTTCAACAACGCGTCGCTGATCACATTCACGCCGAAGCGGAATTCATTGATCAATCTGTTACTGAAAGAGTGAGTCTCGGCGATACTGCCATTTCGTCCACGCAAGGGGACGTCGAGGGGAAAGTTCAGGTTGGTGTCAATCGCCGGGTAGCCGGTTTGCACTTGCAGGTTATCTGCGCCGAACGGTTCGTACACTTCTGAATCCGACCAGAAGAAACGCTCGGTGATTCGGTCCCTGCTGCCATTGAAATCTTTGTCCCAGTTGGCTGTGAACTGGTCGTCTCGGTAGCGGCCGGGGGTGCTCAGGGTGAGCGAGCCGGTGCCGTCGCTGGGAATCAGCCAGCCCCCGCCTGTTCCCGGGCCAAACTGATTGCCCGGTGTGTTCAGCAGGTTATAGACAACTGGATCGAGCCCGCAGGAGCCATTGTTGGGATTCGCATAAGCTGGCAAGCCCGCTGTCCCAAAGAAGGCAGGTGCACTGATGAGGGTCGCGCATGTTCCCGCTGCGGCCCAATTGCGCGCCTGCGGAATTGCCGGCAGGGCAGCTCCGCTAATATAGGTTCCCAGCGAATCGCCGCTGCGCTGGCGTGTACCCTGGTAATTTACATAAAAATAACCGAGCCTCCCATTGCGACCCACCGGGCCACCGAAGTCGCCACCAAAGATGTTCTGTTTGAGATCGAATTTCCCGATGAAATAGTCGTTCGCATCCAGGTCCGTGTTGCGGAAATACTCCCAAAGATCGCCGTGAAAGCTTGAGGTACCACCCTTCATAATGGCATTGATATTTCCGCCGCCGTTGCGTCCCTGGGTGGCGTCGTACAAGCTGGTGCTGACCTTAAACTCCTGGATGGAATCAGGATTGGGCACTGGCGTGTAGGTGAGTTCGCCGAAAGAATAGTCGGAGGCTGAGACGCCCTCGATCAGATAATTGTTGTTATCTTCTCGCCCGCCGTTCACGTCGATGCGCACATCTCCGCGGCCGAGCGCTGCGGCGTTGTTCAAACTGGCGGTCGCGCCAGCGTTGAGATCGAGCAACTGCTGGAAGTTGCGTGTGGCCAAAGGAAGGCTGGTCACGGTCTGCGCGCCCACGGACTGTCCAGTGGTCGCATCCGTCGTATTCACCTGTTCCACCAGCGACTGCACCTCCACCACTTCCTTCACCCCCTTCACTTTCATGACTGCGGTCATGCGCGTGGTTTCGGTGATGCGCACCACCACGCCGGGGAACTTGGTATCGGGAAAACCGGAGGCGTGGACTTCCACCGTGTAGACACCAACTGGCAACAGGGTGGCCGCAAACGATCCCGAGCTGTTGGTGGTCAATTTGCGCAGCACTTCGCCCGTGGCTTCGTTCGTGATGCTCACGTTGGCAGCGGCGATCACGGCGCCAGTTGTGTCTTGAACCACTCCTCCAATTGCGCCGGTGGCTCCGCCTTGCGCGAACGTCAGGACGGCACACAATGCAATAAAAAGACCGGAAGCCAATATTCTCGTGTGAAGTGAGTTCATCTTGTCCTCCAACAGGGCGGTCGTTTTTTCGTAGTTTCGTGTCTTGCTCACTCGCGGCACGTACGGCGAATGAAGAAGGTGAGGACGTGTGCGGGTGAGTGTACCACGATATACCACTTCTCCCAGGCCATGTTCAAGAAATATACGCAGGTCGGCGCAGTATTGGCGCGATGAATGCAGCCCATTAAAATTTCTTATAAGCGCTGTTTACTCTTTCACCGGCTGTGTGGTCATCTCCACCGGCTCGCCGCCCGCCACATGCTGCGCGACGATCAACCGCCGCGCTTCAATACGAATTTTGGGCAAATGCAGCGCGAACCAGCCCGCGCCCGCCAAACATGCCAAGCCGCCGATGGCCACCGTCATGGGTGCGCCCAGATGCTCAGCTAGCGCACCGCCAAACAGCGCTCCAATGGGAGCCATCCCCATGAACATCATCGAATACACGGCCATGACCCGGCCACGCAGCGCGTCCGGCACCATCACCTGAATCAGCGTGTTGGAACACGCCATTTGCAGCATGATGGTGTAACCCACCGGCAGCAGCAGGAGCACCGAGACCCAGAACTTGTGCGACACGGCGAACACAATCAGACTCGCGCCGAATCCGGCGCAGCACCACGCCACCCACCGTCCCAGGCCCCTCACGCCTTCGCGGAAGGCCAGTGTCAACGCACCCAGCAGAGCGCCCACGCCCGTGGCGCCCATCAGGATTCCCAGGGCCCGCGCCCCGCCGTGAAGAATCTGATCAGCAAAAATCGGCATCAGCACCACGTAGGGCAAACCCACCAGGCTCACCATTCCCAACAACAGTAGCAGCGCGCGGATGGGCGCGGTGTGATTCACAAAGCGGAAGCCCTCCATCATGTGCTCCAGCGGCGATGCCGAGAGCGCCCGCGCCGGGCTGTGCACGCGCATCAGCAATAGGCCGATGATCACCGCGATGTAGCTGACCCCATTGGCGAAAAAGCACCAGCCTTCGCCGATCTTGGCCACCAGAATGCCGGCAATTGCCGGCCCGATCACGCGCGCGCCATTGAACATCGAGGAATTCAGCGCGATCGCGTTCATCAGATCGTCCTTGCCCACCATATCCACCAGAAACGACTGCCTCCCCGGAATGTCGAAGGCATTCACCACACCCAGCAGGGCTGCCAGCACGAACACATGCCACACCTGCACTTTATGAAGAAGGGTCAGCGCCGCCAGAATGAAAGCCAGCAGCAGCGAAGCGGTTTGCGTGGCAATCACCACGCTTCGCCGGTTGTTGCGATCGGCGGTGATTCCGCCCAGGGGCGCAAACAGGAACACGGGAATCTGGCTGGCGAATCCCACCGACCCCAGCAGCAACGCCGATCCCGTCAGCCGATAGACCAGCCATGCCTGGGCCACATTCTGCATCCACGTGCCGATGAGCGAGATCAGTTGTCCGCTGAAGAAAAGCTGGAAGTTGCGATGGCGCAGCGCCCGCCCGGCGACCTGCAAGCGTGAGCTGCGCGCGAAGGCGTTTTCATCGCCGTTGGTCACCGCTTTTTCCTGAATTGGGAATCGAGATTCCGGCACAAATCCTTTGGATGACTCACCCACCACCCATGACTACTATAACTTGTGCGTGGTGCAGACGGGCAGCCGAGGCAAGGCATGACGCGCACAAAATTTTTGACTTCCCAGACTGGCCGAACTGCGCTACAGTGGCAGTTGCTTTTTCTGCCCCGGTTCCAGCAAAGAAGTGAGGCGCCATGACTTCTCTCCCAATTGGTGTTGAACGCCGCATCGGACAGCGCTTCGCCTTCAACCTTCCGGTATCGCTGCAGGATGTGGCTACCGCTGCCGAAGGTCTGGGGTTTACGCAGGACGTGAGTTCCCGCGGGGTCTTTCTGTTCACTGACATGGCGCTCCAGGAAGGCGCTGAGGTCGAACTCACGCTGAAAATGCCCTCTGAGATCACGCTCGGGGAAAGCATGCGCGTGCGTTGCCGGGGACTGGTGCTGCGCATTACTCAGCCCGCAGATATCGCCGAAAGCAAAGCCGAGAGCAAGTCCAGCGACCGAAAAATCGGCGTAGCTGTTTGCCTGAAGGGCTACGAATACCTGGCCGAACCGGAAGAAGGATCGGCAGATTTCCGCCGTGTCTCCGCGCTGCACGCCCCCGACGAAACGGAGCGTCCGGCTGCCCCTTTACCCCTTACTCCGCGTGCCGCCGCCCACTAATCTCGATAGCCCGTTCGAATCATTCCCAATTTCTCTGTGTTTGGCATACAATGTCGAGTAATTCCAGCGCCTTCGTCGAGGGAGTTTCTCTGCTGTGACCCTCATCCCAAGATTCATCTGGCAAGTCGCAGTGTGGTGTGCGTGCGGATTGCGTTCGCGCAAAACCGCAGGCGGTTACCTGAGTCACTTGGCTAACGGTACTTTCTCTTTCTAACATGCAGACACCGAGAGAAATCAGCGAGAACCGCGCCATGCATGGCATTTCCGTAGCCCTCCTGACCGAGGACCGTGACCGCTTGTCCGAGCTTCAGAACCGTCTGGAGGCGACCCGCCTGGCCCGGCTGGTTTATAACCACCTCGGCTTCCCTGTAGGACCTACGGATGCCATCCTGCGCCAGATTCAGGATCTCCGCGCGGAGGTCGTGCTGGTGGATATTGCGGCGGGAAATCCCCAACCCGCCATCAAAGCGATCGAGCTGCTGCAAGCCACGACGCTTCAGCTCGCCATCTTTGCCAATGGTGCCATGCAGCCCAACACGATCGTGGCGGCCATGCGGGCCGGCGCGGGCGAATATCTCGACGACACCGCCGGACCGGATGCCCTGCTCGAGGCCCTCACACGCTACAGTTCCAACCGCACCCGCAGCCGCGGTGGTGCAGGCAAGGCTCGCATCTTCACTTTTCTCAGCGCCAAAGGGGGCGCCGGCGCCACCACGGCCGCGGTCAATACGGCCGTTGCCTTACAGCAGGCCCACGGCGACGTCGTTCTGGTGGACTTCGCCCCGGTCGGACACGCTCAACTTCATCTCAACCTGCGCCCCAGCTTTGGAGTTCCCGACGCGCTCGAGAACCTGCACCGCCTCGATGCTTCTCTTCTCGAAGGCCTGATGACGACAGCCAAAGATGGCCTGCATCTTCTCGCGGGACCGCAGCAGCCGTATCACTCCCTGCCCACGCCGGCGGAATTGGCCCGCCTGTTCGACCTGCTGGTGAACCACTATCGCTTCGTCGTGGTCGATGCTTCCAGCCGGCTGGATTCCACCACGCGCCTGCTCTCCGATCTCTCCAATGCCGTGCTGCTGGTGGCGCAAACCGACGTGGTTTCGCTGTGGAGCGCGGGGCGCATTCACTCATTTTTGGAAGAAGGCGCGAGACGCAACCGCTTGCGCGTCCTTCTGAACCGCTTCAAGAAGATTCCTGGCTTCAGTGACGAAGACGTGCAGCAAGCCACGCACTGCAAAGTCTTGTGGAAGATTCCCAACGCCTTCCAGGTGATCTCGCCCGCCATCGATCACGGTACGCCCGTGGTTTTGCAGGAGAATCTGGAAGTGAGCCGCTCGTATCGCGCGCTGGCCGCCGCCCTGGCCGAAGCCTCCGCCGACCAGGACGGCGGGCTCGATCTCGTCTACGGCAAGGAAAAAGCCGATGCCAGGAAGAAAGCCCCCGGACGGCTTGTGATCTCGCCGGCAAGGGCCGGGCAATAAACCTGCCCGGTGGCGCGCGCGCCCTCGTTCGTGCAAGTCGTAATCCATCACCCCATATTCAGTCTGCTTATTTCGTTGGCACTTGGGTTACTCCCGAGGTCACGATCAGGCCCTTCAGCATACCTCCCAGCACCAACGGTCCAATTGGAGTAAAAACAATGCCACGGCTGTCAGCTCGGGGAAAGGGCGTATTTTCGGCGACCGTCTCCCATTGATGGCGATGCACGTCATAGTCAAAGGTCAAGGCAGATTCATCGGAAGTCTGGCCGTCATACGTGACGCCATTGAAATCGTGGGGAGCCGTCGTGCCGCCGGAAAAAAATACCCTGTGCTCGCGGTCGGAGCCGCCACCGGCGATAGCAAAACGCGCGGAGCCGGGATGCGGCGGCAGCTTGCTCCACTCAATCTTGTTTGCATCCTTGTGGTCGATTTTGCCCAGCCAGCACTCGTCGGAAGCGACGTAGCGCGGTCCGCCTGAGGAGCCGGCCTTGGCCCCGTCCACGATCACGATGTTCTCGTCAGAGATGCCCCCGGACAGGCCAAACACCGGCGTACCGGGAAAGGGAGTGGCCTGAGTCCACGTATCGGTTTGGATGTCATAGACCTGCACGTTATTTATCGGGCCTGCGGCTGAGCGCCCGCCGATGAGATAGATGTAGCGGTTGTGTATGCCGCCCGAAACCGCGCTATCGACAGGAACTGGAATGTCTTTGCCGCGTGACCACTGGCGGCGTGGCGGATCGTAAACGTTGACGTCAGGAACGGCCACTTCAGCTCCCTGGGCATCGACCATGTACCCACCCATAAGTATCACCAGGTCTCGCGCGGAGGCGGCGCTGGCCCCGATCCGGCCCCCAACTCCCGGCACAGGGCGGCCTTGCGTCCACTTCGCGTGAACCAGGCTCATGACATACACCTGATTAGTGATGTCGTCCCAGGTTTTGCGCGGGCCAACACCCATGAAGGAGTAGATTTCCAGCCCACCATGAGTGGCGGCAACGGCGTTGCCTGTCACGGCCGCGGGCATGGAGGGAATTTGTTTCTTTTCTGCACCCGGCAATGACGCGGCGCAAAGTAGCAGGGTGATGAAAACGGAAAATTTCTTCATTGCAGAAATGTTACCGCAGATTGCTGATTTACGACGGCTGGTTACTCGAAATCCAGCGTCAGAACCAGGTTTGGCGGCGGTACTCGCGGTAGGCCTCGCCAAAAGCGGCTTCCAGAACTCGCGCTTCACGGTGGGCGCGCAGCGCCTGCATGGCGGCAACAAACAAGACCAGCAGCCAGAGAATGGGCCGGTGCAGGATCAAAACAAACCCTGCCAGCATGATGGTTCCAAAAACATAGATGGGATTGCGAATCTTCGAATAAACTCCGTGCGTTACCAACTGGCGGGCTTGTGGCGTAACCGAGAACGACCGGCCCAGTTGATAGCGCGCGGCGCCAATTCCCGCGAGGCCGATGACCATGAGCGCGGCGCCAAGGTCGTGTTGCCAGTCCCACGGCCCGGGCCGGGAAAATACGAACCACAAAAGCGCCGCGGCAATGGCGATTTGCACGACGGTAAAGATTGCAAGCGATAGACGCTGCATGACTCCTCGCCCAGGATTTTATTCGATCAGCCCTTGGCGTGCAGCGTGAATGAAGTCCGTGTAGGCAGGCGTGTTTCCAGCCGAGCGCACCAGGGTGGCAATCTGCCCGCGATGATAAGCGGAGTGCAACAGCACATGGCTCAGAATATCCTCCACGGTGCTGGTCCACGGCTCGCCTTTGGTGTTTTTGTAGGTAACTTCCTGGGAAGCCCCCGCGGCGGTCAGTTGGCCGAAGAAATCGCGCCATAGCCGGGCGACTTCGCCAACTTGCTTCTCACACTGGTCGAAACTGAACTCGGGCCACACCGGCAGAGACTGCGGCTGCTGCCGGATGCGCTCCAGCCAGAGCCGCTCGGCGGAAAGAATGTGCGCTAGAATCCGGAGCGGCTGCGCATTCGCACCGCTGCTTACCCTCAGCACGGCCAGCACTTCCCGGTTCGCCCATTCATCGTAGGTAAATTGGCGGCGCAGATAGGAGAGAAGTTCCATTTGACTGAGTGGAGTTTATCATTAGATGTTTCTCATCCAGTGGGAGGCAATCTTAACCGTTCGTTCACAATTCGGGGCTACACTTAACTCCATGCCACGAAAGACCGGCCCATCGCGGACCACCGACGCAGAACCGGTTGCCGGCGACGCCAAAACGGTGGACGGTGCCGCTGCCGCTGCCACGAGGGCCAGGAAACTGGTCGGATCACTCGACCAACTGTCGCGCACCGCGCTCAAGGCGTTTCTCATTGCGCGTGACGCCGCCTTCAATGTCCCCGATCTGCTCGCTCACTCCTCGCGCATGGCTTTTCTGGCGATCAGAGATTGCGAGAAGGAACTGGATGTAATCGAGCGCTATATTGACGACCGCCTGCCGGCGGCGATCACACGCGTCAACGAAGTGAAGGCCCGGCAGTTGCTGACAAGCCTGAAATGCACCACCGATCTGGAGCGCATTGGCGACCTGATGATGAGCGTGGCCCTGCGCGTACAGTCGCGCACGACGAGAATGGCGGCTTCCGATACGCGCCAACTGGTGGAGATGTCGCAGACGCTGCGCGAAATGCTCGACCTGGTCTACCGCGGCTTTGTCAATCTCGATCTGGAGTGCGCTCGCAAGGTCATGCAGATGGATAAAGATATCGACCGCGTCTGCCATGCCCTGTTCCAGAAGCACCTGACCGAACACGGCTCGGATCAGAATCCTTCGAGCTTTGATGTCCTGTTGATGGCGCAGGCGTTGGAACGCGCGGGGGACCACACCACCAACCTCGCCGAGGACCTCTACAGCCTGATTGAAGGCCACAGCGTGCGGCATGCCCCCAAAAAACGGGCAGCATCGTAGATTAGGTACCTGAGCAACCAACTCACTTCCACGGCGAAGGTGGAAAGGTGACCGTCACGCTAAGCAATCCCTGCACTTTTCCTAAATCGTCGGTTTCGCGGTTGAAAACAACCTCTCTGCGATTGTCGGAAAAGCGCGGATCGAGAAGGTAGAGTTTGATGACAGTAAATTCCCGAAGCCCACTATAGTTGCGCACTTCGTTGAACAGCGCGCCGTAGAGCACATAAATGTGTGAGTTCCATTCCATCACCAGGGCGCGGTGGTCGAGCAAAGTCCTGACGATGGTGTCCGCGGAAATCGCAGTGCGTGAGAGGTAGTCTGCGTTCACCAGAACGGGCCGGCCGTTGCTCAGCAGATGTCTGCCCTGCAACTTGGCACCGAAATCCTTCAAAGACAGTGGATCGGAGAGTGCGGCGTATTCGATCGCGTCGGCAAGAGCGGAGTCTTTTTCGCAGCATACAGCCCGGTCATGAAGCACCGTCTCGAGAGCCGCTGCCAACACGGCGGGCCGGTTCTTGGAAGCCGCGGTCCGTGCAGGCAGATCGGCCACCCGCACCTCTTGATTGGCGAGAAAAACAGCCCCGCCGCTTTCCTGTCCGTGAGCGAACGACGCGAGGAGGAGCAGAACGAGGGCTGTTCTCAGTGGCCAGTTCCCGGTTCCCAGTGGCTTCGTTCGCCGTTCGCCTTTGGTATTCGTTCTCACTTTCGCCTTCCATATTAACCCGATCTGATGATTGTCCTTCCGGCAACCGGATGCTCCGCGACTGCTTTCCGAATTCATCATTCCTTAACACGCAAGAAACATTCTCGCAACATTCTCAAACTAGATTTTCTAGTGGGGTTGGCGCAGGAAGAAGCCCTGCGCTGCAAGTCGATCAGCGGCCCGGTGACCATGCACTCCTCCATCGGCTCTTACGAATCGCCACGCGATATGAGCATGGCGGGCGTGTCTCGCCACCTTGTTTTTGTGGTGGAGGACGAAGAAGACATCGCCCGGCTGATCTCACACAACCTCCAGACCGCCGGTTTTGAGGTCCAAAGCTTTGTCAGTGGGGCCTCGGTAATTTCCGAAGCCCTGCGCGAGATGCCGTCACTGTTTCTTCTGGATGTGATGCTGCCCGGAGCCGATGGTTTTGACCTTTGCCGCCAGATCCGGCAGACACCGACGCTTTCTTCCACGCCCATCATTTTCCTGACCGCTAAAACCACAGAGGCGGACCGCGTGAAAGGATTGGAGATGGGCGGGGACGACTACATCACCAAGCCCTTCAGTCCGCGCGAACTGGTGGCGCGAGTGCGCAGCGTGTTACGCGGCGTGCGGCAGGCGCCGGTGACCCCGGAAGTGCTTCGCCTCGGCGATCTGGCGATCGACGCTTCTTCCATGACCGTGCAGGTGCAGGGACGTGCCATTCTGACTACGGTTCGCGAGTTTCGCCTGCTGGAGTATCTTGCCACCCACTGCGGACGCGTGCTCACCCGCGATCAGTTGCTGGATGCGGTGTGGAAAGAAACTCCGTTTGTCACTCCCCGTTCGATTGATGTTTATGTACGGCGGTTGCGCGAAAAAATCGAAGTTGATCCCCGCCACCCCAAATACCTGAAAACCCTGCGCGGCATCGGATACCGCTTCGAAGTGCCGAAATAACCGGTCCTCCGAGGTAAACTACCAATACCGAATCCTTACTTGACAAAAAGCCAGTTCAGGCGCACAATTTCATAGGCGAATAAAAAGCGAAAACGCCACTGGGCTTCCGCCCCGGAGTTCCCTGAAATTTCTTGAGGATTTTATGTC
>Ga0187782_10003441_pt1 | contig 11792 bp, 9 predicted proteins | sample 0715_SJ02_MP15_2_FD_132454 | JGI IMG/M metagenome (GOLD analysis project Ga0187782, IMG submission 132454) | Tropical peat soil microbial communities from peatlands in Department of Meta, Colombia - 0715_SJ02_MP15_20_MG | ecosystem: Environmental > Terrestrial > Soil > Wetlands > Peat | place...
GCGAACTCGACAGTCACCGTCACTGCGACAGCAGGCTCATAATGACCTCCCTTTCGTTTCTTGATCGAATAGTTCATGCAGAGAAAAAGAGCTTGCACTCATAGAGTATAACTGCGCCTGTGAATTCCGGACAATTGATCACCTCACAATCTCCTTTCAACTGCAGTGAATGGATGATTCATCCAGAACACTTTTTATGAATTCCTCCGATGCCAGCCGACTAATCACTCCTGAAAAAACCAGCTGGCAACGCAAGGAATGGAAATGAACCGAAGAGCCTTCCTCAAAATCGCGATCGTCGCCTCCGGCGCCGCTATCGGAGGATATTTCGGACCTGAACTTCTTGAAATGGCCAATACCTCCGTGCAATCCTTAGACAATTCAACACAATCTGGGATGACTCCCATCACAACTGATGATTGGATGATACCCCACCTACTGCGTAGGGGGAGTTTTGGCGCGTCACCAGACGAGCTAGCATACTTCGAGAACCTTGGAGTAGATGAAGCAACAAATCAGCTGATCAACTATCAGAACATTGACGCGAGCAACCTTCCTGACCAACCCAGCATTACTATGGAATTCACGAGAAAACCTCCAACGGGTGAGGTGGTGAACTTAGTGTGGTGGTGGGTTAACCGGATGGTGAATACGCCAAGGCCTTTGGAGGAGAAGATGGCTTTATTTTGGCACAACCATTTTGCGACTGCAATCTACAAGGTCAGAAGTCCCTTCCTGATGTTTAAACAGAATCAATTGCTCCGCAGCCAAGCAATGGGTAACTTCCGCGACCTCTTAATGGGAATGACCGAGGACCCCGCGATGCTCATCTGGCTTGACGGCGCGCAAAACAACAAGACAGCACCGAATGAGAATTATGGCCGCGAAGTGATGGAGGTTTTCACTATTGGGGTCGGGAATTATACGGAAGACGATGTCAAGGCCGCTGCGAGAGCGTTCACTGGTTATCAAATTGACAGATCAGGAAACTCGTTCTTCAACCCTAACCGACACGATGACGGAACAAAAACGTTCCTAGGTCAAACAGGCAACTTCGGGCCGGAGGATATTGTTAACATCCTAGCATCCCATCCTGCGACCGCGAAGTCCATCTCTCGCAAACTGTTCACATACTTCGCCTACGATAGCCCAAGTGACGATACGATAAATCGGATCGCAAACGTGTACACTGCAACCGATGGCGACATTAAAGCAGTCGTCAAGGCCATTCTCAATTCTGATGAGTTTTGGTCCGCTCAGGCATACCTAGCCTTGGTCAAGAGTCCAGTGGATTACCTGACGACAGCACTTCGCTCTCTTGGTGCAACTGTAAGCCCGAGGCTTGCAGTAGCCACCTTAAACAACATGGGCCAGCTGCCATTCGACCCCCCAAGTGTTTTCGGATGGCCCGAGGGCATAGGTTGGATCAACACCTCAACCATGTTGGAACGCTACAACTTTCCGTTACTCATACGAAATCCGGATAACGCTACAGTCGCGTTTGAGGACTCGGTGGATACAGCAAGTCGAACGCTTTTCCCTGAAGGACTACCCCAGGATGTGATGCAAATCATCCAGCAGTCCACAGATTCCCTCACAGACACCGCGGAACAGGTACGAAACGTGATCCGACTAACCATGTCTACGCCATACTACAACCTCAATTGATGACTAAGAATGCCAGTAAATGTTACTCGACGGCTCTTTCTGCAGCAGGTTGCGCAGTCGATAGGCAAAGTGCCCTCACTAAACCCCCTAAGTTTTGGGCCGAGTACGTTTGACATGAGTAGCGTGTTCTCTCCCCAGCAGATGGAGAGCATGGAGAATCGAACTCTGGTAGTGGTGCAGCTTAGCGGAGGTAACGATGGACTAAACACTCTAGTTCCATACACTCAGCAAGCCTACTACAATGCACGGCCCAACCTTGCGCTTGACAAGAGCGATGTCCTCCAGCTGAACAGTGATGTTGCACTGCACCCTAGCATGGCAGCGCTTCAATCTCTCTATAACGACAATCATGTGGCGATAGTACAAGGAGCGGGATATCCAAACCCCAACCTATCCCATTACGAATCGATGACGATATGGCAGACCGCTTCCCCAGACGAGACACCGCAAACCGGCTGGCTCGGTAGGTACCTCGACACCGCACGGAGTGTCGACAGTTCGATCAACGCTGTCGAGCTGGACACCCTGCTTTCTCCCACCGTTGTCGGAGAAAAAGAAAGAGCGACAGCCATCGATAGCTTGCGATCATTCAAAATCGCGCCGCTAACGAGACAAACCCAATCATCTGACGAGGAAACAATCAAGGCCCTCGACTCAATTCAGTGCAGCTCATGTCAGGAATACAATGATCTGGTTAATGCAATGATGGAGGCCGGCCTCGACGCCATGACCGCCTCAGACGTTGTTCGCCAAGCAGCGTCAAACTACGAAACTTCAGTTACGTACCCAACAAACGATTTTGCGAATAGATTGAAGCTGGCAGCGCAGGTTGTCTCTTCAAGCTTGAAGCCAACGATCATATACTTGCAAATCGGCGGCTTCGACACTCACGCAAACCAGAAGACCACACAAGCAAACCTCCTCAAGACGGTAAGCGACGGTATTTCAGCATTCTATCGAGATATGGAGTCCAAGGACAAAGCCGATGACACACTAATCATGACCTTCTCAGAAATCGGGCGCAGAGTCCATGAGAACGGCAGCCAGGGCACAGACCACGGAACGGCTGAGCCGATGTTTCTAATCGGTGGACGAGTAAGCGGGGGACTCTACGCGGATTACCCCAACCTCTCGAACCTCGACAGCAATGGTGACTTGATACATACGGTTGACTTCAGGCAAGTCTACGCGTCAGTCCTTCAAGATTGGCTTGGGGTAGACTCGACGCCCGTACTGAGTTCACAATTTCAGAAGCTCAACTTGTTCTGATCGCCTTGAAGATGCAATATGCTGAAGAGATCAACGCTGCTAAGTTCACTTGAGAGAGTCATGCCTTTCACAAGTAATTTGGAATTCACTAAGAATGATTATTGCACAACCTAGCAGAAGGCAGAATTCTGGATACGTCGACCCAACTCCGAGTGCATGAGCGAAACCAGTAGTTTAGTGGACCACCAGCTTGTTTTCCAACAAGCAAGTGGCGGTTATGGTGACAAATGTAGAGGGCGTACCGGGCGGTTAGCCGAAATAGTATATTCTCTATTAGCATTATCAAGCGTAAATGGCGTGCACTTATACGAAGTGTCATGCTCAATTCTCCCGTTTGCACTTGCCATACGTCCTAATTGATTACAGTAAATGCGATGGCGACGGAACATGTATTACGAGTTGTCCGGGCTCAGTTTTTGAGCGATCTCAGAAATGGTGTAAACCAATAGATCAGTTCGTCGAGAACACGATTGCACTCCAGAGTTTCGAGGAACGAATCGTGCGACGAAAAGATCCCACATCGGTCGCAATAAGGTATCATATACCAGAATGTTTTCTCTGTTGGCAGTGCGTCGGGGCTTGCCCTAAACACGCGATTGACGTGGAATATGACGATCTCGACGTGCGGGAATGCGTGCTCCCGGCAGACAAACCGACGAGGTTAACGTAAACCTGATGGAGACTAGTTTGTTGGATGGAAGAATCACAGAACACCCTATATTCCAATTCGATCGAGGCAGAGAAGTTTCCTTCTACTTCGAGGGTAAGCCCGTAAAGGCGTATGAGAACGAAACGATCGCCGCCGCACTCTATGCAAACGGGTTGCGGATATTCAGCCGCAGCATGAAATATCATCGGCCAAGAGGATTCTTTTGCGGTATTGGCCGATGTTCAGCATGCATGATGACCGTGGACGGCATTCCGAATGTACGAACCTGCATGGTAAATGTTCAAGAGGGCATGCGGGTTTCAAGGCAGAATGCGTTTCCAAGCGCTGACAACGACATACTTTCTATCATGGATAAGCTCGGATTCTATTTCTCGCTGGCTTCGGGCTTTTACCATAGAAAGATGATCCACCCGACTTTTCTCCGTCGGACCTATGTGAAGATTCTAACCGCTTTCATCGGGTTAGGCAGACTCCCATCAAAGGAAAACGTCTCAGACCTCCGGGAGTCCAAGGTTTCAGAGGAAGCTGATGTCGTGATAATCGGAGGCGGCCCTGCTGGCTTGACAGCGGCCTTAGAGGCTGGAAAACGATGCAGTAAAGTTGTTTTGCTGGACGACAAGAAAATGTTGGGCGGACAACTCGTCAAGCAGACGCATCGCTTCTTTGGCGATGCTAGACACCACGCAGGTGTAAGAGGAATCAGGATAGCCCAGAAGCTCACCAAACAAGTGGGCGAGCTGAAGAACGTCACGCTCTTTCTGGGCGCTACGGTGTTTGGCATCTACGAAGGCCGGACCGTCGCTGCGGCACAGGGCAACCGCCTTCTGAAGATACACGCGAGAAAGATCATTATCGCGACAGGAGCCTACGAAAGAACACTAGTCTTCGAGAACAACGACCTCCCCGGCGTGTACGGAGCGGGCGGTGTTCAGACAGTGATGAACACTTACGCCATCAAGCCCGGCATGCGAGCCCTGGTCGTGGGCTCAGGCAACGTTGGACTGATCCTCTCATACCAGCTGCTTCAGTCCGGAGTCAAGGTCGTGGCAATCGTCGAAGCGCTTCCGAAAATAGGCGGATACCTAGTCCACGCGGCAAAAGTTCGCCGCCAAGGCGTCGAAATTCTGACATCTCACACCGTAGTCAAAGCCCTCGGACGAAAACGTGTCAAAGGAGCGATCATAGCAAAGATTGACGATTCGTTTAAACCAATCCAAGGAACCGAAAGACAACTAGACTGCGACCTGATCTGCATAGCAGTTGGACTAACACCAACCTACGAACTTGCCACTCAAGCAGGGGGTCAAGAGGCATTTGTGCCTGAACTCGGAGGGTTCGTGACTCGAAGAACGAAGTTCATGGAAATAACTGACGGAGTCTACGTGGCGGGCGATGTTTCGGGCATTGAGGAAGCAACCACTGCCATGCTTGAAGGACAGATAGTCGGCGTTCACGCATCAGTCAAATTGGGTTACGGGCTCCCTGAAGATGAAAAACAACTCGAGGCATGGGTCAAGCGGCTTGACGAGGAACGATCCGGCCCGTTCGGAGAGAAGATCCGACGTGGACTTGGTGGCATAATCATTCCAGAGGGAAATGAGATTGGAGTCTATCCAACAGTGTCTTAGAGACGGAATCATTCGAAACGACAACTTGGCCCCATTTGGCCTAGTCCCGCCGGCTGAACGACTAAAAGAGAAGCGGTCCGTGGCGATGATTGAATGCCTCCAGCAAATCCCCTGCAACTCCTGCGCACTGGCTTGCAAGCTTAACGCCATCCACATGGAGAACGTCAATGACATTCCAAGAATCGATTACAACAAGTGCACCGGCTGCATGGCTTGCGCCATGACCTGCCCTGGACTCGCGATATTCCTACTAAGGGCTGAAGGTGACCGAGGCTACATCACTCTACCATACGAATTTCTGCCGACGCCAGTCGTTGGACAACAGGTGACCGCTCTCAACCGGGAAGGCCGACCTCTAGGAGAGGGCAAAGTGATGCGAATTCTGCCTCCGAAACGCAACGACGGAACTGCACTCGTGACAATCGAGGTGCCTGAAAAATGGCTTCTCGAAGCAAGGGCGATCAAGGTAGGCGAGTGATTTGGGCAAGAAGATAGTCTGCTTCTGCGAGGACCTCACCGAGGAGGACTTACTGGAAGCCATCCGGCTGGGCTACGACGACATAGAAACGCTGAAGCGATATGCAGGGTTTTCGACAGGCCCATGCCAAGGCAAGACCTGCCTCATGCATGTCCTGCGACTGCTGGGAATGGAGAAGAAGTTGAAGCCAGCTCAGCTTCGGCTTACCACGCAAAGGCCACCCGTCGATCCCGTTAGGCTTAGTGTTCTGGCTGGAGACGAACGGTAATGCGCGTCATCGTCGTCGGCGCCGGAATCATGGGCCTCAGCATAGCCTACAACCTCGCCATTCGCGGAGCAGAGGTAACAGTCCTCGAAAGCCGATATCCCGGAAGCGGGTTGAGCGTCAGGGCCATCGGAGGAGTACACTCACAATGGAACAACGAGCAAGATATCAAACTAGCTAAACGAAACCGAGACATACTCGAACGCCTCTCAGGAGAACTCGACTTCAACATACCGTTCCGCCAAGACGGCTACTTGGTGCTTGCAACCAATGAGGACCAGCTCACCCATCTCAAGGAGTACGCGAAAATACAAAAATCCCTAGGAATCGAAACTATAAGCCTCTCACGTGAAGAGATTTCCCGCCGCTATCCAATGCTTGACGCGACTTCGATTGAGGGCGGAACCCTATCGAAAGGAGATGGCTCCATCCATCCCTTTTCCGTCGTGTTCGGATATTGGAAGGGTCTTGAGGATCATGGGGGCAAATTGCTTCGGCCAAACCTGGTGAAAGGCCTACGACGCAAAGGAGACCTAGTTTGTGAACTTGACACCGACCAAGGCACTTACGAGGCAGACGCCTTTGTCCTTTCCGCGGGAGTAGGAACACGAGGTATCCTCAGATCTCTTGACATGGACGTGCCGACAGTAACCGTAAGACACGAAATGCTAGCGACGGAACCATTGAAGTTCTTTCTGAAACCAATGATTGAATTATATCGAGATAGGTTATACATTAACCAAAGCCTGCGCGGAGAAATCATCTGCCATATACCCAGAACAGACACGAACCCGAATGACACCAGATCAACTTTGGAGTTCCTAGAAGACGCGGCAACCGAACTCACCGGCTTCTTGCCATCCTTGCGAGCTGCAAAGGTCCTGAGATCCTGGGCGGGACTGGTCGAGACCACACCCAAATCTGAACCTCTTTGTGGCATGATGAGTTACAAGAATCTCTGGGTTGCACTCGGAGATTCGGGAAAGGGAATAATGTTAGCTCCAGTTGTAGGCGAACTGATGTCTGAAGCAGTCATAAACGGCGAACCAAGCGCGGACCTACAGCCTTATTCTCCAAGCGGTCATAACTAGTTTGCCGCGCCAAGAGGCGGCGTGTGAAATCCCCACTTCAACTTTTCTGCTATTCACACTTTGAGTTTACCATTCTCGACTATGACGTTTCCGTCGACCGCCAAGGTCGCCTTTGTTAGCGTTCCTGCGAAATAGAAGTCAGTCTTGTTCGCGCCTCCGATGTCGTCATTTCCACCAATTCCTACCGTCACGGCCCCGGAGGCTAAGGTATCTTGCAAGAATCCTATCTTCACTTTCGGATTCACGCCCACTCCGATTACAGCGATTCTATCCTTCTCACCACCGGCCTTCTCGTATGCCGCCTTAAGGTGATCAGAGTTCAGGCGAGCACGATAATCTGTTAAGCGACCGCCCTTGAAATTAAATGCGAGTCCGTCGACCCACCTACCCATGAACTGAGCGGGTCGGTCAAATAGAACGGATCCATCAGCATACGTCTCTTCTGGGCAGGCTAGGACAAACCCTCCGGGAATGTTAGCGACGTTTCTTCCATGATCCAAATCATCCGCGTCAACTACGCAATCGTCCCGATATGGTTCTCGACCTACGAGGCGAAGATTCAAGTCAGTACCTTTCGCGTCGGTAACTTTCACCGACCCATTCCGCAACAAGGACGCAACCTTCGCGGCCTCGTCCCTAATCCCCGTAAAGTCAACAGTTGAGGCTGCCATTAGCATTCGCTGCCAGGCGTTGAGTTGCACCTTGTAGAGATTGGCTCGCTGTCGTGTTGAATATCCCAACGCTATCCGTGCTGCTTTCAAGCGATATCGTTTGGCTCTGTCATACCACTCCTCGTTGTAAGCAGTTGAAGCACTGAACTTGGCACGATTTTTCCAAACCCTCGGAAAGTCAGCAGGTCCGGGAATGAATATGTATTCCTTAGATTTCTCCATCGCCGCCCATTCATGTTCCCCGACCTTACCGAGCTTTTCTTCCGGAAGCGACTCAGCACTCTTCCAGAATGTCTGCTCATGCTCCAACAACAACATTGGTCGTGCACCCAACTCGCGGAGTTGGTAGACGAAAGCACTGGCAATAGGAAGACCATGATCCCAAGTTTCGACGATTACATTGTCATTCGTTTGAACATTGAGAGTTGACGAAAGGACACTCTTCACCAAAGCATCGTAGTTAGGCATGAGACCGCCTAGAAGCGATCGAATATATAGCCACTATCCGTGGCTGAGTAGCATTAGGCGATTTGAGCCTATTTGGACGAAAACGTCCCCGTTTGCAAACAGTCGACGCGCGGCTGAGAGCACCCGATGCGTGAGTGAGAGGCCTCAAAACAGACCAAGCCCCGGAGCGCGCTTGCTTATACGCTAGAACGACACTCACTGATTTGAGCTGACTTTGACCGTTACGACTTCGAATTATTCTGAGAGCAAGTTTGAAGGCGAACGAGGGACCGAAATCTACTACCGGATTTGGAAGCCTACAGGCAAGATCAGGGCGGCGGTTGTAATCACCCATGGACAGGGCGATCACGGTGGCCGCTACATGTATACTGCTGACCAAATCGTTCGCGAAGGTTTTTCGGTTTGGGCTGCTGACCTCCGCGGACATGGGAAGTCTGGTGGACAGCGAGGGCACGTTGAAAATTTTGACGACTACCTCGCAGACACCCGTAGGGTCATAGAGAAAGCGAAAGAAGACAATCCGCAAGTAAAACCGTTCCTGTTAGGGCACAGTCTCGGAGGTCTGATCGTTCTAGATTATGCTGAGAAAATAGGCAGCAGCATCTCTGGAGTGATCGCAAGCGCCCCTCTACTGCGACTGAAGATGCAAGTGCCACCATGGAAAGTTGCGCTAGGTAAAGCGCTCTCAAGCCTCGCACCTACAATGTCGATGAAGACGGGCTTGGACCCAAACTTACTTTCGCATGATCAGGAAGTCGTCCGCAACTACATTAACGATCCACTCGTTCACGGAGTCGCCAGCACGCGATTCTATACTGAACTTATCCATGAAGTGAATGAAACACTACAAGGCGGAAAAAAGCTCACCATACCGTGCCTAGTTATGGTAGGCACTGGAGATGGGATTGTAGATTCCTCCACGACGCAGGAATTCTTCAAGACAATAGCATCACCGGACAAGACATTGAAAGTCTACGAAGGACTTTATCATGAGGTGCTCAATGAGCCCGACAAGCAGAAATTACTCGACGAGATAAACAGCTGGGTTTCCGCAAGAATTTAGCGAAAACAGAGCTTTAGCTCAATACGAAGTCTATAACGATCCTCGGAACACTAACTGAACTGTTCGAAAGCGAGGCTTGGCATAGAACCCAGCTGCGGATGATGCACTACCAAGTTCGGTAGGATCGCATGGTACAAGGAAAGTACGTCGCTGTCATCGACCAAGGCACATCCTCTACACGATGCCTTATCTTCGACCCTGAAGGAAAGATAGTTTCAAGTGAATTTGCGGAACACGAGCAGATCTATCCACAAGCAGGTTGGGTTGAACACAACCCAAATGAGATTCTGGAAAAAACGCGACTCGTCATCAGACGGGCAATGAAGACAGCAGGAGTGCGGGGTAACCAAATTTCCGCTGTAGGCGTCACCAATCAGAGAGAGACGACAATTCTTTGGGATAAAGTGACCGGCCAACCTGTTTACAACGCGATCGTGTGGCAGGATACAAGAACGAAGGACAGATGCGCAAGGATTAGAGAAAAAGACGTCGATGATTCACTGATTCATCTCAAGACCGGATTGTATCCGCATCCATATTTCTCCAGTTCGAAAATCGAATGGATCTTAAAGAACGTCCATGCAGCGCATGAAAAAGCCAAGAACGGCGGCATTCTGTTCGGCAACGTTGACACATGGGTCATTTGGAACTTGACAAGAGGAACACTCAACAACCCGACCCCCGAGAAAAACGGAGCACACCTCACCGATTACACGAACGCATCACGAACTATGCTCTTCGATATTGGTCGTCTCGAATGGTCACAAGACTTACTGCAGATGTTTAACATACCGCCCGAAATCATGCCGCAAGTAAGACCAAGTTCTGACAAACAAATGCTCGGCTACACTTCAGCTGACGGGCCCTTCGGATATGAAGTCCCCATATGCAGCGACTTGGGTGACCAGCAGGCCGCTCTAGTTGGCCAAGCATGTTTCGAGCCAGGAGAGGCAAAGAACACGTACGGGACCGGTTGCTTCCTGCTCGCAAACCAAGGCGACACGCCGAAGTTCTCTAAGCATGGATTGCTTACGACAATTGCTTTTGGTTTTGAAGAAGGCCATTGCGCATATGCTTTCGAAGGATCTGTAGCTATTGCAGGCGCAGCGGTACAGTGGTTGAGGGACAACCTGAACATAATCACCTCCTCCGATGAGACAGAACGGATAGCAGAATCCGTGTCGATGACCGGGTCGGGCGGCGTGTACTTCGTCCCAGTCTTCAGCGGACTGTTCGTGCCATATTGGGACGCGGACGCAAGGGGGATTGTGACAGGACTCACTCGGTACACAAGGAAGGAACACTTGGTCCATGCAACGCTCGAGAGCATCTGTTGGCAAACCAAAGACGTCTACGATGTGATAACTGATGAAATGCAGACAAGCGGAAAAACGCTGAAAGTCGACGGCGGTGCAGCAAGAAATGACTACTTGATGCAGCTTCAAGCCGACATTCTAGGAATCGACATCATTCGACCCGTTGTCACGGAGACTACTTCCTTGGGCGCAGCTTTCGCCGCCGGCCTAGCCGTTGACTTCTGGCGCAGCAAGAAGGAGCTCCAAGAAATCTGCAAGATCGACAAAACTTTCATCCCCAAGTGGGATGAGGAGAAGAGAAAAAAGCTTCACAACGGATGGAGCGCCGCAGTCAAGAGAAGCATGGGCTGGCTTAAAGAAGTCGGAGACCTGCCTCCAAGCGGTACGGCAGTTAATTAGGACCATTGTTCCTCCTTCAGATACAAGGGGCTACGCTTGAAGTACGACGCGATCGTGATTGGGGGCGGCACCACTGGCGTATTCTCATGTTTGGACTTAGCCCTAAGAGGCGTTAGAGTTGCATTGCTCGAAAAGGGAGAGTTGGGCTCCGGAACATCGGGAAAATTCCACGGCATGCTCCATAGCGGTGCAAGATATGCCGTGAATGACCCAACCGCCGCGGTTGAATGCGCAGAGGAAAACCAGATTCTATCAAGAATCGCTCCCCACGTGATTGCAGATACTGGTGGCTTATTTGTGGCAATCACTTCTGAGGACGCGGCATACCAAGGCGAATTAGAAAACGGCTGCAGGAAATGTAAAGTGCCTTACTCTGTAGTGCCACCAGAACAGGTCCGCGCGGTGGAACCGAAGATAAACCCTGAACTAAAGTGCGCTCTCCAAGTGCCCGACAAAATCATACGCGCCCATGACCTGATTTTCTGCGCGACTTTGACTGCTTCTGATAACGGTGCCAAATTTTACCCGTACCGAGAGGTCACGGAGTTCACCAAACACGATGGAAACACAGTAGACGGAGTCAGAGCATACAACACCATGACGGAACACATAGAGAATTTTCAAAGCGATTTGATCATCAACGCCGCCGGACCCTGGGCAGGCAGACTCGCCCAACTCGCAGGAGCAGAAGTTGAGGCGATGTCTTTCGCAGGCGCCATGGGCGTCGTCCCCGCAAGACTCTGTACCCACGTAATCAACCGAATGCGGCCCCCCAGCGACGGCGACATAGTAATCCCATACATCGA
>Ga0187782_10003442_pt1 | contig 11788 bp, 12 predicted proteins | sample 0715_SJ02_MP15_2_FD_132454 | JGI IMG/M metagenome (GOLD analysis project Ga0187782, IMG submission 132454) | Tropical peat soil microbial communities from peatlands in Department of Meta, Colombia - 0715_SJ02_MP15_20_MG | ecosystem: Environmental > Terrestrial > Soil > Wetlands > Peat | place...
GCCCATACCACGCAACAGTCATGAAGGTGTTCGAGATGCAGAGTAAAAGTATTGTGCGCATGAGCGATGATAAATCGGCGCTTCGACATCGAGCAATCGTGATCAGGCAGCGCCGTCGGCGTGGCTTTTCGCTACGGAATTTGTATGATGGTGCGCCGCGATTTTTCTGCGCACTTGGCGCGAAGATCGCTGCAGCGCGCCACAATGTCCCCGTCATCCAAATCGAAACGCAAGGCGAAGAGCATGCCGGGCGCCGACCCATCGCAGTTCACGCCGTGCTTTGCCTACCGCAAGTCTGCATCGGGCGGCGAAGCGCTCTTTTGCGAGGACGTTTCGCTCGAACACATCGCTCAGTCGGCTGGCACGCCGACGTACGTCTACAGCCGCGCGAGCATCGAAGGCGCCTACCGCGCGCTCGATGGTGCCTTCGGCTCCCTGCCTCACACCGTGTGTTATGCCGTGAAAGCGAACTCCAATCTCTCCGTGCTGCGCGTCCTGGCGGACCTGGGTAGCAGCTTCGACATCGTTTCGGGCGGCGAGCTCGACCGGCTTCGCCGCATCGGCGTGCCCGGCAACCGCATCGTTTTTTCGGGCGTCGGCAAAACCGCGGATGAAATCCGCGATGCCATCCGCTACTGCGCGGACGGATCTGCAGAATCGGGAATCTCGCTTTTCAATATCGAATCCGCCGCTGAGCTGGATGTCTTGCTGGCCGAAGCGGCGCGGCACGTCTCCGAGGGCGGTGTCCGTCCGTCTGTCTCGATCCGCGTGAATCCCGACGTGATGGCAGGCGGCCATCCGCACATCGCGACGGGTGCTCGTCACCACAAATTCGGCGTCAGCTGGCAGGAGGCTCGGCGGCTCTACCTTGCGCACAAGGATTCCCGCTGGATCGCATGGCGGGGTATCAGCGCGCATCTCGGCTCGCAAATCTTCAGCCTCACTCCGTATCGCCGGGCGCTCACGCGGCTGGCGTCGTACGTCAAGGACCTCGCGCTCAGCGGGATTCCGCTCGAGTGCGTCGATATCGGCGGCGGCCTCGGCATCCGCTACACAAAGGAATCGCCGCTCGTTCCCGCTGCGTATGCCCACGCTCTTGCGAAAATCATCCGGCCGCTGGGCTGCCGTCTGCTGATCGAGCCGGGCCGTGCGCTCGTCGGCCCTGCGGGTGTGCTGCTGACGCGGGTGCTTTACGTCAAAGAAAACCGCAACAAGACGTTCGTCATCGTGGACGCGGCGATGAACGATCTGATTCGCCCGGTCCTCTACGGCGCAACGCACGCGATTACGGCTGCGATTCGCGATCGCAGCTCCTCAGCGAAAGCGAAGCCGGTCGATGTCGTCGGGCCCGTCTGCGAATCCGGAGATTTTCTCGCCCGCGACTGGCCGCTGCCGCCGGTGAAAGCAGGTGATTTGCTGGTCGTCTGGACCGCAGGCGCCTACGGCTTCGTCCAGTCTTCGAATTACAACTCGCGCCGCCGGTCGGCGGAAGTTCTCGTCGATGGAGGGAATTTTCGCGTTGCGCGCCAGCGCGAAAGCTATGACGACCTCGTCCGCGGCGAGGCGTAGTGCCGATGATTTTGTTTCCTGCTTTCCTGAAGCTCGCCGGGCGTCGCTGCCTGGTCGTCGGAGCGGGCGCAATTGCCGAAGAAAAGATTGGAGGCTTGCTTCGCGCCGGGGCCGACATCCGCGTTGTTGCGCCCACATCCACGTCAACGATTCGCGGATGGGCGCGCGCCGGAAAAATCCACTGGGCTGCGCGCAAATTTCGCGGCTCCGATCTCCGCGGCGCTTTTCTCGTCGTTACTGCCACGGACTCGCCGGCTCTTCACGCCCGAATGTACAAGCAGGCGCGCCGCCTTGGAGTTCTCTGCAACGTCGTCGACGATCCGGAGCACTGCGACTTTTACTACGGCTCGGTGGTGCGTCGCGGGTCGCTTCAAATCGCGATTTCAACCGGCGGCCACAGCCCCGCGCTCGCGCAGCGAATTCGCAAGCGGCTCGAGCGGGACTTCCAAGAGGAATATGAGTACTGGCTCGAAGAGCTTGGTGCGCTCCGCAAGAGGCTCTTCGCGAAACCGATTTCGCCACAGCGCCGCAAGGCTCTGCTGCACCGTCTCGCGAGCGAGTTTTCCTTCGAGGATTTTCTTCGCCGCCGGAAACGCAAGCGAAAATAGCGCAGGGCAATGTTAACGTTGTGTGAAGGCACTTCGAAAAGCTGAAATGAATCAAGGAGTTGCGGAGATTCGGAAGACGAATCGTTTCAATCGATAAATCGACGAACGCGCTCGCCGATTCATCTGCTAGAGTGCCTGCATTCGCCGATGCGGCTGGGTCGCGGCATTCCCCCCCACCCAAACCTTCCGAGGCCCAGCCGCTCGCCGACTACCCCGAAGCACTTCAGCTGGAAGTTCCCCGCCGCTTCTCATTCAGCATAGCGCCTGCATGTTTTGCGGCTTCGTTCACGAGAAAACCCATCTTCGGATGCGGCGGCTCGAAATCCACGTGGAACCCCTGCTCGCGGAGTTCCGCCGTCGTCACCGGCCCGATCGAGCCGACGACAACTCCCGCGAATCCGCGCCGCAGCTCCTGCTCTTTGTTCATTTCGCGTGCGATTCGCAGCAGGTGGACGATCTGGACCGAAGTCGTAAACAGCGCCATATCGATTTCAGCATGCGCGATCGCTTCAACTGCCGCGCGCAGCGGCGCCGTGTCCTCCGGCAGCGCCCATTGGTAGACCGGCACGCGCGTCACTTGCGCTCCGCGCTCGGCCAGGCCCGCAAGCAATTCGGCATTCGACTCGCCGTATTCCTGCACGGCGACCCGCTTTCCGGTGAGCGGAAGCGATTCTTGTTTTTCGTCGAGAGCGCGCAGCAAATCACGCCACGTATTCGGCTCGGGAACTGCAAGCGCCACCGGCACGCCTAGCTCCTTCAGCGCGGCCACAGGTTTCGGTCCGCGAGCAACGATCGGAATTTTGCGCAGTTCTGCCGCGAATTGTTCGACGGGGTAAACGGTCTCCACCACGCGCGCGAGCGCCCGCGTGCCCACTCCGGTGAGAAAGATGACCATGTCGAATTCTCCCGCCGCGAGTGCGCGGGCGAAGGCAAGCGCTTCGGTGTTCGTTTCGAGAGGAACTTCCCGCATCGATGGCGCGACCACGGCTTCACCGCCGTAATTCTCGATCAGCTTCGCCATTTCCGCCGCGCGGCGGCTTTCGAGCGAGAGCACGCGCAGCCCATGCAGACCGCCGGACTTGCTTGGTTCTTCCATCTTCGGGCTAGTGCCGGAAATGCCGTACGCCTGTAAACACCATCGCCATTCCGAGTTTATTCGCGGCGGCGATCACTTCTTGATCGTGGACAGAACCGCCGGGCTGAATCACCGCCGTCGCGCCGGCTTTTCCCGCCTCTTCCACGCCGTCGGGAAACGGAAAGAATGCATCCGAGGCGACGACGCTGCCCGCAAGTGAAAGTCCCGCCGTGGCCGCCTTGATCACCGCGATCTTCACCGAGTCGACGCGGCTCATCTGCCCGGCGCCCACGCCCACGGTTTGGCCTTCGCGCGCGAACACAATCGCATTCGATTTCACGTGCTTCGCCACTCTCCATCCGAAAAGCATGGCGCGGCGTTCAGCGTCGGTCGGCGCGCGCTCGGTCGCGACCTTCAGGTCCGCATCGGTGAGTTCGTGACGGTCCGCTTCCTGCACGAGCATCCCGCCCGCGATTGGCTTGAACGCAAGCGCCTCGGCTCCCGGCCCTCCCGGCATTTCCAGCAGCCGCAAATTTTTCTTCGCCCCGAATTTCTCGAGCGCCGCGGGCTCATATCCCGGCGCGACGATGCATTCCACAAAAAGCTTGGCCACTTCTTCGGCCGTTGCGGCGTCGATCTCGCGATTGAACGCCAGCACGCCGCCGTACGCCGAAACCGGATCGCACGCGTACGCTTTCAGATACGCCTCGCGCAGTGATTCCTGTTCCGCCGCGCCGCACGGATTGTTGTGCTTGATGATCGCAACTGCCGGGCGGTGAAATTCGGAGACGAGCGCTGCTGCCGCGTCGAGGTCCACGAGGTTGTTGTACGAAAGCTCCTTGCCCTGAAGCTGCTTCGCCCCGGCGAGTCCCGCCGCTGGACGGCCCGCCGGAACGTACAGCGCGGCTGCCTGATGCGGATTTTCTCCGTAGCGCATGGCCTGCCTGCGCTCAAGCGCGATGTGAATCCGCTCCGGAAGCTTTTCAAGCACACCGATCGACACGTTGCCATTCGCCGAGAGCCGTTCGAGTTCGGTGGCGATTTCTCCGTCGTATCGGGCTGTTCGCGCGTACGCTGTGCGTGCGAGAGCCAGGCGGGTGGCAAGGCTGAGTTCGCGCTTCTCGCACAGTTCGCGCGCGATCGCCGGATAGTCGGCCGGATCGGTCACGACTCCCACGCTCTGAAAATTCTTCGCCGCCGACCGCACCATTGCCGGTCCGCCAATGTCGATATTTTCGATCAGCTCTTCTGCGCTCACGCCCGGCTTCGCCGCCGTGGCCGAAAAGGGGTAAAGATTTACGACGACCAGATCGATCGGTCCAATTCCGTGCTCGGCGACCTGCTTGCGGTCTTCGGCCTTACCGCGCTGAAAAAGGATCCCGCCATGCACTTTCGGGTGCAGCGTCTTCACTCGCCCGCCGAGCATCTCGGGCCAGCCCGTTAGCTCGGCCACGTCGCGCACAGGGACTCCGCTTTCGCGCAACAGCTTCGCCGTGCCGCCGGTCGAGATGATTTCGATCCCGAGCGCCGCGAGTTCGCGCGCGAATTCGACCACTCCGGTTTTGTCGTAGACGCTGATCAGCGCCCGTTCGATCGCCACTGCTGCGCCTCCTGGATGAACTCGAGCGAGGAGAGCCGCCAGTGTAAGCGTTTGCCGGGAATTTCGGAAGAGGATGACGAAGCAGCGGGAAACTAACTGGAGACGCGCGCTTTCAATTTCACGCGTCCGCCTTCGATGCTGACGCTGTATTCGACCTCGTTGCCGCCCTTATCCTGCAGGTCCTTGGTCTTCTGCTGGACGAACCGCTCGAAATCTTTCAGGCTCGGAGCTCCGGCGCTTTCGCCCGTCTCCGCGCGCGCCGCGATCAACTTGTCATAAAGCGTTTGGATCTTATCGCCCTCTTGCGCGGGATTCGAGAAGGAGAGCGCAAAGGTCCTGGTCGCACGGCTGGCCGCTTGGTCGGCGCCGTTGCCGGATCGAACTCCGCCGTCTTGCGCCGCTTTGCGTGCCCGCTCGGCCTCGATCGCCTTGGCGGCCGCGCCGTAATGGTGCTGTTGAAAGCCGGTTTCCTTCTGCACCAGTTTCTTCCGCCACATATCCTGATATTTGGCGTAGGTCTGTGCGATGTTGTTGAATCGGAACCGCTGCCCGAACGTTAAGTCCCCCATCCGCTCGTTGTAGCGGCGGATCAAGTTTTCGACGCGCCACTGCGTGTCCGCGGGCGGGCGCGGGCGCCCGCCGCCGAAGAACTGCTCGTACTCGATCTTCAGCGTGCGAATATCCCGCTCGATTTGGCTCAGGTCTTCGTCGATTGTGGCCATGGTGGTGTCTGGGCCGGCAAGATTCCAGCGTAATTTGACCAGCCAGATTGCGTCAACGAAAGCGCAGGCGGGATTGTCGCAAGGGGAAATCCCACCATCTAAACCGACTGGTTGCGCACCTTTGCGGGCGCGTGGTCAAATAGGCGCCCGATGCGTGACACCGGCCAAATCTCTCCAAAGACCAAGAAAAGCGGTGAGATAGCGGCGCGCCTGCGCGAGATTCCCTCGGTTGACCAGGTGCTCAGCCGTCCCCGATTGGTCGCACTGGCTGAGTCGGCGGGACGAGCCGCCGTAACGCAGGTCGCCCGCGGCGTGTTGGGAGAAATTCGCGCTCGACTGATCCGAGGGGCAGACGCCGCAGCGGGCGCGATCGCTACCTCCGGTGAGAAGATCGAGGTTCGGGTCGTTGCCGAAGTGGAATCGCTTCTCGCGCCCTCCCTCCGGCGCGTTATTAATGCGACGGGCGTCGTGCTCCACACGAACCTCGGGCGAGCGCCGCTTGCAGCCTCCGCCGTCGCCGCCATCGCCGAATCCGCTCCGCGCTATTCCAATCTCGAGTACGACGTGGAAAGCGGCCAGCGCGGCAAGCGCGACGTCCACACCGCGCGACTGCTGGCAGATCTCGCAGGCGCGGAGTCGGCCATCGTCGTGAACAACAACGCCGCGGCCGTCTTCCTGGTTCTCAATACGCTCGCGAAGGCCGCCGAAGTTGTCGTTTCGCGCGGCGAGCTGATCGAAATCGGCGATGGCTTTCGCATCCCCGACATCATGGCCGAAAGCGGCGCCGTGCTTCGCGAGGTGGGGACCACGAATCGCACGCGCATCCGCGATTACGAGCGTGCCATCAACAAAAACACTCGTTTGCTCCTGCGCGTTCATCCATCCAATTTTCGCGTTACGGGATTCACCGAGCGGCCCTCCCTCGAAGAGCTCGTCGCGCTCGGCCGCCGCAAGCGCATTCCTGTTTTCGAGGATCTCGGTTCCGGGTGCCTCGCCGATCTCGCTTCGACGGGAATTGACGAGCCGGTCGTGCGCGCGAGCTGCCGCGCGGGCGCCGCGATCGTTTCATTCAGTGGAGATAAGCTGCTCGGCGGCCCGCAGGCGGGAATCATCGCGGGCAAGAAAGAAATCGTCGCGCGCATTCGCCGTAATCCGCTCTTTCGCGCGCTGCGCGTCGATAAGCTCACCGTCGCCGCTCTGGAAGCGACGCTCAGAGCTTATTTCCGGGGCGCGCTCGACGACATTCCCGCATTGCGGATGATCCGAATGCCGGCAGCGGAAATCGCCCGCCGCACCGAAGCATTTGCCGAGCGAATGCGCGCCGCGCTTCCACCCGATGCCGAAATCAAAGTGACCGCCGGATTCTCCGTGATCGGTGGCGGCTCGACCCCCGACCAAAAGCTGCCGACGCATCTGATATCGGTAAAGAGCCGCGGCCGCTCGGCCGCATCGATCGAAGAGCGCCTGCGCAAGCCCTCGCGTGGTGCTCCCATCATCGCGCGCATTGCCGGAGACAGGCTCATCCTCGATCTCCGCACCGTGTTCACCGACGAGGAATCAGCGCTTGCTTCAGCCCTCGCGCAGGCTTTCGTGCTAGAGTAGCGCCCGCTTTCGGCGCCCCGGCCCGGTTCCCCCGCATCACCAATCTCTCGGAGGTGCAACCATGTGGCTCATCTGGACGATCGTGATCGGAATTGTTGCCGGCTGGCTTGCCGGTCAGCTCGTTAAGGGGCGTGGCATGGGCTTGATCGCAGACCTGATCGTCGGGATTATCGGTTCATTTCTCGGCGGGTTTCTCTTCGGCCTTCTAGGACTTGCCGCGTATGGCTTGATCGGCCGACTTGTGATGTCGGTAGTCGGGGCCGTGATCTTGCTCCTGCTGATCCGGCTCATAAAACGGGCCTAGCCGCACTCGGAGCCGCACATGAAATTCGCGAAGATCCTGTTCTGGGCAGCTGGAATCTGGGGCGTGATCATGTTCGTGCCGCTCTACTTCATCTTCAACCTGATCGGACGCCAGGAGCCTCCGCCCATCACTCATCCCGGCTTCTACTACGGTTTCGCCGCCATGGCGCTTGCATGGCAGTTCGGATTTTTCGTGATCGCTACGGACCCCGCGCGTTTTCGCCCGCTGATGATTCCGGGCGCGCTTGGAAAATTCGGCTGGGGAATCGCGGTGGTCATATTGTTCATGCAGCATCGCATCAGCAAAGGTGACATGACGCTGGGCATCGCGGACCTTGTGTTCGCCGCGCTGTTTCTGCTGGCATTCGCGAAGACGCCCCACCGAGCCGCGCGGCTCGGCTGATGGAGCGTCTAAGGTGCCGATGACACTCAGCCAGCATCTCGGGCTTAGGCGGCGGACCGTCTGCCCGGATTGCAATCCGCCGGGCAGCGGAAAGTGCTCCCAATGTCTCGGCACCGGTCAGCACCTTGCGGGCCTCTGCGTGATGTGTCGCGGAACCGGTAAGTGTGAAACCTGCGAGGGAAGTGGCGGGGTCGCTCGATACTCCTGGTCCGACGTACGTCCGGACTGGCTGGCCCGCCTGTTCCGACGCACTCCAAAATGAGTTCTCGCGCCTTGACTTTGGCGAAAATCGGCCCATAGACTCGAAATTTCAACCCATGCCAACGAAACGCGCAGACAGCCGCACGATTACGGTCGGCGTTACCGGCGCAAGCGGCGCAGTCTACGCGCAGGCGATTTTGCGCATACTGGATGCCGACCGCCGCGTCGCGCAGGTTTTTCTGGTCGCCAGCGACGCTGGCCTCCGCCTGATCGCCGGCGAACTCGATATCGTCGCAGCGGACGCGAAAAAGCTCCCCTCTCTTCTCACCGGCAGCGCAGCGAAAAAAATCGAATACCTGCCGAATAAGGACATTGGCGCCAGCATTGCTTCCGGCAGCGCCGCCGTGGACGCGATGGTTGTCGTCCCCTGCTCGGCGGGCGCGCTCGGCGCCATTGCCGCAGGCACCGCGAGCGACCTGCTCACGCGCGCGGCGGACGTCTGCCTGAAGGAGCGCCGCCCGCTCGTGCTTTGCCTGCGCGAAACGCCCCTCAATCGCATTCATCTTGAAAACATGCTGCGCGTTCATGATGCGGGCGCTACGCTGATGCCTGCGATGCCCGCGTTCTATTACGGCCCGAAGAGCATCGACGACATGGTCGAGCAGTTCGCCTATCGCGTCCTCGCGCAGCTCGGCCTGCCGCAGGAAAAGCAGTATCACTGGAAGGGCAAAGCGTGAGCGCAACCAAAAGCCGCATCCGCACCGTGCTCAAGATGATCAAATTCGAGCACTCGGTCTTTGCGCTGCCTTTTGCGCTTGTCGGAGCGCTGCTCGCCGCGCGCGAAGACGGTGGTTTCCCCTCGTGGCGCCAAATTTTGTGGATTGTGGTCGCCATGGTCGGCGCGCGCTCCGCTGCGATGACGATGAACCGCATCGCCGACATCGAATACGACCGCCGCAATCCGCGCACCGCCAATCGCGCTCTTCCCGCCGGCGAGATCTCCCTGGGTTTCGCCTGGGCGTTCACGATCATCGCTTCGGCCGTGCTGGTCGTGGCCGCATGGCAACTCAACCGCCTCGCTTTCGAACTTTCGCCCGTCGTGCTCGCGATCCTCTTTTTCTACTCCTACACGAAGCGCTTCACCGCCTGGTCGCACTTCGTCCTCGGTTTTTGCCTCGGGATTTCGCCGGCCGCGGCGTGGATCGCAATTCGCGGCTCGCTCGACGCGCGCATGTTGATTCTCTGCGCCGCCGTCACCCTGTGGGTCGGAGGATTCGACGTGCTCTACGCCTGCCAAGACGTCGAGTTCGACAAATCGGCGGGCCTGCACTCGATCCCCAAGAGGTTCGGCATCGCGAAGGCGCTCGGCATGGCGCGCGGAATGCATCTCCTGATGGTTGCGCTGCTCATTTGGCTCGCCATGACCTTTCATCTCGCCTGGCCGGCGTGGGTGGGAATTGCCGTCGTCACCCTGCTGCTCGGCTACGAGCATTCACTTGTTAAGCCCAACGATCTCAGCAAAATGAATGCTGCGTTTTTCACGGTGAATGGCTATATTAGTTTATTGTTTCTGCTGTTTTGGGGCGCTGCGGCTTTGGCACCGCATCCCTGAGAAAGGCCGGGAATGAACCTGAATTTCAGGGACTTGCGGGAACAGCTCGAGGGCGATTTCTATGGTGTCTCCACGCTGGAATCCGTGGAGCGGGTACGCGAGAAGTGGATGAAGGTATGCGAGCTTATCTATGAAAGCAGTCAAAGCAAGCCACAGCTATCCGCCCCCGATCGGGCCTGGCGACGAGCCAATGCACAGATCCTCTACTACCGCCTCCAGGTCCGGTATCAAAGGTCGTTACGTGTTGTAGGAACAGCTGAGAACATAGCGGAGGCTCTGAGTGCCTGAAGATGTCCGCATCGCGGATTTGGCCCTAGAGCCCATTGCTCAGAAGGTCCTCGCGGGTGAGCGTCTCTCGCCCGACGATGGCCTCACGCTTTTCCAGTCGCATGATCTGCTAGCCGTCGGCTGGCTCGCCAATTTCGTGCGCGAGCAGCGCCACGGCGACGTCTGCTACTTCAACGTCAACCGCCACATCAATCCGACCAACGTCTGCGTCGCGCACTGCAAGCTCTGCGCCTTCGGCCGCTCGCCGGATGCGCCGGGCGCCTACACTTTCTCGCTCGATGAAGTCTTCGCCCGCGCCGCAGAGGGAGTCGCCGAGGGAGCGACCGAGTTTCACATCGTCGGCGGCTTGCACCCGGATCTCCCGTTCGACTTTTATCTCGACATGATCCGCGGCCTCAAGCAGCGCTTCCCGCACGTGCACCTAAAGGCGTTCACGGCCGTCGAGGTGCACTACTACGCGCGCCTCTCGAAGCTCTCGATCAAGGACACGCTGCTCAAGATGAAAGAAGCGGGTGTCGATTCGTTGCCCGGCGGCGGCGCCGAGATTTTCCATCCGCGCGTGCGGCGCATCATCTGCGACCACAAAGTTTCCGGAACGATGTGGCTTTCGATAGCCCGGCAGGCTCACGAAATCGGCTTGCGCTCTAACGCCACGATGCTCTTCGGCCACGTCGAAACTCTCGAAGAGCGCGTCGATCATTTGGTCCGCCTGCGCGAAACCCAGGACAACACGCACGGCTTCGTCGCGTTCATCCCGCTGGAGTTTCATCCAGGCAACACGGGCCTCGCGCATATCCCGAAGCCGACGGGCATGGACGCGCTCAAGACGATCGCCGTCTCGCGCCTGATGCTCGACAATTTCGATCACATCAAGGCCTACTGGATCATGCTCACGCCGCGGATCGCGCAGATCGCGCTGCGCTTCGGCGCGAACGATCTCGACGGCACCGTCGTCGAGGAGAAGATCTACCACGATGCCGGCGCGACCACGCCCGAGCATCTCACGCGCGCCGAGCTCGAGAAGCTGATTCGCTCCGCCGGCCGCGTTCCGGTCGAGCGCGACACGCTCTACAATCGCGTCGACCGTTCGACGATGCCGCCCGTTTCACCCGCTCCTTCGCGCGGCTTCATCCCCGCCAGTTCCCTTACCGCTTAAGTTCAACGCGAAATCTCGCGCGTCGTCATTCTGAGCGCAGTGGCCGGGCGCGTTTTCTTATGCGTTTCTTAGGGGTCGGAGCTTCCTTGCCCTGAGCGAAGTCGAAGGGAACTCCGACATTCAAGCGCCGCCACACGAAAGGGCTTCAGCCCCTGAGGCCGCGATCTCACGCGTGCGGATGGGCCTTGTCGTACACTTCCATCAACTGCCGGATGCTTGCCTGCGTGTAGCGCTGCGTGGTGGAAAGCGAGGCGTGCCCGAGCAATTCCTGAATCGCGCGCAGGTCCGCGCCGTCGGCGAGCAGGTGAGTGGCAAACGCGTGCCGCAGCGAATGCGGGTGCAGGTCCCAGTTGACGTTTGCGAGCCTCGAATACTTTTTCACCAGCATGTGCACGTAGCGGTCCGTCAGCCGCCCGCCCATGTGATTTAGAAACACGGCCTCGTCAGCGGTCTTGCCCTGCGCGTACGAGAGAATCTGGCTGCGCAGCGGCCAGTAGGCTTCGAGCGCCGCGCTTGCCTTCGCGCCGAAAGGCACCACGCGCTCTTTGTTGCCTTTGCCGAGCACGCGCAGCATCTGCCCGGCCTTGTCGATGTCGCCGACGTTCAGTCCGACGATTTCGCTCACGCGCAATCCGGACGCGTAGAGCAA
>Ga0187782_10003443_pt1 | contig 11788 bp, 12 predicted proteins | sample 0715_SJ02_MP15_2_FD_132454 | JGI IMG/M metagenome (GOLD analysis project Ga0187782, IMG submission 132454) | Tropical peat soil microbial communities from peatlands in Department of Meta, Colombia - 0715_SJ02_MP15_20_MG | ecosystem: Environmental > Terrestrial > Soil > Wetlands > Peat | place...
AACTGGCATCCCTTCATGCCCAACGGCTGGTCGGGCGTGCTTACCGGCGGCTCCATCATCTTCTTTTCCTACATCGGCTTCGATTCCGTCTCCACCGCTGCCGAAGAATGCCGCAATCCCCAGCGCGACCTGCCCATCGGCATTATCGCCACGCTCATCGTCTGCACCGTGCTCTACGTCTCGGTCGCCGTCTGCCTCACCGGTCTCGTTCCCTGGCGATCCATGGTCGGTGACGCCGCGCCCGTCGTCAACGCGCTCAAAAAACTATCCATTCTCCCCGGCGGCCATCCTCTCTACTGGATTCGCCTCGTCGTCCTGCTCGGCGCGCTCATGGGCATGATCTCCTCCATCCTCGTCTATCAAATCGGCCAATCGCGCGTCTGGTTCTCCATGTCCCGCGACGGTCTCCTGCCCCGGGTCTTCTCCAACGTCCACCCCCAGTTCCGCACGCCGGCATTCTCCACCTGGGTCGCTGGATTCGTAGTTGCCGTTCCCTCCGGCCTCTTCGACATCGGCACTCTCGCCGATCTCTCCAACATCGGCACCCTGTTCGCCTTCGTTCTCGTCTCCATCGGCGTCATCGTCCTGCGCTTCCGCGAGCCCCATCGCCGTCGCGGCTTCATAGTTCCCGGCGGTCCCATCATCCCGGCGCTCAGCGTCGTCTGCTGTTTTCTGCTCATGGCAGGGCTGCCCATCATTACCTGGTACCGCTTCGTCATCTGGCTCGTCATCGGCCTCTTCATTTACTTCCTCTATAGCCGCCACCGCTCCGAATTCGCATCCAACAATTCATCGTCCTGACCCTCTACCCGCCGTCTGCAAAGCCCGCTTGAGCGGGCGAAATATGGTAGCCCCAGTCGCAAGACTGGGGAACCGGATACGCGTCCCACGTCGAAAGCCCGCTTGAGCGGGCGAAAGAATCCTATGCCGCAAGCCAGAACATATGGCGTATAACGGTTCAGATCCAGATTCCCGCCTACAAGAGTCAAAACCATGGCGCATACCTACACCAGCATCCTCGTTCACGCCGTCTTCTCCACTTCAAGCCGTGCGCCATTGCTTACAAACGACATGCGTCCCGAAATGCATGCCTACCTCGGCGGGATTCTCCGCGAGTTGAAGGCCGTTCCCATCGTCATCGGAGGAACCGCCGATCACGTGCACCTTCTCCTTCGCCTGCCCGCCGACCTCGCGGTCGCAGATTGTTTGCGGGTGGTCAAGACAAATTCATCGCGTTGGGCGAAAGAGCGATGGCAGCGTCCGTTCGCATGGCAGGGCGGATATGGAGCGTTCAGCGTCAGCGAATCGCGACGCGATACCGTCATTCGCTACATTCAGAATCAGGAAGAACATCACCGGCGGATCTCGTTTCAGGAGGAGTTCCTGAAGCTGCTCAGGAGCCACGCCGTAGAATTCGACGAGCGATACATCTGGCAATAGTTCCGGTGTTCGCCAGGACCCCAATCGCAAAGCGATCTTGGGGTCGCGAAGCGGGCGGATTCGAAGGATCCGCTCTTCACGATTTTGACTTATGCTATGAACTTCAGAGACACCACAATAACACCGGCTCCATAGACCAAGTTTTATAACAAGGGCACGGCTTCAGCCGTGCCGATAGTGCGGCAAGAAGAGGTGGGGTTTTAACCCCTGAGCGATGTTCCCTGCCCACAAACGGACGCGTCTTGACGACAGACAGTGGCTAAGGCCCTTCCTAAGAGGCCCCACTTATTGACTGCCCAAAATCGAAACCATGGAAACTCGATGGGAGGCCACGCCCGAATGTTCCGTTCAGCAATGCGAGGAGATCAAATGCGAATTTCGAGAAATTTAGTGGCGCCCAAGAGAGCATCGCTGCCAAATTGTGCCCGTTGGGGCAGGAACGCGAGGCCGACGTAGGCACTGGTGATAACAATCCACCTTTTTTGCGCTTTGACCCAATTGGGAACCCTGGGTTGAAATTCTGCACAAGACCGGCGCAGTCGGGATCAAGGCCTTCTCCCCGGAGGATCAATGCACCGTAAAAGAAGCGGGCGAACTCCAAATCCCGCAGTAGTCTAAGGGTTCCACAATCTGAAGAATCGCCAGTCCGTATCTCGAAAAAGAGCATAGCGAGAGCGGCGTCTTCGGGAAGATACAGAGGATAAGGCTCCCCGGGAATGCTCGAACCGGCCATGAGCGGTTTCAGTTCACCCAGTTTGCGAGACGCTGCTCGAATGCTTTCGCTATTGAATGCAGATTTGACCTCGATGATAGCCCGAACAAATTCGGCTGGGACGATCCGAGTACGCCCATCTTCCGATTTGTCTTTGTTCGTTTCGATCCAAAGCGTCGGAGCTTCGATCTGATCGTAGACAATGACATCGAAATGAGACGTAAGAGGCACCTTGGGCTATTGAGACTTCAAATGGCCTGGGGCCACACCGTACCGTTTCGGGAGGAAACTACTAAGCCAGTTTCGAACCGCTGCCTCTGCAACAACACCATGATGAACCGAGACCACTTGTGCACGCGCATGTGTCAGCGCCGAATCATACTCTGCTAACATCGACCTCTTAGCGATCATGAACTGATCCCAAGCTAGGGACGGCGGTCGGCTTTCGGATTCCATAGTTAAAGACTATTCCTTGTATCGCACGGGGCAGCGAAGGCGCATTCAACCCGGCAGCCTAAACACTTGCCAAAGCCTCGTCCTCCGACCCCCCTCCCGCGAAGCCCATCAAACTATCCTGAAGACTGAGCCCCTTATGCACACCTGGCAAAAAGCCGCGCTCACCACCCTCGTCACCCTCGCCATCGGCGGCATCTACCTCTTCACCGTCTTCGAGCACCGCCGCAACCCCGGCATCGTCCCCAACGCAACCTCCACGCCGCCCGAAACCATGGACGACGTCGCCCCGGTTCTCCTCAAATTTCCCACCTCCTTCGACGACGTCCTCAAACTCCAAAACACCTCCGTCTGGATGAAGAACGGCTACACCATGCCCTACTACCCGTTCGAGGCGGGCCGCATCGTTTTCTCGAAACCCTTGGGCGTCATCCTCTCCGCCCAGCGCCTCGACATCAAGAAGGTCATCAAGGCAACCCCTCCTGCCCAGTCGACGACGGCATCTCCCACGGAACGCGCCAGGCCTTCGTCGTCTTCGCCATGCCCGGCTCTCCCGCCCTCTACGCCACCGTCATCGGCGCCATCGGCGGCTCAGAGGAGCACTACTTCTCCGACGTCCTCTTCTTCTACGACGACCCCCACGGCATCTACGACTTCTGGCCCAAAAACGTCTGGTCCGCTATCGACTCCCACCAGGTCATCCCCGGCATGAGCGAGCTCCAAACCCGCATGTCCATCGGCCAGAAGATCCAAACCGACGGCTCATCGGAAGGCAACCGCACCGTCACCTACGATCAGGCCGGAAAACACTGGACCATCGTCTTCGTCAACAACCACGCCACCTCGATTGGAACCCAGTAGGCGGATCGCGGTGGATGACTATCCCCGCAATCAAGTCCGATCCAACCTCCGGCCTCAATGCTCTCATTAAAATGTCAAGTCGCGCAGCATCTGCTTGCCCTCCCACTCCATTACTATCCCGCTGGATCGAAAGGAGATCCTTGACCCAATTCTCTGACCTCGATTTTGCAGAATATATCCGCGCCTTTGCTACTCTTGACTCAGAATTGGCGAATGCTCTAGCTCAGCGAATGCCGCTAGCTCCGCCAGCCTCGCTAAGTTCTATGCCTGGACTACTTTGGCCATAAGCTGATGACAACATTCGAACTTAGCCCGCGAGCCGGTTCGGAACCGGCTGACAACAATCGACTTCCCTACAAAGTATGGGTGGGGGAGGGGGGAGGGCAGGATGCCCGAGAAGTAAACACAAGGGTGGCCCCGGCCCCTCGCACTTGGGGACCGGGAATGGATGCACCAACTCCGCTCGCCTCGCTAAACTGGAATGTGAGCGACATTCGAGACTTCATCCGGCGCCTTCCCAAGGCCGAACTCCATCTCCACCTCGAAGGCACCATCCTTCCCTCCACCCTCGTCGAGCTCAGCGCCCGCCACGACGCCCGCCCCATCGCCCTCCCTCAAGCCGAAGCCCTTTACCGCTTCACCGACTTTACCGGCTTCATCGAGTCCTTCCGCGCCGTCACCCGCCTGCTCACCGCTCCCGACGACTACGAGCTCGCCGCCTGGCGCATGGCCCAGCAGCTCGCCGCCCAGGGCATCGTCCACGCCGAGGTCTTCATCTCCGTCGGCGTCATTTATATGTGGCGCAATCACGATCCCGACTGCTTCGAGCCCATCTTCGCCGGCCTCGAACGCGCCCGCGAGTGTGCCGCCCGCGAGCTCGGCCTTTCGCTCTACTGGATCTTCGACGCCGTCCGCCACTTCTCTCTCGGGGAAGCCGAACGCGTCTTCCTGAAAGCCGCCGAAATGCGCCTTCTCTACCCCTCCATCGTCGCCATCGGCCTCGGCGGCGACGAGCGCCTCGCCGCCTCCAAACCCTTCCACGACCTCTTCTCTCACGCCCGCGCCGCCGGCCTCCGCCTCACGAATCATGCCGGCGAAACCACCGGCCCCGACGCCATCTGGGAGGCGCTCTCCATCGGTTCCGAACGCATCGGCCACGCCGTCTCCGCCATCCGGGACCCCGCGCTGCTCAACGAGCTCAAAACCCGCCGCACCCCACTCGAGCTCAATCCCACTTCTAACGTCCGCACCGGCGTCTGTCCTTGCTTCGCCGGCCACCCTCTCCGCTCCTACTTCGATCAAGGCCTTTTAGTCACCCTCAACTCCGACGATCCCGCCTTCTTCGCTTCCGATCTCGCCAACGAGTTCCTCCTCGCCCACACTCAGCAGAATTTCACCCGCGAAGAGCTGCGCCAACTCGCCGCCAATTCCATCCGTGCCAGTTTTCTTCCTGAATACGAAAAACTGGCGTGGATCGCGCGCATCCTCGCCACCGAATAATTACTTTTGTGCTTCCTGCAACTTTCCTGCCATCATGCCCTGCGCAAACTGCGCTATCCTAATGAATGCAGGAGGCCGCGTAAGATGTCCGCCCGTGAAGCCGTCGCCCGTCAATTCGAATCGTCTCTTGAAGAGACCATCGCTCCCCGGAAATCGGGCTCCAATGCCCTGCGCGTAATTACTTGGTTCTCCGTGGGAGTTGCGGTCGCTGCGCTGGGCATTTACGTGGGCGCTGAGTTGCGCAGCCGTTACAAATTCAAGCACCGCACCCCTTACGATTTCTACTCAAACCCCGGCGAGCCCAGCGAATTCGGCGTCGGCGTCTGAACCTCACGCCGGTCTCAAAATCGGACTTCAAGCAAGGTATTTGAAATCTACGCGGCGCGTGGCTCTTTCGCTGCTTCCTCATGGGCGTCAACCGTGTCAATGACCGCGGTGCGATTCGGAGCGGGCTTCTAAAGCTCCCGCTAAGGCAACCCCTTTCCAAGGTGCGACTCTCCAAGTTTGCTGGACAGAGCCTTTCTTTCTTCGCCGCAGGTCGAAGAACACGAGAAGGGCGCAAACGAATCCATCGCCAGAGGAGGTCACGCACCATGAGCCCATCTGAACTTACAACTCTCCAGATCCTCGCAATCTTCGCCGTTATCTTGATTTTGGCGGTAGTTATCGTCATCGCCGTGCGCAAGGTCCGCACTGCTCGCCTGAAGAGTAAATTTGGCGAAGCTGAATATGAGAGGGCCCTTGCCGCACGCGGAGACAGAAGCAGTGCCGAAGCTCTTCTCGAAAAACGCGCTAAGCGCGTCAGCTCATTTCATCTGCGCACATTATCCGCCGCCGAACGCATGCGATTTCGAGAATCCTGGGCGAGTGTGCAAGCCCGCTTCGTAGATGGCCCTGCCGGTGCGGTTACAGAGGCAGACCGGCTCTTGGCTGATCTGATGGCGGCGCGTGGCTATCCGGTGAGCGACTTTGAAACCCGCGCATCGGATATTTCCGTGGATCATCCCATGGTCGTGCAAAACTACCGGGCCGGGCATGAGATCGCAGTTCGCCACTTGAAAGGCCAGGCCGGCACAGAAGACCTTCGCCGCGCCATGATTCACTATCGCGCGCTATTCGAAGACCTCGTCGGCGAACCAAGAACGGAGCCCGTCGCCGCTTCTGCCGACTACCAATTGCGTCGGTCCTACAAGACGAGATAGCCGGTTGCCATGGGGCGGGTTGCTTATGGGCCCCGTCATTTGCGGCTGCCACACCAAACCTGTCGATTTGAGTTGTTCGGTCGGATTTGCTGTAACCAAGGCGCAGACTCCTTTATCTAACGGATATCGGAGGCGGCGACAGTGGGTTGGCGCGTGGCGTGTCTTCTAGTGGCGGTGGGGATTGCGGCGGGGTTTATCTTGACAAGGGCAACCAAGGCTTCAAGCAGTGGACCGGTTCCGGCGCCGGCTACGGACGACACGCTCGATGCCAGGCCGGCCAAGGCGAAAGCCGTATTTGCCGGCGGATGCTTCTGGGGCACTCAAGCGGTTTTTGAGCGGCTCAAGGGCGTGGTGGATACCACCGTGGGCTACTCCGGCGGATCGGCCGCAACCGCCACCTACTCTCAGGTGACCACGGAGACAACAGGACACGCCGAGTCGGTCGAGGTGGTCTACGATCCTTCGCGAATTACCTACGGAACGCTTCTGCGAATCTTCTTTTCTGTGGCCCACGATCCTACACAACTCAACCGTCAGGGCCCGGATGTGGGTCCATCCTATCGCTCGGCCATTTTTTACGAGAACGACGACCAAAAGCGGATTGCGCAGGATTATATCGCGCAACTGGATGCGGCGCATGTGTTTGCGCGGCCAATTGTGACTGAGGTGAGCCCGCTCAGGGGGTTTTATCGCGCCGAGGACTATCACCAGGACTACGCTCTCCACAATCCTGGAAATCCATACATCTTGGTATGCGACCGGCCCAAGATTGCGGCGCTAAAGAAGGAATTTCCGGATCTGTTCGTGGACTACACGGGGAAGAAGTGAGAGGCACGCACGTCAGTTACTGAGCACGGATAACGATCGAAAACTGGCTCTGCACCGGAAATCCCGAGCGTGTGGCGTTCACTCACCGCTAAGAGAATGAATCTCGCGTTGAAGCCACCGGCAAACCGAAAAATTGCAAGCTGTCTCACCCGAGAGGCTCACCCCACGCGCTGACTCCGCTCCCCAGACCAACTCCTCACTGCGTCCGTGACAAGAGCCGACGTCGTTAGAGACGTCAATTCCTCTCCACCCTCGGCCGTCGCCCTTCACATCCCGCTAACTCATTGATTTCTTATCACATCATTCCCTCCATCCTCCTTCCCGGTACTTATGGCTTGTGAGAAATGCGCGCTGGTCTGGCATAGCATGCAAAACTAGGGTACTTTTCAGAACCCCATGATGTTGTAGCCGCAGTCCACATAGAGCGTTTCGCCGGTGACGCCACTCGCGAGGTCGCTGGCGAGGTAGAGCGCCGCGCCGCCGACTTCAAGCTGATCGACGTTGCGGCGCAGCGGAGAGCGCTCGGCGTGGCTTTTCAGCATCTCGCCGAGAGCGCCGACTCCGCGAGCAGCTAATGTTTTAATAGGTCCCGCGGAGATGGCGTTGACACGGATGTTTTTGGGTCCGAGGTCAAAGGCCAGGTATCGAACCGCGGATTCGAGCGAAGCCTTGGCGAGCGCCATCACGTTGTAATGGGGCACTACCTTCTCGGCGGCGTAGTAGGTCAATGTAATAATGCTGCCGCCTTCGGTCATCAACGGCAGTGCTCCGCGCGCGACGGCAATGAGCGAGTAGACGCTGACGTCGTGAGCGATGCGAAAGCCCTCGCGGCTGGTGTTGATGAACTCGCCCTTTAGATCTTCGGGCGGAGCGTAAGCGACGGCATGCACGAGAATATCGATCTTGGCGTACTTCTCTTTCAGTGCGGCGAATAGAGATGCGATCTCCTGGTCGCTGGAGACGTCGCACTGAAAACCGGTCGCCGAAGAGAGCTCGTGAATGAGGTCATCGGCCTCCGCCTTCATGCGCTCGTTTTGGTAACAGATGGCAAGGGTGGCACCGGCCTGGTGGAGTTTTTGGGCGATGCCCCAGGCGATGGAGCGTTTATTGGCCAGCCCGAAGACCGCGGCTGTCTTGCCCGCCAAATTGATCATGCTTTCAGAGTTCCTCCGGGTGTGGCTCGACGAGGGGAATGGTTGGATGACCCAATGCTCAGAATAGCAGAGCTATATTGGCTCGGAATGGGATGGATTGGTGTGGTTTGCGGTTAGCGTTCAGTCTTGCGGCTGCGCACCGGCTAAGCGGCCTTGGAAGATAATGGCCTGCTGATTGCTTCTAGCGACTTGCCTTCGGCTGCAACGCCGACTCGCATCTCCAGCAGCGAAGCGATCATCATCGGGCATGCGGCTGCCAGGTATCCCCAGACGAGGTGCGTCTTCGAGTTGCTCTCGATCAGCGCACCGAACAGAGCGGGAGCGCCAGCCCCGCCGACAAGTGTTCCGATGGCATAGAAAATACTGATTGCCATGGCTCGCACCTCCAGGGGAAATACCTCGCTCACGGTGAGGTAGGCAGAGCTGGCCGCAGCGGATGCAACAAAGAAGATGATGGTCCAGCAAATGGTTTGCGTGACAGCCGTGAGCAGGCCGGCTGCAAACATCCAACCTGTGATTGCCAGCAGAATTCCGCTCGTCGCGTAGGTGAGGGAGATCATCGTCTTTCGCCCGACGGTGTCGAAGAGGCGCCCCATGACGACGGGGCCGAGGACATTTCCGATCGCGAATGGAAAGATGTAATACCCCGCCTTTATAGGAGGCACGAGATAGAACTTTTCAAGCACCAGTGAATAAGTGAAGAAGATTGCATTGTAGAAGAACGCTTGGGCAGCCATTAGCGTGAGCCCGAGCAGAGACCGCGAGCGGTTCTCTCCCATCATCGATTGCCAGATCTCGGCGAGTGAAGTGTGCGTGCGGGTGTGGATTTCTACAGCTTCTTCATCGGGATTCGGCAGGCGTTCTTTCTTTGCCTTTGCCACACTGTCCTCCACCACGCGCACAATTTTTTCGGCTTCATTGTTGTGGCCGTGAATGACCAGCCAGCGCGGGCTTTCAGGAACCCAGTGCCGGAGCACAAGGATGACGGCCCCTAGCAGGGCGCCACAGCCGAAGGCATATCGCCAAGCGAGATTTTTATCGGCAACGGCTCCGTTGAGCAAGATTACCGCCGCCGCTGCTCCGAGAGCCGCGCCTAGCCAATATGTTGAATTGATAGTCAGATCCGCGCGGCCGCGTACACGGGCGGGAATCAATTCATCGATTGCGGAATTGATTGCGGCGTATTCGCCACCGATGCCAAGCCCAGTGACGAACCGAAAGACCGAATAGCTTACGAAGTTCCATGAGAACGCGGTTGCGGCAGTTGCGAGCAGGTATACGAGCAGCGTAACAATGAACAGCTTCTTGCGCCCGTGGCGGTCAGTTGCCCAGCCAAAGACGAGTGCGCCGGTCACTGCCCCAATGAGGTAAAACGTTGCGGACTGGCCAACCTGCGAATCCGACATGCGCAGGCTGGATTTGAGGACTCCCCCGATTGTCCCTGCCAGGGTGACCTCAAGACCGTCCAGAACCCAGGTGATTCCTAGACCACAAACGATAAGCCAATGCCAGCGGGACCATGGAAGTCGATCGAGCCTGGCCGGTATGCAGGTACGGATGACCTCGCTCATAGGCGGATACGATGCGAGTGGCGGGCAAATTGTTTATAGCTCGTGGAGTCCCGATAGCGGGAAGTGGCTGGGATAAATCGCTTGAGGCGATGAAGAGATATCCCTCAGGGGCTAAAGCCCTTGATTTTGTTGGCTCGGTGACGGCAGCCGTGCCCTTTCAAAACCGCGCGGATCATCCACCGAGGTCGATCAGCTCGACGTGGCCTACAGGGCTGCCGAGGAAACGCGAGCCGAGACGCTCGAATTTTTCGACCGAATCGGTGGCAAAGCAGCGAATCTCAGGTTGCGGCGGCGAATCGGAAGCCTCTGCCACCGTAACGGCGCCCGCTGCCGCGGACTCCGTTAGGATGGGGCGCACGCCGCGTCCATTAAAGAGTTCGACGGCAGCTTGCGCGGCGGATTCGGCCGAATCGATGACCTTGACGCCGGGCCGCACGGCGCGTTCGATGAGTAGCCGCAAAAGCGGATAATGCGTGCAGCCGAGGACCAGTGTGTCGGGGTTCAGATTTTGAGCCGCGGCTTCGGCACGCAGTTCGTTGAGGTAGACGTCGATCACTTCGGAGGTGACGGGATGGTCAGTCCATCCTTCTTCGACCAGCGGGACGAGAAGCGGGCAGGCCTTTTCGAGCACGCCCAATCCTCTTGCGCGGCAAGCTTCCGCGTAGGCGTGGCTGTGGACGGTGGCCTCAGTGGCGATGACGAGCACGTCGCCGGTACGCGAGGCTGCACGGGCCGCGGTTGCGCCGGGCTCGATGACGCCCAGGACCGGAACCGGGACGGATTCTTCGATTACGTCGAGTGCGAGGGCGCTGGCGGTGTTGCAGGCGATGACGAGGAATTCCGCGTGCTGCTCGCGGACGAGGAATTGCGCACTTTGCGCGGCGTAGCGGGCAATGGTGCGGCGGGACTTGGAGCCGTAAGGCAGGCGAGCGGTGTCGCCGAGAAAAGCGAAGCGAGCGTGCGGCAGGCGGGAGATGAGGGCGCGCAGGACGGTGAGACCGCCGAAGCCGGAGTCGAAGACGCCGATGGTGGGAACCGCTGTTCTAGTGTCCTGATCCATGCCTAAGTAGTTCGGCAAATCGAGTCGACAGCCATCGAATTTCCCTGAAGACGCTCTGTGCGTAGGGATTACGCGTTCCGTTCCGGGCGAGGATTGGCCCCAGACATATCTCGACGATGTTATGTACCTCAAGCATCTCTGGCACGGTGGGCGCATCGTCACGCCAGAACGCGTTTCTGAGTTCGCTCAGGACGCCTTTTGCCGTCCCTTTGTGGATATATGCATCGGTCCCATTCAGATCGCTCATCGACCTCTGGAGCCTATTCGGCTCCGACTCCCAAACGAACCAGTCATGAAGGCCCGGATTGAGATCGGTCCAGGTGACCGCCATACCCAGTTCCAATGGCATATTGAACCGGGGCGTCGCTGAAGGTGGGGTACTCACTTCCACACGCGAGAGGTCGTGAATCGAGTAACGGCAACTCTTGATAAGCTCAAATATTCTTTCCAACCTTCGCACACCGCCGGGAATCTCGGATGCGATATGAGGTTCAAAACCAAGTTGGCACAGTCCGACGATGTAAGCGATATAGAGAGTACCGAATTCTTCGTCGTAGGGTATGTTTAGGAAGACAGCTTTCGGGTCAGGCGGCTGCAGAGGCATTTTTGCGTTTCTTTCTTCGGTCCACAGCTTTGCCGTTAGAGACCCTTTTCCCCTCTTGCAACCGCTTGAAGTACTCCTCAGCCATCGCGTTTAGTTCCTTTTGACGGCGCTTAGAAATACGAAGACGCCTCGCCGCTTCCTCGGATGTAGGCCAGGGGGTCGCGATGTGAATCGGCTTCGGCATGGCTGCATATTCATGATACCGCGAATCGGCTTTACCTGTTGGGTCATCGCCATTTCCGCACTTACGGTCGCGCTCCTGCGGTGGAAACCGGTTCGCCGGCAAGGTAGGTGCGCGTAAGGTCGGCATGGCCGGCGAGGGTGGGGCGCGGCTGGCCGTCGACCAGGAAGCGAACTTGGGTTACCTTGGGCAGATTGGCGTGGATTGTGTCGCAGAGGGAGA
>Ga0187782_10003445_pt1 | contig 11786 bp, 9 predicted proteins | sample 0715_SJ02_MP15_2_FD_132454 | JGI IMG/M metagenome (GOLD analysis project Ga0187782, IMG submission 132454) | Tropical peat soil microbial communities from peatlands in Department of Meta, Colombia - 0715_SJ02_MP15_20_MG | ecosystem: Environmental > Terrestrial > Soil > Wetlands > Peat | place...
CGCGGAGAGCACCGCTATCTTTGCGTCGGGTTTGTTCTCCAGAATGTACTTTGCGTACGCCATGGCTTCCGTCCGGTACGTAGCAAAAAATCCCATGGTCCATGGATAGTTCCTCGGGTCGTCGAACACCGCGGAACTCGATTCCACGAAAAGCTGTGGAATTTTCTTGTCGTTCATGTACGCGCGGATGGCCAGATTGCTTTCCGTGCCGATGGAGCTAAAGATCAGCAAGACCTTCTTCTCCTCGATCAATGTCCGTGCAAGCCCAGGCGCCATCGAATCATCCGACGCGTCGTCGAGGCTAATAAACTCGATCTTGCGGCCGTGGATCCCGCCGCGATCATTGATCATCCGGAAGTAGGCGGCTTCCGCGCGCGCCACAACGGCGTATGCCGACCCCCATCCGGTGTACGGCGCGAAATTGCCGATGCGAATCTCCGTGTCCGAAGCTCCCGAGTCGTAAGCCTTCTGGCCGGCTGCGGCTGCCGTCATCAGGTACATTGCGAGCAGTGCAATCGCCCGCACGTAATTAGTCCAATGGATCGTCGAGCACTTCCGGAACGCTGAAGCCCCGCCGCGGCTTCGAGGAATCATTATTTGGAAGCGCCTTTCAAATATCCGTATCCGCACGCTCCGTCGGTCGTGCCTGAGCCGGAGTCGCGACGCTGGGGCTGCGGGCTTCCTGGCCCTGGGCCAGGCATGCACAGATCAGAATCAGCCCCGCCGCACAACATAGTTTTCGCATGCTCCAACCTCTGCGCCTCTACGCTGCGCTTTCTGCCGCTCCCGAGGCCTGACCGCGCCCCGCCTGATTCGCAATCACGAACGGCACATCCACCGAGCGAATATGCAAGTCGCGCTGGGGGCATGGCATCTCGATTTTTTCCTCGTTGAAGACCCGGTAGAGTTCCATCAGCAGATCGCTTTTCACGCGCGCCGCCCGCTCGGCCATTCCAGTCGAAACGCGCAGCACCAGGTTCACCGCATTGTCTCCGAGGTCGGAAATGAGGACCAAGGGTGGCGGTTCGACAAGCACCTCCTCATGTTGCCTCCCGATGTCTTCCAGCAGTTTGCTGACGCGTTGCAAATCCGAGTTGTAAGATACGCCGACCGGGACCGAAAGCCGCACGGTGCGGTCGTTCGCGGTCCAGTTCGTCACCCGGTTGTTGATGAACTCGGAGTTGGGAACGATGATCACTTCGTTGTCGAACGTGCGCACCCACGATCCCCGCGCGCCGATGCGAACCACCTCGCCCTGCGTTTTGCCGACGTCAATCAAGTCACCCACTTTCACTGGCCGCTCCCACAGAATCACCAGTCCGGCGACGAAATTCGCTACGATATTCTGCAGGCCGAATCCCACCCCGACTCCCAGTGCGCCGCCGACGTAAACTAGGCTCCTCAAGTTCAGCCCAGTTGTGTCGAGTCCGATGATCAGCCCGAACAGGAAAACCAGGTAGCCGAAAGCGCGTGAGATCGCGTACTGCTGTCCCACGTCCATCGTCGTCCGTGCCAGGATGCGGTCGGAAAGAAATTTCCGGCTCAACCGTGATACGAGACTGAGCCCGATCAAGAAGAGCGTGCACTTGATCAGGAATATCGGCGTCACGGGCAGGTTTCCAAAGTAAAAGAGCGGCCATTTCAGAAACCATCGAATGTCCTTGTTTAGCATGTCAAAAAGCGATTCCGCGCGAGGACGCTGGAGAATTCCCCACGTGACTAGCAGCGCGAGGCCAGCCGTTGCGCTCCAGAACGATCGGGTTGCAGTCATCTTCATCGACATCACTCCTTCCGGTAGCGATACTATCCTCGGGCAGCATAGCGGCGGCGAGTGGTGGATACAAGCGGTCGCGCCTTCGCGCTCTTGATTTCAGGTTCAGTGCCTGCTATCCGTTTTGTTGTAAGCTTGAGTGGATGCATCGATTGAATTGAGAAGGGAGTCGCACCGTGGCTGATTTGTTGAGGACTTCGAACCCGGCCCTGAACGACAGCGCGTTTCAGACCGAGCGTGCCATTGCCGGCGACGCGATGACACTGCAAGGCACTGTAAACAAAACAGGCTTGCTCTTGATTTGCGTCATTGCGACGGCTGCCTGGAGTTGGAATCGCTTCCTGCAGTCGCCTGAGGCGCTCCTCCCCTTGATGGGGGTGGGAGCGATCGGCGGGTTCATTTTCGCGCTCGTCACGATCTTCAAGAAAACGTGGTCGCCGATTACCGCGCCGATTTACTCATTGCTCGAAGGACTGGTCCTCGGCGCCATTTCCGTCGCCCTGGAGATGCGTTTTCATGGGATTGCGATCCAGGCCGTCAGCGTGACCTTCGGCACATTGATCGTGTTGCTGCTTGCTTATCGCTCGGGCTTGATTCCAGTAACGGAAAAATTCCGCCTCGGCGTCGTGGCTGCCACCGGCGGAATTGCTCTTTTTTATCTTGCCGAAATAATCCTCGGATTTTTTCACGTGCGCTTCACGGCCATCAACAGCGGCGGGGCCATTGGGATCGGTTTCAGCGTTTTTGTCGTGATCATCGCCGCGCTCAATCTGGTGCTCGATTTTGATTTCATCGAGAATGGAGTTCGTGCGGGCGCTCCAAAGTACATGGAATGGTATGCGGCGTTCGGCCTGATGGTCACGCTCGTCTGGCTTTACATCGAGATTCTGAATCTGCTCTCGAAACTGCGAAGCCGCGATTGATGACGAGCGCGCGCTTTCCAGGCAAGCGTTTCCAGGAAGCGCTCGCCTATGCCGCGCGGCTGCATGCCAGCCAATTTCGAAAAGGGACCACTCGCCCCTACGTTGCGCATCTCCTCGGTGTCACATCCACCGTCCTGACCTACGGCGGCGACGAGGACGAAGCCATTGCGGCTCTGCTTCACGACGCCGTGGAAGACCAGGGCGGCAAACCGCTCCTGCGCAGAATCCGGAATAAGTTCGGCGCTCGCGTCGCTCGAATTGTGGATGGCTGCACCGATTCTTATACGGAGCCAAAGCCACCCTGGCTGGAGCGCAAGAAAGCTTATCTGCGCCATCTGCGCCGCGCGAATTCTTCCATCTGCCTCGTCTCTGCCGCTGACAAACTCTATAACGCGCGGGAAACTTTTAATGACTTGTGCAGCGAGGGTGACCAGGTGTGGCAGCGGTTCAAGGCCGCAAGAGAGCAGGTGGTCTGGTATTACCGTCGGGTAGAAAAAATCGTTCGTGGCCGGATCCCACGCGGCCTCGCCCGTGAGCTCGACTCGGTCGTCACGGCGCTCGAAGCCACCCTCCCCCCGCCCTCACTCCAAGGAAAGTCCCCAACCGGTAAGTCCACATGACAACCCTACCGGGTCGCGCTCCGGTCTGTAGCCCCCAACCGAACTCGTAACCTTTTTACCCCACACCTCGGCAGCTTCGAATGGACACCTTATGTCCACCGGCGTAAAGCTTTGTATTTCAGCAAGCTAGGCGCAATCTCTGATGGCGAGCCGCTTGCACAATCCAGCCGGAGATTTAAGGCTCTTGTGTCCAATCTCCGGTCGTTCGAGGGTGCCAGCGTGAAAAAAGTCGAGGGGAATTCGAGGATCGTGCGCCGCACGTTGAACCCTGGCCGCGGCTTCAGCACGGTCGAGATGGCTGTCGTCGTCGCCATCATTTTCATTATCTGCATCATGGCCATCCCCGAATTGCGCTACATCCTCCAGAACGCGCAGTCCGACTCGGCCGCTCGCGTGGTTTTGGCCCAACTCCGCCAAGCTCGCGAATACTCCATCGCCAATCGCCGCTATGTGCAGGTCACCTTTCCGGTGATCGGCGGCACTTCAAACATACAATTTCAGATAAAGAACTCGCTCACGCCGGGCGCGGGAGCGGATGCTGCGCCCGTCGCGGTGCCTCTCCCCGTCATCTTTGCCTTCCGGACTTTCGGCACGGTTCCTGATACACCGGACGGGTTCGGGAACGTAGGTGGCATCACCTTTGAAGGTGCCGCCGGCGGACCCGCGGGCGGAATGTACTTTCAGAGCGACGGCGAGCTTGTTGACGCACTCACTTTTCTTCCCATCAACGGCACTGTGTTCATCGGCCAGTTGAACCAGCCCAAGTCCGCGCGCGCGGTGACCGTTCTGGGCGCCACCGGCCGGTTCCGCAGTTGGAAGAACGCCGGCACAAGCTGGTTCATGTTCTAAGGAGACGAGGATGACGCTCCGAAAGACACAAACGGCGGGCAAAGGCTTCACGCTTCTCGAGACCATGGTTGCCCTGGCCGTGCTGGTGATTGGGATCCTGGGCCTGGCGGCGATGCTCGCCAATTCTCTCACCCGCATGCAGGGCGCCGAGAATGACTTCATCGCCGAGCAAAAAGCGGAGCAGGCCATGGAAGCGATTTTCACCGCCAAGTACACCAACAACATTTCTTTCGCTGCCGTCGCCAACAACTCCGTCGGCAATCCCACGGGCCTTTTTCTATCCACTGCCCAGCCGCTTTTACTGCCCGGTCCGGATGGTCTCTTTAATTCCATTAACGATACTGGTTCACCAGCGGATTACATCCTCCTGCCCGGCCCGGACATGATGCTTGGCACCGCCGATGACATCAGAGTGCCGCTCGCCAATTTCACGCGCACCATCACCATCACCAACATTGGCGCCGTCGGCGATCTCCGCCAGGTCGTCATCACGGTTAACTACAAGACAGGCGACGTTCCCCAGACCTATACGCTGACTAGTTTTGTTTCCGCTTACTGAGCGCGAGGAGCCCGGGATGAAGCGCGAGAACGGATTCTCACTGATCGAATTGATGGCTGCCATCGGCATCTTGATTGTGGTCATCAGCGGCTGTGTCGCGGCGCTGATGCAGGCGCAATACGCCGCCGACGAAGCGATTGCCGAAGCCAACGTCATGGAAAACCTGCGCGCGGGCATGCACTTCGTCGTGCGCGACCTCATGCAGGCGGGCGAGGGCATTCCGCCCGAGGGCATCTCGCTCCCGAATACGGCCGCCGGTGTTTCCAACGTCAACCGGCCCGGCACCGCGACGATCTTCGTAAACAACGGCGCTCCCGGCAACCCGACCTACCTGGTCCTCCCGCCCGTCATACCCGGATCCGGATTGGGCAACGCTGCCACCTCGGTGAATCCGAAGACGGGTGCTGTGCTGGTCGCCGGCGCGGCAAACACGGACATCATCAATATTTTTTACGCTGACAACACGCTCGTGGATGTCGCCGGCCACTATCTAAACAGCTACCCCATCATCCAGGGCGCAGTCCCAGGCCCGGCGTGCGCTGGCGCCATGCCCGTTAGCGGAGCCTCCATCACCCTCGCGGCGGCTTGTTTCACCATGCCCGGCGTCGGAAACACTCCCATTGCCACGGGAAATCTTCTTCTCTTTACGAATCCCACGGGCACGGCACTTGCCTACGTCACGAGCGTCGCCGGGCAAACGATCAATTTCGCCGCCGCTGATCCCGCCGACGTCAATCAGACCGGCAAGCCAAACAACACCCTCGCCGTGCTGGCGGCTGCCGGCCAGCCCACTGCGGTCACGCGTGTTTGGATGGTCACCTACTACGTGAATTCGGTGGCGAATCAGGCATGCCCTCAGCTGATGCGGCAGGTGAACTATCCCAATTTCCCCGTCGCCGCCCCGGCCAATCCGCCGCAGGCTATCGCCGAATGTATCGAGGGCCTTAGCATCTCCTACGACATTTACAATTCGACGGCTCCCGCAGGGACCTACCCTCTTGGCCCGGGCGACGCGCCTTTGCCCATTTCGCCCGATCTGCCTTCCCAAATCCGCGCGGTGAATGTCTTCCTGGCCGCTCGGTCCACGAATTCGTTTCTTGTGGGAAGCAACAGAAATTTCGTCCGCAATAACATTGCGACTCAAGTCAGCCTGCGCAGCGTCGCCTTTGTGAACCAGTTCAATACTTCTGCAACGGCGGTGGAATAATGACCTGCGCCCGATCCATTCGAAGGAGATATGCCGTGCGACACGAACGAGAAAAGGGAATCGCTTTACTCACGTCCATGCTCATCATGTTGTTGATCTCCGCCATCGTGGTGGGTATGGCCTGGATGGTGATGACCGACCAGCGTCTCGGCGCCAACAACAAGGATCGCGAGACCGCTTTCTACGGCGCCGAAGCCGGCATGGAAAAACTCACCGCGGACTTGGGCAATTTCTTCGCTACCACCGGTGCCGTCACTGCCGCCAACGTCGCCACCGCCGTGGCCGCACCGCCTGTTATTCCCGGAATTACGTATGCCAACGCCAACGGTTCCACCTATCAAGTGCTTTGCGGGAATCCTCTGGCCACTCCTTGCGTTCCCGCCTCCACGAACGCAACCATTCTTCCGCCTAGTCCTTACGCGGGAATGAACGGCCTCATCACTCCTTTCGTCTTACAAGTCACCGCGCAATCGGGACTGGGTTCCGAAACGAAATTGCAGCGCCAGATGCAGGTTGTAGCCATTCCCGTCTTTCAGTTCGGTGTCTTCTCGCAATCCGACCTGGCGTTTTTCAACGGCCCTTCCTTTGACTTCGGCGGCCGCACGCACACCAACGGCAATCTCTGGCTCGCACCCAACTCCGGACCGCTCTTCATGGGCGACAAGGTCACCGTGGTCGGCCAGGTCATTCGCACCAATCTCGAAAATGGCTGGCCGACCGGCGGCACAATCGCAGCGGGTGGGGATTATTCCGGCATCGTGTCCATTGCGCTGGTCCCCAATCCGGCCGCGCTGCCTGCTGGACCCACCTACCAAAACGCCCAGTGGCTTCCTCTGGGCCTAACCCAAAGCAGCGACGTCGGGCCCAGCGTCTATGGCGGCGTCAGCACGGTAGCCAACAACCCCACGTGGGGAAACGTCGTCAGCTCCTACAACGGCATGCTGATCAACGGCGTAGCCCCGCTCAACCTCACTTCTGCCGCCTTGGCTGGCATCAACAACCCTTACTTTCTCATTCAGCGTCCGCCTCCGGGCACGGCGGCCGCGAACCCGGCTCAATTCCAGCAGCAATATTATAGCGAAGCCTCGCTGCGCATCTTGCTCGACGACTACGCAACTCCGGGAAGTATCGCCTCCGGGTGCGCTGGTTCCGACATGATGGCCCTCGATGGTATCGATACGACGAAGAACCCTGTGGACCTCTCCACGCTCGCCAACATCGCCAAATCCGGCGCGAGCAGCGGCGCTGTCTATACCGCCACGGACGGCTACTGGGTCTTGAACGGGCAGGCCACCATCACCGGCTGCCTCAAGATCGAGTACCAGGACAACGGCGGCGCGTTTCACGATATAACTACAACTATCCTCGCGCTCGGTTACCGGGGCCGCAATTTGAATCCCCAAACGAAAGCGCAACTCAATGCCGCCGGCTCGGCCACCAAGCTGGCAACCATGCCAACGAACGCGACAGGCCAGATCGCTGCTTCCACTTGTGCCGATCCGGATACGACTGCCATCATCCGCATCGAGCGTGTCCGTGACAATCCGTCGAGCCTTTACCCGACGGGTGGTCTAGCTGCTGCCGGGACGTTCTGCGGAGCACCTGCCGTCAACACCGATTACTGGCCCAACGTCTTGTTCGACCCCAGAGAAGCATCTCCTCGCCCCAGCGGTCCCAGCAATGTTCCGGGCAACGGCCTCGGTCCAGGCCCAGGCAACGGACAGGTGACTGCGGCGGGTGTGATGCAGTACATCGAACTCGATGCAGCCCAACTGTCCCTGTGGTTCAAGAACAACGTGGCCGCCCTGCCGGTCAACAGCAACACCGGCTTCGAGATTTACTTTTCCGATCGGCGCGGCGAGCAAAAGGACCCTTTCACCGCCAATACACGCACGGGAGCCTTTGGTTACAATGACAACGTCAACCTCAACGACCCGGCGAACGGGTGTCCCAATGGCGTTCTCGATCAGGGCGAAGACTTGGTCGGCGACGGGAACCTCCGGGTTTACGGCGGCGTGGAGTCGGCCGTTCCCAATCTCATTCCTGCGGCCGGTGGCCTCCTAACCGGGAACACTGTCCTCGAGCCGGATCCCACTTTCTGCACCGCTAAGGGCAACAATTGGCCCGGCGCTGTTTATACCAATCCGCAAGATGGACGGGAAAATCCTGTGGTGTTTTTCCGCCACGCTCTCAAAATCGTGAACGGTATCACTCTCAATCTCGGGACTACCTGTTATGGCGCAGCCCCGCAGCCCCCCTGCGGCCTCACGATTGCCTCCGAGAACCCCGTCTATCTCCAAGGTGACTTCAACGCTCCGAACAGTGGAACGTGGGCAGGCAACTACGTTGCTGCTGCTGTTGCCGCCGACGCGGTCATGTTCCTGTCGGATAACTGGAACGACACTAACTCCTTCGCCTTTCCGTATGAGATGGGCACCCGTAATGCCGCTCAAACCGCCTACCGCATCGCCATCATCGGCGGAAAGGGTATTCCGTTCCCGCAGCCCGCGGGTGAACCCGAAGACTACGGGACGGACGGCGGTCTCCACAACTTCCTCCGCTTCCTCGAAAATTGGGGAGGCATCAACTGCTATTACAAGGGCTCGCTCGTCAGCTTCTACTACAACCAGCAGGCGGTCGGTTCCTACAAGACGAATAACACAGTGTACTCCCCGCCCGTTCGTAACTATTTCTTCGACACGTCGTTCACGAACGGGCCGTCGTGGCTGCCGCCGCGAACGCCAACTCTGCGCTCGGTCAATACTATCGGCTTCTCGCAGATGCTGATGCCGACGCAGTAGCAGGCAAGTTTTCACCCCGCATCACCGAAGCGGCTCCCTCTTCCCCCGGGAGCCGCTTCGTTTTTTGGGGCTGCGTATTCGCGCCGGTCATGGACCCGCCGGGAGCATCCTCACATTGAAATTCGTGTCCACGGCGGGCGTGGTGCACTCTTGGGTCGCGCCAGACCCGCACAAGTCTCCGAGAGCAATGCTGAAATCGCTCGGTTGCACCAGCCCCACGAAAGGCTCCGCGTACAGGTTGTAGCTCTGCCCCACCGGCAGCCGGTCAATTTCGTAGCTTCCATCAAACTGCACCGGAGGACTTGCCGGATTGCAGCTCCAGCCGCTTAATGTCGCCGCTATCACGGCGCCCGTATTTGCATCCACCGCCACCACCTGCGTCCCGAAGATTCCCGTCACCGATGATCCGGTCGAGGGCGAAGGAATCGTTGCCAGCGCGAAGGTGTTGGCCGGGAGCACGTGCCCGCTGATTGTTCCCACATTAACGGCGTCGTTTGGATCCGGGTACAACGCTCGAATCCCTGTACGGTCATCATCGGCCAGCGGGCCGTCCGGCGCTTGGGGTGTCGGGCGATTGCCGAGAAATTGTCCCGGAGGGGGCGCGTAAGGAAACATCACCGCGCGCCAGACCCCCGAATGGTCGAGGCCGAACCAGTGGCCCAGCTCATGTATCAGCAGCGATTCGAGATCATAAGCGCCGGCTCCCTGTGGCGTCGCCAGTGCCGCCGGAGTCGCGAACGTTGCCTGCCCATCATTGCGGAAGAGCGTGTCCGAATCGAGAATCTGCCCCGCGAACGCCGCCGTCGCGCTCGCGCCTACCGATACTCCCGGCGCGTTCGCGGTAATCGTCCGCGTAAACGCCAGGACCCCGCTCGTAAACCCCATGCTCGATTGGTTGAAGCAAATGGTGTTCAGTCCGTCGACGTTGTCCTCCGCATCGTCCGTGCAGGATTCCGCGGCAGTCACCTGCACGATTGGCGCGAGCAATCCCGGATAAGTCGTCGAATTAAAAGTTGTCCCCGCGACGCCGGCCCATGCGCCGAAGGAATCCGAGATTGCTTGCTGGATTTCCGTGAGCTGCGCCGCGGTCCCCGCAGTCGCCACGGTGAGCACCGTCGTGAACATGGGCGTAAGCGACGTGCTCCACTGCCGGTCGAGCGGCGCGCTCAATGACAAATTCCACAGGTCCGGTTGCGGGCATCCGCCGGCCAGCGGAATCGTGGATTGCGCGACGTATCCTAACGCTGTGTTTCCTGGAATCATGGCGCCCAAGAAAATGGCCGCCACCAGAGACACCGTAGTCCGCTTCATGGTTTCCTCCCGGCCTGATTGCGAGTCGCTGACTTGACTTGAGCTTGCAGCGCCTCGAGCAGCATATTGCGAATTCCATTCGCTTCGAATCTCCGCGTCGCTGGATCAAACGTCGCGAAATCGGCCGTGTCCTGTGCGACGCTCTTCCCGCCTCGCCGGTTTGGCCTGATGCGGAAAGTCCCCTGCACCCAGCTCACGATCGAGTAGTCTCCACGTTTCGTGGTTTCGAGAAAGAGCACGACGTCCTCGCCCGGCTGAAAGCGGGGAACTCCCGCCACTCGGGAAGTGAGATTCCCTACACTCCCGCCCAGCAGCCGCACGGTGAATCGCTCTTCTGCTTTCCCTTTCCAGACTTCCGTTGTCTCGAATGTCGTGAACGTCCAAATGTCACCGGCGTCCCACCTCGTCGCGTTTGCCAGGCAACGTGCGCGTACAATCAGCCTGGCTGCGCCCGCCATTTTCTCGACGGTCATGTGCATCAAGCTCGTGGCGCTTGCCCCGCCGCACACCACGAGCGCCACCGCGAATGCCAGCCCCCTCACCCCGCTCGCAGTCCGCATCATTCCACCTCCAACATTCCTGTTGCTACCGCCTGATCCTCGTTCGGCGTAGTGATGAAAAGCGTTCTCAGCCCCGGCAGCGTGGTGCTCGAAATTTGCAGGTCGAGCTCGATGGTGCCAGGAAACAGTCCCGAGATCGCCGACGCGGTCACCCCAATATCTCCACCCGTTGGCCCGGTGAACGCGTAAGTGAATGTCGGATCGAGTCCGTTCCCATTCACGCAGATGCTCACCGTTGTCGTCCCCGAAGCTGGACGCGTTACCGTCAGTGGCGAGCCCTGCACACCGCAATTGTCCCCGCCCGTCAACAAGCCGATGAATTCCACATTGATCGGCGAAGACTCCGCCGCCGTCGTCGGCTCGACCACGACGATGTTCATTCCACTCACCACCGGCACGCTTGTGCTCAAGGCAATCACGTCCACCGTAACGTCGAACGGCACGATCACGAACGGCACTGGATTTGAGAGCGCTCCCGGAGGACTCGGATTCTGTACCTGCACGCTCATCGTGCCAGCCGCTGCCACTTGCGCCGGGGTCAATGCCATCGTGCAACTTTCGGTCGTCGCGCAAGTCGTCGCCTGGGCCACGCCGTTCAGCAAAATCAACGAGGCGCCACTTCCGCTGCCAGCGACGAAGTTCAATCCCTCAACCTCGAACGTAAACCCCTCGACCGACCCGGCCATAACGCTTGACGGCAGAATCACGTCAATCAGTGGCCCCGTGTTTATCGTGATCGTGGCGGTTGCGGACTTTGTCGAATCCGCTTGGCTCGTCGCCGTAATCGAAATTGCATTCGGCGAAGGTGCGGCCGTCGGCGCCGTGTACAGTCCGTTCGCATCCACCGATCCGCACGCAGCGCCGCCGCAGCCTTGTCCAGCAACACCGCTTTGTACGCTCCACATCACCGCTGTGTTGCTTGTCTCCGTTACGGACGCAAAAAATTGCATGGTGCTCAGCGTTCCGGTGGAGGGCGCAACCATCGCAAACGGAGGCGAAATCTCAACGGCAACCGGACCAGCCGTCCCGGTAATGGCGATAATCGCGCTCCCGCTCTTTGTAGCGTCTGCGCGGCTCGTCGCCGTCAGCATTACGGGGTTCGATAGGGGTACCGCCGCCGGCGCGAGATAATCGACGCTGCCGGAGACCGGCCCCGCAGGCGCAACGCATGGATTCGAAGCCACC
>Ga0187782_10003446_pt1 | contig 11785 bp, 6 predicted proteins | sample 0715_SJ02_MP15_2_FD_132454 | JGI IMG/M metagenome (GOLD analysis project Ga0187782, IMG submission 132454) | Tropical peat soil microbial communities from peatlands in Department of Meta, Colombia - 0715_SJ02_MP15_20_MG | ecosystem: Environmental > Terrestrial > Soil > Wetlands > Peat | place...
CAAAATGTCCCATTCGATCGGGCTCGTTCACGAAACCAAGTCCCGTCAAATCCTATCTGACGGCCATTGTAATGTCCTCAGCTTGTTTCGCTTCTTGCGTGGGCAGCGCACCCCCAGAAGCTTTTTTCAATCGCCCTTCCCGAGAGACACTGGCAACCTCCCCCCAGCCAAACCAAGCTTAACGTCGCCAATAACATAGTCTTCGCAGGCTGGGCGTGTCGTAATGGCGCCGTGTTGCGATGTCCGCGCCATCATAGGACGTCGGTCTGCGCCGGCTCGGTAACGGGCATCGTAATGACGCTGTCGTTGCGATGTGCGCGGCACTCTACTAAGTCCTGAGTATGCGCACGCGCGGTAAAGGACATCAGTGCTTGTCTCAACTTATGGGAAGGGTTGCAATTGGCCGCATGCTCTCTTCCGGGAATCCAGCCGTTCCATGCCGCAAATCTTGTCGGCCCCTGTGCGTTTAATACCGCACACGACCTGCACACAATTGCCGTGGAGACCAGTGTTTATAGAGGTTTTGAAGAGGGGCTGCTGATCGGGAAGTCAGTGGCGTCTTCTCCTGAGGCCCCAAAGACAGCAGGCCTGTCATATATCACAACCTATGTTTCTTTCTGCGAGCTGCAAAGCGTACGGCGCAATCTGGCCGTTAAAGGGACGGACAGATCTCGGCTATGATCGTACCCGAAAGGTCCCCTTCCTGGACTCTGCCGCATGCAGGTCCGACAAGCTGCATAACAGTTGGTAACAGCCCAAGTGTCCAATTGAGGTTTGCGAGTTGCTTGGCGATTTTTCGCCCGTTATACCCGCGATTAGCTTCGTAAAGGTCTCTTTGGTGAGATCTCACTGAGGGGTCATCGCCGGGCCAGGAGGCTCCGCTACCACGTGAGCCGCAGCGCGAACTGGATTTCGCGCGGGTCGCCCGGGCCGCCGGAAGCCTGCCCGGCGATGGGCTGGACGGTATTCGCGATCACGCCAAAGGCGGTGGAACTCCAATCAGCGTTGGGCATAGCGAAGTTGGGGGTGTTCAGAATGTTGAACATCTCGGCTCGGAACTGGAGGGTTTTCGATTCCCCCAATTTGAAATTGCGAATCAGAGAGAAGTCCCAGTCCGCCAGACCCGGCCCAGTCAGAATATTCCGTCCTGCGTTTCCGAAGGTGTAGTAAGCAGGGTAGGAGAAGGCGGCCGGGTTTGTCCAATGGTCGACGCTCTTGTGTGCGGGATAGAAGCTGACGCCGGGAACGACGTTGGGCCGGTCATTGTTGTCAATATTGTTGCTGGGGTTGCCGTCGACGGTGGGCGTGTAAGGCGCCCCGGATTGCAGCATGGCGATCCCCGCCACTTCCCAGCCGTTGATGAGATAGTTGGCCTTCGAGTTCTGCAACTTTCCGATTTGGTTCCCGAAGGGCAAGTCGTAAACGTAGGCCAGGGAAGCGCGTTGCGCGTAGTCGAAGTCCGAGCGGGCCTTCGACGCCGCGAGGTCGTAGGAATTCTCCGGAAAATTGGGGCTAGCATTGGTCCCGTCGTAGGCGGAATTCGTGTCGAGTGAATTGCTGAAAGTGTAAGCCCCGATTATTGCCAGGCCGCTCGAGTAATGTCTCTCGACTTTGACCTGCAACGCGTGATAGATCGATGTGCCGATGAGGTCCGTGTAGGTCATGGTCTCGTAATCGGGGTAGGGCCGCGGGCAGGGCGTGTTAGCCGGCGTGCCCGCGACGCAGGTGGGGCCGCCCGTGTAGAGCGCCTTGTTGGGCTGGTTGGGGTCCCAGAAATAGGGCAATCGCAGTCCCCGCGTTCCGACGTAGGCCAGGTCGAGCAGCCAGGAGCCCAACTGCCGCTGCACGTCGAACGTCCATTCAAAGATCCTCGCCTCCCTGACGTGCAGATTGACCGGGCTCAGTTCCGGGAAGAGCGCCTGCGTCAGCGAGGGCGCCACAAAGAGGTTCTGGAGAAGAAGACCAGTGGCCAGCGGCAGCCCACCCGACGAGGGCGGCGTCTGCAAGGCGGTGAGAACGGCTTGTTCATTATCCAGCAGGTTTCCCTGGCTCAATTGAAAGTAGGGCGGGTTGAAGCTCTTCTGGAAATAAAGCTCGCCGACCATCTGGTCGTAGTAGACGCCACCGCCGGTGCGAATGACCGTCTTCTCATTGCCGAAGGGCATCCAGGCGAGGCCCAGGCGAGGCCCCCAGTCGGTGTGGTCGGGAACTTGGAGCGCGCGGTTTTCGGGAGTACTGCCCAGGTTCTCCGTACCGACTTGCTCGAATTGCCCGATGGGCAGGCCCGAGGCCCCTGTCGTGCCCACAAAACTCAGTAGCGAGGCCGCACTTTTGCCCGCGGCAAGCACCAGCCCCTTGTTGAAGTCGAAGCTGCCGAAGTGGTTGTACTTGTCCGTGATCAAGCTGTTGTATTCATAGCGGAGGCCGAGCGATAGGGTGAGGTTGGGCCGAACCTTCCAGCGGTCCTGGGCAAAGAAGTCGTATTCCGTGCCCGTCCCCGAAATGTAGCCGGAAGAGCCGCGAACCCAGCTTGTGGGCAGGCCGAACAGCGCGTCGGCAACGCCGTTGCCGAAGCCGCAACTGGTGGTCGGACACACAGCGTAAAGCTCCGACTGAACACTCGCGGGAAGCGCCGCAAAGACGGCGCCGCCCGTAACCTCCCCGGCGAAGTTGTAGTCATCGCGCGCGTAAATGTCCTCGAAGAAGTTTCCGCGCTTGATCGGCCGGATGTCCGTTCCGAAATCGAAGGAGTGGTTGCCGTGAATGTAGGTGAGCGTGTCGGCAAACTGAAAGGTATTGACGGCGCCGGCCTGGGGGTAGCTGGTGTCCGCCCCCAGACCGTCATAGCCGGCGAAGCCCAGGTTGGGCGCTCCCGTGTCGCGGTAGGCTGTGGGCGCGCCCTTGAGTCCGAAAGCTTGATTAATGTCGTTTCCTTGGTCCTCGTTGTTCCACCGGTATTGCCAGCGGTTGTAGCTGGCCTTCGCCTCGTTTAAAAGGGTGGGGGTGAAAGCGTGAGTCCAATCCAGCCCCGTCTGGTCGAACCAGTCTACGCGCCGGGTGCCATAGCCGGGCACGTTGGTCGGCGTGCTGGGCAGGCCGGAAGGAGTCAATGAGGATTCGGTCGTCAAGCTGTAACGATAGAAAAGGCTGTCCTTTGTGCCCCAGCGGTGGTCGAAGCGACCGACGAAGCTGTTGGTATCGATGATGCGCAGCACCTGCTGGGTGTAATCCTCTCCCCCGCAGGGTGCGTTGGCGATATTGGGACTCGGATACAGGTTGACGAGGGCCTGACCGACGGGATCGAGCGTGCCTGCCGGAAGAGCGGGAGCGATGTTGTTTAGGTTATTACCGGGAATCGTCAGCGGAGCGGCTGGATTGATGAGCAACAGGGGGTCCAGCAGAAGCGTGGTGTGGGAGCAGGGCGTCCCCGGCGCGATGTCGGAGAAATCCCCGCCCAGCTCGGCAATCGTGGGCACGTGCGCGTAGCTGTAAAAGGAGTGGTTGTCGCGCAAACCTTCGTAGTTCAGGAAAAAGAAGCTTTTGTCGTGGCCGTCGTAAATATGGGGGATATCAATCGGCCCGCCCAGGCTAGCCCCGTACTGATTGCGATGAAAGGGCGGCACCTCGGGCTCAAAGAAGTTCCGCGAGTCCAGCTTGTCGTTCCGCAGGTACTCATAAAGCGTGCCGCGAAGTTGGTTGGTGCCCGACTTCGTCACGATGTTCACCTGCGCGCCGCCCGACACACCGAACCTGGCGTCATAGACGCCCGTCTCCATTTTGAATTCCTGGATGGAATCGAGCGAGGGCGCAGCGGTGTAAGCCCCGACGGCGATTGAGGTGTCACTCATGCCGTCCAGCAGGAAGCTATTCATGTCCTCGCGCAACCCGTTGACGTTGATGGATCCGCCGCGGTTATCGTTCAGCTCCGACCCCTGCACCCCCGGCACCACTCCCGGGGTGAAGAGCATGGTTTGGAGGAAACTGCGGCCGTTGTAGGGAAGTTCGCTGACCTTGGCTTGCTCGACGGTGGTTCCTACCGTGGCCGTCTGCGTGTCCAGGACGGGCGCTGTGGATTCCACGGTGACGGAGGTGGTCTGGGAGCCCACTTTCATCTGAAAGTCCACCCGCGGATTCGCATCGACCAGAAGGTCGATGGGGCCTTGAATGGCCTTCTCGAAGCCCGCCTTCTCTGCCGTCAGCCGGTAACGACCGGGCTGCAAAAGGGGAATGGTGTAGGAACCATCATGCAAGGTTACGGTGCTTCGGCCAGCACCTGTATCGACTTCCGTCGCAGTAACTGCGACGCCGGGAATGAGGGCGCCCGACTGGTCCGTAACCGTTCCCGTGAAGCTACCTTGGACTTGCTGCGCTCGTAAGCCAAGACTCTTGATGACACTTAGCGCCACCAAGGCGCCCAGAAATACTCGAAGCATGAGTCGCATGGCGATGGCCCCCTTCGGCAAGTGCTGCGCCGCACGAAAAGTGACCTCTGCTTCTGCGGCTAACACTTGGATTGATTTTTTCCCAGACCCAAAGCTTGGTATAAGAGTGCCGCGGCGGCAAAGGCCTGAACGCACGAAACATCCGAGCGGGGGTGCTTGCCCGAACGTTCGTTATGAATACTGAGTATATGTTCGTGAACATATCAACCCCCCGGAGCCGTGTCAAGCAAAATCCAGATGTGATAGGGATACCCGTCACCTGATACACGCCGCACGAATCCGTCTGGGCGCTCATTGGCGCGTCCAGCTCTTCTCGACGGGATAGTCGTCTCCTTGGATGAGCCTGGAACCTGCGATTTCAAGCGTCTGGGCAGATCCATGGGCGGGCAGACTTCGCATACACCCCTGGGCCGGAATCACCGCCCACTGACACGACACCGGAAGAGAGTTGGCGCGGAATAATAACGCTGCCCGATGACGTCGATTATAATCGAGAAGGATTAATGCTTCATGGCACTCGACCGATCCCCGGCGGAGGCGTTCTCTATGACCGGCGCGATTTCTCCCCAGAACTCCCAACCCTGGCTACGCTACTACGGCAAGATTCCGCATACTCTCAGCTACCCTGAAATCACTTTGTATGAGGCCGTGGCTCGAAGAGCAGCACGCATCCAGGATGCGATCGCCTGGGATTTTCTGGACAGGACCTCGAACTACCGCGCCTTTCTCGAGGACATCGACAGATGCGCCAATGCGTTCGCCGCGTTGAGGCTTTCGGCTGGCGACCGCGTCCTGATTTCGTTGCCCACTTCAGCGCAGGGCGTGATTGCCTTTTACGCGGCGAACAAGCTGGGAGTTGTTCCTGCACTGATCCATCCGCAATCCACCACACCCGAAATCGAACACTACCTCAACTCCAGCGGCGCACGGGTCGCGCTGACTTTGGAGATGTTCTACGAGCGCTTCGCTGCGGCCAGGCCGAGAGTGCCGCTCGAAACGTTAGTCCTCGCACGCATCCAAGACTACCTCGTGCCGCTGAAGAAACTGGGATTCTGGCTTACCACGGGACGGAAAATTCCCGCCGTGCCCAAGGATGCGCGCGTGCGCTGGTGGCGCGACCTGATGGCCGCTCAGTACCCGCCAGTCGCGCGAGCGGCGACGACCGCCGCCGATCCTGCAACAATCCTTTTCTCGGGCGGCACCACCGGCCAGCCCAAGGGCATTGTGCTCTCGAACCGCAATTTCATCGCCGAGGGCATGCAGGTGGCTGAATGGGTCGGAGAGGGCGAAGGCGATTCCGTACTTGCGATAATGCCGATTTTCCACGGCTTCGGCCTAGGCGTGTGCGTGAACGCGGCCTTGATGGCGGGCGCCAAAGCGATCCTGGTGCCGACCTTCAACGCCAAGCTGGTGGCAAAGCTGTTGCGCCGCAAGCGCCCCACGCTGCTGGCGGGAGTACCGACACTTTATGATGCGCTAACTCGCGATCGGTCGTTGGCCAAAGTCGACCTATCATGCTTGCGCGGCACCTTCTCCGGCGCCGATACGCTGCCTCGTCCAGTGAAGGAGCGCTTCGAGAAGCTCGTGGCAGAGTGCGGCGGTCGGGTGAAACTGCTAGAGGGCTATGGCCTTACCGAAGCGGTCACCGCAATCTTGGTGACGCCGCCCGACCAATACCGCGAGGGCTCGATGGGCATCCCTTTCCCAGACATGCTGGCCAAGATCTGCCGCATCGGAACCACAGAGGAACTACCCCCGGGCGAAGAGGGCGAAATCTGCGTTGCCGGGCCGCCGGTGATGATGGGCTATCTTAACGACCCGGTCGCTACGCGTGAAACACTGAAAATCCACGCCGACGGCCGCATTTGGCTGCATACTGGTGACCTCGGCAGGATGGATGCTGATGGCTTTTTCTACTTCACCCTGCGCTTGAAACGGATGATCAAGTCCTCGGGCTTCAACGTCTACCCCGCCCAGGTGGAGGCGGTGCTCTACCAGCATCCGCTCGTCGCGGAGGCTTGCGTCGCCGGGGTGCCGGATGAATCACAGGTGGAACGCGTTCAGGCCTTTGTGGCGCTCAAGGACCCGTCGCTGGCCAATGTCGAAACCGAGCGCATCCTGATCGAACACTGCCGCGAGCATCTGATCAAGTGGTCCTGTCCGCGGCGGGTAGAGTTTTTGAGAGCGTTGCCGAAGACGCGTGTCGGCAAAATCGACTATCGAGCGCTGGTCGAGCAGCACCTGACTGCGTTCGAGACCCAGGCCAAAGCATAGATGCAACCCCAATCGACTTTTGCGCACGGCGGTGACGTGGTGGCCGCCGCACTCGCGGCGCACGGCGTGCGCTTTGTTTTCACGCTTTGCGGCGGCCACATCTCGCCCATCCTCACCGCGTCCAAGGCGCGCGGCTTGCGCGTGATCGATGTGCGCGACGAGGCAACTGCAGTCTTTGCCGCCGACGCGGTGGCGCGGTTAACCGGCGTACCCGGAGTGGCGGTGGTGACGGCAGGCCCCGGCCTCACCAACACCATCACGGCGCTCAAGAACGCGCAATTGGCGCAGTCGCCGGTGATCCTGCTGGGAGGCGCTGCACCCACGGCACTGCAGGGGCGCGGGGCGCTGCAGGACATTGATCAGCTTTCGCTCACAGCTCCCCACGTCAAGCTTTGCACCAAGGTCCGGCGCCTGCGCGATCTCGCGCCAGCCGTCGAAGAGGCTTTTGCTGTCGCGCGCGAAGGTGTTCCTGGACCTGTGTTTATCGAGTGCCCCGTCGATCTGCTCTATGATGAGGCGAGCACACGCCGCTGGTACGCTGAAGGCGCCGGCAAAGGCACCGCTGTTGCGGACCGCCTGCGGCGCTTCTATCTCGATCGACACGTGGCGCGATTATTCGCCGACAGTGCTGTGACAGCGCCCTTAACGGTACGCCCGGTGTTGTCGCCGCGGGTCTCAAACGGCAGCATTCGCAGGGCGGTAGCAGCGATTTCGCGAGCCGAGCGGCCGCTACTGGTCGTCGGCAGCCAGGCCTTAGCGCGTGCCACCGAAGTGCCTCAAATTGCTGCGGCTGTCGCAAGCCTGGGGATTCCAGTGTACCTGTCAGGTATGGCCCGCGGGCTGTTGGGGCGCGATCACGCGCTGCACCTGCGCCACCAGCGCCGCCAAGCTCTGCGCGAGGCTGATTGCGTTGTCCTCGCGGGAGTATCCTGTGATTTTCGTTTGGACTATGGCCGCAACGTGCGTCGCAGCGCCACGCTCATCGCCGCCAACCGCAGTGCCAAAGAGGCTCGCATGAACCGCAGGCCGGAGGTAGCGGCGATCGGCGATGTCGGCTTGTTTCTCCAGTTGCTAGTCAACTCGCTAGGGCAGGCAGTCCATCGCTGGTCATCCTGGATCGAACTGCTGCGGGTCCGTGATTTGGAGCGCGAATCCGCAATCGAAGAACAAGGCAGGCTCGAGAGCGAATGGGTGAATCCGATTGCTTTTCTCCGCATGCTCGACCGCCTGGCTGGGGATAACTCGGTGATGGTGGCCGACGGCGGCGATTTCGTCGCTACCGCCTCATACATTGTTCACGCGCGTGGACCGCTTTCGTGGCTCGATCCGGGCGTATTCGGCACGCTGGGCGTCGGCGCCGGCTTCGCGCTCGGTGCGGCACTGTGCCATCCCGAAAGGGAAACTTGGATCCTGTATGGCGACGGCGCCTGCGGTTACAGCCTGATCGAGTTCGACACCTTTGTCCGGCATACGATTCCAGTGATCGCCGTTGTGGGCAACGACGGCGGCTGGACCCAGATCACGCGCGAGCAGGTGAAATTGCTGCACGACGACGTTGCCACCGTGCTTGGTCGCAGCGCCTATCACATGGCTGCGGCAGGCCTCGGAGCGGAAGGAATCCTGTTGACGAAAACAGCCGAGGTGCCCATGGCACTCACCCGTGCGCGTGAACTGGCGCATACCGGCAAGCCGGTCCTCGTCAACGTGTGGCTCGACAAGACGGACTTCAGGGAGGGTTCGATCTCGATGTAGTCCTCGAGACCAGGGTCACGATCTACGAAACGACTCGGCGATTATCTGCAGCCGCACGGTGCAGAGCGTAGTAAAATTCATGCCGCGGGAGCGGGGCGGTGGGGAGTCAAACAGGCGGAGCTGAACACTACGTGCTGGCGCTGGACATGGGCTCGAGCAGCGTGAAGAGCGCGCTCATCTCACATCGCGGCGAGCTGGCCGGGACGGGGTTGGAGACCATCGAAACCATCCTGCTGCCCGGTGGCGGAGCCGAACAGAATCCAAACCAGTGGTGGGCTTCGATTCTTCGCGCCGCGCGCTCTGCACTGGCTGCCGGCGCCGTACGGCCCGAGCAGATTCGCGCCGTAACCTGCGCCACGGCCTGGTCAGTCACCGTTCCGGTAGACGCCGGCGGCCAGCCCCTGGCGAATGCGCTCACTTGGATGGACACGCGCGGCGGCCCCTACAATCGGGCCGCCGTGGCGGGCTTCCCGCAGGTGGCCGGCTACGCCGCCCTCAAACTGCGCAAGTGGCTTAAGCTCACCGGCATCGCCCCCCAGCACTCAGGCATCGACGGAATGGGTCACATCCTTTTCTTCAAGCATGAGCGCCCCGAGGTCTATGCCGGCACACACAAATTCCTCGAGCCCATGGATTACTTGAACCTCCGGCTCACTGGCCGGTTCGCCGCCTCCTACGCCACCATCTTCCCTTACGGCCTCACGGACAATCGCGATCCTAACCGCATCGACTATCACGCCGATTTGCTGCGGCTGGCCGGCATTGATCGCGCCAAGCTGCCCGACCTCTTACCCGTAAATGTCGTGCTTGGCACGCTGAAGCGGGAAGCTGCGGACGAATTGGGCCTGCCGCAGTCGACGGCGGTGGTCATGGGTTGTGGCGACAGCCACCTGGCAACCATCGGCGCCGGGGCGGTTGAGGATTACGAGGGGTACTTTTGTATTGGCACGAGCGCCTGGATGAGCTGTCACGTACCCTTCAAGAAGACCGACGTCATTCATCAGATCGCCACCATGCCGGCAGCGCTGCCCGGAAAGTACATGGTCTTTGGCGAGCAGGGCGTAGCCGGAAGGTGTCTCGAGTTCCTCAAGGATCGCATCCTGTTTCCGGACGGGGCCCAGGGCGCGGTCCCGGCGCAGGTCTACGAATTGCTCAATTCCGAGGCGGCGCGAGTAGCGCCGGGCGCCGACGGCCTGATCTTCACTCCCTGGATCAACGGCATTCTCACGCCAACCCAGGACATCCATACGCGCAGCGCCTTCTTCAACCAGTCGTTAGGCACTACGCGCGGCCACTATGTGCGCGCCGTGATGGAAGGCGCAGCGTTCAGTCTGCGCTGGCTCCAGCGTTACGTGGAAAGGTTCATCGGGCGGCGCTTCCAGCAACTTGCTTTCATCGGCGGGGGCGCCCAGTCGGAGGTCTGGTGCGGGATTCTGGCTGACGTGCTTGCCTGCCCGGTGCGCCAGGTCGCAAATCCGCGGAGTGCCACCGCGGTGGGCGCGGCTTTCGCGGCCCTGGCAGCGCTCGGGGAAATCCAGGTAAAAGAGATCCCGGGCTTGGTGAAGATTCTCGCCACGCATCAGCCGCTGGAATCGCGCCGCCGGCTTTACGACCAGCAGTTCCGCGAGTTTCTCGACTTCTACAGAAGAATGAAGCCCCTTTACAAACGGCTCAATCCGCAAGCTCGTGCGGTTTGAGCGCGAGCGGAGGTTCATTTATGTCAACTGAAATGAAGGCGTCGGCCAGCGCGGCTCCTTCACCAGCCCACCCTTATCGCGACCGCTTCGAAAATTACCCGCGCCTGCCCAAGAAAGGCAGGAGCTACGAAGAAATCTCGAGCGAATTGCAATCCATCGCACGGCAGGAAGACGCGTGCTGGAAGACGGGACGGGTTTCGGGCACCTTCTATCACGCCGGCAAGGACCACTTCGCCTTTCTCAATCAGGTTTATGCGCTGTTCTCGCACGTAAACCTATTGCAACGCGATATCTGCCCCAGCGGAACCAAATTCGAGGCCGAGATCGTTGCCATGACGGCGCACATGCTGAACGCGTCCGCCGCGAAGCAAGCGAATCCTGCGGATGAGGTGGTTGGCGTCGTTACCTCGGGTGGCAGTGAGAGCATTATGTTGCCGATACTCGTTTATCGTGAAAAAGCGAAAGCCGAACGCGGCATTACGGCGCCTGAAATGGTCGTGCCCAGCACCGCGCACCCTGCCTTCTCGAAGGGCGCCCACTACTTCGGCGTCAAACTGATCCGCGTGCCGGTGGGGCCGGATTTTCTCGCCGACGTCGAGGCCATGCGCGCCGCGATTAACCCGAACACGGTGGCCATCGCGGGCTCCTCCGCGAATTACCCGCACGGACTCATGGATCCACTCGGGCGTCTCTCCGATCTGGCGCTCGAGGCCGGAGTCGGAATGCACGTCGACGCCTGCTACAGCGGCTTCCTGCTGCCCTGGCTGGAACAACTCGGATACAACGTCCCGCCCTTCGACTTCCGCCTGCCGGGCGTCACCTCGATTTCCTGCGACACGCATAAGTGGGGTTATGGGCCGAAAGGCGCCTCCGTAGTGCTCTACCGCAGCCGCGCTCTGCGCCATTACCAGTACTTCGTCATGACGGACTGGGCCGGCGGCTATTACGTTTCCCCCACTCTGGCGGGCAGCCGTTCCGGCGGAATTGCGGCTGCCACCTGGGCCGCGATGGTAGCGCTCGGTGAGGAAGGCTATCTCGAAATCGCCCGCCAGATCATGAGGACCGCTGAGACGATCCGTGCCGGAGCTGCGTCGATCCCAGAAATCAAGATCGCCGGCCGGCCCACCTTCTGCATGGCTTTCATGTCCGATGTCGTCGACATTTACCATGTGAATGACTTCCTTGCCGCCAAGGGATGGCGCATGAACGTACTCCAGGGTCCACCTGGCTTTCATTTGTGTGTGACGCGGCCCCAGACCCAGCCCGGTGTCGCCGAAGCCTTCCTGGCGGATCTTCGAGCGGCAGTGGCCTACGCCAAGACCCCTCCGCCCCGTCCCTCGAATACAAGCGCCCTTTATGGCGGCGGTAACATCTCGTTCGATCCGGCCCTGATTCGGCCGCACCTCCTTCACTATCTTGACGAAGGCTATGAACTCTGAGCGCGCCGGCCCTGCCGCTTTCCAGGCAAGAGATCAACCGCTGGCGGAACAGCCCCAGTACCCAATTGACGTTAGTGAGTTAAATGGGGATTCATCGCTAGGCGTCTTTGGCTCCTCTGATCGTAGCTAACTTCTGAGGGGGCGACCACCCATCCACGGTGCAAACCCACGCTCGTGGGGA
>Ga0187782_10003447_pt1 | contig 11784 bp, 9 predicted proteins | sample 0715_SJ02_MP15_2_FD_132454 | JGI IMG/M metagenome (GOLD analysis project Ga0187782, IMG submission 132454) | Tropical peat soil microbial communities from peatlands in Department of Meta, Colombia - 0715_SJ02_MP15_20_MG | ecosystem: Environmental > Terrestrial > Soil > Wetlands > Peat | place...
TCCGGCGTCGTCAGCGAGGGCAGCAAGCGCGGCTTGTCCTACAACCGCATGGCCGAGCTGACGAGCTGGAATCCGTCCCGGCGCTTCGGCTTGTTCCATAAAGGCGACATCGCGCCGGGCTTCGATGCCGATATCGTCCTCGTCGATCCGCACGAGACCTTCACCGTCCACGCGTCGGAATCGGAATCGGAGCAGGGCTACTCGCCGTTCGAGGGGCAGGAGCTCACCGGCCGGGTCAAGAGCACGTTCCTGCGTGGCGCGCTCGTTTATCACGAAGGTAATGTCATGGGCCCCGCGCGCGGCCGCTACCTGCGTCGACCGGTTAAATAACTGAAATTATCGCCCACGCCGGGGCGATGGCCCAACTCAAACTGCGGTTTCACGTGGGATTGGCGCCGCTGTTGCAGCCACAGCCGTTTGCTGCTTAGAGAGCGCGGACGAACGAAACGCCGGCAAGGCTTCAAAGAATTCTAAGGAGGCGCCCAATGTTACGCGGCACGAAAGACATTATGCTGCCGACGACCATCACCGGCTCGCTGCCGCGGCCAAGCTGGTACACCGAAAATCTCGGCACGCGCATGTTTCTCGACGCGATGGTGAACCGGCGCTATCGCGAACAATACATCGACGCGCTGTCCTGCTATTTGCGCGAGCAGGAGCTTGCCGGGCTCGACATTTGCACCGACGGCGATTGCCGGTTCGACGACGATGTCGGCGGCCAGAGCTGGACCAGCTATCCGCCGCATCACATGACCGGCTACGAACGCGGCAATCCGCGGCCGACGCCGGCGGGGCGGGGCGGCTTGTGGTTTCCGCGCGGCCATATTCTGCACGATTACCTGGAATCCCGCGTCATGCCGAAGATCATCGGTCCGGTCGGCCGCGGCGATCTGCAATACACCGCGCTGTGGAAGACGGCGCAGCGACTGACCACGCGGCCGGTGAAATTCGGCGCGGTGTCGGCCGAAATCGTCGCCTTCGCCTCGCAGGATGAATATTACAAGAGCGTGCCGGAGCGCATGCTCGCTATCGCCGACGCTTTCAACCAGGAATATCACGAACTCGCGGACGCCGGCTGTCCCGTGATCCAGATCGAGGAGCCGCAAATCCATCTTGCCGCCGCGCGCGGCATCCAGGACAAGGTGATCACACCGGATTTGATGGTCCAAGTCTTCGAGCGCACCGTCAAAGGATTGCGCGCCAAGACCGAAGTATGGGCACACTCCTGCTGGGGCAATCCTTCGCAACAGCGCATGTTCGCCAAGGTGCAGAGCTACAAGGCGTCTCTGGAGACTTACAACCGGATCGACGCCGATGTGATTACGTTTGAAATGTCGAGTTCCGGCGGCATGGACCTCGAGGCGATCGGCAAGACCATCACCGGCAAGAAGATCGCCATCGGCGTCATCGATCACCACACGCTGCAGGTGGAAAGTCCGGACGAAGTGGCAACGCAAATCCGTGCGGCATTGAAGAACATCCCGCCGGAGCGGCTCGTTATCTCGTCGGATTGCGGCATGGGCCGTGAAGGCATGAGCCGCCGCCACGCCTTCTACAAAATGGTTTCGCTGGTGCTCGGCACCAACATGGTACGCAAGGAATTGGGCTTCCCGGAAGCCGAGTGCCTTGCCGCCGACGAACGCTATTCGCTGGTCGTACCGGCGAAATAAATCACCCGCCTTGCCGACATCGGCGTTAGCATGGACAAGAACCCCAAGGCCGCGGGTCTCGGTTAGGGTGCCTTTGTTTTGCATCGGCGGTGCGGGTCGGTAAGGCTGTGGCGCTTTTATTGTCGTTGCTGTGGCTCCTGATCGTGACTTGGCTGATCCTGCGGGCCGCCAAGCAAGGGAGCCTTCTGCCGCGCCTTAATTCGGCGCCGCCACCCTCGCCCGCCGGGGCGCCGCAAGTTACCGTGATCATTCCGGCGCGCGACGAGGAAGCCAATATTGCGCGGTGCCTTTCCTCGATCGTAGGGCTGGATTATCCGGGCGCGCGCCTGCGCGTGCTGGTGGTCGACGATCATTCGGTTGACGCGACTGCCGCGATCGTGCGCAAATTTGCGGCGCAATACCGGCAAGTTTCGCTGATCCAGAGCCCGCCGCTGCCTCCGCGCTGGATCGGTAAATCGCATGCCTGCTGGATCGGCGCGCGTAGCGTGGCGCTGGAATGCGAATGGCTTTGTTTTATTGACGCCGATGTAACGGTTACGCCGAGCGCGCTTTCGAGCGCTATGCACGTGGCGCTGACCGATCGCCTCGATCTGTTGTCGTTGGCGCCGCGGCAGGAGTTGCGCAGCTTCGCCGAACGACTCATTCTTCCCTGTGGGCTGGTTATGGTGGCTTTCATTCAGGACCTGCGGCAGGCGCAGGCGCGTTCGAGCAACGAAGTGACGGCGGCCGGCCAATTCATGCTGGTCCGCCGCGAGGCTTATGAGATGGTGGGCGGGCATGCCGCCGTATGCACCGCGATTTGCGAAGATCTGGAGATCGCCAGGCGGCTCAAGCGGTCCGGCCGATCTGTCCTACTCATGGGTGGACAAGACTTCGTGTCGACGCGCATGTATACCGGCTGGCGAACGCTCTGGCCGGGCCTTGCCAAAAACCTGGTCGATACATTCGGTGGCCCGGCGGCAACATTGTCGCTCGCTCTGGCAGCCGTGATTTTGGCCTGGGCGGCATTCGCGATCCCGTTGCTCGATTTCGCCGTCTGGCGGGCGGGCGCGCAAGGCGCCCTTTTTCCCTTGCTGCTCGCGCTTGCCGGCTCCGGCGCGGCGGTCGGCCTGCACGTGGCTGCCGCGTCCTATTTCCGCATTCCGCTCTGGTACGGGCTTATCTTCCCGCTCGGCTACACTGTAGGTGCAGTGATGGCGATTGACAGTGTGCGTCGCCGGTTGCGCGGACGGGTAAGCTGGAAGGGCCGAATATATTCATGAAAGCGTTCAAAAGAAAAAGCGGAGAGCTGCGGCCCGCCGAGCAAGCCCGCGCCTTCAAGCCCCTCGATTCGGGAGAAACCCGCGCGATCATGATCGGGGCCGTCATGGTCGCGGTCTTTCTCTATTGGATCAAATTGATTTTGCTGCCGTTCGTGCTGGCGGGCATCATCGCCTTTGTCTGCACGCCGCTATTGGACTGGGCGGCCGAACGAACCCGCTGGCCGCGGTTGTTGTTTGCCATCGCCGCTTTCCTCGTTCTCGTCAGCGCCGCCACAACGTTCGCTGTCTACGCCGGCGAACGCCTCATGAGTGAAGCTCAAGCCACTGCCGGAGATTTGCAGCGGCTTTTGGAGAATTTTACCGGTCAGGCGCTCGGCGACAAATCGTTGAATCTGTTCGGAACCACAATGAATGCGCAGCAGATCGTGCAGGCGGTCATGGAGCGTCTTCGCGATTGGTTCGGACAAACGGACCAACTCGCCGCCCTCACCGGTTACAGCGTCGTTGGCATCATGGGCGCGTTTCTGACGGTTGTGCTGTTGTTTTATTTCCTGGTAAGCGGAAGGCGCGTGGCTGGCGGGATATTCTGGATCGTGCCGCCGCATCGCCGACCGCTGGTCGCACGCATCTGGGAGCGCCTTGATCCGCTGCTGATGCGCTATTTTATCGGCATACTCGGCGTCATCGCCTATACGACGGTTGCGGCTTATGTGGGCCTCGGCGTTATTCTGAACATCAGACACGCGGTGCTTTTGGCCCTGCTCACCGGAGTCCTCGAGGTCGTTCCGGTGATTGGTCCGACATCGGCGGCGATTATCGCCGGCCTCATTTCGCTACGCGCGGCCGCCGGTATCGTCAACATCGCCGAATATGCGCTCTACGCGACGTTACTGCGCCTATCCATCGATCAGCTGGTGGCGCCGGTCATCCTTGGTCGTGCGGCGCACGTGCATCCGGTGCTGATTATCTTTTGTTTTTTGGCTGGCAGTGTCGTGCTCGGCGTCCCCGGCATAATTCTCGCGGTGCCAATCGCCCTGGTGGTCAAAAGCACGCTCGCGACGATTTATGGCGAGGAATAGCCGGGGTTGGTGGCCCTTTGCGCGGCCTTTTCAGGCCTCGCAACTTGGGCCAAAATTCGGCTATATTGTGAAGCGGTGCAGGCAACTTTTGCCCGCGTGGCGAGTTGCCGCCAGTCGAGGGGCGGAGACCGCTAATGGCGGTGTTGGATTCCGCGGAGCTTAGCACGCAGTCGCCTTACAGCCGTCGCTGGCTTGCCGAGGTCGTCTTCGCGCTTGATGCCCGGCTGCGGCGACGCCATGCGGTCTTCGAATACACCCGTAATCCAGCTTGCGTTTTTCGCCTGTCCATCGATCGAGCGCCGCACTCGCTGGCGCTGCGCGACGGAACGCGCGTTCGCGCCGGTCAACGGATCGCGCGCTTGCATTTTTGGAACGAGCAAGTCCCGCCGGTGCCGAAAAGCGGCCCGACGATTGCCTGGGCGCGACAGATGCGACGCGCGCTGGCGATCTCGCTGCACGAGCTTGCGCGCTATTTCGCGTCACGCCCTGATCTCGGCGATATCGTCCTGATCACCGGCGACGTGCCGTCCGGCACGGCGCTGCAGCGCGAGCAGCTCGCGCGTATCATGGAACGTTTTGGATTCGAGGCCGTCGTCGAGCCGGAAAATTTGCCGGTCCGCGAGCGCCTGCAGCGCGTCGGCGAGAATATCCTGATTTCACTGATCGTTTTGGCGCACAACGCCGGTGCGCTTCGCTCCGACACGCTCAGGCGAGCGCGGCTGCCAATCCATTTGGCGCGGAAAATCCTGGAACGAGAATTTGGTGGTAATCCGGCGCCCGCCCGGAAGGTGGCCGGAGCATAGTGGAAGCGTAGTTGGAGCGTTGTGAGTCATGACCGTTGCCGAAAGCATTCCCGACGCTATCTCGTTAGCGCACTCGTTCGGCGACATCTGTTTGATTGGCGCTATCATTGGCTGCGTCTTCACGCTGGTAGCCTGCGCTTGCGTCATCAGCTTTCCCGCCGAAGTCACGGCAGATCCGGGCGTGCAACCGCCCGTCACCGTTCTCAAACCACTGCATGACGCGGAGCCCGGCCTGTCCACTCGTCTCGCCGCACTGTGCCGACAAGATTACGGCGCTCCGGTTCAGATACTGTGCGGCACGCAAGATCACGCGTCCCCAGCGGTTGCGGTCGTGCACACTATGCAGGCCGATTTTCCGGACAAGGCGATCGAACTTGTGGTCGAGCCGCGCAGTCACGGCGCCAATCGCAAGGTATCCAACCTGATCAACATCGTGCCGCGCGCGCGGTACGATACCTTGGTACTTTCCGACAGCGATATTGTCGTGGGGCCCCGTTATCTGCGCGCCGTAACCGCGCTCTTGGCCTCAACGCGGGCCGGCGCCGCAACCTGCCTCTATTACGGCATCGGCGGTGAGGGGATATGGACGCGGTTATCCGCGCTCGCCATCAATTCACAATTTCTGCCGCAGGCCATTACCGCAGTGAGCCTCGGCTTGGCAAAACCGTGCTGTGGCGCAACGATCGCGCTACACCGATCGACGCTCGACCGGATTGGCGGTTTCGGCGCGTTGGCGGATGTGCTCGCCGACGATCACGCGATTGGTATAGCGGTGCGTTCAGCGGGCTATGACGTCGTTACGGCGCCGTTCCTGGTCGGCCATCGTTGCTTTGAGGGAAGCTTGCTTCAGCTCATTCGCCATCAGATCCGGGTCGCCCGCACGATCAAGAGCATCGATCCGATCGCCTATGCGGGCACTTTCGTGACTCACCCTTGGCCGGTAGCGCTGCTCGCGCTGCTGTCGGGCAACTCGGCTGCGGCGCTTGTCGTCATCGCCGCGTTGCTCTCACGCGTGACTTTGTGCCGCTGCGTTGAGTGGCGGTTCGGCTTGCCGCGGCAGAATTATTGGTTCATTCCCGTACAAGATATTTTGGCCTTTGCAGTATATATTGCGAGCTTCTTCGGGGCGCGGGTTCACTGGCGGGGTGCCGACTACCGGGTGACGGCGGATGGCACCCTGATCGAACGACAGGACCTGAGAGGATCGTGATGCGCACACTGTTTCTGCAAGCCCCGTCATTTGACGGCTTCGACGGCGGGGCCGGATCGCGCTATCAGGCGCGGCGCGAAATCCGCTCGTTCTGGTATCCGACCTGGCTTGCCCAGGTCGCGGCCGTAGTCCCTGACAGCAAGCTTGTCGACGCCGTCCCGCACCGGCTGACGCTTGCCGACGTCACGCGCGAGGCGCGGCGCTACGATCTCGCGGTATTGCACACTTCCACTCCTTCGTTCGCCTCGGATGTGCGCGTCGTCGAAGCGCTCAAGGCGGCAAATCCTGCCATCAAGGTGGGATTTGTCGGCGCCAAGGTCGCGGTCGAGCCGCAGGCGAGCCTCGAAGCCTCACCCGCCATCGATTTTGTCGCCGGCGCCGAATTCGATTTCATCGTCCGGGACGTTGCCGAGGGGCGTGACTGGAGCACGATCAGCGGACTGTCCTACCGCGATCGGGCTGGCGGCATCAGGCACAATCCGCCGCGCGCCATTCTCGAAAACATGGACGAATTGCCCTTCGTCACGCCTGTCTACAAGCGCGACCTCGTGATCGAGAATTATTTCATCGGCTACCTCAAGCATCCCTACATCTCGCTCTATACCGGGCGGGGCTGCAAATCGCGCTGCACCTTCTGCCTGTGGCCGCAAACCGTCGGCGGTCACCGCTATCGCACGCGCAGCGTCGGCAATGTGATCGACGAAATCCGCTGGGCCAAAGGCGCCTTCCCGCAAGTAAAAGAATTTTTCTTCGACGACGATACTTTCACCGACGACCGGCCGCGTAGCGAGGCGATCGCCCGCGAACTCGGCAAGCTCGGCGTCACCTGGTCGTGCAATGCCAAGGCCAACGTGCCGCGCGATACGCTCAAGGTGATGCGCGACAACGGGCTGCGGCTCTTGCTCGTCGGCTATGAGAGCGGCAATCAGCAGATCCTGCACAACATCAGGAAAGGCATGCGCGTGGACGTGGCGCGACGGTTCACCAGGGATTGCCACGAGCTCGGTGTCACCATCCATGGCACCTTTATCCTGGGATTGCCCGGCGAGAGCCGTGAAACCATCGAAGAGACCATCCGTTTTGCGACCGAGATCAATCCGCACACCATCCAGGTTTCGCTGGCTGCTCCCTATCCGGGCACCGAGCTTTATCGCGAGGCGCTTGAGCACGGCTGGCTCGACAAGGAGCACGCCGAGTTGATCAACACGGACGGCGTCCAGATCGCGCCGTTGCATTATCCGCACCTGACCCACACCGAGATTTTCCGGTCGGTCGAGGACTTTTATCGGCGGTTCTATTTCCGCGCCCCCAAGATCGCGTCGATCGTCTCCGAGATGGCGCGCAGCCCGCAGATGCTGATGCGGCGGCTGCGCGAGGGCGTCGAGTTTTTCTCGTTCCTGCGCGAACGGCGGGAGCTCGCGCACTGAACCGGCTGATCATAACAGCGGACGATTTCGGGCTTAGCGAATCGGTCAACGCCGCGGTCGAAGCGGCGCACCGGGGCGGGATTCTCAGCGCGGCGAGCCTTATGGTCGGCGCTCCGGCAGCCGCCGATGCAGTCGCTCGCGCGGAGGGGATGCCGACGCTGCGGGTCGGTCTTCACGTCGTGCTCGTTGACGGCGAGCCCACGGCCGATCGGGCGGCCATCCCGGACCTCCTCGATCGTCATGGACATTTGCGCAACGATCTCTTGCCTTACAGCGCACAAATTGCTGCGAGCCCGGCGGTGCGGCGGCAACTCGAACGCGAAATCACCGCGCAGTTCGAGGCCTATCGGGCGAGCGGCTTGCCGCTCGACCATGTCGATGCGCATCGCCATTTCCAATTGCATCCGGTGGTCGCCGCAATGCTCATTCGTATCGGGCGGAGCTATGGTATGCGTGCGCTGCGCATTCCGGTCGAGCCCTGGCGCATCGTTGCTGCGATCGATCCGCAGACGCGCCGCCTCGCGGGCCGCGCCGTTGCGCCGTGGGCGGCCGGTTTACGCCGCCATGTGCGTGGGTTCGGGCTCGCGACTGCCGATGCGGTGTTTGGATTGGCGTGGTCGGGTGCTGTGACAAAGGAGCGGCTTGCCGCCTTGCTTCGGCGGCTGCCGGCGGGCGTCGTCGAAATCTATCTTCATCCCGGGACTACCGATGCGTTCGCTGGCGCGGCGCCGGGCTATCGCTACGGCGAAGAATTTGCCGCACTGTGCGACCCCGATTGCATCGCGGCGGTGCTCCAGTCGGGCTTCGCGCTCGGCGGCTACGGCGACGCGGCAAGCTAAAGCTTGCGCTTGCCGTTGAGATAACCGGCTTCGCCGAACCAGCGGATGGCGTCCTCAAGCGCCTGACGATACGGCCGCGGGCGAAAGCCGAGATCGCGTTCGGCCTTGGCTGCGGTGAAGAACATGCGATGTTTGGCCATGCGGACGCCGTCGAGCGTCGTAAATGGCGCTCGCCCGGTGATGTACGCCGCCCCCTCGGCCGCATAGGCCATCGGAATGGCCACCGCGCGGGGGACCCGCCAGCGCGGCGGACGGCGGCCGACCATGCCGGCGATCTCGGCGAGCATATCGGCGAGCAGTACGTTTTCGCCGCCGAGAATGTAGCGTTGTCCGATCGCGCCGCGCTTGAGGGCCGCCAAGTGTCCCTCGGCGACGTCGTCGACATGCACGAGATTGAGACCGGTGTCGAGAAATCCAGGCACGCGTCCGCGCGCCGCCTCGACGATGATGCGGCCGGTGGGTGTCGGCTTGACGTCGCGCGGCCCGATCGGGGTCGACGGATTGACTATTATGGCGGGAAGCGAATCGTCCGCCACCATGGCTTCAACGAGTCGTTCGGCCGCGATTTTGCTGCGCTTATAGGTGCCAATTCCCTCTTCGGCGGAGAGCGGCATGGTTTCGTCGGCCGGGCTGCCGTCGTCGCGCAACGCCAGCGTGGCGACGCTACTGGTATAAACGACGCGCTCGACACCGGCGTTTTTCGCCTCCCGCATCACGACACGCGTACCCTCGACATTGGCAGCAAATATTTCGCTGGGATTGCGCGCCCACAGCCGATAATCGGCCGCCACGTGAAAAACGTAGCGGACGCCCGTCATGGCGCGACGCACGGATTCAGGGTCGCGGATATCGCCGGCAATGAAGTCGAGGTCGAGCCCGTCAAGAAGGAAGCGCGGGCTCCCGGGCCGAACGAGCGCGCGCACCCGGAATCCCTCGCCAACAAGCTTTCTTGCCACGGCCGAGCCGACAAGGCCGGTGGCACCGGTGATCAGGGTTTGCGGCGTGCTGGCCATGCCGATTCGTAGGTTGTGTGCAGGGAACCAAGCATTTTCGCAGCCAAAAAGCCATGTCACTCGCGGTGCGGGTTCCCGGGCGGCATTGTGGCATTGTATTTGCAATGGTGTTGGCAGACGAGTGTGCTAGAGTTGATTATCGAACTCGGTGAATTTGCCGGAAAATGAAGCCGAGGACGTCTGCGTGGATTCGCCAAGGGGGGCGCAATCTGGGTTAGTCACAGACGGGGGTAGGGCTTCTAAATGGCATCCCAACTGGATTTTGCCGGGGGCGCGTTCGTAGATGGACTGGTAGGTGACGCCGACGACTCGCTGGGAGTCAGCGATGCATCGGTGGAAGCTCACCGCCGCCTCGTTATTGCTTTCGTTGGTCTGGCCTTTGAGGCGCGCATCGCGGCGTCACCCGGCGTGCTGGTCGTTTGCCGTACCGCCGGCAGCGAATTGGAAACCGTCGCCGATAGCGCCGTGCGCCAAGGCTATCGCGGCATGATCAGCTTCGGTGTCGCCGGCGGGCTGGCTTCGCATCTGCGTGCCGGCGACTGCGTAGTGGCTTCCGCCATCCGCGAGTCGCATATCGTCCGAGCGACGGATGCGGGGTGGTCGCGCAAACTGCTGGGCCTGATCTCGGGCGCCGTCCATGCTCCGATCGTCGGCGTCGATGAGCCGGTGGCGGAGCCGGCAAGAAAGCGCGAACTGCATCAAACGACCGGTGCGGCCGTGGTGGACATGGAATCGCACGTGGTGGCGCGAGTTGCCGCCGAGCACAAGCTGTCTTTTGCCGCGGTGCGTGTCGTCGTCGATCCAGCGCACCGCAAGGTTCCGCCGGCTGCGCTTATCGGCATGCGTCCGGATGGTCGAGCCAATGTCGCAGCGGTGTTGCGAAACATCATCGCGCGGCCGTCACAAGCCAGTTTACTCGTCCGGATCGCGCTCGACGCTTTTGTCGCGCGATCCGCAATGACGCGCGTGCGGCGCCGGCTCGGGCCGCATTTCGGGTTGCTGGATCACTAAGCGGGTTGTTCGCTTGTCTTGGTGCATTACGAATGGTGCACCGGTCATCCGGAACTAACTTAGGGATGCGCAAAGGCCTCACGCCTGCGAGATGAACTTGGTGTTCAGATAAGCTTGTAGGCCCTCCAGTCCGCCTTCGCTGCCATAGCCGGACTCCTTGACGCCGCCGAACGGCGTCTCGGGCGTCGAAACGTTGATTGAGTTCACTCCGACCATACCGGACTGCAACGCATCGCCGATCAGATTCGCGGTGCGTGCGGAGCTGGTGAAGGCGTAAGCGGCAAGCCCATAGGGCAGTGAATTGGCGCGCTCAACGACTTCGTCCATAGTCTTGAAAGTGACCACCGGCGCGAGCGGACCGAACGGCTCCTCTTTCATGATTTTGGCGTTGTCCGGCAGGTCGGTGATCACCGTCGGCTCGTAGAAATATCCCTGATTGCCGCGGCGTTGTCCGCCGGTAACGATTTTGCCGCCGCGATCCTTGGCGTCGTTGACGAACGATTCCATGGCATCAATGCGTCGTGCATTGGCGAGGGGCCCCATGCCGATGCCCTTTTCCAGACCGTCGCCGAGTTTGAGCGATTTGGCGTATTCGGTGAAACGCGCCAGGAAGCGGTCGTAAATCGGTTCCTGCACATAGAAACGGGTCGGCGAGATGCAAACCTGGCCGGCGTTGCGATACTTGAAGGCGGCTATGGTGTCTGCGGATTTCTCCGGATCGGCATCGGCAAACACCACGACCGGCGAATGGCCGCCGAGTTCCATGGTCGCGCGTTTCATGCCTTTGGCGGCGAGGGTAGCCAGATGCTTGCCCACCGGAATCGAACCCGTGAACGAGATTTTACGAATCTCTTGCTTGGCAATGAGATGCTCGGAAATGGTCGCCGGCACGCCGAAGACGAGGTTGAGGACGCCAGCCGGCAAGCCAGCGTCGGCGAAGCAGCGCACCATCTCAACGCAAGCCCCCGGCGTCTCTTCGGAAGCTTTGAGGATGAGCGAGCAGCCGGCCGCGAGCGCGCCGCCAATCTTGCGCGCCGGCGTCAGAGTCGGAAAATTCCACGGTGTGAAGGCGGCGACAATGCCGACCGGCTCCTGCACCACGATCTGGCGAATGTTGCTGAAGGCGCCCGGCACGACGCGGCCGTACGCGCGGCGGCCTTCCTCCGCGTACCATTCGATGATGTCGGCCGATGTGCGCACCTCGGCCCGCGCTTCCGGATAGACCTTGCCTTGCTCCTGCACCATGATTTTGCTGATCGCGTCATGGCGTTCGCGGATGAGATCGGCGGCCTTGCGCATAATCTTGGCGCGCTCATAGGCCGACGTCGCCCGCCACGCCGCAAAACCTTTCTTGGCGGCTTCGAGGGCACGGTCGAGATCGGCGATACTCGCGTGCGGCAGGTGACCGAGCGCCTTTTCCGTCGCCGGATTGATCACTTCTTCGCCCGCGCGGCTATCGCCGTTGAGCCA
>Ga0187782_10003448_pt1 | contig 11781 bp, 7 predicted proteins | sample 0715_SJ02_MP15_2_FD_132454 | JGI IMG/M metagenome (GOLD analysis project Ga0187782, IMG submission 132454) | Tropical peat soil microbial communities from peatlands in Department of Meta, Colombia - 0715_SJ02_MP15_20_MG | ecosystem: Environmental > Terrestrial > Soil > Wetlands > Peat | place...
ACCGTCGAGCCGCGTCGATGCGGATCGACGCGGTTGTGGAAGCCGAACTGCCAGGCGGGAACGGGAGGAGGCATGGTCGGACGAGCGGTTGTTCGAGGAACGGCACCCGTTGGCTAGCGGACGGCAGCCGGGTTTGCACGCGGCATGCATCCGGCCGCTCGGTGGCGTCGCCGCGTGGCTCGCGGTTACGGTGCACCCTGCAGGGCGGTCCAGGCGCGGAGCGCCTCGATGTCGGTGAGCAGGCCCCGCACGGACGCCTTCGAATCGACGATGGCCAGGGTTCGCGCCCGGCGCACCGCGAGCATTTCCACCGCCTCGTGGAGCGTGCAGCGTTCGTCGATTGCGAGGGCGTGACCGACGGCGAGATCGCCGACGCGCATCGTCCAGGTGAGGCGAGGCGGCAGCCCGCTCTCCTCGAGGCTCACGCGCGAGACGAAGCCGCAGAATCGTCGGTCCACGTCGACGACCGGAAGCCCCCACGGCGCCTCCGGCAGAATCGACTGGACGGCCCTCGCGCACACGTCGGCGACGACGCAGGTGAATCCAGCGCTGGCCACGGCGCCGACCTCCGGGTTCGTGGTCTTGCGTACGAGCTCGGACACCGGCGGGCAGCAAATGACGGTAGTGTCCGAGATGGCCCGCGCGTGGCCGCACGCGAGGCAGTCCTTGGCATCGATCGTTCTTCCCTCGGGAGGACAGAACACGAGGTGATCCCGTGCACGAGATCGATCGCGCGCGATCGTTTCGCGCGCGTAGATCGGTAAGCGCACCACGGGCCTCTGCATCCGATCCATCCTCTCGCTTGTCGGACACAGCATTGCTCATGCCGCACGAATCGTCCATCTTCGCGGAGTCACTCGGGTTTCAGCACGAGTCGATGATTCTGGCGATTCCGAAAGACGCTTTGCGGCAATCCGAACCAAGCAGGGAGCACATTGTCGGCGCGCGCGTTGCTTGAAAGCCGCGCATGTCACTTCAGATCACATTCCACGGATTGCCGCACTCCGATGCCGTCCAAGAGTACGTTCACAAGCGGGCCGCAAAATTGGACACGCTTGCCGAGCGCATCACCGCGTGCCGGGTCGCGCTGGAAATGCCCCATCGGCACGCGCGGCGCGGTGGCCATTACCGCGTTCGCATCGCGGTGACCCTGCCCGCCGGCGAAGTCGTGGTGTCCCGGTCGCCCGACGCGGCGAGAGCCTACGAAGACCTCTATGCGACGATCAATGCGGCCTTCGACGAGGTGGGTCGCAGAGTGCAGGACTTCGTGCGGCGTCGGCGTGGTGACGTGAAGAGTCACTGAGGGACGCACCGTGCAGAAGCTTCGCCCGCTGCGCACGTCTTGCGCCAGCTCGGTGGCTGTGTTCTTTGTGGCGCGGTTGTAGGCGGAGCGGCGTCCGCGCCTTCGCCCCTGCCTGCTGGGCCGGCGTGAGCTGGCGCGGCCGCACTCGGTGTGCGCGCCGACGGTGGCGAGCCAATCACAGGGTCGCGAGGGGAACGAGACCCGCCACCGCGAGGCCGCCGAGGAGAGCGAGCGCGAGCCGTCCCGTGGCGCGATCGCCGAACGCTCGCGCATAGAGCCCTTTGGTCACGTTGTTTGCCGCAGTCGCCACCACGATGGCAGTGGCCGCGACGTGCAGCAGCTCTCCGTGCACTTGCCATTGCACGACGCCGAGCACGAACGGATCGACGTCGCTGAGCCCCATCAGCGCCGCCAGAGCATAGAGCCCGGCGCGCCCCACGTACTCGGTGGCCAGCCGCGTGAGGACGATGACGACCAGGAACGCCGCGCCGAAGACGAAGGCGGGGCGGAGCTCGAGCGGATTGTTCGGCACTCGAAGTCCTTGCGCCCGGTGGTCTCCCTGCGGGAGACGCAGCGCGAGCGCGACTCCGCCCCCGATTGCCGTGAGAGCCAGCGCACCGAATCCCGGTACGAGCACCCGCGCAAGCCGACCGTCGAAGAGCGCCACCAGGACAATCATCCTCACGTACATCACGCCAGACGCGGCGAGGATGCTTCCCGCATAAAGCCGAGGTGCATCGGCACCCGTCGCTTGCCTTGCCAGCACGATCGTGGTGGCGGTCGACGAATACGCGCCGCCGAGCAGCGCCGTCAGCAGGACGCCGCCTCTCTGCTGAAGCCACTTCTGCAGTACGTAGCTCGCGTACGAGAGGCCGCTGACTGCGACGAGAACGAGCCAGGTGCGAAATGGATTGATCTCGAACCGCGTGAACGACCGGTCGGGCAGGACCGGCAAGATGACGATCGCCAGGACGAGAAACTTCGCGAGCGCGGTCACTTCGTCGCGGCCGACCCGCTCCGTCAGCCTCTCCAGGCCGGCCCGCAGCTCGAGCAAGAGCACCGCGATGACGCCGAGCGCCACCGCGAGCCAGTAGGCGCCGGCGTGAACCAGGCCGCCGGTCAGGTAGGTCAGGAGGCCGCAAAGCTCGGTGGCCGCGCCTTCTGCCGGCTCCGCCTGCACCTTGTGCCAGTACGAAATGGCCATGAGGCCGCCGATGACGACGAAGCCGACGGCCAGCGACAGCGCGCTTTCGCCCGAGAGCCGTGCGAGTCCGTAGCCGACGAGGCCAAGCAGCGGGAACGTTCGAATGCCGCCGAAGACGTAGTGAGTGGCTTGCGCCTTGTGCCCCTCACGCTCGATACCGACCAGGAGCGAAATGAAGAGCACGAGCGCGAGCTCGAGGAACTGGTGCGAGATCGCGTCGGTGAGCACTCAGGGCATGGTAAACGCCCCCGCAGCCGTGCGCTGGGCCGGTGCATACCTCGCGTAGACACCGCTGCCGATCGGCTCGATGGCGATCCGGTTCCTCCCGTCGGCCTTTGCGCGATAAAGGGCCCGGTCGGCACGCACGATGCCGGCGCGCACGGAGAGGTCGGAGTCGGCGATGCAGCGCGCGCCGGAATTCGCCTCGGGCACGGCTCCTCGCATCGACCCATCCCGGTCGGGCGTGATCGCCGCGAGCCCGATGCTCACTGTGACGACCGGCGATGTCGCGTCCGGTGCCTGAGGCAGGGCGAGGGCTTCGACGGCGCGACGCGCGCGGTCGAGTGCCGCCAAGGCGCTCTCCGGAGTCTGCTCCGAGAGCAGCACCAAAAACTCCTCCCCGCCGTAACGGTACACGCGGTCGGCCTGTCTCAAGCTCTGGCTGATCGCCTGGGCGATGCGACGCAGGGCCTCGTCACCGGCAACGTGCCCGAAGTGATCGTTGTAATGCTTGAACTGGTCGACGTCGCACATGGCAACGCAGACCTGACGCCGGTAGCGGAGGACTTCCGCCTGCAGCGCGTCCACGTCCTCTTCGAGCCGAAGACGGTTGGCGACACCGGTCAGGGCGTCGACTCGAGCGGATCGGAAGATCGCTTGACTGTCACGGCGCAGCCCCACCGTTTGCGCCGCAAGCACCCGGTAAGCGCCGACGACCCGCCCCGCGGCGACGAGCTGTGCCTCGAGCTCGTCGACGTCGATCGGCTTGACCAGACATGCGTCCGCTCCCGCCCGCACGGCCGCAACGACCTCGCGTCGGGTCGCATCGCGGTCGCTGGTGGAGAGCAAGTAGGTGTAGGTGCTTCGATCGAGGGAACGGACCTTCCGGTGGAATTCGGTGCCGTCCAGGCCCGAGGCGTTCCAGTTGCTGATGATCACGTCGGCTCGGTGCGCCGCGTGAAGGCGGAGCGCCTCACACCGACTCGAAGCGAGCCGGCAGCGATGACCCAGCGCACAAATCGCATCGCAAAGTGAAGTACGAGCGATTTCGTCGTCCTCGACGACGAGCACCTCCAGCGCGCGGAGCCCGCCTTCGTGGGCGGCATCGTCGGAAATCATCGCTGCATCAGCCATCGCCGTCCTCGGCTTGCAACGATGCAGGCATTGTGCCTATTCCTGAATGGTTACAGATCGGCCGGATCTCGGCCGCCGCTTGGGCATCTCGACCTCATGCAGATTTTGCACTCGAGCGACGCGAGTGTGCGCGCGATCTTCGTGATCGCCTCGATGGCGTTCGCCTCCGGGTGCGAAGAGCAGCGTGAGGTGCCGTCGCCAGCGCCCACCTTTGAAGTGGACGTGGCCCCGATCCTCAGCAGCCACTGCGTGTCGTGTCATGGGGACAGCAGCCCGGCGGCGGGTTGGAGCGCCACGTCGTTTCTGGGCGTCATCGCCTGCGTCGCTCCCTCGGGGGCACCGGCCACGGTGCCCCAGAATGGATCTGCGCCGATCCTCGAGGCGCTGGCGACGACCCCCCACCAGGGCCTTCTTTCACCGACCGAGCAGTCGACGCTCGAGGGATGGGTGAGGGCAGGCACGCCGGAGTTTGCCGGCGGAGTCCACGATCCCGGCATTGCCAATCCGCGGTCGACGGCGTTTCACGGCGCGGCGCTGCGTGCCGTGAGGTGGGCGCCGATGCTCGACGGCACAGATCCGAACGCTTGCGGCCGGTGTCACGAAGGCGCTCCTTCCACTCCGCCGGGCGTGACGTCGCCGGCGCCCGGCGCGCCCGCCTGCACGAGCTGTCATGACCAGGCGGGCGGGGCCCTCGCATGCAGCACGTGCCACGGCTCGGGCAGCGTCGCGTACCCGCCCCGCGATCCGTGTTTTTTCCCGGCGGACGCCGCCAATGCCGGCGCGCACGCCCCACACGCCGAGCCGTCTCGGATTCTCTCGTCCGGAACCCCATGTTCGACGTGCCATCCCGTGCCCGGCAGCCCCGTCATTTCGGGCTTTCACGGCGACGGTACGGTCGAGATCATCTTCAACCCGAGCGTGGTCGTCGGCGAGGCGAGCTACGAGGCGGGCACGCAGACGTGCGCGGTCTACTGCCATGATCAAGGAGGCGCCCGACCGCGCCTGGCCTGGAGCGAGACGACGCCCGTGGCCTGCGGCGACTGTCACGCCTCACCGCCGAGTGGCCACTACATCGGCCCCTGCACCAACTGTCACATCGAAGCGAATGCCGCCGGGACGGCGCTCAGCGGGGGGCCCCTTCACCTCAATGGGCGAGTGGACCTCGGCAACGGCAGCGGTCTCTGCGGCGCTTGCCACGGCGTCGGCGACAGCCCCTGGCCACCCTCCATGGTGCATGCCGCACATCAAAATCCGACGATCACCGTCCCGATCGAGTGCACGAGCTGTCATGTCGTCCCCACCACGATTCTCGACCCGGTCCACCTCGACGGTACCGTGCAGGTGACCTTTTCGGGCCTGGCGACGGCGCGCGGCGCGCTGCCGATCTGGGACGGCGTGCGCTGCACGAACGTCGCCTGTCACGGCGCCAACCTCGCCGGTCCCGCGGCCGTTCCCGCCTGGGACGATACGTCCGGAGCTCAGGCGAAGTGCGGTGCATGCCACGGGATCCCTCCGCCGCAGCACACCCCGTCGACCGACTGCAACCGTGGGGACTGTCACGGCTCGGAGGTCTCGCTCGATCCGGATGGCATGCCGACGATCACCGACGCGGGTCTTTCGCTCCACATCGACGGCATCATCGAATCGGCCCGGTGAGTCGCTCACGACGACCCCCCGGCCGCGTAGGCGATGGCGCCTGGCGTCTGCGCATCCAAGGCCGGGGCGGGCTCTTCCCCTCGGGCGCTCTTCAACGCCTCGCCGCTCGCCGGAGCTCGAGCGGCGAGCCGCGCCGCCACGGGCAGGTAACGCAAGTCGAGCGTGCAGTCGGCCACGGCGCCGCGGGGTGGCTTGACCCCGAGCCCGACTTCGGTGGCGCGAAGGCGCCGGGAGGTGCAGCGGGCCGTGCGCCTGGCGGCCGCCTGCGCAAGGTCCGGCGGTAGCCCGTCGTAGGCGATGCCGTCCGGTCGCCATTCATGGATCGTGATCTCCAGCGCGTCGGATTGCGATGGATCCACCAGATGCAATCGCAGTGGCGCCTGGCTGCCCAGCGTCGGATGCAGCCCCCGCGTGGGAACGAAGCTCCGGTAGCGCAAGCCGAGCAATCGGACCGGCCCGCGCTCGTCCGATTCGGTGCGCAGGGGCAACTCGATTCCGCAAGCGCGCAGCTGCAGGGCCTCGAGCGCGGCGATCCGGTCCGACGCTTTGGGTCGTATCGACAGCTCGATCCGGCTGCTGCTCGCATCCACGAGCCGCGAGGTCCCGTGCTGGACGCTCGCGTCGCCGACGAGCGGCCAGAACTCGCGCGCGCGGCGGACGGTCAGCGTGACTTCTCCGCAATCGATCGAGGTCCAGAAGTCGCCCTGATCGGCCCTCAGCTCCGCGCGAAGCAGGGGAGCGAGCGGCAGTCCCGCCGCCTCCAGATCCGCGAAGATGCCTCGGAGGTCTGCCTCGAGGTAAAAGGGCAGCGCGAAGCGGTCGTGCAGCGTCGCGCCCCAGTTGACGAGGTCGCTCTCGTCGTCTCTGGTCATCAGCATCGCGAGGATCGCGCGAAGCATGGCGGCCAGCGCAGCCGCACGCTCGGGCGTATGCTGCATCCGGAATGCGCGAAACTCGACGAGCCCGAGCTGACCTCGCCCGGGTTGATACGCGTTCCAGAGCTTCTCCACGTTGATCTCGGCCCGGTGGGCGTTGCCCACCGGATCCGTCAACGACGGGGCGAGCGCGAGCCACAGCGTCGTCGGGTCCGGGGACTCTTCGCCTTCGATCAACGCCAGCGCGAGCTTGAGCTCGTTGAATGCATCCATGCCGTGCTCGTCGGGGCGGACCGACTGTCCGGATCCTCCGATGTAGTCGTGGGCAAAGAAATAAGAGAGGGAAGGGTGCCGTTGAGCGTACCGGAGAAGGCGCGGCAAAAGGTGCGGCTGGACGAGGAAGGGACTTCGCTCCGGGCATGATCCGCCGAACGTGATCTGACCGCCTCCTCCGGAGTCGGCGACGGTCCCGTTGTAATGCAATCGGTACGGAGCCAGCCCCACGGCTGCGGCCGCGGTGTAGGCCCGTCGATTGTCTCGCAAAAATCCCAGCACGCTCGGGTGCGGGGCCATGTTGACCTCGACGACGGCGGGGTCTGGAGTGATGGTCGTCCAGAGGACGCTCTCGTCCACCGGTGGAGCAAAACCTCTGAGGACGAGAGAGTGCAGATTGAGCGCGCGTGCGGCCTCCGAAATACAACCGAGGAACGCGACGAACAATCGCACCGCCCCGAACGTGGGGAGCTCGACGCACGGGACCTCTCGTCCGGCTTCGTTCACGCTCGACACGATCAGCAAATGGATGCCTTCCGCCGCAAGGCCGTCGTGCAATCCGGTGTCCGGGATCGCGCCGTCGTGAATCGACGGCCGCCAGAGGCGCGCGTCCCCGAGGGACGGAGGCAGTCGAACGCTGCGATCGCGTGCCACCACGATGCGCCACTCGCCTTCCGATCGAAAGGCGACGCACGGAAACCCGCACCGGGTGAAGCTACCCTCGAGGTAGGAGCGAAATGCGCTCAGGTCGGTCTCGCCGCCGATGGCGGCGTGCGAGAGGAGCGGGTCCGGAGGGCCCAGCCAGAGTCCCTGCCCGCTCCGGCGTCCGTAAAGGCCAAGGCTCCAACGAGGGGAAGGCTCCCCGGGATATTGCCGGCCGATGGTGCGCAGGACCGCGCAACCCGGGTGCTCGCTCGCGAGGTGCGAAAGGAGGCGTTCCGCACGTGTTTTCTTGTCTCCGCCGAGAGCGGCCGTCACCCACTCCGACGCGATCGAGTAGCGGTCCGTGAAGGTCGGCTCATTGCCGAGCCAGATGTCGATCCCCAGTCGAGAGACCGCGGCATCATGCGCCGCGATCGCAAGCTCGAAATCGCCATCGTGCTTCATGATGCCACTTCGCGTCCCTTGCGCCTCGTCGACCGGTGCCCGCTCGGCCCTGCACGTTGCCGCCGGAGCGTAGCTTTTGCATCACATCGTAGAAAGCGCGCTAACATCCACGGCCGACCGCCGACGTCCGCACCCGGAAGGTGTCGTGTGCGACGGGGCCGATGTGAAATACCGCTGCGGCCTCCGCGAGTCGAGCGCCGAACTCCGCGCCGGCCAAAGGTTTCCGGTTCATTTCTGAGTTTCGACACAGACATGTCAAATTGATTGGTAGTATGCGCCGGCACTTTGGGCGGCCGGAAGCATGGCTCGTCCCCTTGTGTTGTCTTTGCACGGAGGCACCCCCATGGATATGGAACGGCACGTAGGACTGACTCCGGAAGGAGCCGTGGCGGCGCACGACCGTAAGGCATTGGCGCGGGCCATCGCATTCAAGCTCTCGGCCATGGGACTGCACGTTCCGGACGGTGTGGGCGACGCGGATCTTCTCGAGCTCGGGCGCGATCTGTTTGCGCGCTACCGCGAGCAAATGCGGCTGTTGAGCGATCATCTGTGCCCCGTCGACAGACGGATTCAGACGTTCATCGACGCCGTCTGCGCGCCCCTGCAACTGCCTTTCGCGGTGCGCCTGCCGGCGACGACACTCTTGCTCGACCGCTTCGGCCTTGCCCGCGAGCTGTCGCTTCCGGTCGGCGCCGACGAATGGCAGAGCGATATCGTGAGCAGCTACCGGCTGGACAACGGCGTCCTGCACAATCCCCTCAACGACCGGCGTACGACGCAAGGGGTCTTCCACGTCGCGGAATTCGGTTTGCCGGTTCCGGGCGACAAGATCACTGTTCCTCTCCTCACCTACGCGCACCTCTTGCAGGAGGCGCTGAAACCGCCGCCCTCCCTGCTCCGCCTTCCGTACGCCGCGCAGTGGCCCGTCCCCGTCGAGCTCATGGCCTCGCTCCTGCTGCGGCCTCTCGTTTGCCCCGCAGTGCCGAAGGTGTCTTTCGAAAAACGGATGGAAGTCCGGTTTTTCGCCCCGGGAGGTTTGGTCTCGAATCTCGATTTCGTCGAAAGTATTTTCGGCAATGCCGGAGATCCCACGTTGCCGGAGAACGACGCCGCGCTCGACGTCGATCACTGGACGGGGCACACCGGCTGCGTCATCCTCGCCCCGCACCTCGTTCGCCTTCGGAAGAAGGACGTTGGGCTGCCGCACGTCTCCTACGCGACGGAAGCGCAGAAGCGCGACGGAATGTGCTGGAACGATCCCGCCGAGCTCTACAACGACGGTCGGGCATTCAAGGTGATGGCCCGCAGCATGGATGGCGTCATGGTCACGGTGCTGGCGGACAACTATTTCGGTTATTGCAAGAAGGAAATCAAAACCCAGATAAGCTTCAGCGCAAATCTCTACGGCCTGGCCGAAGAAGAGCATGCCGGCGGAGCGCTCGCATTCGCAACGCAGAGTCTCGGCGAACGTTTCGTCCCCGAGCGGCTTGCACTGAGTGGTCCGCGCTTCGCCGAGGCTCTCGAGCGGCTCGGCGATCGTGTGACCGTCCATCCCAGCGGTTGCGCCACCGACAAGGTGTTTCCCGAGATCCATTACGTGCCAGAGGACGTCGAGATTCATCTGAGAACGCAGGACGTGAAATGGCGCGCCGGCGGTCAGGAGCACCACATCAAGCTGCTGCCGGGTCACCATTACGTCCATCCGAGCGGATACCGGGTGAGAATGGAAAAGCACCCGGCGGCGCCGAGCTGGCGGCTCATCGGCACCGCCCCCGAGGGGACCTTTTGTCACAAGCCGTGCACGGTTTCGGGAGGAGGAAAATCCGAAATCAGCAAGAGTCTGACGGATGCCGTGATTTACGGACCGATCTACGTCAAGGACATCGAAAGGGATCTCGCCCTCGTCGAGACCATCTTCAACAGGGATTATCGCGAGGCTCTCCGGCCCGAGCGACGTAGCTCGGTCGACAATTCTCGACCGCTGCTGTCTCCCGAGCGCTCGCTCGGGTCCGTCGTCAAGCTGTTGACGCCGAGTCGCGACGAGTTCACGCCGGAGTACAACGGCTGGCTTCAGGCGCTCCCGAATTACATCCGCGCGCTGGTCTTCGTGGTCAAGCGCTTCTATCAGCCCGAATGGGGTACCGACTGGAAGCGCCATTTCGTCGTCGACATCATCAACGGGGCGCCGGGACACGAGCTCCGGCACGACGGCCGGAAGCTCGTCGGCAGTTACTTGAGAGTTGGTCTTCTCCAAAGCGGAGCCTGGCGAACGTACAAGCTGAGACAGGATTTCGTCGCCGCGGACAAGGTCCAGATGGAGGACGACATCAGCGCTTCCGTCGTCGTGCCGGCCCGCGCTCTCTTCGGGCTTCCCGCCGAGTACGAAGGGCACCCGAGCTTGAAGCTTTCGGAAAACTGCGAGTTTCGCCTGTTCCAGCGACCCGACGACGCGATTCACCCCGGGTTCGACCGCCAAACCGAGGAGGACATGTCCGGCCGCGGTCTGTTCTGCTCGAATTTTCAGTCCCTCACCCCGGCCGACGGCAAGAACATCGTCGAAGACGTCGCTGTGCACGAAGCGTTCTCGGACCCCATGCGCTTTCACACTGCGCGCAACGCGAAGCGCGAGCACGGCTTCTTCGTCAACTCCGCAAAGCCCCGCATGGTGGACGGTAAACCGAGCAAGAATCCGCGGTATTTGCAGCTGCGCCCGGACGTGGCGCGGCCTCGTGACCGCCACCTGGCCGAAGTGAGCGCGCGTCTGCACCGGCGCATCGGCCCGTCCGACCCCGTGATTTTTCCAGTCATCAGCGTTCTTTCGGGAAGGCGCAACAATCCCCCCGACGGCGCGATTCGACCCCTGTGCGTCTACGGGCCCATTCACTATCAAGAGCTGCCCGAGCTCTTCATGGACTACATCTGCTCCGTGACCGGCAAGTCGCCGAGCACCACCGGAGCCGGTACCGAAGGGGCGCTCACCAAGGGTCCCTTCAACGCGATTTGCGCCACCGCGGATCTCAACAACGCTTTCGTGTCGATGCTGTTGACGGGCTATGCGGGCTTCAGCTCCGCTGCAGGCTACATCGGTCCGAACTTCCGCGTGGACCACGACATCAGCTTGCTGGTCCCCGAGGTCTGGTGCCGTATGTTCCCCCACGAGCGCGAGCCGCATCGGCTCATCCGGGAAGGGCACCTCGAAAAACTCCAGGACTTCGAGCACAAAGGAAAGACGGTGCTCGCCAGCCGTCTTGGGTACCGGATCACGGCGAGCTTCGTCCATACCTTCCTGGGGCGCGTGTTCGACAATCCGGCCGACGTGCTCACCGAGGAGGCGTTGAGGCCCGAGACGCAGAGCCTGGACGTCTTCGCCGACGGCATCGACAACATCGTCGACGCCCAGCGCCGTGTCGCGGCGCTCTACTTCGAGGACGGGAGCATCGAGGATGCGTGTCCTCCGCTCAAGGCGCTGCTTCACGTCATGGCGTTCGGCCACTACAAAGGGAAGCGTATCGACGACCCCGAGCTCCGCGCTCAGTTCACCCGCGAATCGCTGCTTTCCAGCGACTGGTACGTCGAGCGGCTACGCATCAAACAGGATCGCGACATCGCGCTTTGGCAAAGACACGTTCGCTCGCTCGTGGATTTCCTCGCTCAACCCGGCCACTGGGAGGAGGCTCAACGTCTGGGCATTCCTGGGCGCCTCGGTCGAGCGAGGGCGGAGCTCGCGCGGGTGACCGCGCCCGATTATCTGGCCACGCTCCAGGGAACGATCGGTGCGGACGCCGTCCACCGGACGGACGTTTCGCACGAGGCCGTTCGGGCCCTCGGTGAGCGTGCGGTGCCCAGCGCCGGAAACGTCCACGAATACGCCGAGTGAACGCCGCTCTAGCTACGGCCTCATCGTGAGAAACGTGGGAGGGGGGCTGTCCATGACGGCGACGTACGAGTCGTAGAGCAGCTGCTGAACGTAGAGCGGATTGTGCACCCCGTAGGCGCCGCCCCTGGCGATG
>Ga0187782_10003449_pt1 | contig 11781 bp, 5 predicted proteins | sample 0715_SJ02_MP15_2_FD_132454 | JGI IMG/M metagenome (GOLD analysis project Ga0187782, IMG submission 132454) | Tropical peat soil microbial communities from peatlands in Department of Meta, Colombia - 0715_SJ02_MP15_20_MG | ecosystem: Environmental > Terrestrial > Soil > Wetlands > Peat | place...
CGAACATCGGTGCTCCGGGCCGGGCGGCAGCCTCGCGCACCAGGGTGAGACCCCCTTCCTCGGAAGACGAGATTCCGAGCGCTACGTCGACGAACACGACGTCGACCCCGGGGGCGTCACTCGAAAGGGCTTGACGCGCTTCGTCGACGCCGCCGACTGCCCCTACCACTTGGGCCAATCGCGAAGCCTCCAAAAGCTCGACCAGGTAGTTTCGCGCGGGCCATTCGTCCTCGACGACGAGCGCGCGCAGGGGCGACGTGGCAACCATCCTTGTGCTCCTTCGACTTCATTCTTTGGGCGCGGCTATCTCGACGATCGATCGCGTGCCGTCGCTGCACGACTCGAAGCGTAGCGACGCGTCGAGCGTTTCGAGCTCCAGACGTCGCCGAACGGACTGCAGACCGAACGCACCTGCCCGCACTTGCGCATCGGGCATCCCGGGGCCGTTGTCCTCGACCGTGCAGATGAGCCGGCCGTCCGGGCCGCGCGAAGCGCTGATACGGACCTCGCCGTCCCCGTCAGCCCGGCGCAGCGCGCCGTGTTTCACGGCGTTCTCGACGAGCGGCTGGAGGAGAAGCCTCGGAATGAGCGCGTGGGCGCACTCGGGTGCGACGTCCCAGCGGAAGCGTAGGACCCCGTGGTGGCGCGCCTCGAGGATCTGAGCGTACCGCCGCAGCCAGGCGATCTGCTTGTCGAGCCGTTGAAGCTCGCTCGTCTCCTGCACGGCGTCGCGCAGCAGCTCGCCGAGACACACGAGCAGTCGCCGCGCCTCCCCAGGGTCCTCCGTCACGAGGCCCGCGATCGCGTTCAACGTGTTGAGAAGGAAATGCGGCTCGAGGTGCGAACGAAGAGTCGCGAGCTCGGCCTGCGTCCGCAGATGCTGCGCCTCGAGGGCGCGCACGCCGGCGCTCTCGACGGCGAAGGGATAAACGAACCCGAGTGTCCAGATGCCGAAATAAAGCTGCGCATTGACGACTCCGAACAGGACCGAGCGTGGGAAGATGACGCCGTTCGGATTGACCCCGCTCGGAAAATGAAATCTCAGCGACGGCACGTGCAGCATCACGACGCCGTACAGCACGCCGAAGACGCAGCCGATCGACGTGGCAATCGCAACTCCCGCCGCCAGCCCCTGTGCTGCCCTCATTCGACGCCGCACCGACCATTCGAAAGTCGCGGACAGGGCGAGCATCAGGACCGGCAGCTCGAAGGCCATGAACAGGAGCTGCGCGAGGATGCGCGCGGTCTCACGCCCGGACACGAGATCCTTGGCCACCTGCAAGAGCATGAGGGATGCCACGACGAGCGCGCCCAGCGCGCGACGCGAGCGGACGCTCCGGGCCACCGGATGGAACATTGCCGGCATCTCGGCCGCTCGCCCGACGGCGGCTGCCGGCAAAGAGGTCCGGGCACTCTGCAGCACCATGAAACAAGCCTACTATGGCGGCGCGCGTCGTGCGCCGCTGCCGGTCGTCTGCCCGAGGGGCCTCGTCAGCCGTTTGTCACCGTTCGTCGCTTGCCGCGAAGCCACCATGAGCCATCGACGCATCGTATGCTCGCCGGCATTCGCCATGCGATTTCCCTGCTCTTTGGCCGCGATGGTCGTCTACACCGCAATGCTCTTCGCGACCTGCTCGACCCAGGCGCAATCGGGGCCCGTTTCTCCCACGGCTTCCCCGGGGGCCGGGGCACCCGCGCAGCGTTCGGACGCCACTGCCGAGGCGACGACCTTGCCTCCGGGCCCTCCGGAGAGCCTCGCAGGAAGCCCGGCGGCCGCGCCGGCGCCGCGAGGTCGTGTGCTCACGCTGCAGCAGCTGGAGCGTTTTGCCGTAACGCGGCAACCCCAAATGCTGATCGCGCACGCGCAGATCGAGTCGGCAGCCGGCACGGTCGAGCAGGCACGCTCGGGGTTTCTCCCGCAAATCACGGCGATCGGCGAGTACACGTACGGCAATTCCGTGCGACCCACGAGCGTCCAGACAAGCGCCGGGAGCGCCAGCAGCAGCAGCGGGTCCGCGTCGACGACGTCGACGACGGGGTCCACGACCCAGTCCTCCACCAACGTGGCGGGGGGCGGCACCACGATCACGCTGACGAGCCCCACGGGTTTCTGGGATTTCGGCCTCAGTGCAACCCAGCTCATTTACGACTTCGGTCAGACGCCGGGACGTTACCGCTCCGCGAGCGAGACCCTCGATTCCCAGCGCTTCGCGGAGAGAACCACGCTGCTGCAGGTTCTGCTGTCCGTGCGGAGCGCTTACTTCACGGCACGCGCGGACAAGGATCTGGTCGCGGTCGCGCTCGAGACGCTGCAAGACCAGGAGACCCATCTGACGCAGGTCCAGGGGATGGTCCAGGTCGGGACGCAACCCCAAATCGCGCTCGCCCAGCAGCGTGCTGCCGTCGCAAACGCCGAGGTGCAGCTCATCACCGCACGCAACAACTACGAGACGGCCAAGGCGCAGCTCAATCAAGCCGTCGGCCTCCGCGAGGGCACGGACTACGACGTCGGCGACGAGATCGTTCCGCCGGTCGAAGACGAAGAGCAGCCCCTGGACACACTCGTCGCAAAGGCGCTCGCGGCACGGCCGGAGATGGCCACCCTGGCCAAGCAGCGCGAGGCGCAGGAATCGACGATCAGCGCGACCAAGGGAGCGTACGGCCCGACCCTTTCGGCCGTAGGCAGCGTCGCCGAGGAGGGAACCGCACTCAACGGACTTCAACCCTTCTGGAGCGTCGGGGTGCTTCTGTCTTGGCCGATATTCCAGGGCGGCCTAACCCACGGTCAGGTGCGGTCGGCCGAGGCCGCCCTCGCGAACATCGCGGGACAGCAGGCCCTCGAGGACCTGCAGGTCCGCTTCGGTGTCGACTCGGCACAGCTCGCGGTCCGCGCGGCAAAGGCAACCATCGGCGCGGCGCAAGACGCAGTGACGAACGCCCGCGAGCAACTCCGTCTCGCCGAGCAGCGCTACGCCACCGGGGTGGGCAGCATCATCGAGCTCGACGACGCGCAGGTCGCCTACACCGCCGCCGCGGCGCAATTGGTTCAGGCGCGCTACTCCCTCGCCACGGCGCGGGCTCAACTTCTCGCCGCACTGGGAAGAACATGATCCACGACGATCCGATGACCGCCGTTCCCCCGCGCCTCGACGACGTCCCGCCCGCCCGAACTTCGCCCTGGACGCGCGTCACGCTCGTCGCGCTGCTGGTCATCCTGGTCTGCGGAGCGACCTGGGCCGTCAAGGCTCGATCCAAGGCCAACGCCGCCCAGGCCGAGGCCGCAGCGCGGGCCGCCGCCGAGCACGTCACGCCCGTGCTCACTTCGCCAGCCATGTCGCGCGACGTGCCCATCTGGCGGGAAGGCCTGGGCAATGTCACGGCCTATTACACTGTCACGGTCAAGACACAGGTCGACGGTCGCATCGACAAGGTCTTCTTCCGCGAGGGTCAGAAGGTCAAGGCCGGAGAGGTCCTCATCCAGATCGACCCGCGTCCATTTCAGATCCAGCTCCTGTCGGCGCAGGCCGCGCTCGAACGCGACCAAGCGCAGCTCAAGAATGGGCAGCTCAACGCCGACCGCTACAAGACCCTCAGCCAGCAGAACCTCATCGCCGTCCAGCAGTACACCGATCAAGCCGCCACCGTCGCCCAGCTCGATGGACAGGTGAAAACCGACGTGGCGTCCATCGAGTCGGCCAAGCTGAACCTCGACTATGCGCGCATCACGTCGCCCATCGACGGCGTCGTCGGCGTGCGCCTGGTGGATCCGGGCAACGTCGTCCACGCGACCGATACGACCGGTCTGGTCGTCGTTACACAGCTCGACCCGATCGCCCTCATCTTCACCTTGCCGGAGGACGACTTGACGGGCATCTCGCAGGCCATGTCCGCTGGAGGACCGCTCTCCGTCGACGCGTTCAGCCGCGACGGCATGACACGGCTGGCAACCGGGCAGCTCTCCGTCATCGACAACCAGATCAACTCCTCGACGGCGACGCTGCGGCTCAAGGCCATATTCCCCAATCCCCAGAGCATTCTCTGGCCGAACGAGTTCGTGAAGGCCCGTCTTTACTTGACGACGCTCCGCAGCGTCGTGGTCGTCCCCACGGCCGCGTTGCAGCGCGGCCCTCAGGGCACGTTCGTCTACGTCGTCGGGCCCGATTCGACGGCCACGGTGCGCCCGGTCCAAGTCGCCCTGACCCAGGGCGAGATTGCCGTCGTGTCCAAGGGTGTGAACATCGGCGACGCGGTCGTCGTCGAGGGCCAGGCGCAGCTCCGGCCCGGGGCGAAGGTCCTAGCCAAGCCCGCGAGCGCCCAGACGACCGCCGCCGCCACGCCTTCGGCGAGCTCGGCACAAGTGGGGCCGGGCGGCAGCAGCCCATGAGCGCCGGCGTCTCCGAGCCGTTCATCCGGCGGCCGGTAGCCACGACGTTGCTGATGGTGGGCCTGCTGCTGTCGGGCATCGTCGCGTTCACGCAGCTTCCCGTCTCGGCGCTTCCCCAGGTCGACTACCCCACGATCGTCGTATCGACATACCTGCCGGGTGGGAGCGCAAACACGATGGCATCGGCGGTCACGACTCCGCTCGAGCGCCAGTTCGGGCAAATGCCCTCGCTCGCACAGATGACGAGCGTCTCGAGCTTCGGATACTCGCAGGTCACGCTGCAGTTCGACCTCGATCGCAACATCGACGCCGCTCAGCAAGACGTCCAGGCCGCGATCAACGCCGCCTCGAGCCTCCTGCCCACGCAGCTACCGACTCCGCCTACCTATTCCAAGAGCAATCCCGCCGACCAGCCGATCCTCATCCTCGCCATCAGCTCCGATGTCCTGCCCCTCGAAGAGGTCGACGACTACGCCGACTCGATTCTCGCCCAGAAAATCTCGCAGGTGTCCGGCGTCGGGCTCGTAACGATCAACGGCGGCCAGAAGCCCGCAGTGCGCGTGCAGGTCGATCCCGAGGCCCTCGCGGGAACGACGCTGTCGCTCGAAGACGTTCGTCAGGCCCTGATGTCTGCGAACATCAACCAGCCGAAGGGAAACCTGGACGGACCGCGCCAGGACTACGCGCTCGCCACCAACGACCAACTCTACAAGGCCGACGGCTTCAAGCCGCTCGTCATCGCCTATGCCAACGGCGCCCCCGTGCGCCTCCAGGACGTTTCGACCGTGGTCGACGGCGTCGAGAACGCGCAGCTCGCGGGCTGGGCGAACGGCAAACGCGCGATCATTCTCAACGTCCAGCGGCAGCCTGGAGCCAACGTGATTCAGGTCGCCGACCGCGTCAAGGCGCTGCTCCCCAAGCTTCAGGCGTCGCTGCCGCAGGGCCTCGACGTGAAAGTGTTGAGCGACCGCACCGAGACCGTACGTGCCTCGGTCGAAGACGTGGAGCGGACGCTGGTGATCACCGTCGGCCTCGTCGTTGCGGTCATCTTCCTCTTCTTGCGAAGTCTACGAGCGACGGTCATTCCGAGCATTGCCGTGCCCCTCTCGCTGATCGGAACGTTCGGCGTGATGTACATGGTGGGCTACAGCCTGAACAACCTTTCGCTGATGGCGCTGACGATCGCCACCGGATTCGTCGTCGACGACGCGATCGTCATGATCGAGAACATCGCCCGCTACATCGAAGAAGGCGAAAAGCCCTTCGCGGCGGCCCTCAAGGGAGCCGGGCAGATCGGCTTCACGATCGTTTCGCTGACGGTGTCTCTCGTCGCCGTGCTCATTCCGCTGCTGTTCATGGGCGGCCTCATCGGACGTCTGTTCCGCGAGTTCGCGGTGACGCTCGCCGCGTCCATCGCCGTCTCGGCCGTGCTCTCGCTGACGTTGACGGCGATGATGTGCGCCCACCTGCTTCGCCCCGAACCGAAGGCGGAAGAGCGGAGCAAGCTCTACCGCTGGTCGGAGAGCGCGTTCGACAGCGCGATCGGATTCTACGATCGCGGGCTGAAGGTCGTTCTTCGAAATAAGCTGGCGACGCTGATCGTGACGATCGCCACGCTCGTCGTGACGATCCTCCTGGCGATCGACGTTCCCAAGGGGTTTTTTCCGCAGCAGGACACCGGCTCGATCCTCGGCGTGACCGAGGCGTCGCCCGATGTGTCGTTCCCCAAGATGATGGACCTGCAGCGCACCGCGGCCGATGCGGTCGCCGGCGATCCGGACGTCTCGAGCATCGCGTCGTTCATCGGCTCCGACGGCACCAATCCCACGACCAACAGCGGACGCCTCTCGATCACGCTCAAGCCGATCGGGCAACGCACGTCCGACGTCGAGGCGATCATCGCGCGGTTGCAGCCCAAGCTCGCACGAATCGACGGGCTCACGTCCTATTTGCAGGCAGTGCAGGACCTCCAGATCGACAGTCGAGTCAGCCGCACCCAGTTCCAGTACACGATGGAGGACGCCAACGCGGACGAGCTCTGGAGCTGGGCACCGAGGCTCGTCGCGGAGCTGCGCAAGGAGCCCGTGCTCCGGGACGTGACCAGCGATCAGGAGGAATCGGGCCTGCAGGTGTCCCTCGCGATCGACCGGGACACCGCCTCACGCCTGGGCATCTCGCCTCAGGTCATCGACGACACGCTCTACGACGCCTTCGGACAGCGCCAGGTGTCGATCATCTTCACGCAGCTCAATCTGTACCGCGTCATTCTCGAGGTGAAACCGGAGCTCGCACGCAACGCGCAAGCCCTCGATCGGCTGTTCGTACGATCGGCGAACGGCACCCCGACGCCGCTCAGCTCGATGGTGCGCTGGACGACGACCACGGCGCCGCTCGCGATCAACCATCAGGGGCAGTTCCCGTCAGTGACGATTTCTTTCAACCTCGCCCCGGGTGAGTCCCTCGGGAACGCGGTGAACGCGATCCACAAGGGTCAGGATCGCATTGGTCTCCCGCAGAGCATCCACGCGGAGTTCGTCGGAACCGCGCAGGCGTTCAATCAGTCGCTCGCAAGCGAGCCAGTCCTGATTCTGGCTGCGCTCATCACGGTCTACATCGTGCTGGGGGTCCTCTATGAAAGCTACATCCACCCGATCACGATCTTGTCGACCTTACCCTCCGCGGGCGTCGGCGCCCTCCTCGCCCTCTACGTGTGCAGGACGGATTTCAGCGTCATCGCTCTCATCGGCATCATTCTCCTCATCGGGATCGTCAAGAAGAACGCGATCATGATGATCGACTTCGCGCTCGAAGCCGAGCGCCAGCATGGCAAGTCGCCGCAAGAGGCGATCCATGAAGCATGCCTTCTGCGCTTCCGGCCCATCATGATGACGACGATGGCCGCCCTGCTCGGCGGTCTTCCGCTTGCTCTCGGAACCGGCATGGGCTCGGAGCTCCGGCGCCCGCTCGGCATCACGATCGTCGGGGGACTGCTCATCTCGCAGGTTCTCACGCTCTACACCACGCCGGTCATCTACCTCTACATGGACCGGCTCGGCCGATGGCTCGCGCGGGTGACGGGCCGTCAGCCGGTCGCGGCGGAGGCGGCCGAGTGAGTCTGTCCTCTCCGTTCATCCGGCGCCCGGTCGCCACCTCGCTGCTCGCGGCCGCCATCCTCATGGCCGGGATCCTCGCCTACTCGCGCCTTCCCGTCGCTCCGCTCCCGCGGGTCGATTTCCCCACCATCCAGGTCCAGGCGCAGCTTCCGGGCGCGAGCCCAGAGACGATGGCATCCTCGGTCGCGACGCCTCTCGAACGTCGTTTCGGGCGCATCGCGGGGTTGACCGAGATGACGTCCACGAGCACGCTCGGCAGCGCGTCGATCACGCTTCAGTTCGATCTCGACCGAAATGTGGATGCGGCGGCTCGCGACGTGCAGGCGGCCATCGCAGCGGCGGGAGGCGAGCTGCCGCCTGACCTCCCCCTCAAGCCGACGTACCGCAAGGTGAACCCGGCAGACGCTCCGATCCTCATCATCGCGCTCACGAGCAAGACGCTGCCGCTCGCGCAGGTCTTCGACGCCGCGAACACGATCCTCGCGCAGAAGATCTCCCAGGTCCATGGGGTCGGGCAGGTATTCGTCGGAGGCGGACAGCAACCCGCGGTCCGCGTTCAGGTCGACCCCGAGACGCTCGCGAGCATGGGTGTCGGAACCGACGCCGTCCGCAATGCGATCGGGGCGACCACGGTCGATGAGGCCAAGGGCACGCTGTCCGGCCAGACCCAGGCCGCCTCGATCGAGGCGAACGATCAGGCGCTCGAGCCCAAGGACTACAGGCCTCTCATCGTCGCAACCGGCGTCGCCGGCGACACGGCTCATCTCGGTGACATCGCGCATGTCTTCGAGAGCGTCGAGAACGAGCGCGTGGCCGGCTGGGCGGACGTCGAGCGCGCCGTCTTGCTGATCATCCGAAAGCAGCCCGATGCAAACATCATCGAGACGAACGAAAGGGTGATGAAGCTCCTGCCGAACCTCATGCGGTCCGTCTCGCCGGCCATCGACATGCAGGTGAGCAGCGACCGGACGCAGACGATTCGCGCCTCCGTGCTCGACGTGCAGCGGACGCTCGCCATCAGCGTGGCTCTCGTGGTCGCGGTGGTGTTCGCGTTTTTGCGGTCCGGCTCGGCCACGTTCATTCCCGCCGTGGCGGTTCCGATGTCCCTGATAGGGACGTTCGGGGTCATGTGGCTGCTCGGCTACAGCATCGACAACCTGTCGCTCATGGCGCTGACGATCTCGACCGGCTTCGTCGTCGACGATGCGATCGTCGTGACCGAGAACATCATGCGCGCAATGGAGCGCGGCGAGTCGCCGATGCGCGCGGCGCTCATCGGCGCGGAGGAGATCGGATTCACGATCGTATCCATCACGATCTCTCTGCTCGCGGTCTTCGTCCCGATCCTGCTGATGGGCGGCATCGTCGGGCGCCTGTTCCGCGAATTCGCGGTCACGCTCAGCATCGCCGTCGCCACTTCGGCGCTCGTCTCGCTGACACTGACTCCGATGATGTGCTCCCGGATCCTACGCGACGAATCGCGCATCGAGCACGGCAGGCTGTATCGCTGGTCGGAGCGGGCGTTCGACGCTGCGCTGGCGTTCTACGAGCGCGGGCTCAGGTGGGCGCTCCGGCACCGGGTGGCGATGCTCGTCGTCACGCTGGCAACGGTCGCCGTCAACTTCGCTCTCTTCTTCATCGTTCCTCCGGGGCTCTTTCCCCAGCAGGACACCGGCTTGCTCATGGCCGCCACCGAAGCCGGACAGGACGTGTCGTATCCGCGAATGTTCGCGCTGCAGACGCAGGTCAATCGGATCCTGAGCGAAGATCCGGACGTCGATCATTACGTCGCGTTCATCGGCTCGGGGGGCCTCGGCACGAGCAACACGGGATCGGCGTTCATTACTCTGAAGCCCTTGCCGCCCCGCAACTTGACCGCCGATCAGGTGCTGGCGCGGCTTCGGAGCAAGCTCTCGAAGATCGCTGGAATCAACACGTACATGCAGTCGCGGCAGGACGTCAGCGTCGGGGGTCGCTTGAGCCGGACGCAGTATCAGTACACGGTGCAGGACGCGAATCTCGACGAGCTGCGAACGTGGGCGCCACGCGTCTTCGATGCGGTCCGCAAGCTCCCGCAGGTCAAGGACGCATCCACCGATCAGCAGAATTCGGGCCTGCAACTCGACGTGACGATCGATCGCGACACGGCCGCACGTCTCGGAATCACGGCTCAGGCCGTGGACTCCGCGCTCTACGACGCCTTCGGCCAGGAGTTCGTCGCGACCACGTTCACGCAACTCAACGAGTATCACGTCGTGCTCGAGGTCACGCAGCCCTACCGCAGCGATCCGACCGCCCTCGACGGGATCTACGTTCGCAGCCCGATCACGGGTGGCGCCGTCCCATTGTCGGCGATCGCGCGCGCCTCTCCGAGCATGACCGCGCTGTCGGTGAACCATCAAGGGCAGTTCCCATCCGTCACGATTTCGTTCAACCTCGCCACCGGCGCGGCGCTCGGCGACGCCGTCCAGGCCATCGAACGCGCCGAGCGATCGATGCACGTGCCTCCGAGCCTGCTCGCGGCATTTCAGGGGACGGCGCAGGCGTTCAAGGCATCGTTCGCCAACGAACCGTTGCTCGTGGCCGCCGCCCTCGTCACCGTCTACATCGTCCTCGGCGTCCTGTACGAGAGCTACGTGCACCCGATCACGATCCTGTCGACGATTCCGTCGGCAGGGATCGGGGCACTTCTCGCGCTACTCTTGACGGGCGGACAGCTCGACGTCATCGCAATCGTCGGCCTGCTGCTTCTCATCGGGATCGTCAAAAAGAATGCCATCCTGATGGTCGATTTCGCGATCGAGTCCCAGCGAAGGGACGGCACCGCGCCGGAGGACGCGATCCTGCGCGCGGGCCTGCTCCGTTTCCGACCCATCCTGATGACGACGTGCGCCGCCCTGTTCGGAGCACTGCCTCTCGCGTTCGGGCACGGGCTCGGTTCCGAATTCCGCCGACCTCTGGGCGTCGCCATCGTGGGCGGGCTCATCGCTTCTCAGGCGCTCTCGCTGTATACGACGCCGGTCGTCTATCTGGCGCTCGAGCGATGGCGACGCAGCCATTCGCGAGAGCGCCGCGTCCCCCGTCCGAAAGCCGCCGCCGCCGTGCCGTCCTAGAGCGGCGTGGCTCGCGCGACAGCCGTCCGGCGGGGGAAGCGTCTCACTCGCCACCCGGCAGGACGGCGCCGGTGGCCCGCTGCAGGGCCGCTCGCGCGATGAGGTAGTCGTAGAGCGCCGTCTCCACCTGTCCACGCGCTTGCGTCAAGAGCGCCTCCGCGTCCACCACGTCGAACGACGTCGCCGCGGCGTTCTCGAACTTCTTCGTCACGATTCGGAAATTCTCCTCGGCCTGCGAAACGGCGACCTTTGCGACGTCGAGCGCGTCGCGCGCGGTCTGCGCGTTCACGAATGCCTGCCGTGCTTCGACGCGGACCTGGTCCTCGACCTTGCGCCGGGCGAGACGCGCCTGGTGAAGCTGTGCGTCGGCCTGCGCGATTGCGCTCTCCGTCGTGCCCCAGTCCCAGACGTCCCAGGAACCGACGAGTCCGACGTACGCCGCGTTGACCTGCACGAATGGAGACCCCGCCGTATGCGTGTAGTTTCCTACTACGTTCAGCTGCGGCAGAAGCTTCGTCCTCGCGTACCGCACACCCGCCTCCGCCTGGTCGATGCTGCGCGCGAGCTCACGGACCTCGGGACGGCGCGCAAGCGCGTGGGCCTCGGCGGCAGCGAGAGAGACCTCGTCGATGACCGGCGGAGCGCCGCTGAAGGGAACGGCCTCGACCCCCTGCGCGGGGGCCAGCCCCATCGACTGTGCCAGCTGGGCCCGCGCCAGGACCACTGCGCCGGACTGCTGGATCGACCGCTGGCGCGCGTTCGCCAGGGCGAGGTCCGCCCGGAGCAAGTCGTTCTTGGCAATGACCCCGTTGGCGAAGTTCGACTGCGCCTGCCTTTTCTCCGCCTCGAGCTGGGTGACGGACGCTTCCGCGACCTCTGCCAACCGTTCGGACTCGAGGAGGCGGTAATACGACTGCACGACGTCGAAGCTGACTTGACGTCTCGTTTCGATGCGCTTGATGGCCGCGATGTCGACTCCGAACGCCTGCGCCTTGTATTGCTCGAGAGTGGACCAGAGCGGCGTCAACGGTTGCGTCATCGTCGCTCCGAACGTCCACGTGAAAGCATCGCGGACGGTGAAGCTTCCAAGGCTCGCAAACTGAAGGGCGTACGGGCTCGTGTACTGCTGGACCGTCCCATCCGCCTGCAACTTCGGGCCGAACTGACCGCG
>Ga0187782_10003450_pt1 | contig 11779 bp, 8 predicted proteins | sample 0715_SJ02_MP15_2_FD_132454 | JGI IMG/M metagenome (GOLD analysis project Ga0187782, IMG submission 132454) | Tropical peat soil microbial communities from peatlands in Department of Meta, Colombia - 0715_SJ02_MP15_20_MG | ecosystem: Environmental > Terrestrial > Soil > Wetlands > Peat | place...
GCCCGATTGAGAAAACGGCGGATGCTACGCCGAGCCAGGGGCTCGTCATCGACGATGAGGGCGCGAATGGTCACAGAATGACCTCAGCTAATGGTGAACTGCCTTTTACCGGCAGAATGCGGAAGGGCAATGTGATCTGGGCACAGACGCCTGTGGGTTGCAGAGTGTAAATTTCGAATGAAGCTTCTTCCGGGCCATAAAGCTCCCCCAGTCGATCGCGAGTGGTCGAGAGGCCCACCCCATGGCCATACAGATCCTCAAGCGGCTTGCCCAAGCAACTGTTGCGGTTCGAGACCGAGAGGTGCAACCGATTGCCTTTACGCGCACCATGGATCGTGACAGTGTCTTCCCCCTTGTGCCTGCCGATGCCGTGTTGTACGGCATTCTCGACCAGCGGCTGGAGTAACAAAGCCGGGACGGCACAGCCCAACACGTCATCGTCTATGGACAGCTTGAATTCCAGTCGGTCGCCGAAGCGGCAAGTCTGGATGGCAATGTAGTTGTCGAGGATCTCCAGCTCGCGCTTCAGCGTGACCTCTTGTTCCGGCTCGTCCAACGAGACCCGCAGCAGCTCGCTTATCCGCAGTAGGACTTCCTCGGCACGATCGGGATCGTCGTGCACCAGGGTAGTTGCGGCCTGGAGTGTATTGAAGAGAAAGTGGGGATGAAGCTGGCGGCTGAGCATCTCCAGGCGCGCGGCCGAGAGCTGTGCTTCCAGCTTTGTGGAGCGCAGGCTGGTTTTACGGGCATCTTGGCGAGTGCGATGAAAGAGAGCGGCTGCGACCAACAGCCAATAGGTTAGGAAGCTGATCTGTTCGACGTGCGTAAAGTAATGACGCAGGGCGAAACTCCACGCCATCTCATTGCGATGGCGCATCCAGCTAAAACCAGCCTGCAGCAGAACCTGAGCGCCGGTCAGCAACAGGCTGGCGAGGATGTGCAATGGCAGGCGTTGCCGCCACGTCGATGCTGTGATGGGGAATCGCCAGGCCAGACAGACTGCTGACGGCGTCAGCACGGCCAGCATGTACGCGCAAGCCCAGACGTAAAAGATGAACCGTTCCGCTTGCCCCTGGCTGGCATCGTAACCGTACCACTGGGCGGCGAAGAACAGGACGACCAGGGCCCAAACCAGAATGATGGCGGGCCATGTCCGTGTCGGGCCCTGACTCGTCGGTTGGAAGCTCGTGCGATCCATCCCCTGAGATGATACTCGTGAACGATTTGCGGTCAATTGACCTCGGCCCGCGCCATTACGATTCATCACGTCGGCGCGACCACTCATCCCGTCTTTTCTGGGGCTAATTGGCCGTCTGCTATACGTATCTGCCGGCTGCGACCATTCGAGCAATGTGACTACGATTCATCACTTACCTTCGACCATTCCTCCCACTTCTGTTTTCTCACGTCGGGTGCTCAACGTAATCTTCCTGGTGGTTCTGCAAGGAGTTTGCTCATGGCACATCAGCAGCTTTCCGTGAACAACAAGATGCACGATATCGATGTCGAACCCGAGACACCCCTTCTCTGGGTACTGCGCGACACCTTGAACCTAACCGGAACCAAGTATGGCTGCGGTCTGGGGCTTTGCGGAGCCTGCACAGTTCACCTGGATGGACAGGCGGTCCGAGCGTGCCAGATTCCGGCAAGGGCCGTGGGCACGAAAAAAATCACAACCATTGAAGGATTGGGAGCCAGCGGGATTCATGTGGTCCAGCAGGCCTGGATTGATGAACAGGTTCCGCAGTGCGGGTATTGCCAGTCGGGCCAGATCATGCAGGCGGCTGCATTCCTGGCTCAGAACCCGCATCCCAGCGTAGATGACATTAATAGCGCGATGGCCGGCAATATCTGTCGCTGTTCAACCTATCAGAGGATTCGCCGAGCCATTCAGCGGGCGGCGAAGGCGAGGAGTTAGATCCTTTTTCGTCGACACACAGGAGACATTACATGGCGTCGGAAAACAACATCTCACGACGAAGTTTTATAGCCACCGGAAGCGCCGCTGGTGTTGCGCTCGTGCTTGGTTTCTACATTCATCACGAGCATGGGTTGCATGAGGCGGAGGCGCCAGGCTTTCGCCCGAATGCGTGGATTCGAATTCGCCCGGACGATACGATCACGGTCCTGGTCGAGATCCCGGAGATGGGGCAAGGGCCGCGCACGGTCGACACCATGATGCTGGCCGATGAGCTGGAGGCCGACGTGTCCAAGATTCACGTCGAGCAGGCGCCGGTTGTCCCGTCGACTTATAAAAACTTGGGCACGGGCGGAAGCGGAGGCACGCAGGATGCATGGGGCTATATGCGCAGAGTGGGGGCGCAGGCACGCGAAATGCTCATTGCCGCCGCTGCGCAGCACTGGCGGGTTGCGAAACAGGAATGCCGGGCGGAAAACAGCACCGTGATCCATGAACCAAGCGGAAGGCGGCTGAGTTATGGCGCGCTGGTCCAGACCGCGTCGAGGCTTCCGGTGCCCACAGGGGAAGACATACCGCTCAAACAACCGAAGGACTACCGCCTGATCGGCAAGGCCATGGCGCGCGTCGATGTGCCGGCAAAGGTAAACGGCAGCGCGGCGTTTGGCATTGACGTACGAGTCCCTGACATGCTGTTTGCCGTGATCGCCCGCTGCCCGCATTTTGGCGGCAAGCTCCGGAGCTTTGACTCGAGCGCTGCCAGATCTACGCCGGGCGTGCGCGCCGTTTTTGAGGTACCGCCCATCGGTTTTCATCCGAAGTTCGAGGTAAACCTCAATGTCGCCGGTGGAGTGGCGGTGGTGGCCGATTCCACCTGGGCTGCCATGCAGGGACGCAAGGCGCTGAAGATCACATGGGACAAGGGTCCCCATGCGGGCGAAAGCACGGAGACCATAAGACAGAAGATGTTGGCGGGCGCAACGGCCGAACCGACAGTGGTGTGGGTGAATCAGGGCGATGCCGTTCGAGCTCTGCAGAAAAGCAAGCGCAAGATTGAAGCAACCTACGAGATGCCGTTTCAGGCGCATGCCACCATGGAACCGATGAACACCACGGTGCATGTCCGCCGTGGCGGCATCGAGGTGTGGTCGCCTACGCAGATCGGGGCAGTTTTTCAAAGGGAAATAGCCGCGCTGGCCGGGATTCCGCCCGATAAGGTCACGGTGCACATGATGTACTGCGGCGGCTCGTTCGGCCGTCGTTTTCAATGGGATTATGTGGCCGAGGCGTGGCAGGTAGCCAAGGAAATGAGTCGTCCAGTGCAGTTGCTGTGGACGCGCGAAGACGACATGCAGCACGACTTCTACCGCCCGTATTCCTATCATCGGCTGGCTGGCGCAGTCGATGAAAGCGGCAACATCACGGCTTGGTGGCACCGGTGTGTTTCTACGCCGATTCGCCCGGTATTTCACCGGCCGGAAGAGTTGACTCCGGAATACGTCGCCAGCCAGGAGCGAGGCGGTGACCTCATCCCTTATGGCGCCCCGAATTTTCGCGTCGATTTCTTTCCGGTCGAATCGGCTGTGCCGCGCGCCTGGTGGCGGTCGGTCTCGGACTCCTTCACCGGAGTTGCCGTGGAATGCTTTGTGGACGAACTGGCCCACGCGGATGGAAAAGATCCGTACGAGTTTCGGTTAAGGCTGGTGCGAGAAGATCGCAAAATACAGCGCGCAGGGCAGGCTGGCGGCGACCCGCCACTCGATACCCGCAGGTTCCGCGAAATATTGAAGCTGGCGGCGGAAAAATCGGGCTGGGGAGGGCCCCTGCGTCGGGGATGGGGGCGCGGGATCGCCTGCTGTTACACTTTCGGCAGCTATCTTGCACACGTGGCTGAGGTCTCGGTTGATAAGGACGGCAACGTGCGCGTGCACCGTATTGTCTGCGCCGTCGATCCCGGAATCGCCGTAAATCCTGACGGTGTGAAGGCCATGGCCGAGGGCGGCACGAATTTTGCCCTGACCCAGGTGCTTCAGGGCGAGATCACGATCGAGGACACAGCCGCGGAACAGCGCAACTTCGATGGCTACCAGGTGCTGCGGATGAACGACGCGCCTGACATTGAAGTGTATGTTGCGCCGAGCGGAGCTGAGATGGGAGGAATGGGCGAAGCCGCAGTTTCGGGAACGGCGCCAGCGGTCATGAATGCGGTGTTCGCCGCCACAGGGAAACGCATGCGGAGGCTACCGATCGATCCGACTCTTCTGGCTGGAAGCAAGGTTTAGATATCAGTTTGGGTTGTGGCTCGGATTCCCGTGGTGCACCTCAGAACATCCCGTTTCCGGTTTTCGGACCGCTCGCTGACTGACTGCGGTTACGAACACCTTCTGAAAATGCTGTGCGTTGAGGGAATGACGAGCCCCTCGGAGTTGAGGCACGCAAAAATACATTGGCCAAGGTCGGCTTCTGGGAGCCGTCAGCTTTGACGTTGTGGAAGGATGACGGGCCACTCGGAAACTGGCTCATCACCGGGCATCGGCGTAGCGCTCGGAAGTCAGAGGGTGGATTCGCCAGGTCGACGCAACGCTACATCAAAGTCTAAGTGCGGGAGTTTCAAAGGATTATCCCCTGTCGCCTCGCGTTGTGCCGCGACTATAATCCCCGGGCTCGAACCAGAATCTGTTTGACTTGCCACAAGCGACCGGTCAGAATATTTCGAGCATGGAAGTCTGCCGCAAAAGCGTGCACAGTCGGGCCGCGCAAGGGAATTGCGCAGCCGTGCGGTGCAGTCCTAAGGAGTTGAGCCTAAAAGGCCTTCCGGGCGATTGATTTTGCCGCCGGTCTAGTCCGGCGACCCCTCGTGTTGTATTCCGCGTAAGTCGCATAGAACAATTTAAACTTGAGAACCCGGCGATCTTCGTTCGCACGTGCGAACCATACGATCAGGCTGAAGAGGAGCATAGTATGTTGCACAACGACGGCAGGCACCCAAGCCTCGAGATGGACTGGCGGACCAATCCGCGGTGGGCGGGTATTACGCGCCCATACACAGCAGAAGAGGTCGAAAGGCTGCGCGGATCGATCCACATCGAGCACACTCTCGCACGGCTCGGGGCCGAGCGGCTCTGGAATTTGCTCCATTCGGAGAGATTCGTGGCGGCGCTGGGCGCAATGTCCGGCAATCAGGCCGTGCAACAGGTTGGCGCCGGATTGAAGGCGATCTACGTGAGCGGCTGGCAAGTCGCTGCCGACGCCAACGACGCCGGGCAGACGTATCCGGACCAAAGTCTTTACCCGGCGAATAGCGTGCCCACTCTCGTGCGGCGACTTAATCAAGCACTTGTCCGCGCCGACCAGATTCACCACTCGGAAGGCAGAAGCGAAACCTACTGGTTTGCGCCGCTCGTGGCAGACGCCGAAGCTGGGTTCGGAGGAAATCTGAACGCTTTCGAATTGATGAAGGCGATGATCGAGGCCGGAGCGGCGGGAGTTCATTTCGAGGATCAGCTCTCATCAGCGAAAAAGTGCGGTCACCTTGGGGGCAAAGTGTTGGTCCCGACGAGCGCCGCGATTCAGAAGCTTGTGGCCGCGCGCCTCGCGGCAGACGTGCTGGGCGTGCCAACCGTAATCATCGCCCGAACGGATGCAGAGAGCGCGACGCTTCTTACAAACGACTCCGATCCTCGCGATGCCGATTTCGTTACCGGCGAACGCACCTCGGAAGGCTTCTATCGCGTTCGCAGCGGAACGAAAGCTGCCATTGCGCGCGCAATTTCCTACGCGCCTTATGCGGATTTGATCTGGTGCGAGACGTCCACGCCGGATTTGCACGAGGCGCGCGAATTTGCCGACGGCGTTCACGAGAAGTTCCCCGGCAAGATGCTGGCGTACAACTGCTCGCCTTCTTTCAACTGGCGAAAAAATCTCGACGACGCCACAATCGCGAGCTTTCAGCGCGAACTCGCAACGTTGGGCTACAGATTCCAGTTCATCACGCTAGCTGGCTTTCATGCACTCAATCACTCGATGTTTGAGCTCGCGCGCGGGTTTAGAGAGCAGGGCATGACAGCCTATTGCCGACTCCAGGACCAGGAGTTCAACAGCGAAGAGGCTCACGGCTACGAGGCCGTGAAGCATCAGCAGTTCGTCGGCACGGGTTACTTCGACGCCGTGCAAAACGCGATTACGAGCGGCAAAGCTTCCACGATTGCGCTCGAAGGTTCGACGGAAAAGGCGCAATTCGCTCACCGTAAGCACGCGAAACATGCGGCGGAAGCGAAGCAGGCTTGCTGAGCGGCTAACGCGTCATTCTGCTGTGACGATCTTCGCCGTAGTGATGGCCTGCCCGACGTGTCGTTGCGTGTGATCGGCCACGTGGACGAGCAAGCCGCCGAGGGTGGTTGGAAGTCGTCGCTTGCCGACGTTTCGCGGCTCTTCCAAGCGCTTCAGACCCAATGCTCGAATTCTGGCGACGCTCCTATCGAGTGTCGATTCGAGTTCCGAGAACAGTTCTCGTCGGGTAGCTCCAGTGTCGAGTTCAGTCTTGAGCGACGCGACTTGCTCGTCTGTCAACTGTCGGCCTTCGGCGTAGGTGAGCAAGCGATCGACGCTTCGCGCTGTGTGCCGGATGTGAAAGGCCACTGGAGCGATTCCGGCCGGTCGCGCATTCAGTTGTTCGTCGGTCAGGCCTGCGCACCATCGGTCGATATCTTCCTTTGCCAGCTCGAGCGCGTGGAGCACGGCTCGCGCGACCGCCGGGATGTCCGTTAGCGTGCCCCGAAGCCATGGCTCCGGCAGTTTTTGCGCGTTCATTGTCACTCCTCAGCTTTGGACGATGCTCACGCGTGCCTAGTACACGCGCGATGACGAAGCGAGGCCTTGGGGGCCTCGTATGGCACCTGGTAGCGCCTTGACAACCCTGCACTCGACATATACGGTACTCGTTTGCGTTAAGGGCTTCAGGAACACCGCGCAACCGCCTGGCGCTCGAGCTACCACAGGCGCTGAAATTCCGTAGTCAATTATGACGTCGTCGGGAGAAACTGAAAATGCCTCATAAGCTGCAGAACATTCTTGCGCGCGTACCAAGCGACATTGAGATTGCCCAAGCGGCGACGCCGATCCCGATCGACAAGATAGCGGCGGAGGCCGGGATTCTTCCCGGCGAACTGGAGCTGTACGGCAAGAGCAAGGCAAAAGTTCATCTGTCGGCCCGCGAACGGCTAAAGAGTGTGCCCAATGGCAAGTATGTCGTCGTCACGGCCATCACACCGACTCCGCTAGGTGAGGGCAAAACCACAACGACCGTAGGACTTAGCCAGGCGCTGGGCGCGCATCTCGGCAAGAAAGTCTTCACCTGCGTGCGGCAGCCGAGCCAGGGTCCCACCTTTGGGATTAAGGGCGGTGCCGCGGGCGGCGGTTACAGCCAGATCATCCCAATGGAGGAATTCAACCTCCACCTCACCGGCGACATTCACGCCATCACCGCGGCGAACAATCTGATGGCAGCGGCGATCGATACTCGTTGGTTTCACGAGAAGTCAGCGAACGCCGAGACGCTTTTCGAGCGCCTCTGTCCTCCGGCAAAAGACGGCAGCCGCCGGTTCTCTCCGGTGATGCTGCGGCGCCTGAAGAGGCTGGGAATTTCGAAGACGAATCCCAACGATTTGACGCCCGAGGAACGCGCTCGTTTTGCACGGCTTGATATCAACCCGGACAGCATCACGTGGCGACGTGTGACCGACACCAACGACCGAATGCTTCGCCAGATCACGATCGGACAGGGACCGGAGGAAAAGGGCGCCACTCGCGTGACCGGATACGACATTTCGGTTGCGAGCGAGATCATGGCGATTCTCGCGCTTACCACCAGCCTTGCCGACATGCGCGAGCGGCTGGGTCGAATGGTGTTCGGCACGAACACAGCTGGCGAAGCACTCACCGCGGACGATCTGGGAGTCGGCGGCGCGGTTACCGTGCTGATGAAGGACGCGATCTACCCCAATCTGATGCAAACGCTCGAGGGAACCCCGGCGTTCGTGCACGCGGGCCCATTTGCCAATATTGCGCACGGGAATTCGTCGATTGTTGCCGACCAGATCGCGCTCAAGCTGGTTGGCGCGGACGGCTACGTCGTCACCGAGTCGGGTTTCGGCGCGGACATCGGTATGGAGAAATTCTTCAACATCAAGTGCCGCTACAGCGGCCTCGTCCCTAACTGTGTTGTGATGGTGGCAACGATCCGGGCACTGAAAATGCACGGAGGAGGTCCGAAGGTCGTCGCCGGGCAGCCGTTGAATCACGCCTACACGGAAGAGAATCTCGAGCTGCTGGAAAAAGGCTGCTCGAACCTCGCGAAGATGGTCCAAAACGCGAAGCGGTTCGGAATTCCCGTCGTCGTCGGTGTCAATCGCTTTTCGACGGACACCCCGGCCGAAATCGAGTTGGTTCGCAAGAAAGCGATCGAAGCCGGAGCGCATGACGCTGTGATGTCAAATCACTGGGCGGAAGGTGGAGCCGGAGCGGTGGCGCTGGGCAAGGCCGTCATCGACGCGTGCTCCCAGCCGAGTAACTTCAAGTTCCTCTATCCGCTCGACATCAGCATCAAGCAAAAGATCGAAACGATCGTTCGCGAAATGTACGGAGGATCGGGTGTCGAATACCTGCCGGAAGCTGAGAAGAAAATCGATCTCTATACGCGACTCGGTTTCGACAAGCTTCCCATTTGCATGGCCAAGACCCACTTGAGCTTGAGCCACGATCCGAACCTCAAAGGTGCCCCCACGGGCTTCACGGTGCCGGTCAGGGACGTGCGCGCTAGCGTCGGCGCGGGATTTCTATATCCGCTGCTCGGAACGATGAGCACGATGCCGGGACTCTCGACGCGCCCCGGTTACTACGAGATCGACATCGATCTCGCAACGGGGCGAGTCATCGGCCTGTCATAACGCTGTCGACAGTAATTTCAACGCATCTGCTCTGGAAGCCCATCGATGCGCAACTCGAAGCGGTTTCCATCCTCGTCTTGTGCCGCCCATTTTCGTGGGATAGACTAACGCCCCTCTCGCGAGGTCCGGGCCGCAATGGTGATTGAAAACCAAGAAGAGATCAGAATCCTCATTCGTCGTGCGGCGATCGAGAAGCGCGTGCGGGCTGTGGCCCACCGAATCACGCGCGATTTCAAAGGGCAGCGGGTCCACCTAATCGGAGTTCTCAAAGGGGCGTGCATTTTTCTTTCGGACCTCGTCCGCGAGATTGATCTCGAGACTTCCATCGACTTCATCGCTGTGTCGAGTTACGGCCGAGGGAAGGACAGTTCCGGCCAGGTGCGCCTCTTGAAGGATCTCGATACGAGCATAAAGGGCCTCAACGTGATACTGGTCGAGGACATCCTCGACACCGGCCTCACGCTGAACTACCTCCTCCGAGTGCTCAAGCAACGCAAGCCGAAATCGTTGAGGGTGGCGGCCCTTCTCGACAAGCCGTCGCGGCGCATTCAACCGGTAAAGGCGGACTATATCGGGTTCAAGATTCCCAATGAATTTGTCGTCGGTTACGGCCTCGACTATGGGGAGCGTTATCGAAATCTGAAGGATGTCTGCGTGCTGTCTCTGCCACCCGAGCAGACTTGATATCCCAGCAAATGCCTCGAGCGGTTTTGGATTGAATTTAACACCCGCCGGAGTCCAATTCCTCGCCTGCTATAATGAATCGCGTCGCGCCCGCGCGAGGGAGGGAATTCACGATCCGCGGGCGAACCACGGGCGTTTGCCGCACCACGAGTAGGTGTTCGCGCGACCAAATGGAATCACTGAAGACAAATTCGTTGCAGGAAATCCCTGCGGAGACGCTGGCGGTACTCTCCGAAATCAGTCAGGAGATCAATGCCTCGCTGAATCTGGACCAAGTTCTGGCCAGTGCTGCGCAGCAGATTCGCCGTTTGATCGACTATGAGATTTTTGCAGTCTTGCTGCCCGAGGAGACGACGGGCAATCTCTACGTACGCTTCGCGATCGGGCATCGTCCAGAAGTAATAGAAAATTGGCGGATTCCCCCTGGCGACGGGATCATCGGTGCGGCCGCATCGCTCGGCCAAGCGGTTCGCGTGGGTGACGTGCTCAAGGATCAACGCTACCTGCCTGCGGTTGAGGCGGTGCGTTCGGAAATTGCAGTGCCGCTGATCGTCCGTGGGCGCGTGATTGGCGTGATGGATATCGAAAGCCGCCAGCTCGATTACTTCACGCCGGCGCAACAGTCCATCCTCACTCTGGTTGCAAGCCGCATTAGCACGGCTGTTGAGAATGCGCGCCTCTATGAAAGCGCACAGAAGCAAGCCGAGACGCTGCTGTTACTTAACGAAATCGGCCGCGAAGCGAGCGCAAGCCTCCAGGTCGAGGAAGTTCTGCGTCGCGCGGTCGAATTGACGAAACGCCTCATCGACTATCAGATTTTCAGCATCCTTCTCTACGACGATGTCGCGGGCGTCTTTCGCCATCGCGTCACGGTGAAATTCGGCCAGCGCGTGCAGGAGAAGTCGACGGTTCCAGCACACGAGGGAATCGTCGGGGCCGCCGCGACGCTCCGCCGGCCGGTGGTCGTGCCGGACGTTTCGCTCGATCCGCGATATCGGATGCTCAATCCCGAGACTCGGTCGGAATTGTCCGTCCCGATGATTTACAAGAGTCGGGTGGTGGGCGTGATGGACCTGGAGAGTCCGCAGCTCAATTACTTCAGCGCAGATCACGTCCAAGTGCTGTCGATTCTCGCGGCGCACCTTGCCGTCTCCATTGAAAATGCTCGCCTTTACGAACAGGTGGCGCGTGATGAGAGCCGTATGGAGCGCGACCTGAATGCGGCTCGGAGGATTCAGGGAGCTTTGCTTCCGCGGCTGCCCGGACCCGAATTTGGTCTCGAGATTGCGGCGCGGGTCGTGTCGTCCCGCGAATTGAGCGGCGACCTCTACGACTTTCTTCGATATGGGCCGCAGGATCTGGGCATCGCACTGGGTGACGTGAGCGGGAAGGGAAGTGCTGCGGCGCTCTATGGCGCAGTCGCCGTCGGAACGCTGCGCAGCCTTGGCTCGCAAAAGCCACGTCCCGCGAATATGCTGCGCGCCCTCAATGGATTCTTGGGCGAGCGCCTGATTGAGGGACGCTTCATGACGCTCTGCTTCGCTACCTGGCATCGCCGGCAGCGCCGGCTCCGCATCGCCAACGCGGGGCAGGAACAGCCGCTGCTTTTTCATGCTGGTAAGTGCGAGAAGATTCCGCTTGCGGGCTTTCCCCTGGGGATTTTCGAGGAAGTGAGTTACGAGGAACGAACCTATATCCTTGATCCGAACGATATCGTGGTCTTTTACTCCGATGGCATTGGTGATGCGCAGGGGGTAGGAGGAGAATTTTTTGGACAGAAGCGCGTAGCGCAGATCGTCAGCGAAAATCAACACCTTCCGGCGGATGGGATCGCGGACAAAGTTCTCGAGTTGGCGGACGCCTTTTCGGGAGGCCAGAATCCTTCCGACGACCGCACGCTTGTCGTCCTGAAAGTGAAGTGATCGAGCGGCTGCGTTTGGAGCGGCGGATTCTCCGTTGAAGCTCGAAATAAAGCCTTACTATCGCTCGCTCCAGCGAAGCTTGCTGCGCAGGACTTCGAAGTACGTCTTGCTTGGCGGGCGAATAAGAGAGACCCGGCTCACCGACTTCGTTATAACCACTCGGTCTTTCGAATTGAGCTGAAATCCAATCTGACCGTCCAGCGTGATGTAAACCGGCTCCTGGGCCGGTGTGAAATCCAGCTCGATCTTCGCGGTGTCGGGAATGACGAGCGGACGGTTCGTGAGCATGTGTGGGCAGATCGGCGTAATTA
>Ga0187782_10003452_pt1 | contig 11777 bp, 11 predicted proteins | sample 0715_SJ02_MP15_2_FD_132454 | JGI IMG/M metagenome (GOLD analysis project Ga0187782, IMG submission 132454) | Tropical peat soil microbial communities from peatlands in Department of Meta, Colombia - 0715_SJ02_MP15_20_MG | ecosystem: Environmental > Terrestrial > Soil > Wetlands > Peat | place...
CCAGATTGCCGCCCTCATAGGCGGTGTCGGAATTGGTGGGAAATTCCACGGAATCGAGCTTGAAGCCGGTGTTGTAGGGGTCGGCCCTGTAACGGACGTCGTCGAAGACGAAGAACTCGGCCTCCGGTCCGAAGTAAATGGTGTCACCGACCCCGAGCGCCTTGACCATCCCCTCGGCGCGCTTGGCGATGCCGCGGGGGTCGCGCGAATACGGCTCTCCGGTAGTCGGCTCGAGCACGTCGCAGACCAGCACCAGCGTTGTCTCGGCAAAGAACGGATCTATGCATGCCGACGCCGGGTCGGGCATGAGGCACATGTCCGACTCGTGAATGGCCTTCCATCCGGCAATCGACGAGCCGTCGAACATCTGCCCTTCGGCAAACGTGTCCTCCTCGATCTGCGAAATGTCGAAGGTCACATGCTGCCACTTGCCCCGCGGGTCCGTGAACCTGGAGTCGGCATATTTGACGTCGCTGTCCTTGATCAATTTCATGACGTTCTTCGGCGTGGTCATGGCATGCGTACCCTTTCGTGGTGCTGGTCAATGCTCACGGCGGCCGTCGGCCAAAACGCTCGCTGGTCCGAGCGAGCGCGAGGCGCAACGGTCATATGGCGTCTAGTCCGGACTCCCCCGTCCTAATCCGGATTGCTTCTTCGACATTCGAGACGAAGATTTTTCCGTCGCCGATCCGCCCGGTCTGGGCGGCGCGCCGGATCGCCTCAATGGCTTTTTCGATCATGTCGTCCCCAAGCACAATCTCGATTTTCACCTTGGGGAGAAAATCCACCACGTACTCGGCACCGCGATAAAGTTCGGTATGCCCCTTTTGGCGGCCGAAGCCCTTGGCTTCGGTGACCGTGATCCCCTGCAGGCCCACCTCCTGCAGCGCCTCTTTCACTTCGTCGAGTTTGAAAGGCTTGATGATGGCCTCGATCTTCTTCATCGCTTGTTGCCTCCCGGCTGCAAGATGGGTGCAACCACCATTGCAGCCGGCGAACGGCTAGCAGGTCCCGTGCCAAGGGCTGAGATAGCCGAAAAGCAAATGCGATCAGAGCCCTATAGCCGGTCGCTGCTGCTTCCAGGCGGGCTAGACGAGGTGTCTGCCAAAACATTGGGCGTCGTGCCTTATTTGTCGTCATCACCGTCGTTGAGTTAATCGTGGGCGGATGCAGTCTTGGGGCGCTATGCTTGCCAGCCGCATGATTGAGCTTTTGACCAACGCGGAAATGGGGGAAGCGGACCGGCTGGCCATAGCCGGCGGTGTGGCCGGAATTGATCTGATGGAACGGGCGGGCCGGGCGGTCGCCGAGGCTGTGTGCGCGCGCGCTTCAACCGTCTCACGCATCGCCGTGGTTGCAGGGCCCGGCAACAACGGCGGGGACGGGTTTGTCGCGGCGCGCGCGCTCGCCGAGGCCGGATATCGGGTCGAGGTCTTGTTCGTCGGCGATCTGGATCGATTGACGGGCGACGCGGCCCAGGCGGCGAGACGGTGGACCGGGACCGTACGCCCAGCGCATCCGGATGGACTGCACCACGATGTCGTGATCGATGCGTTGTTCGGCGCCGGCCTGGACCGGCCGGTCGAGGGGCTGCCCCGCGCCATGATCGAAGGCATCAACGCTCAGGCAGCGCGGGCGGGGTGGGTGGTGGCGGTAGATTTGCCAAGTGGCATCAATGGCACCTCCGGAGCGGTGATGGGTGCTGCGGTCAACGCCGCTCAGACGGTCACCTTCTTTCGCAAAAAACCTGGGCATCTCCTTCTGCCGGGCCGCCTTCACTGCGGCGCAACGTCCGTCGCCGACATCGGCATTCCGGGGTCGGTGCTCAGTGCGGTGGCGCCGCAGGCCTTCGAGAATGTGCCCGCGCTCTGGCGCGCAAGCTTTCCGGAGCCGCTTGCGGGCGGTCACAAATACGACCGCGGCCACGCGGTCGTGGTGTCGGGTCCATCCTGGTCGACCGGGGCGGCACGGCTGGGCGCCCGCGGCGCCTTGCGCGCCGGGGCCGGCTTGGTAACCGTTGCCAGCCCACGCGAAGCCTTGACAGTCAATGCGGCGACCAATCTCGCCATTATGGTGCGCCCGGTGGACGGCGCCGAAGAGTTGAGGACCTTTCTCGCCGACCGGCGCTTGAACGCCGTAGCGATTGGCCCCGGCGTGGGGGTGAGCGAGGCTACGCGCCAACTCGTCCTTACCGCTCTCTCTGGCGAGCGCGGCGTCGTCCTCGATGCCGATGCGATCACCAGCTTTTCGGAGCAGCCGACGCGCCTCGCCGAAGCGCTGTCGGGGCGTCGGGGCCGTGCGACCATCATGACGCCCCACGAGGGAGAATTCTCGCGCTACTTCGGTGCGTTGGACGGCAGAACTAGAGCTGGATCGAAACTGGAAAGGGCGCGCCTTGCCGCGCACCTTGTCGGAGCCTCCGTGGTGCTCAAGGGCGCCGACACCGTCGTGGCTGCCGCCGATGGCCGAGCGGCCATTGCAGCAAATGCCCCGCCATACCTGGCCACGGCCGGAGCAGGCGACGTTTTGACCGGCATGGCGGCTGGGTTGCTCGCCCAGGGCATGCCGGACTTCGAAGCGGCTGCCGCCGCTGTCTGGCTGCACGGCGAAAGCGCCGCCGCAGTCGGCGCAGGGCTGATCTCAGAGGATCTGCCGGAGCGCCTTCCGGAGGTTTACCGCAGGCTTCTTGGGTGACGTAGAGGTCGCCCGGCTCGGAAAGCCGACGCGCGCCCCGTCGTTGCATCCTCCAGTCAGATGGCTATTTTATAGTGCCCCGCGTCCCCAGCATGATATAAGCCGCGCCGCCCTAGACCGCCTGCAGTCGCGGGCGTGGCGGAACTGGTAGACGCGCGGGATTTAGGTTCCCGTGACGAAAGTCGTGGGGGTTCGAGCCCCTCCGCCCGCACCAGCAGGCGGGTCCAGCGACCGCCGACCCAAAAGAGCAGGCAGATGGAAGTCACTGAAACAAACGCCGCCGGTCTTAAGCACGAATTTCGGATCGTCGTCCCCGCAACCGACCTTGCGATAAAGGTCAACGAGCGCCTCGATGACCTGAAGGGTCGCGTCCAGCTACGGGGTTTCCGGCCCGGAAAGGTGCCGGTCGACCATCTTCGGCGGCTTTATGGCAGGGCCGCCATGGCCGAGGTGATCGAGGCCGCGGTGCGCGATGCCAATAGCAAGATCGTGGCCGATCTCAAGCCGGGCGAAAGGCTCGCTCTTGAGCCGAAGGTTGTGCTGCCGGAGGACAAGGAGGCGTTCGAAAGCATCATCTCGGGCAAGGCGGATCTCGCCTACACGGTCGAGATCGAGGTTGTTCCGCCGATCGCACTCACCGATTTCAAGGCGATCAAGCTCGAACGGCTCGCGGCCGAAGTGACCGAGGCCGAGATCGATCAAGCGCTGCAGGGTATCGCGGCGCAGAACCGGCCGTTCCTGCCCAAGACCGATCCGGCGGAGAAGGACGATCGGGTCACGATTTCGTTCCAAGGTACTATCGACGGCAAACCGTTCGAGCGTGGCGCGGCCGAGGACGTTGCCATCATCATCGGGTCAGGGAGCTTCATCCCGGGCTTCGAGGACCATCTGCTCGGTATCAAGGCCGGGGAGAGCCGCACGTTCGAGGTTACGTTTCCGGAAAATTACTCTGCGGCGGTTGCGGGAAAGACGGCAAGCTTCACGGTCACGGCGAAGTCGGTGGAGGCGCCGGGCACCGTCGTGCTGGACGATGAATTCGCCAAGACGCTTGGCCTGGAATCGCTCGCCAAGCTGCGGGACGCCATCCGCGAGCGGCTCCAGCGCGAGAACGCCGTGGCATCGCGCCAGAAGCTCAAGCGGGCGCTGCTGGATCGGCTCGACGAACGCCACAAGTTCGAGCCACCTCCCAGCCTGGTCGAACAGGAGTTCGCCAACGTGTGGTCATCGGTCGAGAACGACCTCAAGCGCGAGGGGCGAACCTTTGCGGACGAGGGAGCCACCGAGGAGAAGGCGCGCGCCGAATACCATGCCATCGCCGAGCGTCGAGTGCGGCTTGGGCTGGTCATAGCGGAGATCGGCGAGAAGAACGGCATCCGCGTAACCGACGAGCAGCTCCGCGCTGCCGTCGTACAACAGGCCCGGCAGCTCCCCGGCCAGGAGCAACAGGTATGGGACTACTACCGCAAGAATCCCAACGCTCTGGCGGCACTGCGGGCGCCCTTGTTCGAGGATAAGGTCGTAGATTTTCTGGTTGAGCTCGCCGAGGTGACGGAGAAGAAAGTTTCGCGAGACGAATTGCTGAAGGAAGACGAGGCTTAGGAGGCGGGTGCTCTCTTGTCGCAGAAAGTTTTGCACCTATCTCCGAGTAGCGGCATTAAGCGGCTTCGCGGTCAGCCAGTTGGCGTGGTCGGCTTCCCCTACCGGGGGAAAGAACCAAGAGCCGGCACGCGGTTTTCGACAGCTTGGCTCGACTCAGCCACATTGAGCGAGCAAGTTAAGCCTCAGAGCCCACGCAGGTGACCCCCATGCGCGACCCGACCGAGACCTACATGAACTACCTCGTCCCCATGGTGGTGGAGCAGACCAACCGCGGGGAGAGAGCCTACGATATTTATTCTCGGCTGCTGAAGGAGCGCATCATCTTCATCACCGGGCCGATCGAGGACGGCATGGCCTCGCTGGTCGTGGCACAGCTCCTGTTCCTCGAGGCGGAAAATCCCAAGAAGGAAGTTTCGCTGTATATCAATTCGCCGGGCGGAATCGTCACTTCCGGATTGGCGATCTACGACACGATGCAGTTCATCCGTCCGGCGGTGTCGACCTTGTGCACCGGGCAGGCCGCGTCCATGGCTTCACTCTTGCTGGCGGCAGGTGCCAAGGGCTTGCGGTTCGCACTCCCCAATGCCCGCATCATGGTGCATCAGCCTTCGGGCGGGTTCCAGGGGCAGGCGACAGACATCATGCTGCACGCTCAGGAAATCCTCAACCTGAAGCGGCGGTTGAACGAAATCTACGTCAAGCACACCGGGCAGCCATTGAAGAAGATCGAGGACGCGCTCGAGCGCGACATGTTCCTGACCTCCGAGATGGCCATGGAATTCGGCCTGATCGATAAAGTGATCGAGAAGCGGCCGGAGGAGTCCGGCGTCAAGATCGAGCCCGTTCTCGCGAAGGCGTGAGAACGGACGAAGCTTTTCGGTGCCTTTGTAATGGGCCGATTCGGTAGCGCGGGTGAGCACCGTCCAAGGCCAAATACTATCCTGACGTGTGATCGAGAAAGCACACTACCCGCAAAGTCGCGTTAGCGTTAATGGGTTCTTGATTGGCACGCCATTAGCATGGAATCTTGTCCGAGAGGGGGAGACACCGTCATGTGGCCCCTTTCGGACATGCTACGGAATTTTAGCGCGGCGCTCGGTACAGTTGAGGAATACGCGGCTGCGCTAAGCGGTGGAGACGGAGACGGGAATGAGCAAGGTCGGCGGCGGGGACTCCAAGAACACGCTTTACTGCTCGTTCTGCGGCAAAAGCCAGCACGAGGTGCGCAAGCTCATCGCCGGTCCGACTGTCTTCATCTGCGACGAGTGCGTGGAACTGTGCATGGACATCATTCGCGAGGAGAACAAATCCTCGCTGGTGAAGTCGCGTGACGGCATTCCGACGCCGCGCGAAATCCGCAAGGTGCTCGACGATTATGTGATCGGCCAGGACCACGCCAAGAAGGTGCTGTCGGTCGCTGTCCACAACCACTACAAGCGGCTCAACCACCAGAGCAAGCACAACGACGTCGAGCTTGCGAAGTCGAACATTCTGCTGATCGGCCCCACGGGCTCGGGCAAAACGCTCCTGGCGCAGACGCTGGCGCGCATCCTCGACGTCCCCTTTACCATGGCGGACGCGACCACGCTGACCGAAGCGGGCTATGTCGGCGAGGATGTCGAGAACATCATCTTGAAGCTGTTACAATCGGCCGACTACAACGTCGAGCGGGCGCAGCGCGGCATCGTCTACATCGACGAGATCGACAAGATATCGCGCAAGTCCGACAATCCCTCGATCACCCGCGACGTGTCGGGCGAAGGCGTGCAGCAGGCGCTCCTGAAGATCATGGAGGGCACGATCGCCAGCGTACCGCCGCAGGGGGGACGCAAGCATCCGCAGCAGGAATTTCTGCAGGTCGACACCACGAACATCCTGTTCGTGTGCGGCGGTGCCTTCGCCGGCCTGGAAAAGATCATTTCCGCCCGCGGACGTTCGACCTCGATCGGATTTGGCGCCAAGGTGATGGCGCCGGAAGACCGCAAGCAGGGCGAGATCTTCCGCGACGTCGAGCCCGAAGACCTTCTAAGATACGGTCTCATTCCCGAATTCGTCGGCCGCCTCCCGGTCGTCGCCACGTTGGAGGACCTCGACGAGGCCTCGCTCAAGCGCATCCTCACTGAACCGAAGAATGCGCTGGTGAAGCAGTATCAGCGCATGTTCGAGATGGAGACGGTGGACCTGACGCTGGCCGAGGAAGCGCTCGCCGCCATCGCGCGCAAGGCGATCGACCGCAAGACCGGCGCGCGCGGCCTGCGCTCGATCATGGAGAGCATCCTGCTCGACACCATGTTCGATCTGCCGAGCCTGGAAGGGGTCGAAGAGGTGGTGATCTCGCGCGAGGTCGTCGAGGGCGCGGCGCGGCCGCTCTATATCTATGCCGACCGCTCGGATCGGGCCAGCGACGCCGGCGGCGCGAGCGCCTGAGCGATGCCGGTTTCCGGCGCCGGCGATTCGATGCAAGTGGGGGCGCTGCAGGTTCCCGTCAGCCGGCTTTTTCCTGCGGAAAAGCCGGCTTTCTTGACACGCTCGTGCTGCAACGCCACCTATATCGAGCGATCAAATATTCGCTTTTTCGGACAGGGTTTCGACCCGCCGTCCGGCCATGCGGCAGTCCGTCGCGACAGCGCATCCTGCGGGTTGTGACGGACGTGCACAACAATAAGGAAGTCGGGCCATGACAAGCGCCGCCGCCAAACCAAAAGGATCATTGATATCGGGTGAAAGCCGCGCCTACCCGGTGCTGCCGTTGCGCGATATCGTCGTCTTCCCGCACATGATCGTGCCGTTGTTCGTCGGGCGTGAGAAGTCGATCAAGGCGCTCGAAGAGGTGATGCGCTCCGATACTTTCATCCTGCTGGCGACGCAGAAGAACGCCTCCGACGACGATCCGGCGACCGACGCCATCTACTCGACCGGCACGCTGGCCAGCGTGCTGCAGCTGCTCAAACTGCCGGACGGCACCGTCAAGGTTCTGGTCGAAGGCGCAGCGCGCGCCAAGGTCAGGCAATACACCGACCGCCAGGACTACTATGAGGCCGATGCCGTCGTGCTGGCGGACTCCACGGGCGATCAGGTCGAGGCCGAAGCGCTGGCGCGCTCGGTGGTCAACGAGTTCGAAGGCTATGTGAAGCTGAACAAGAAGGTGTCGCCCGAGGTGGTCGGTGTGGTCCAGCAGATCGAGGACTACGCCAAGCTCGCCGACACCGTCGCTCAGCACCTCGCAGTCAAGATTCCGGACAAGCAGCTCATTCTGGAGACGCCGAGCGTCACCGAACGGCTGGAGAAAGTCCTCGGCCTGATGGAAAGCGAGATCTCGGTGCTGCAGGTCGAGAAGCGGATCAGAACGCGCGTCAAGCGCCAGATGGAGAAGACGCAGCGCGAATATTACCTCAACGAGCAAATGAAGGCGATCCAGAAGGAGCTCGGTGACGAGGAGGGCAAGGACGAGCTCGCCGAGATCGAAGAGAAGATCAAGCGCAGCAAGCTCTCGAAAGAGGCGCGCGAAAAGGCGCAGCACGAGCTGAAGAAGCTGCGGCAGATGTCGCCGATGTCGGCGGAAGCTACCGTCGTGCGTAACTATCTCGACTGGCTGCTCTCCATCCCATGGAACAAAAAGTCCAAGATCAAAAAGGATTTGACGCTGGCCGAGCAGGTCCTAGACAACGATCATTACGGGTTGGAGAAGGTCAAGGAGCGCATCGTCGAGTACTTGGCCGTGCAACAGCGGGCCAACAAGCTGACCGGACCCATCCTATGCCTGGTCGGCCCTCCGGGCGTGGGCAAAACCTCGCTGGGAAAATCGATTGCGCGTGCCACCGGACGCGAATTCGTGCGCGTCTCGCTCGGTGGCGTGCGCGACGAGGCCGAGATTCGCGGTCACCGCCGCACCTATATCGGCTCCATGCCGGGCAAGATCATCCAATCGATGCGGAAGGCGAAGACCTCGAATCCGCTTTTCTTGCTCGACGAAGTCGACAAGATGGGCACCGACTTCCGCGGCGATCCGTCGTCGGCGCTGCTCGAGGTGCTCGATCCCGAGCAGAATCACGCCTTCAACGACCACTATCTTGAGGTCGACTACGATCTCTCCAGCGTGATGTTCATCACGACGGCGAATACGCTCAACATCCCGCCGCCGCTGATGGATCGCATGGAGATCATCCGCATCGCCGGCTACACGGAGGACGAGAAGGTCGAGATCGCGAGGCGGCACCTGATCCCGCACGCCGTCGTCAAGCACGGGCTCGAGCCGAAGGAATGGTCGATCGACGATGAAGCGCTGCTGACCATCATCCGCCGCTACACACGTGAGGCCGGCGTCCGCAATCTCGAACGCGAGCTGTCGACGCTGATCCGCAAGGCGGTGAAGGAGCTGACCATCTCGAAGAAGGAATCCGTGCAAGTCACGGCGCAGAGCCTCTCCGACTATCTCGGCGTGCCGAAGTTCCGGTATGGCGAGGTCGAGGACGAGGATCAGGTCGGCGTGGTCACCGGTCTCGCCTGGACCGATGTGGGCGGCGAGCTGCTCACCATCGAGGCGGCCATGATGCCCGGGAAGGGCAAGATGACGGTCACCGGCAACCTGCGCGACGTGATGAAGGAATCCATCTCGGCGGCGGCATCTTATGTGCGCATGCGCGCGGTCGCATTCGGCCTCGAGCCCCCGTCCTTCGACAAGCGCGACATCCACGTCCATGTGCCGGAAGGTGCGACGCCGAAGGATGGTCCTTCCGCCGGCGTGGCCATGGTTACCGCCATCGTTTCGGTGATGACCGGCATCCCGGTACACCGCGACGTCGCCATGACCGGAGAAATCACTTTGCGCGGACGCGTCCTGCCGATTGGCGGTCTGAAGGAGAAATTGCTCGCCGCTTTGCGCGGTGGCATCAAGACGGTGCTCATTCCCGAAGAGAACGCCAAGGACCTGATCGAGATCAACGACAGCATCAAAAGCGGTCTCGACATCGTTCCGGTCTCGCGCATGGATGAAGTCTTGGCGCGTGCTCTGGTCCGCAAGCCCGAGCCGATCGTGTGGGAAGAGGCAACCGCGGCGCCGGTCGATGTTCCGGAGACCATCGCGGAGGAGGACTCTTCCGGCCTTACCGCCCATTAGCACAAAGGCGGCGTCCCACCGGGCGCCGCCTTTTTCCGGCGTATAAGCACCGGCTTCCTAAAGCGCTCGGCTCCGACAACGGGCGCCATCGGATTGGCTCGCCCCGCGAATTTGGTTAGATATTTCCGTGAGCGGGCCGCGGCACGGCTCTAACGTGGCTTTCGTGTCGAAGCGTCTGGGGACACTAGGTGAAGTCTATCCTTCCGGCCGTCGGCTGCATCATCACGGCTTTCGTCGCGGCCGCTGCCGCGGCTCGCGCCGAAAGCGATTTTCCCCTCACCGGAAGCTATACCCAGAACGTGCCATGCAAGGGGGATGGCAGTGATCCGGCCGATCTGAAAGTGAAGATCTCGCCTGCCGAGATCGTATCCGGCGTCGGCACTTGCCTGTTCCTGGAGACGACTCAACACGGGAGCACTATCAACGCCCACGTGGAATGCCAATTTCCGGGCGGCCCGCTCATGGGCGACATTACCTTTACGATGCGGCCCGATAAAACCGTCGAATTCATCGATCGCGACAAGACATATAGTGCGCTCCTGCATCGCTGCCCCGATTAGCTGGAGCCGCCGGCAGCCGGAATGCCGGTGCATGAATTTGTCACGCGGGACACGGGATCGGTGATAAGAGGACGCTGGTGCCTGCGGGGGGATTCGACCATGCCTCGTTATGCCGTCGCTATTGCAATGCTGAGCCTGCTGTTGCCGGTCGCACCGTCGTTTGCGGTGACCGCAAAGGACAAAATGGCGACGTGCACCTTCGGTGCCGACGACCAGAAGCTGCAGGGCGCGGCACGCAAGAAGTTCATATCCAAATGCATGTCCAACAAGGATGACCCCCGCGGGCCCGCCAAGCCCGTGCCGCCGCCGAAACAATAGGGTCCTGGATCAGCTGCGCACTTTGCGCTGCACCCGCTCGTCAAAGCGGGCCACGCTGACCACAACCCGCTGATGCGTGCCGCCCCCGATCGCTTCCACCTCGTCGCGCGCTTCCGCGCGGAAGATGATGGTGCGGCCCTCGACGCGCACCACTTCGGCGGTCGCCGTCACACGCAGACCGACCGGCGTCGCCGCGATATGGCTTACGTCGAGGCGGGTGCCGAGGCTCTGGTAGCCGGCGGGCAGCAAGTGCTCGACCGCGTTGAGCGCAGCGGCCTCGATCAGGTTGATCATCACCGGTGTGGCCAGAACTGCGATTCGCCCCGAGCCGACAAAGGGAGCCGTATGCTGTTGTGCCACCAGCAGCTCCGCCGTTCCGAGGAGGCCACAGCTGATGCGTGCGAGGTCGACCATGGCGGCATTCTCATTCATTGGCGCCTCTCTTGCCAGCGGCCGCGCGGCAGGCTCCTATGCGCTTGATGAACCTGCCGGCCTTGCGCACGCTGTTCTTCGAAGATCTCACGGTCGGCATGACCGAACGGCTGGAGAAAACCGTCGCCTCCTCGGACGTCGTCGGCTTCGCCCAGCTCACCGGCGACCGTAATCCGATCCATCTCTCCGAGCATTTTGCCGCCAAGACGACGTTTCGCACGCGCATCGCGCACGGCCTCTACACCGCGAGCTTGATCTCCGCTGTGCTCGGTACCCGGCTTCCCGGCCCCGGCGCGGTGTACATCTCGCAGACTTTGAATTTTCGCGCACCGGTCAAGATCGGCGATACCGTGCGGGTGACGGTGACCGTTGCCGAACTGATGCCGGAAAAATCGCGGGCGCGGCTGTCCTGCCTGTGCGAGGTCGAAGGTGAAGTGGTGCTGGACGGCGAGGCGTTGGTGAAGGTACCAAGCCAGATCAAGAGCAAAAGGCCGATGATGAAGTTGTAGCAGCCGAGAATTTCGGGCAGGACAGTTCCTGGTGCCGCCGCGCCGGCAGCCTCTCGCGCCATTTGCACTCGATCGACCGACCGAAGAGGGATTCCGTCACATGAAGATCATCGCTTATTTGCTCGGCATTCTCGCTATCATCGCTGCCGTCGTTTATTTCGTGCAGCCGGCCGATCAGTTGCCGAGCTTCATGCCCGGACACGCGGCCGGAATAGGACATATCCGCTTAAAGCACGGCATCGCCGCCGCGGTGGTCGGCGTGATCCTGTTGGCGATCGGTTGGTTTGCCGGACGGCGCGCCTGAGCATCGCGGCCGTCGCGGCGTCGATCACTTTAAGCGAAACGCCGCCGAACTCTCTCGACTGACCGCGCTCTCACCAAACGTCAACCGCGGGTCACGTGCGCCGAGACGGCGAGCCATTCGCCGCGACGCTTGGCCCAAACGTCGGTATAGCGTCCGCGCGCGGCGCGGCCTTCGGCGGTCGTGTAGCTCGTGCGCGCGTGGATAATCGCGACATCGCCGAACATGCGGATTATCACGTCCTCCGC
>Ga0187782_10003454_pt1 | contig 11773 bp, 9 predicted proteins | sample 0715_SJ02_MP15_2_FD_132454 | JGI IMG/M metagenome (GOLD analysis project Ga0187782, IMG submission 132454) | Tropical peat soil microbial communities from peatlands in Department of Meta, Colombia - 0715_SJ02_MP15_20_MG | ecosystem: Environmental > Terrestrial > Soil > Wetlands > Peat | place...
GATCCGGAGTTCGGCAATCCCTACAACGATATTGGCGCGTATCTGATCGAACTCGGGCAGTTCGATGAAGCCATTCCCTGGCTGCAACAAGCCGTTGACGCCCGCCGTTACGAGCCGCGCCATTTTCCACATTACAACTTGGGGCGCGCCTACCTCGGTAAGGAAATGTTCGGCCAGGCGATGCGCTGCTTCCAGGAAGCACTAAACGTCGAACCCCGCTACTCGCTGGCCCGGCAAGCCCTCGAATCGCTGCGCCGCATGGTCAACTAGTTCCCCTCCGGACTTTCAAGTTGCATCGAAGCGCGTTTTTAGTGGCCACGGTTCTGAGCGGGCGGTGTTACGCAGCTTCTTCCTTGTGCGGCTTCACAATGTGGTCATAGATCCAAAGTAGTGCGGTGGTTCCCAGCCCGATTGCCGTCAGCGCCCACAAGAATAATTGCGGGCGGTGCTGAACTTCACCAAAGCGGTGTAGCAGCGCGCCGCCGATGCGTCCTGCCAGAAATGCCCCAATCCCCAACGGAAGAAACGCGAACCCCATGTAAGTACCTTGTTGACCGGGAGGAGCCAGCCGCGAGATGTAATCGTAATACCGCGGCTGCTGGATTAATTCGCCAAGCGCAACAACAACCAGGGTGCCATAGGCGCCCAGCAGAGTGGCGTGCAATGCGAGAACCACGAAACCCAGCATGGCAATCAGGGTGCCCAGGACTACCGCACGAAACGCAGGTATCTTCTGCGTCAGCAAACTGAATACGACCGTGAACGCGATCACCACCACCGGCCCGGTCGATAGCATGCGTTCCGTGTCTGCCTTCGGGTCTACGTAGTCGTGCACGTAAATGGGCAGGGTGATGAACTCCTGCCAGTACACAATCCAGTAGCCGGAGAAAATCAGCAGGAAAATCATGAATTTCGGGTTACTCACCACTTTGCCGAAATTCCGCGCTGTTTCCTCGAAGCTTGCCGTTTGGATGTCTCCCAGTTTTCGCGGCTCGCGAAAGAAGACAACCACCGCGATAAACATCAGCAGCACACTCAGGGCGGCCACCCGGAAAACATTCTCTACGCTCAGGTGCCGATGCACCCAGGAAGCTGCAAATGGCCCGAGCGCGCCGCCGATGTTGACCAGCGTGTAATAAATTGAATAACCGATAGAGCGCACATTTTCAGCCGAAGCACGCGCGGTTGTTCCCACGACGCAGGGCTTGACCATGGATACGCCCAGCGCCGGCAACATCAACACCAAGGACACCAGCGCTACCAGGGGCACCAGGCTTCGGACTCCGGCCAGCCAAGGTGCACCGATGGAGCCGAGGAGAAAATAAGAAACTGCCAGGATCAGATAAGCAAGTGAAAGGGCCCGGCGGAATCCGAGCCGGTCGGCAACCGCCCCTCCAAAGATCGCCAGGAACCACACCAGCCCGCCGAAAAGCCCGGACAGGTCGGCAGCTCGCTGCGTGGGGAAATTTAGTGTTTCGTGTAGATAGCGTGCCAGTGACGCGAACGCTGCGTAGTACGACAGCCGTTCAAACAGTTCGCTGATGTTCGCGACCCAGAACGGCCTTTCAAATCCTCTACGGACCTCTTCGAGCCTTTGCGCGAAGCTCATCCGCCCTCCGTTTTTTGCAATCGAGGCATGATAGCAGAGAGTCCATGAGGAAAGGTGTCTTACCGATCTACTCAGGCAAGTTACGCGTCGCGCCCCGAGGGTTCCCAGAGTTCGAGGGGGTTGCCTTCGGGGTCGTGAGTGCGGGCGAAGCGGCCATTTGGATAGGGATTATTCGGGTCAATCTCCACCGCGATACCAGCGTCTCGCAGTTGTTCCACCATGGCATCCAAGTTCGAGACGCGAAAATTGATCATCCATAGGCGGTCGCGATCGCCAAAATAGTCCGTGTTCTCCGGAAAAGGTGCGAACGCGGTCGGGCCCGCCTGCTGCCGCCAGCCCGGCTGCTCGTAATCCTCGGGCACCAGATCGATTCCCAGATATTCGCGATACCAGAACGCCAGGGCGATGGGATCACGCGCCCGGAAGAACACACCACCAATCCCGGTCACTTTTTCCATGGTTCCCCCACTCGATACGCTAAACCCTAAGGCTTGGGCTTTTCCGATTCCTGCTGCTGGCGCTCCGCCGTCCACGGAGGAACGATTCCTAGCGAACGAGCGTAAGCAATGGATTGGCCGAGGTGTTCGCCAAAGCTGCCGGATATCTGGAAAAAAGAGCCTCGAATGGTTGTTTGCCCCCGCGGAGTCTTGATCTCCTTGTCGAGATCGGAATCCTTGACGGCGAGAATGGCATTCCGGAAATGGGCGAAAGAGTCCTTCAGCACCTGAATGACTTTTGTTTTGTCACCTGCGGATGCCAGCATCGCCTTGGGATCAACACCTGCGGGCAACGGGGTACCGAGCGTTCGGGCATTTCCATAATTCATAGTGGCCACGTGCATATATACGTCGCCGATTGAGCGAACACCCTCGCTCGGACGCCAATTGTACTTTTCCTCCGGAATGGCATCGGCCAGACGCAAAAACCGCTGCTCATAGAAGGAGACTTCATCCAGAAACTCCAGACGAGCGCCGGCCGTGGGGATCACGGCGGTCGCCGGGGGTTTTTCTTGCGCAAAGAAGCGTGCCGGAAAGCAAAGAGCCAAGAATCCGAATAAACAAAGGACGCGGCGCACCGCAAGCCTCCTCGCGAGCAGCATGAAAATCGACTCGTATTCTACAACGGAACAAGGCTTCCACGAGCTAGTTGCTGAATCCGCGCGACGCGAACATTAGCGAAGCCGGCAAATGCTCGGCAAAATATGCAGGATCGTGACGCCCGGGATAGAGGTGGTAGGCGTGAGGAATGTGGCGAGCGCTGAGGATTCTGTCGAGTGCGGCTGCGCCGGAATCGAACCCGTAGTCGTCCTGATCGCCGCAGTCGAAGTAGATTTTCAAGCCTTTGAGGTCGGCGGTGCGTGCCAGCGTAAGCGGGCTGTTGCGTTGCCAGAAAACCTCATCAGGCGGAGTACCGAAAACTTCCCCCAGGACGCGAGAGCGCGGGGAATTGGGAGTGGGGCCGAGAAAGACAGGTAATTTCTCGATGAGCGCAGCACTGTGCGCGCTGACGGAGCTAAAAAGCTGCGGATGGCCAAATGCCAGATGCAAAGCGCCGTAGCCGCCCATGGAGATACCGGCGATGGCGCGATGCGTGCGCCCCGGAGCGGCACGATAGCGCTTTTCGATGAAGGGAAAGAACTCCAGCAACAGGAAATCCTCGTAACGCGTTTTGCCGTCTCTGGAGTTAATGTAGAAGCTTGCTCCACCATGCGGTGTGGCAATCAGGAATTCGGGTATCTGGCCCTGTTCGCGTAAGTCTTCGGTGAGATTCCAGGCGCCAGTGTGGATGAAAGATTGCTCGTTGTCGCCTAGGCCGTGCAGGAAATAGAGAATCGGGAAGCGGCGCGATTTATCGGCGTCGAAGGAGGGCGGAAGGATGATGCAGTAGGGGACAGGGTGGGCGAGAATTTTGCTGGGAACGGAATTGCATTCGACACGACCAGTGGCGGCGAGGGTGAATGGCGCGGTTGCTAGCAACAAGAGACACAGTAAGACGAGGCGCGCGCTACTCATAGCGCAGCGCGTCGATGGGATTGAGCTTGGCGGCACGGGAAGCAGGATAAAGGCCGGCGATTAAACTGACAATCACGGCGAAGATCACGCCCCCGATCATCAGCCACCACGGGACGGAAGATAAATCGATGGGGTTGAGGCTTTGGCGCTGGAGATACACATTGGTGCCGAAGGTGATGGCGCGGCCGAGTAGCCAGCCGAAGGCTACGCCGAGGATCCCACCTAGAAAACCCATAACGCCGGCCTCGACGAAGAAGAGTTGCTGGACGTCGGTATCCGCAGCGCCGAGGGCTTTCAGGACGCCGATTTCGCGGCGGCGTTCGAGGATGGCCATGACGAGAGTGTTGACTATGCCGAGTGTCGCCACCGCGAGCGCGAGACTCCCGAAGATGCCGAGCAGGGAATCGAAGACGCGGAAGAAGGTCTGCAGGGATTTGGAGGCGTCGAGGAGGGAGAAGGCGTTAAAGCCCAAGCCCTTGATGGAGGCTTCGAGTTTTTCGACCTGCGAAGGAGATTTGGCACGGACGGAGAGAGAGGCATAGGTAGCTTTATTTTCCGTGTTACCGCGCACGATGTCTCGAAGATCGTTTACTTGCGCGGCGCGGAGTGTGGAGGCGGTCTGGAGCGGCATGAGCAAGCGTGCATTGCCATAGCCGCCGTAGCCTGCGGCAGGCTCGGTCTCGACGATACCGATGATTTTGAGTTGCAATTCCTTCGGAACGACCGAGAAGCCGCCCGTGGTGTCGGCGCCCGTATCCGCGCTTGTGGACGGGATCGCCTGGCGCTCGGCGTAACGCAGGGTGAGTTGCTGGCCAACGAGCGAGGAGGGTTTGTCGCTCAGATCCTTGGCGAACTCGATTTGCAGAATGGCTTCGTTAGCCTTGGGCGAGGAGAAGAAGTTGCCTTGCATGCCGTCGAAGGCTCCGGCATTGCGGGAAGATTCGGGCATGCCTGCGACAACGGTTCCGAAGGGCTTGTTATTGAAGCGCACTTCGGTGAAGAAGCGGATTTGTGGATAGACCTCGATCACATTCGGCAACTTCTCGAGTTCCTTGCGCGCGTCGTCGTCCAGCGGGCGCGGTGGTTTGTCGGAAACCACTTCGCGCTGCGGGCGCCCCATTCCGCGAAAACTGTTTTTCGGTGTCACGAAGATGGTGTCGAAAAGCCCGCTCTGCGACAGCCGCTTGGAAGCAAGTTGCTGCAGTCCCACGCCGAGCGAGAGCATAGCGACAAGCGATGCCACGCCGACAGCCACTCCCAGCGTAGTGAGGGCGTTGCGCAGAATAGCTTCGCGGAGATTCCGTAATGCCAGGTCGGTCAAGTCGCGTGGCTTCATTGCCGCACACCTTTCGCGACTGGAGCGCTGGAGAGAAGTTTGCCGTCTCCCATGGTGGCCAGGCGATCCGCGAATTGCTCGGCCAAGGGCCGTTCGTGCGTAACCATGATGATCGTCATTCGCAATGGCGATTGCAGTTCCCGTAAAAGGGAAAGGATAGCTTCACCCGTTGCGGAATCCAGATTGCCCGTGGGTTCGTCCGCTAGCAGAATCTTGGGGCGGTTCACCAGAGCTCGCGCAATGGCCACGCGTTGCTGTTCGCCGCCAGAGAGCTCCGTGGGCCGATGACCAACACGATGCGAGAGCCGCACGCTCTCGAGAGCTTCCCGGACACGCACAGTGCGTTCCGCGCGATCAACCTCCGCTAATCGCAAAGGAAGCTCGACATTCTCCTCCAGTGTCATCCTCGGGAGCAGATTGAAGGACTGAAAAACCATGCCAATGGTGTTGCACCGGTACCGCGCAAGCTCCAAGGACGAAAGTGAGGCTAGATTCTGCCCGTTCGCTTGAATGTTGCCGGAAGTGGGCCGATCGAGCCCCGCAATCAAATTGAGCAATGTGGATTTGCCGGAGCCCGAGGAACCCAGCAAGACGAGAAATTCTCCAGACGAGATGGTCAGAGAGACGTCATCGACGGCTCGCACGCTGCTTTCGCCCATAGTGTAGTGGCGGGAAACATGCTCCAGCTGCACGGCTGGCTTAGGGTCAGTCATAAGCTCTGTCTATGATACGTCGAGGTCACCAGTAGATTTCACCTCTATTCGATGCGCACGACGGCGAGAAAGTGAAGACTCGAGCCGAAGGGAAGTGCCCGGCGTTATCTAACATCCACGTGATAGCCCACGCTGAAGTGCGTTCTGCGCTTGTGCTAGCATGGGTGTCTGCGCAACAGGAACCTGCCTACGTGAGGAGCCTACCTGAATGCCTGCGACGATGAAGGCGTTGCGGAAAACCAAACCGGGAAGGGGTCTACAGATCGAACATTTAAGTGTGCCGGGGATTGGACCCACCGATGTCCTGGTGCGCGTAAGAACAACATCCATTTGCGGCACGGATCTCCACATCTACGGATGGGATCGCTGGTCACAGGGGCGTATCAAGCCACCGCTCACTCTGGGACACGAATTCTGCGGCCACGCGGAACGTATCGGCGAGGAAGTTACCGCTGTTAAGCCGGGTGACTTTGTCAGCGCTGAAATGCACGTGAATTGCGGGCATTGCCACCAATGCAGGCTTGGTCAGGCGCACATCTGCCAGAACCTCAAAATTATTGGCATCGATATCGACGGCGCGTTCGCGGAATTCGTCAGAATTCCCGCGACCAACATCTGGAAGCTGGATCCGGCGATTCCCGAACATTACGGTGCCATTCTCGATCCCCTCGGCAATGCTGTCCACACCGTGCTGGCGGGCCCGATCGCCGGACAGACCGTGCTAGTGACGGGTTGCGGCCCGATTGGGTTGATGTCCATCGCCATCGCCAAGGCTTGCGGCAGTTCGACCGTGTTTGCTACAGAGACCAACGACCATCGGCGGCAAATGGCCAAGGAAATGGGTGCCGACTTTGTCCTGAATCCCGCCGCAGAAGACCCGGTCAAGCGCATTAAAGACGCCACCGGCGGCACGGGCGTGGACGCACTACTCGAAATGAGCGGGAATCCCGCGGCAATCCAGCAGGGCTTCAGAGCGCTGCGGGCAGGGGGTCGCGCCTCGCTGCTGGGAATTCCCACGGAGAATGTGCCGCTCGATCTCGTTGAGTATGTGATTTTCAAAGGCGCCACCGTGCAGGGCATCTACGGCCGGCGCATGTATGACACTTGGGTGCAAATGACGGCGCTGCTAAAGGCGGGGCGCGTGAATCTGGAGCCGCTGTTCGGCGAGCGTTTGGAACTCGAAAATTTCGAGACGGCCTTTTCGAGGCTGCAAAGCGGACTCGCGGGCAAGATTTTGATGTACCCGAACGGCTTGCACAAATAAGCGATTGGTCTGTTAATGGAGCAGGAGAAGAAGGCATGGAGGAATCGGGAGCGCAAACGACAAAGCAGAGTCCATTGCAGTATGTGAGCGACACACTGCAGGATTTGCGGTCGAAGGGTGTAGCGCCGAAGTTGCGCATTCTGGAAGGCGAACAAAAGCCGGTGTGTCTCTTCGATGGGTGCGAAGTGATCAATCTCGCGTCGAACAACTACCTGGGATTGACCTCGCATAAAGCGCTTCGCAAAGCCTCGATCGAAGCGGTTCGCGAGCTCGGCGTGGGAGCCGGAGCGGTGCGCACCATCGCCGGCACGATGAAATTGCACATGGACCTGGAAGAACAGATCGCACGATTCAAGAATGTGGAAGCTTGTGTAGTGTTCCAGTCCGGATTCACCGCCAATGCGGGAACCGTCTCGGCGATCCTAGCTAAAGACGATTTGATTGTTTCGGATGAGCTGAATCACGCATCGATCATCGATGGGGCGCGGCTGTCGAAAGCCACTATCAAAGTCTTCAAGCACAAAGACATCCAGGACTGCGAACGTATCCTGCAAGAGCACACCTCGTTCCCTGGAAAGAAACTGATCATTACGGACGGGGTGTTCTCCATGGATGGTGATATTGCGCCGCTTCCGGCGCTTTGCAGCCTCGCGGAGAAATACGGCTGCATCATGATGGTGGACGACGCACACGCCAGTGGCGTGCTTGGCCGTAATGGACGCGGTTCGGTCGATCACTTTAATTGCCACGGCCGTGTGCACATTCAAGTCGGCACGCTCAGCAAAGCCATCGGCTCGATGGGCGGCTATGTGTGCGGCTCGCGTGACCTAATCGATTACCTGTATCTGCGCGCGCGCCCGTTTCTGTTTTCGACCTCGCATCCCCCGGCTACAGCGGCGGCGTGCCAGGCGGCGTTCACGCTTTTGGATTCCACGGAAGGCGAAAAGCTAGTCAAGAAATTATGGGCCAACACGAAATTCTTCAAACGCGAGCTGAAGAAGCGTGGCTTTGAGTTCAAAGCCAGCGAAACGCCGATTGTTCCGATTCACGTGGGCGATGCAGCAAAAGCGTTTGAGTTCTCGCGGAAACTCTTCGAAGCTGGAGTCTTCGCCCCGGCCGTCGGCTATCCCACGGTTGCCGAAGGGAAAGCCCGCTTGCGCGCCATTGTCAGCGCAGCGCACAAGCGCGAGCACCTCCTGAAAGCTGCGGAGACACTCGCGGAAGTGGCAAAACCCCTCGGCATTGTCAGTTGAGAACTACTTCTTCGGGAAGCTCAAAAGATAGCAACTGTGCATTTTCCCGGTTGGCGCGTAGAGTTCCTCGTGCGTAAAACGAAATCCAAGTTTCGACAATACCTTCCGCGAAGCTAGATTTTCCGGATGATGACCCGCGAACAGGCCTTCGGCCCCTAATGACTCAGAGGCGAATTACGTTCTTGGATCCGCTTTTCGGAGAACGGTCCACCGATGAGACGCGTTACCTGGATGTCTCCCCATAGGGCCAAAGCTAATGGCAGATCGTCCGGAGACCACGGCCGGAATCCCAGGCGTTGTGTCGTGAGGAAAAAGCTCGGCTCTGATTGCACGGCCGCCCTTCTTTCGTCTCTCGGAGCTTGCTTTGTTATACTCGCCCGGTGGGCGCAGAAAAAGGAAGTTCAAAGAAACTATTTCTTGTGGATGCCATGGCACATGTGTACCGGGCGTTTTATGCGCCCATGGTACGCATGAACGCACCGGATGGCACACCTACCAAGGTTCCGTTCCTCTTCGCCAATATTCTTCGGCGGCTGATTAAAGACTACAGGCCGGATTACATCGGCATTGTGTTCGATACCATCAAGCCCACCTTCCGCGACAAGTTGTTCGAATCGTACAAAGCACACCGCCCTCCCATGCCGGACGAAATGAGCCTGCAGTTGCCGTACGTGCGGCGTCTTTGCCAGGCCCTGCGATTGCCCATTGTGGAATTCGATGGCTACGAGGCCGACGACGTGATCGGTACGATGGCGAAGCAAGCTGCCGGAAAGAACCTAGACGTGCTGGTCATTTCCAATGACAAAGACATGATGCAATTAGTGAATGAAGGAGTACGGATTCTTCGGACCGGCTCTGGCGGCGCGAAGGCGGACACCCTTGTGGACGCGAAGAAGGTGGAGGAGATTCTCGGCGTTCCTCCCAAAAAGGTGATCGATTTGATGGCGCTGTTAGGCGACACCGTCGACAACATTCCGGGGGCCAAAGGAATTGGCGAAAAAGGCGCGACCGAATTAATCCAGAAATACGGTTCCGTTGAAAGCGCGCTGGAACATGCGGATGAGGTGCCGAACAAGCGTTATCGCGAGGCGCTGCAACAGCAAAAAGAACAGGTGATGATGAGCAAGAAGCTCGCGACCATCGAACGTGATGTGCCAGTAAGCCTGGACCTGGAAGAACTAAAGTTCGGCGACCCGGATGCCGCGGCGCTTTATGCGCTTTACCGCGAACTGGGGTTCAATTCGCTGCTAAAAGAATTGCTGGCGAGCGGCGCCCTCGAAAAAATCAACGCTCCGGGAGTGAGTGCCAGCAGTAAAGCAGCGGCGTCCACCGGTGCTGAGAAGAGGGATTATCTCCAGCTCGCCAATACCAGCGAGGTTCAGAAGTATCTGAAGCAGATTCCTCCCGACGCCCCGCTTTCGCTATGGCTGAATTTGGACTTGGCGGGACGCGAGTCGGAGGGATTTGGCACTCACCTGGTGAGCATCGAGCTTTCCTCTAAGGCCAACGAGGGCCGCGCCATCTGGGCCGACGAGAAGGGCGAAGCGCTCGAAGCTCTTCAACCCGCCCTTCGCGATGCCAAGCGGCCCAAAATCGTCCACGATCCCAAGCTTTTCCAGTTGCTGACCGGGAAAGCCGAAAACCTGGTTCACGCCACGCAGCTTTACGATTACCTGTTGCGGCCAACCACCACCAAGCACGATTTCGCCGAAGTGGTCTTCCGCGTGTTTAATGTGCCCATCGGCGGAGGCACAGGCGAACGTGCCGACTACTTGCAACGGATGGCTCCGCTGCTGCGTCAGCAAATCGAGAAACAAGGTCTGGCTGAGGTTTACGAAAAAATCGATCTGCCGTTAGCTTCCGTGCTTGCCGGCATGGAACGCGCAGGCATTCTCGTTGATCCCGAGGCACTGCAGAAAATGTCCGCGTCGATGGAGCAGGAGGTCCGGCGCTTGGAGCAGGACATCTGGAACCTGGCGGGCTGCGAATTCAACGTAAATTCACCCACACAGCTCGCAGAGATTCTGTTCGATAGATTGAATCTGCAGGGACCGGCGCGGCGAGGCAAAGCGAAAATGCGTTCGACGGCCGCGGATGTCCTGGAGGAGATGGCCGACCAACATCCTCTGCCAGCAAAAGTCATCGAATATCGCGAAATCGCGAAACTAAAATCGACTTATGTGGACGCGCTGCCGCACTTGATTCATCCGCAGACCGGCCGGCTCCACACGAGTTTTTCGCAGACGGGAACGGCCACAGGCCGGCTCAGTTCTAGCGACCCCAATTTGCAGAACATTCCGATACGAACCGAACTGGGGCGTGAAATCCGGGCGGCATTCGTCGCCGAGAAGGGCAAGGTGCTCCTATCCGCAGATTATTCGCAGATTGAGTTGCGCATCATGGCCCATTTTGCGCGGGATCCGGTGCTTGTAAAAGCCTTCCGCAATGGGGAGGACATTCACGCACGCACCGCGCAGGAAGTGTTTGGTGTGGGCCCCCTCGCGCAGACCGGCGAGCATCGCAGGGCCGCGAAGGCCATCAACTTTGGAATTATGTACGGCCTTTCGGCGTTTGGGCTGGCGAAACAGCTCGGCATCGCGCAAAAGGAAGCTGCGCAATTCATTAGCGCGTATTTCACACGGTATCGCGGCGTGAAAGAGTATCTCGATAATGTGCTGGTGGAAACGCGCAAGACCGGCATAGCCAAAACGCTCTTCGGCCGCATACGTCCCATCCCCGAAATCAATTCGCCGCAAATGCAACTGCGAAACTTCGCTGAACGCACCGCGCTGAATTCCCCGCTCCAGGGAACCGCGGCCGACTTGATAAAGATGGCGATGATTGCTATTGATCGGCGGCTGCGCGAAGAGAAGCTGGAATCGCAAATGATTTTGCAGGTGCACGACGAACTGCTGTTTGAAGTGCCGCCTAAGGAAAAAGAACCCGTGGAAGCGCTGGTGAAACACGAAATGGAAAACGCCTACAAGCTCGTGGTGCCTCTGGTCGTGGAAATAGGCGTAGGGCCGAACTGGCGCGATCTCGACTGATGAGCGGGGGCGGTGTTCTGGCGACGCGGGCATCCTCCCGACCCGCTCCATTCATCTCAACCATTTGCCCTCGATTACCTGTTCCGCCGTACAGGCGGTCGATAGGTCACGTAAGATTTGCGCTTCCCAGCCCCCGCCAGGAGCGCGTGCTAGCCTGAAAATGGAATGGACGCCATGGGGTGTGTCATGGGTCGCACGTGTGCTGTTCTTTTCACCTCGGCTCTTGCTGTTCTCCTGGTAGGTTGCAGCTCCGGGGGCAGCTCGAGCAATGGTGGGAACAGCGGAGGAAACTCGGGAGGAAATTCCGGCGCATCCGTTGTGAGCGTAAGCGTCACGCCGCGTGCCGCGAGCCTGGTCGTGAACCAGCAATTAGCCTTTCAGGTTACGGTAAGCGGCACAACGAATACCGCCGTGACCTGGCAGGTGGCCGGCATCAGCGGAGGAAACTCCACCGTTGGCACGATTACCGCCACGGGTTTGTACACCGCTCCGGCTCAGGTGCCGAATCCCGCTAGCCTTCCTGTCAGCGCCGTGTCGCA
>Ga0187782_10003455_pt1 | contig 11771 bp, 8 predicted proteins | sample 0715_SJ02_MP15_2_FD_132454 | JGI IMG/M metagenome (GOLD analysis project Ga0187782, IMG submission 132454) | Tropical peat soil microbial communities from peatlands in Department of Meta, Colombia - 0715_SJ02_MP15_20_MG | ecosystem: Environmental > Terrestrial > Soil > Wetlands > Peat | place...
GCCACGCCAAAAATAGCGGCGTGTCCAAACGTCCAGAGCCCAGTATATCCGAAGGCGATATCCACGCTCATAGCGAGGAGGCCAAAGCAAAGGACCTTTGTTATCAGGCTGATAATCGGCGTATCCAGGAACCATGGCGCCGCTACCAGGAAAAGGAGTATCACTGGCAGGGGCGCAAAATACGCCAATTGCTTTCTTCCTGACATCCGCGCTCTACCTGGCACGATGACCGCCTTTCACCCTAGGACGTCCTGCCCACAAGCCCGGAAGGCTTGAGTACAAGGATAATAACCATGATGATGTACATCATGTATATGGCGATGTAAGGCAAATACGCCTGCGCCAAACTGGTAACGATGCCTATGAGCAGTGCACCGACCAGGGCACCTTGCACAGAGCCCACGCCGCCAACGATACAGACCGCTATGGCCACGAAGATAACATCTCCTCCCGTAGTGGCAGTGACCCCCCCGAGCACCGGCGTGCCCACAACGCCCGCGAATCCGGCAAGGAGCGCCCCAAAGACGAAGGCGCCCACATTAACATTCCTCAGGTTGATGCCCGACGCATATACGATCTCCGGATCGTCCATCCCCGCCCTGATAATCGCGCCGATCTTTGTTTTCTCCTGGAGCCAGAAGAGGCAGGCGCACAGGATGGCCCCGACGGCTACGATAGCGAGACGATAGAAGGAAAAATCGTAGCGGCCGATGGTAATCCCGCCCTTGAGCAGCGAGGGCACAATACCTGACCTCGGGTAAGGGCCATAGAACCACAAGTGGAGATTCGTTATGATATAGATGAACCCAAAGGTTACGAGTATCTGTTCCAGCTCCCGCTTGTAGAGCTGTCGCAGAAACCCCCTCTCTATGATGAGGCCTGAGATGCCTGCGGAAAAAATCCCGGTGAGTATGCCGAGGAGGAAGCTGTCAGTGAGATTCCCCACGGTAATGCCAGCGTATGCTGCAGTCATGAAAAGCATCCCATGGGCGAGGTTGACCACACCCATGAGCCCCAGCACTATGGACAAACCGGTAGAGAGCAGAAATAAGACCATCCCATACGAAATGCCTGCCATAGTGCTAACGACAAGAACGTCCATAGGGCGCTACACACACCTCCCCGTATGAATGGTAATTCCCCTCCTCTTTCAAGACCCCGCGCCCTTTGCCCGGCAAAGGGCGGCGCTTCAGTTATAGATTACTCCCGTGCCGGGCTACGGGAGACCTTACCATATGGGAACAACAGGGATTAACCTTAAGATCACCTCACTATTTATAGATGTAGGGCAGCCACTCCTTGTCCTTGAACTTGACGCGAACGTCGTTCACCGGCAGTATCGGTATGATCTCGAAGTTCGGACCGATCTTTCCCATGAGGTTAGGATAGTTGGCTATCGTTCCGAACGCGCCCTCGTCGGTAGGAAAGAGCAGGTGTCCGCGAACCGTATCTACTGATCCAGTCTTGATGGCCTTGTAGAGCACATCGGGCTTGGTATTGCCGCCACACGCCTTCAGGGCCGCGTATAGCAGCTGTATGTGCTCATAGCCGACGCCGGACATCACACCGGGTAATTCCTTATATTTCTGCTGGTATGCCTGGACAAACTCTTTGTTGCCGGGAATATCCCCATTGTAAAGGTACGCAGTTCCGAACGCAACGCCTATGGCCGACTTGCCCAGGTTCTTCAGCATGCCGGGCGAAGCCAGCACACCGCCGTCTTCGGGCATGACGATGGGCATCTTCATGTTAAGCTCTTTGTACTGGGGATACATGGCAAAGCAGTCTCCCGGAGTGCCCCAGTACATGAAGACATCAGCCTGTTTCAAAGCGGTCAGAAACGGCACCACGTTGGTCGTCCCCTCGGGATAGTAGGTCTCCTGGATCACCTTGCCGCCTCTGCCTTCGAATCCGCGTTTGAAGCCTTCTATGTAGTAGTGGCCCGGCACGAAATCCGCGGCCAGGGCAACGGCTGTCTTGTAACCGACCACGTCGTGGGCATAGACCCCCGATCCAAAGCCCTCTTGCACCTGAAGGCCGACGTCACCAAACGACCAGTCATGGATTGCGCCGTCGTTTGTTGTCCCCATGCCGTCAAACCTGGGCACGTGCACCCGCTCAACGTATTGGCCGACGGCTACTGTACCACCTCCATTGATAGGCCCGATTATCATGGCGACCTTGTCGGTCTCAACAAGTTTCTTCGCCTTATCCACTGAAATGCCGGCGTCGCTGGCGTTATCTTCTACGACGAATTCGATCTTCTTACCCGCGACTGTATCGCCAAGCTTCTCCCTGGCCAGCATGATCCCCTTCTGCATGTCTATCCCCCCAGGGCCGATGGGTCCGGTCAGGTCCAGGAGAAGACCGATCTTGATCGTCGCCGGGGCTTTCTCGGCCGCATAGGCGCCACCAACCATCACCCCCAAGAGTACCGCAAATAATAGAGCGAACCAGACCAAACTCTGCTTCTTCATATTACCTCCTTTTCGCTTTTTTCTTCCGGCACTTGATTACACTTCAAACAACTACTCCCCCTTCTTGTGACACTCTTCGTCGGCCCATGATGATTGTACCGTCAAACTATTGGATTGTATTGTCCAACTATACGCACCCCCTTGTCAATACAGAACCTTCCTGCCAAAGCCACGAAAAGCAGGACAGGTTACTTCTTTCGCTGCCCCCTCTTCTGCCCTTTTTTCGCCTTCAGCTTGGTCCGCAGCGTCTTGGTTGCCGCCTCATCTACCACAAATGTCTCAGGATTGATGACTACGCCGTAAATGTCATGGGCCGTTTTGATCGAAACATATTCATTCAAGGCATCCCACCTCACTTTTTCGATCTCTCTGTCGAGGGGATCACCCACGCCGCCACCGCCTCCGGAGTAAGTGATAAGTGATTCACCCGGTTCAAGGTACGTGAGATCAAATGTCCTGAAGCGCCTCCGGACCCCGCGCTTTTCTATCTGCAGCTTCGTCTTCGCGCCGCCCGTGCCTCCCAAAAGCCCTACGGACGTGAACTTCTCGCCGTCCGCATTACCTGACATGATAAGGCAATCCAGGGGCTGCCAGACCTCCCGGTTGTAAACATTCTGCGCCTCCACGTGCGTGCCGAGACCGCCCCGCCACCTTCCGTGGCCGCAGGAGTCGGTGAGGAATTCATACTTGTCCCACCGGTATGGTATCATCCATTCCTCAACTTCCACGGGCCCTCTGATCATGGCCCCGCCCAGCGGAGCTGAGCCGTTCCCATCAACGGCATCATATCCCCATGCGGCACCGCTCGAGGGAACTGCGTGGAACGTGTGGGCCGTGTACTCCATGATAGAACCCGTTCTCGGGTCTATCTTGTCGCGCCTTTTTCCCGCGTAAAGGGGATTCACGTGCCTGCCCCACGTGGCCGGCGCGTCCTCTGGCGCCACCTGGGCTATAGCAAGCATGACGCACTCCGTGATTTCGAGGCCGAGTGTGACGGACTGAGACGCGGATGTGGCAGGGTATACGGGGCTCAAGCAGGTGCCCTCTTTGGTGATGACTTCCATGCAGTCAAAGAACCCGTCGTTGCGCGGAAGCCCCGGAGGAAGACACCAGAGAAACCCGCTTGTAACGGCTGATTTCACCTGGCCAAGAGGGACGTTGATGAAGTCGACCTGGGGGTCGCTTTCGGAAAAATCGAACACCACGACGCCTTCTTCCGGCTTGACCGTCATCGCGAGCCTCACCCAGACAGGCTTATCGGTGGTGCCATCCCAATCCGCGGCCCTCTCGGCATAGTACGTCCCCGCCGGCCATTTGGAAATCACCTTCTTTACTGCTTCCCGTGCCCGATCGATCAACTCATCGAGGGCAGCCATTACCGTATCCTTTCCATACTCTTTCAGCAAGCCGATAATCCGCTGTTCGATGTGCTTCATCGATCCGAAGACGAGCATGTTGTCGGCGCGCACCATGTTGGCGCCACGCAGGTTCTTCAGAATCACCGAATAGGTCGTCTCGTTGACTTTTCCTCCCTCTACGATCTTCACGGGGGGCAGGATAAGTCCCTCGCCGTGGCAATCATAGCTCCTGGGGAAGTAGCACCCCGGGTAGGCCCCACCGCTGTCGTATTGATGGGTCCTGGCGAAGTGGTAGAAGACCAGCTCACCCTCGTAAAAGATGGGGCGCAGGAATGACCAGTCGGCAAGGTGCCCGAATCGCACGATAAACGGATCGTTCGCCACAACGAAATCGTCGGGGTAAATATTGTCGCGGCCTACCCAGTCGAGCATCCCTTTCAGGGAGACTTCGCTTCCTCCGGTGTGAACGGGCATGAAATTACCAATCGCTAGGGTCCGTTCATCTTTGTCGAAGAGGACCGTTCCCAGATCGCGGATGTGGGCTGTGGGAACAGAGAATGCCTGGCGGAACATCCGAGCGCCCAGCTCCAGATTCAATGCATTCACCCTGGCTTCGACAACTGCAAGCGTGAGAGCGTCTACTCTCTTACGTTCATTCATTGGTTTGCCTCCTTATCTTTTATGCAACGTCATATGAAACGTCAACATGGCGACACTTCCCCTTAGCCGATGTTCACGAGATAATTCTGGTAAGCGTCGACAATCGCCTGAGTCCCCGGCGGTAGCACGACGGTAGTCCTCATCTCTTCTATGATTGCCGGACCAGGGATAACGTTCCCGGGATCGAGCTTGTCTCCGTCATAACAGGGAGTGTCGACGTAGCCCCCCCGTTCCTTCCAGTAGACCGGCCTTTGGCGCTTTAACGCCTTCGATGGGTCCTCACCGGCCGGGGGCTGTTTCGGAAGGGCAAAGGGACGTCTCCTCGCCAGCACGCGAAGTTTCAGGAGTGCAATCATGACCGGGAGGTTCTCGTCCGAGTGGCCGTACAGCTCCCTGTGCCTCGAATGAAAGGCCGCGACCAGAGCCTTGAGCGTCGTGTCGTTGAAGGTGCTTCCGAGGCTTGTTTCCGGGAGGAGGACATCGATGTCACGCAACTGGCCGTAGTACCTCATCTCAGCTCCGCGCACCATAGCCAGGTCCTTTTGCGCAATCCCCTGGCGGGCAAAAATGGCCGTTGCCTCGCTTTCCATGGCATCGTAAAGGGCCTTGGCCTCAGGCACCTTCGCCTCATCGTCGCGCTTGCCCAAGAACCGATTCAGGACATATCCATAATCGGCCACGAACCCACCGAGAGCGGAAAACACCGCAGAGTGTTTTGGAATGTACACTTTTTTCATACCGATCCTCTTGCCGACGGCCGCTCCGTGAACGGGCCCCGCTCCACCGCCGACAACGAGCACGAAGTCCCTGGGGTCATATCCTTTTTCGACGACGCTCAGAAAGACCCGCTCGCCCATAACCGCTTCTTCCAAAGACGCTACCGTGTAAGCCGCCTCAACCGTGTCCATGCCTGAAGGGATCGCCACCCTGTTGTTGATTACTGCTTCAGCCAATCCCTTGTCGAGAGGGATCGCCCCGCCAAGGAAGTAGTCCGTTGGTATGTACCCCAATACAACGTCGGCGTCGGTCACCGTCGGCTCCTGCCCGCCTTTTCCATAGCAGGCCGGACCGGGCTCTGCCCCGGCACTCTTGGGCCCCACTCGAAGAACACCCAATTGATCGATCCATCCCACTGAGCCGCCGCCTGCGCCTATGCTCACGATGTCCATGCTCTCGATTGCATTCTTCTGGTCGCCAATGACCATCTCACTGGTGGTCGCGATGGTGCGATTCTGAAGTACGCCTATGTCGAGGCTGGTGCCGCCCATGTCATAGGTGACAACGTTGTCAAAACCGCACGTCTCAGCCAGAAAGCGCCCGAGCAGGGCCCCGGTCGCGAGCCCCGACCCGATGACCGTCCCGGGATTCTCCAGGGCCAAATCGGCAGAGGTGACGTCGCCCAAACCTGTGCTGAAAAGCAGGGCTCCTTTGAATCCCGCGTCCTTGAGCTGGGTCCTCAGGTTCTCCACAAACCTCGTCAGCAGCGGCTTGACATAGGCCGCGAAAGTGGCGGTGCTCGCCCGGTCGTACTCTATCCACCTCCTCAATATGCGCGAGGAGACTACCACGTTGGGGTAGTCTTCCTTGATAATCTCTGCAGCCCGCTCCTCGTGGGCAGGATTGACGTATGAATGGAGAAAGCAGACGACCGGGACGTCTACGCCGTTTGCCTTTGCCTTCCCCACCGCCTGACGAACATCGGCTTCGTTGAGAGGTGTGACCACCTCTCCGTCGTACTGAATGCGCTCCTCAACCCCAAAACGGAGGTACCGGGGGATGAGAATCTGAGGACTGGGCACCTTCAGGTTATAGATGTCCGTCTTCGGGATGGTACGCCCCAGCTCGTAGACGTCCCGAAATCCCTTCGTGTGAATGAGGCAGCACCTCGCTCCCTTCCCCTCGAGGATGCAGTTAGTGGGCAGGGTCGTGCCTATGGTCACCGTCGTCGTTTTCCGGAGCAGGTCCTCCCGGCTCATGTTGCGCTCGTTAGCCAAACGGGCAATGCAGTTGAGTATGCTTCTTGCGGGATCCGCCGGCTCGGTCTCCGCCTTGGATACCGATACGCTCTGCTCGTCGTCGATTAGGACACCATCAGTGAACGTTCCTCCCGTGTCAATCATGATCTCATACATAGCTCTCTCCTTTTTCTTCAATTTTGCCCGCACAGCCCGGACAAAACTCTCAATCGGTCTCTGCTGCCGGCCGTTCCTTTAAGACCTCACCAATCCTGGCTTACGCGAGGCCCCGAATCCTGCCTTCCGACTCTGCACAACGTCCTTACCATCAGATCGAATCCGCTTCAACCGTGGAAGGGCATCGCAAAAGGGCGCCGCTGCCCGTTGTCTTCTGCAACTGTTTCTCCGTACAATGGTTGCTTAATGCAACTATATCATAATAATGGACCATGCTCGTCTTCTTGTCAAGTCTTTTTTGAGGACCTTCGATGCAGCCCAAAAGCCCCTGCCCCATAAGTGCTCCACGGCCTTGAGCGCCCCTCAATGGGAACGAAGAAGGGCACGCCGTTTGTTGCGGCCGACATGAGGTTTCCTCAAAGCCGGAGCCTATCCCGGGGTGCCGCGCCTACTTCGGCGGCCAGTCGAGAGACGGAAAACCATCGTAGTCGGACCTCTTGTCACTCGTCCTCTTTCCCACGTGGTAGCGATCGTAAGGCTCATAGGTATGGGTTGGCAGAATCATGCTGCCCTGCCTCAGCTCCCATTTCAGTTTGGTGAGCTGGTCCTGGAGAAGCGGTTGGTAAGCGCAGTTGCCCGAGGCCCAGTTTATCCCCGCCCCTGCTCTCTCTTCCAGCTGCATGGGAATGTCGTATACGTTATCCCCCACCATGATCGCCTTGCCGCGATCGCTCTGGACCTCGACGTGCTGGTGACCGCCTGTGTGGGCCGGGGCGAAGACGCATTTTATGCCGGAGAAAAGCTCCACGTCGCCGTCTATGAATTCTACGCGATTCAGGTTGCTCACGAACCAGGGAAGGTCAGGCGAATGGCCCAGCTTACTCCAATAGGCGGCCTGGAATGCCATCTCCTTTCTTTGGATGACCATCTTCGCATTTGTGAACAGAGGGGCTTTCCCCGTGTGATCAATGTCGAGATGAGTAAAGATAACGTATCCGACGTCTCCGGGGTTGACGCCCTCGTCCCGCAAGAGTTTGACGATATCTTGCTCCGGCAGCTGCCAGCCTTTCATTGTGGGCGGAAAAGTGGTGACATCACGGACGCCCGTGTCGACGAGTATCGGGGTCTCGGCGCCCAGGATCAGGTAGGCATTGATAGGTATACACGTCTTTCGTCCCGGGTTGAAGCCGAAGAGACAGAACGTCCAATCCATGATAATATCGCCAACGTGCAAAGCTCTTACGGTGAGTCCCATTTTATCGCCTCCTTTTTTTCGTCCGGTGCCATGGGTTGACACCCGTTGCCCCTGTCATGCGTACCCCTGTCTGCCCTGGTCATACTCCTCCAGGCCAAGCTGTCGCAGTTTTTCCCCACCGGGTACGCCGCTTCCGTTCCATCCCCTGAGTTCATAGTACCTGTCGAGCAGTTCCTCTAGCCTGTCGGGGGGAATCCTGAACCCCTTGTGGGGCCCTTCCGGTATTTCGTCGGACATCACCTTGTGGGGCAGACTGTCGTCCTTTCGGGTCACCCCTTCCCGCGCGTTAAAGATTCTCTCGAGGTTGACGATTCGTTCACCGACGGCGGTCAATTCCTCGGGGCTTGGCTCCCATCCGGTCACAGCGCCGAGGAGAGCACCGTACGCATCATTGATCGTAGGGCCCAGACCCGCCTCCATGGCAAAGCGGCACTGAATGAGGGAGTCTCCGACGGCCGTGAGATGCTGGGTATTTATAGCCAGCTCTACCTTCCCATCGTAGTCGTCCATGCCCGGGCCGTAGCGGGCCCGTGCGTCCTGGTGGCTTCCGCCCCGCGTGTTCGTGGCATACCCGATTGATAGGCTTTTTAGCACCCGCGGCGAATGTCCGGCGAGTTCCAGGCCCTTGACCTGGTAAGCGTATTTCCACGCGTCACCGCCGAGTATTTCCGACATGCCCCTTGTTCCTTCCGCCAGGAGATTGCCGATGCCGCGTCTCAAGGCAGTCTCTCTGATCAATTCAAGAACGAGCGGGCCGTCGCCAAACCCGAGGCGGCGATCTTCAGTCTGCCTGGTCGTGAGAAGACCCCTTTCGAAACACTCGACGGCAAAGGCTATGGTCACCCCCATGCTGATCGTGTCCAAGCCATACTCATCGCAGAGCCTGTTCGCCTCCAGTATGGTCCTCAAGTCCCCAATTCCCAGCATCGAACCGAAGGCGTAGACCGTTTCGTACTCCGGGCCTTTCACCAGCTTCCCGTCCAATGCGCAGAATTTTCCGCAAGCAATGGGGCAATTGTTGCAGGCAATATCCTTTCGGTAGTATGCCTCCTTCAGTTTCTCTCCGCAGATCTCATCGGCAGACTCGAATACCTCTGCCTTCAGGTTCCTCGTGGCCAGGGCCCCGAAGGTATTGATCATCTTGACCCCGGCAGCGGTGCCCAGCAGGGTGAAATGGGCTGTCTTCGCCTTCAGTTGACCGAGAATCGCCGCCCTCATCTCCGCGAGAGCCTTCGATGAGTGCACCTTCGTTTTGCTTCCCCTGGCCCTCTCGATCACCACAGCCTTCACATTCTTTGAACCCATGACTGCGCCGAGTCCCCCTCTTCCGGAGATTCCCGGCCGGCCTACGGCCCTAGGATGGATTATGGCGGCGTATTTCACGAGGTTCTCGCCCGCCACGCCTATGGAACATAGATCGAAGTCATTGACGGTCTTCGAAAGACTCCGTCTGACCTCCTCAGGGGTCTTTCCGACAAGATGGCTTCCGTCACGGATTTCCACTTCCCCTTGCCTGACGAGGACATAGCAAGGCCCTTGCGCTTTTCCCGCGATCGTCAGCGCGTCGTAGCCGGCCTGCTTGAGGCTGCTGGCAATTCTTCCTCCCATGCTGGAATCGAAGAAAAGGCGAGTCTGCGGCGACTTGGCTGCGAGGGTCAGGCGATCGCATCCCGGCACGACTGTGCCGGTGAGCGGGCCCGTGCCGAAGAAAAGAATGTTCTCTTGCGAGAAAGCATCCTGTCCGGCAGCCATTCTTTCGCTGAGAATCTTGATTCCCAGGCCATTCCCCCCTAGAAACCTCTTGAACGTATCATCGGGTATTGATTCAATGCTCGTCCTTCCCGTGCCTAGGTCAACATCTGCCAAACATCCCATCACGCTGTCCATACTATCTCCTGCCCTTCAGGCAAAAGCCTTAAAGGCAGCGGGCCGTCGCTTCTCATGCGCGTAAGGCTTACGCTAACGCCCCTCCGTCGACGAGAACGGTGTGGCCGGTCATGTATTTTGAGGCGTCCGAGGCGAGGAACAGGATTACACCGGCAAGATCATCGGTTTCCGCAATCCGACCCAGGGGTACCGATGCCTCGTACTGTTTCAGGAATTGTGAGTCGCTCCAGCTGGCTCTACTGAACTCCGTCCTCGCAAGTCCTGGCGCAACGGCATTAGCCCTTATCCCATAGGCGCCCAGTTCTCTGGCGAGCACGCGCGTCAGCATCGCTATGCCTGCTTTTGTGACAGAGTAGCCACCCATGCCGGGAGTCACTTTGAACGCATACTGAGAGGCGACGTTGATAATGACACCGCTTTTCTGATCTACCATTTTCCTGGCCACTGCCTGGGAGCACAGGTAGCATCCCTTCAGATTGGCTTCCATGAGCCTGTCCCAATCGGTTTCCGACATATCGAGAAAGGGCGATTTTATCATGATGCCGGCGTTGTTGACGAGAATGTCGATGCGATTGAATTCTTCCACGACCTTTTCGACGAGGCGCTCCACATCCGCTCTCCGGCTGACGTCTGCTTTGAGAGAAAGAGAACGGCGACCGAGTCCGCGGATCTCCTCGGCCACCGCATCAAGTTGACCATCGTCAGCCACGAGGTCGCATACTGCAACATGGCTGCCTGCCCGTGCGAGGGCAAGGGCCGCTGCCTTTCCTATCCCCCTCCTGCCGCCCGTCACCAGGGCTACTCTATCCGTCAATGAGAATTCTGGCATGGTCACCGAAACCTCCTTTCATCTATCTTATTCCTGAACCATCTGCCTTTTGCGCACCACCCGCCGCGCCTTTCCGTCAATAATTGATGTGTTGTCCGCAGCTCACGGGTATGGTCTGACCCGTAATCCCGCTTGATTCATCTGACGCGAGAAACACCACGGTCCTTGCCACTTCTGCTTCCTCAACAATTCTCTGCAGCGAGGAGCCCGCCGCCAGCGCTTCCATGATCTCCTCGAAGGGCCTCCCTGTTGCCGCAGCTTTTGCCTTCATGGCATTGGTGATGTGCTCACCCTTGACAGGCCCAGGGCTCACCGCATTCACACGAATGTTGTATGCTCCTACTTCGATCGACAGTGATTCCGTAACGCCGATGAGGCCCATCTTTGCGGCGCAATAGGCACTCCTCAAGGGAAAACCCGACCGGCCGTCCCCGGCTCTGCCGCCTTCAGAAACGATGCTGACTATGCTCCCGCGGCGCCGGGGGATCATATGCTTCAGCACCTCCCTGGCGCAGAGCATACTCCCGGTGAGATCGAGAGCGATCGTCTCGTTCCATTTGGCCAACTCCATGTCGACGATCCGCGTCGTTGGTCCGGCAACGCCGCTGTTGTTGACCAGGACATCCACCTGGCCGAATTCGCGGACCGTCTCCGCTACCATCTGTATGACTTGTTCCTCCACGGTCAAGTCCGTCTGGATGGCCTTTGTCCTGCCTCCCTTACTCCGGATTTCATCGCACGTCGCCTGCAAAGCCGACAGCGTCCTTCCTGCCGCGACAACGATGGCGCCCTCCTCGCTGAATGCGAGGGAAATCGCCCTACCGATGCCCTTGCCTCCACCCGTAACTATGGCTACTCTGTCCTTCAGTCTCATCGGTCTTTACTCCATTGGTCGGGCCTTCGACCACATTGAGGCCAATCCTTCAGTTCTGTGGGGCTTCCCGCTAAAATACCGTCGTCACTTCTCCTTTCGTAACACCCATTAATCCTGTGGGCCTCAACCTGGAGATTCCGTGAAAGATGCCTTCCCTCACGAAGACTCCCCGGGCCTTCCGATGACGGGCAGGTGGCTACCTGCCTCTCGGCCGCTCTTTTCGGAAACAAGGTTGTTCAATGCAACTATGTTCTGTTATACATTTATCAATAAGGAGATGTCAAGCACATTCTTCGCAA
>Ga0187782_10003458_pt1 | contig 11766 bp, 7 predicted proteins | sample 0715_SJ02_MP15_2_FD_132454 | JGI IMG/M metagenome (GOLD analysis project Ga0187782, IMG submission 132454) | Tropical peat soil microbial communities from peatlands in Department of Meta, Colombia - 0715_SJ02_MP15_20_MG | ecosystem: Environmental > Terrestrial > Soil > Wetlands > Peat | place...
ACCGCGGGCACCATGTTTGCCGGCGGCGTTTTTTCCTGGCTCGTGCTAATGCCGCTGATCTACTTTTTCGGCAAGGAATTGCCGCATCCCGTGTATCCCGGCACAGTTCCTATTGCGCAAATGGGCCCCAGCGATCTGTGGATCACCTATATTCGGCCCATGGGCGCGGGCGCGGTGGCGGCGGCCGGGCTTATCACGCTGTTCAAGACTCTACCGACGATCATAGGGGCGCTGCGATCGGGATTCGCACAAATGCGGCGGAGCACGGCTGCAGCGGCGAAGCCGATCCGCACGGAGTACGACCTTTCGATGGTCACGGCGGTCATCGGCTCCGTTGCGCTTATCGTGCTGATGTTCTTTTTCCTGTGGTTCAAACCTGTGCCGGGCGCGCAGGTGGGCCTGTTCGCGAATCTAGCCGCGTCGATTCTGGTCGTCGCCTTCGGGTTTCTTTTCGTTACCGTCAGCTCGCGCATCGTTGGGCTGATCGGGAGCTCGGCCAATCCGATTTCCGGCATGACCATCGCCACGCTGATGGCGACCTCGGCGATTTTTCTGGTGAGTGGATGGACAGCGCCAGCATTCGGCGCGCTCGCCATCACCATTGGCGGCGTGGTGTGCATCGCGTCGGCCGAAGCCGGCGATACTTCGCAAGACTTGAAGACCGGCTTCATTGTGGGCGCGACGCCGAGGAGACAGCGGTTCGCATTTCTCATCGGTATCGCCGTTTCCACTATTGCCATTGGCGGCACGCTGCAACTGATGAACCAAAGCCTGCAGACTTTCCGCGCGGCGCCGCAGCCGTGGGACATCGACGCGCCGCATCCCGGCGTGGCGATTCAGCGCGACACGCGCGGGCTCATCGAGCAATTTCCCGTTGTCGCCGCTGATAATTCCGCGACGATCCACCATAAGAGCGAGTACGTCGTGCTGAACGCGCTTGGCTCCTCGGAGCTTGCGAACGGCAAATACCTCTACTCGCCCGCGACGGGCCGCATTGAGGTGCATTGGATTCCCGGGATTGGGAGCGAGAAGGCCGCCGCGCCGCAAGCGCAACTGATGGCCACGGTCATCAACGGGATTCTGAGCCGGAAATTGCCGTGGGGGCTGGTGATGATCGGGGTGTTCCTGGTGATCGCGATCGAGCTGCTCGGCATCCGGTCGCTATCGCTGGCTGTAGGCGCGTACTTGTCGATCGGAACAACGCTGGCGATATTCTCGGGCGGCGTGGTGCGGGCACTGGTGGACGCGGCAGCCAAGCGCGCAGGCGATGCGACCGAATCCGATGCCGATGTTTCGCCGGGCTCGCTCTACGCATCGGGCTTGATTGCGGCGGGCGGAATTGTGGGACTGATCGGCGTGGGTCTTCAGGGTTACGAGACAACCTTCAACAAGCCGAATCCGATCGGCTGGCCGCACACGATTCTCTACCACGATGTCGTCTCGGTTGCGGCGTTCGCGCTGCTCGGGTATTCGCTGTATTACTTTGCGAGGAAGCCGCTAAAGAAGTGACATGGGCGTCACATAACGGCATTGCCACAGCCGTTACGCGACGAGGGAAACTTCGCCTTGGCGGCCGCGCGCCGGTTTCACGCTGATCTCCACGTCCTGGCCGAGGGCGGTTAGAAAATCCATGAGGCGCTCGACCGAAAACGACCCGGCACGGTTGCGCATTAACGCGGAGACGTGGGGCTGCCTGATGCCGAGGATCTTCCCTGCTTCGGTCTGGGTGAGGCCGCGCTTCCTGATGAGGCGATAGATCTCAAGCGTAAGCCTAGCCTTTAGCAACTCCCGCTCAGGTTGCGGGAAGCCGAGATCGGCAAACACATTACCGCTACCCTGTCGCGCCTTGATAACGCTCTTTGTTTTCGCGCTCATGTTAATTCCGCCCTTCTCTATGAAGCCGCTCGGCCTCGGCCAAACGCCGCTTAATCAGATCGAGATCGTGCTTGGCTGTCGAAATGCCGCGCTTGGACTTCTTTTGAAATGCGTGCAGCACGTAGATAGCCTCGGCAAAGCGAACAGTGTAAACAGCTCGCCATGTGCCGCCCTGGTCTTCTGCAACAATTTCCACGACCGACGCTCCGCCAAATCCTTTCAGCGGCTTGGCCGCCGGGTCGGTTTCACCCTGCTGCGCGGCATACAACGCCCCGCCGATTTCGCGCCGAACAGAACGGGGAAACTCGCGCAGGTCCCTTTGGCTGGACCCGAGCCATACGAGCGGCCGCACCAATCGGTTCACCTATACAACTATACGCATAACTGAATATGGACGTAAATCCGCGTGCTCGTTTCTAGGAGGATTTAGGTCTTCCGCCGAATGACGGCACCTCAGCCCGGCATCCCTGGCGAGCAGTCTCTGCCCACTCGGGCCGCATCTCTCTTTTTATATCCGTTTGATCTACCATCAATGTATGGCCGATCCGCTCACCAACGAGACTTCACAGGCCGTCGTATCAGGCGGCGTCGGTAATCGCGTCTTCCGAAACGGCGTGCCGCTTCTTCCCGTGCGGCCAGGCACGCCCCCTGTGACGCCGGAGCTCGTGCGCCAGCTTCAGGACGAACTGCTCTGACGCCATTCGCTGTTCCACGCCTTCTCTGTGCCTCTGCCGTTGTCGCGCCTGCCCTCCGCTACAATAGTAAGAACCGCCTGCCAGAGATGGATTTCGATTGCGTTGGGCGCTTTATATCATTATGTTCTCCGAGAACCTTCCTGAAGCTCTAACGTTCGACGATGTGCTGCTTGTGCCGTCTTACAGCGAAGTGGTGCCGGTGCAGGTGAGCACGCAGACGCAACTGACCCGCGAGATTTCGCTGAATACGCCGCTGATTTCTTCGGCCATGGACACGGTAACGGAGTCGCGCATGGCGATTGCCATGGCGCAGCAGGGCGGCATCGGCATTGTGCACCGCAACCTGACCATTGCCGACCATGCAGGTGAGATCGACAAGGTGAAGCGCTCGGAGAGCGGCATGATTGTCGATCCGGTGACGATAGGCCCTGACAAGACCATCGAGGACGCGCTCGAAATCATGCGCCGATACCGCATCAGCGGCGTGCCGGTGACAAAGGGCAAGCGGCTGGTGGGCATCCTGACCAACCGCGATTTGCGCTTTGAGACGCGGACCGACATCCTGGTGGGCGATGTGATGACGAAGGAAGACCTGATCACCGTGCCGGTGGGCACGACGCTCGATGAGGCCGAAGAGATTCTGCATAAGCACCGGGTGGAAAAGCTGCTGGTGGTGAACGAGCAGTACGAACTGAAGGGCCTGATCACAGTCAAGGACATCCAGAAGAAGCTGAAATATCCAAACGCGAGCAAGGACGAGCAGGGCCGTTTGCGCGTGGGCGGAGCGATTGGAGCGACAGGAGATTTTCTGGAGCGGGCGGCAGAGTTGGTGCGCACGCGGGCCGACGTGCTGGCTGTCGATTCGGCACATGGGCATTCCTCTCGGGTGCTTGAAGCGGTGCGCGAGGTGAAGAAGCGGTTTGGGGGTGTGGCGCTGCTGGCGGGCAACGTGGCGACCTACGAGGGCGCGATGGCGTTGATCGATGCGGGCGCCGACGCCGTAAAAGTGGGGATCGGACCGGGGTCAATATGCACAACGCGCATGGTTACAGGTGCGGGCATGCCGCAGATCACCGCGATTTCGGAGGCTTACCGTGCGGCACACAAGCGGGGGATTCCGGTGATCGCCGACGGCGGCATCAAATACTCCGGGGAGATTACGAAGGCCATTGCTGCTGGAGCCAATACGGTGATGATCGGCTCGCTGTTTGCGGGCGTGGATGAGAGCCCCGGGGAGACGATTCTTTACCAGGGGCGCAGCTTCAAGAGTTATCGCGGAATGGGGTCGCTGACGGCGATGAGCCAGGGATCGGGCGAACGATATTTTCAAGGTTCTGCCGATTTGGCCGCCGCCGAAGGCGGACCGACAGACGTGGTGCAGCGCGAGCGAGCGAATGAAAACCGGTTGGCGAAATTTGTTCCCGAAGGAATCGAGGGGCGCGTGCCATACCGCGGACCGCTGGAGGCGATGGTTTTTCAACTAGTCGGCGGATTACGCTCCGGTATGGGATACCTGGGTTGCGCCAGCATCGCGGAGCTGCAAGAGAAATCGAAGTTCGTGCGCATTTCCGGCGCCGGACTGCGCGAGAGCCACGTACACGACGTGATCATCACGCGCGAGGCGCCGAACTATCATGTCGAGTAGCCCGCGCGATCTAATGTTCTCGGCACCAAGGACGAAGACGCGCAGACAGGGACTCCCCTTCTCCACGCCGAAGGTAACAGCTGGGCCGAGAGGATCGCGTTTTTGGATCAACGCGTGGTGGCCGGTGGCTGCGGGCATTGCAGTTATCGCAGTTGAATCGACAAAATACTTCGGCTCCGACCGCACATCCGGACCGTTGCGGTGGCTCTTTCAATCTCTTTTCGGCGCGGTAAGCGACGCGCGATGGGCGCTGATTCATCATTACATTCGCAAATCGGGCCACTTCTTTGGCTATGGGGCATTGGGGTTGACTTGGCTGCGCGCGTGGTGGCTGACTCTGCCGCGCTCCCGATACATGTTCGACGCCGAGTTGGCGCTGCTGGGAACGGCGCTGGTGGCAGTGTGCGACGAGTGGCACCAGAAGTTTCTGCCGAATCGCACCAGCTCGCCGTGGGACGTGCTTCTGGATTGCTGCGGCGCGCTGGCAATGCAATGGATGGTTTATATTGCAATGCGACTGTTCGGGTCTGGGCGCCCGGTTCATCGGGATTGATGGGCAGCCGCATTGGCACGGGTGTGAGCTACGCACACCTGGCTTGTGGGCCGCGCGCACTTCGCGATGCCCCCTTGTATACGGAGTAATGGAGATTGATTTGCGCCGTTCTCCAGAACTCTATCCGGCATGTCTCCGGATTTAGAACGCCGAAACTTGCTCGGCCCCGGCGGGCCGGGCGGCGCCCGCGGGAACGGCTTTGGCGGTAACGGTCAGCGGTAAATCGGATTCGCCGGATGCGACGATTTCGAATCCTCCCGTGGCGGCCGCTTCCAGGAAAAAGGCCTCTAAGGCAGTGCGATCCCACCGGCGGAGGACGCTGCTGATCAGGAGCCTAAGATCGGAAAGAAAAGTGGCGCGGGCCATGTAGCCGGCATCGAGGCGCCGCTTGGCAGGCAAAACCACGGAATGAAAAAAGGCATCCAGCTGGTCCTTCGCAACGCGGGAGAGAATCTCCTCCTCACAGGCAAAGACGATGGTGGCCATGCCGGTGATTCCCGGCCGGCAGGAAAGATGAAGCGGTGCATGTTCGCGCAGCTTGGGTCTTGGTCCTATGAGGCTCATGTGGCCGAGCAAGACATTTAGGAGTTGCGGCAACTCGTCCAGTTTCCAACGGCGCAGAAACGGACCGATCGGAGTAAAGCACTCCGTGCGCGAAGTGGTAATAGCGTGATGCGTCTTGTCGGCGACATGGACCATACTGCGGAATTTGAGTATGGTGAACATCCCGCCATCACGGCCCATGCGTTTCTGCATAAATAGCACGGGCCCGCGCGACGTGAGGCGCACCGCAGCGGCAACCGCCAGCGTGAGCGGAATCGTGAGCGGCAAAGAGAAAAGCACGCAAATGCAATCGAAAAAACGCTTAGCTGGCGAGCGAGACCAAGCACTTAGATCCTTCCCGCCCGGCAGAGAGGCAAGGTCCGTCTGGGCCCTGACGTTTGGGAACCCGGGATCCGATTGTTGTCGCCGCGCACGAAGGACAGCATCTGAGGCGAGCCGCTCGAGGCAATGGGGGCCAAACTCGTCAAATGAGTCGAAGAAGAAGTGCGGTCGAAATGAGGTTTGATGCGCTGAATCGCGGACTTGATCAGCTTCCGGCGCGGTGTTCAATGTTCCTCTCCCCGAAGTGTAGTGGTCGATCTTGAAGGCCCAAAGTATAGACGCTGGAGTTGTTTCTTGAAATGTAAACCTAATGTAATCTTTGCAAAGCATCCGGCGTGTTGCCCAAACGGAAAAGGCCACTTCAACGCAGACAGTCCTCCACATCAGACCCGGTGGATTCAATTAAGTTCCGTTTTCCAATCCGGTCAAAGAGGCGCGCATCAGAGCGCAACCATTTGGTGCCAAGAGTTCTTGCCAAACACTTTAACAAAACGCATCTCGATTTGAGATGAGAAATCTGCATCTCGAGTTTTTTCCGTTCAAAATTGACACTCGAGATTACGTTGGTAACGTTCCGAACGAGTCTTATTGAGTTTCTGGAGTGAAGAGGAGCTCTGCCGTCGCCTGGATTCTTTCCAACAAAATTGGAAATTCGCGCCCCAACTTCGTCATTTTTCTACCATATCATCTCGTACGAACCCGGAGGAAGGCACCGACCGGTGAAGGTTCCGCGGTGCAGTGATCAGTTTCCGCACAGTTGCTTAGTCAGACGACACGCCCCAACTCTTGCACGCGGCGCAATGAAGCCTCACAACTCGCAATGGACCGGAGACCCCCAATAGCGTCTCCAAATTCCCCAGTAAGCCTCCGAGCCGGAAGATCGACGGCTCCCTGTAGGGCTGGGATCTCTCGAAAAAGACAAGCCCGCGGGACCCCGGTTCTTATTGAGCGGATCTCAATTGGACGTTATGGCTTGGCATGACTCCCCCAACTGAAATGCTATAAACTCGTGTAATATGTGCGTCCAACAGTGCGGAAGGAGACACGGGCGGCGCGATAGCCGTTCTGTTTACTTTCGGTTTTGCAACTGCTTCTGCCTGATTGGGCAGTTCGTTATTTCCCTTGCTGCATGCAGGCTCGCGGGGGCGCAATCGATTCCCGGCTCAGGCGGCTGGGACTGCTCGGACCCTTTGCTTGCGACCACCGAGGCGTGTTCGGGCCAGCTGCAGCAAGGACTTCAGCCGCAAACTCAATTCGGAACGCAGGGAACGTACGGAGCGACGCCCGGGAATGCGCCGCTCAGTTTGTTGAATTTGCTTGGGAACCCGAATTACCAGGGAAACCTCCCATCGACCTATTCCGACACAGAACAATTTTCGCGCCAAACAGCAGCACAAATAGCGGTGCTTCCGCCGGAGCCGCTGACGGAGTTTCAGAAATTCGTAGCTTCGACGAATGGATTGGTTTTGCCTATCTACGGGGCGAACCTGTTCCGTCGCATCCCATCGACCTTCGCGCCGATCGACATGTCGCCGGTTCCAGCCGATTACGTGATAGGGCCCGGCGACGAGTTGCGCATCCGCACCTGGGGACAGGTGAACCAGCAAACGAACGTGCGAGTAGATCGCTCAGGTGAGATTTATTTGCCGCAGGTTGGCCAGGTGCATGTGGCGGGCTTGACATTTTCCGAGCTGGATGCCCATTTACGCGAAGCTGTGGGCCGCGTTTACCACAATTTCGATCTCGCGGTGGATGTGGGTCAGATACGCGCGATTCAAGTGTATGTTTCCGGACAGGCGCGGCGGCCAGGGGTTTACACAGTGAGCTCGTTGAGCACGTTGGTTGATGCGCTATTTGCAAGCGGGGGACCGTCAGTGGAGGGCTCATTGCGTTCGATCGAACTGCGGCGGGCAGGGGCGGTGGTGACCCGATTCGACCTTTACGACCTGCTCATCAGGGGCGACAAGACGAAAGACGCCAAGCTGTTGTCCGGAGATGTCATCTTCATTCCGCCGGCGGGCGCGCAAGCTGCGGTCTTCGGCAGCGTACGCAATCAGGCAATCTATGAACTGCGGCGAGGCGAAACGCTGGACGATATTCTGGCCGACGCCGGGGGCGTTTCCGCGGTGGTAGCCGAGACGCGCGTCTCGATCGAGCGCATTGACGAGCATCGCGAGAGGCATGCGATGGAAGCTGCCTACGACGCGCCGGGTCTGTCGATGCCATTGGCCGACGGCGACACGATTCGCGTTTACTCGATCGTGCCCAAGTATGAGAAGACAGTTACGCTGAGGGGGAACATTGCCAATCCCGGACGCTTTGGCTGGCACCCTAGCATGCGCGTCAGCGATCTGATTCCGGACAAAGAGTCGCTTCTGACGCGGAACTACTGGTGGCGTCGCATGCAGCTCGGGTTGCCCGCACCCGAGTTTGAGCCAAGTCTCGGCATCGCAAACCTGTGTCAACCCAGGGACAATCATGCCGTTGCCATTCCTCGAGCTGCACAGCAGACCCAGGGCGGAACCGATCAAACGAATATCCAAACGGACCTGTCCTGTTGGGCGCCAAATCAATATGGGAATATGCAGCGACAGGCCGGTGGGCAAGGGAAGCCCGGTGGACAGCAAGAACAGGCAGCCGGTCAACTCGGATTGCAGGAAAACCAATCCGGACCCGATCAAACTCCTTCGCCGACCGCGCAACAGCGCGCCGGGAGCGCTCCGTTGGCAGAACAGGAAGGTGCTGAACCCGATCAAGCTCCGCTCGGCGTCTACCAAACGCCAAGCGGTGCTTTGGTGCGGCTTACCGCTCCGGAAATCGACTGGGACTACGCAGTAATCGAGCGAATCGACCCTGAGACATTGAAGACTCAACTTTTGCCGTTCGACCTGGGCAAACTGGTCTTGCAGCACGACCCCTCGCAGGACTTAGCGCTCGAGCCGGGGGATGTGGTTTCGATCTTTTCCCAAGCCGATATCAGGGTACCTGTTGCAGAACAAACCAAGCTGGTGCGGCTGGAGGGAGAATTTGTTCACGCCGGAGTGTATTCGGCAGAACCAGGGGAGACGCTGCGCCACATTGTGGAGCGCGCCGGAGGATTGACGCCCAACGCCTACCTGTATGGGTCGGAATTTACGCGCCGATCGACGCGCGCAGTACAACAGGCCCGGATCGACGAGTATGTGCAAAGCCTGGCGCTGAACATACAACGCGGCGCCGTGCAGTTGGCAGGGTCGTCGTCAGCGTCGGCACAGATCTTGGCCAGCAGTAGTGCAGCCCAGACCAGTGAGCAGAATCTTCTGGACGCCTTGCGTCAAATCCGCGCGACAGGAAGGATTGTTCTTGCATTTCATCCCAACAGCGAGGGTCTAGACAGCATTCCGAATGTCACGCTGGAAGATGGCGACCGATTTATCGTCCCGCACACTCCGACAGCCATCAACGTGGTAGGTGCAGTCTACAACCAGAACTCCTTCCTCTTCGGGGGACGCTCCCGCACCGGAACGTATTTGAGGTTGGCTGGTGGTGCAAATAGGGATGCCGACCGCAGACACGAATTTATCATCCGCGCCGATGGCGAGGTGGTAACCCGGCAGATGAGCAAAGGGGCATGGGGGAATGACTTCAACGACCAGCCCATTTATCCGGGGGACACCATAGTTGTACCTGAAAAGACCTTCAAGCCCTCCGCTCTTTACGGGGTGATGAACTGGTCGCAGATGTTCTCGCAACTTGCATTAGGCGCCGCGTCTTTGAGCGTAATTCAGTAGCAGGCACAAGAGGCGCATCCTATAGAATGCAGATGGTAACGGAAGCAGCTTGATTGTCCGGCAAGGAACCAATGAGCAGGGAAACTTCAGTCACCGATTTGGGCGAAGACCTCGGGCCCGTTTCCGGTCGCGCCGAGGAACGACTCGCAACCGAGGAAGGCGAGGTTTCACTGCTGGATTTTCTTATTGTGCTTGCTAACCGAAAGCGCTTAATCCTGTGTGTCACAGTGAGCTGTGCAAGCATAGCAATCGCGGCCGCTCTAATCTTGCCAAAATTCTACACAGCTACGGTGACCTTGCTGCCGCCGCAGCAGAATTCCTCCTCCTCCTTAGCCACACAACTAACATCGCAACTCGGCGCCTTGGGAGGAATAGCTGCACTGGCCGCTGGTGGGGGCGGAGGCAACTGGCTCAAGAACCCCAACGATTTGTACGTCGGCATGCTCAAGAGCCGCACCGTTGAAGACGCGATGGTTGAGCATTTCGGACTCATGCAGGAGTACCACAAGAAATATCTATCCGACGCGCGAAAGAAACTCGAGCACTACTCGACGATCGACGGAAGCAGTAAAGACGGGTTGATTCACCTCTCGGTCGAAGATCGCGATCCGCGCCGCGCCGCAGAACTTGCCAATGGCTACGTCGAGCAGTTTCGCAGCTTGTCTGAAAATCTGGCCATCACTGAGGCTGGAGAGCGCAGGGCATTTTTCGAGGGGCAACTCAAACAGGCGAATCAGAACCTGGCTAATGCCGAAGAATCACTGAAAGAGACCGAACAAAGGACCGGACTTATTCAGCTTGACAGCCAGGCTCGTGCGCTCATCGCGACGGCGGCGGAGCTTCGAGCGGAGATTTCGGCAAAGGAAGTGCAGATTCAGGGAATGCAAACCTATGCCACGGGTGAGAACGCACAGCTTATCGAAGCGCAGCGGGAGTTAGACGGCTTGCGCGCGCAGCTGGCCAAGTTAGGAGGGAAAGAAGACAGCCTAGATGACGGAATCATAGTTTCTAAAGGTCAAATGACCGAAGCCGGCGTCGAATACGTCCGCAGGTACCGGGACGTCCGGTATTATGAAGCGATTTTCGACATACTTGCTCGCCAATTCGAGCTGGCCAAGCTGGACGAGGCCAAAGAAGGGGCCGTAATTCAGGTCGTAGATCCCGCCGTCCCGCCGGATAAGAAGTCCTCGCCTCAGCGAATCCTGATCGTCGCGGTGTCGACTGCTGTTGGATTTCTTATCGGTATTCTCCTTGCTCTAGCGATCGCTGGTTTTGAACGCGCCAAGCTCAATCCCTCGGCCTACCGGAAGCTCCACTTATTGCGCAAGAGCATTTGAGTCTCTAACGAGTGGGCACATCCAAATGAGTACCGACAGGCCAGAGTTTAGAGGAGCAAAGATCACGCATTTCTTCGTTCGGAATTCGCGATTTGCCTTCGAATGCCACTTGCGACCTTCTTATCTGACATTGCTTTCGGCGCCTCAGCACGCATTCTTTGAGATTCTTGGAGCGAGTTCTGCAGTCGTACAACTCGACGATCCGCTTGGTGCTACAGCTCAGACGCTCTCACCTGCGTTTCCCGGATGCTGAAGATGAATACTCTCTCTCCTGTCTCCGATCGGGGCTTCCGTTGGATACGCACGGCTCAATTTGCCAATGCAGCGTCGGCTATTTATCTCTTTTCTGCCAGAGTAGTTGTATCGGTTCTGCAGCTTCGCTATGTTGACCGCTGTTGGGGTGGATCATACAGTGGCCTAAACGCTTTGAGCAATCAGGTATTGCTCTACATGACACTTTTGGAGCTTGGCCTCGCACAATCGGCAATCACCTTTCTCTATGAGCCGATTGTCAATGGACGGCACGAGCATGCTTCCTCTGTGGTGTGTGCACTTCGCAGCGATATTCGCAGGCTGCTAGTTATGGGGGGAATCATTGCACTCCCGCTTTTGGCGTTGTATGCCAGATCGATTCATTCGCCGATACCATTTGTGACGACCTTTTCTACACTCTGCCTCGTCGCAATAACGGCGATCCTGCAGCTTGCGGCCCTGCATTTTCAGGTGTATCTCAATGCTGCAGAAAAAATCAATCGGGTTAACCTGGTTCTTGGGACGGGCTACTTAGTCAAGACTGCTGTCGGCCTGCCACTGGCAATTGTATTTCACCAATACCTGTTTCTTCCCGCATCCATTGCTGCTCTGACCACTGCGGAGTTTGTTGCACTCAAGGTCTCATTTCACGTTGCGTTTCCGCTGTTCAAGTTCGCAAACTGGCGAGATACCGCGCGTTCGATACGTTCACGTGCAAGGTTTGTCGTCATTCACAAAGTTGCTGGCCTAATAT
>Ga0187782_10003459_pt1 | contig 11766 bp, 9 predicted proteins | sample 0715_SJ02_MP15_2_FD_132454 | JGI IMG/M metagenome (GOLD analysis project Ga0187782, IMG submission 132454) | Tropical peat soil microbial communities from peatlands in Department of Meta, Colombia - 0715_SJ02_MP15_20_MG | ecosystem: Environmental > Terrestrial > Soil > Wetlands > Peat | place...
CCGGCACCGGCTTGCTCGATGCCGGCCACGCCATTGATCTCCACGTCCCTGTCTTTGTCTTCGATGTGCGCCGCGACGGCTGATGCGATCTGGAAGAGTTTCATGAGTAGACCTCAGGGCACATCGATTCTAAACGAGCATTCATCTGCCGGCGCTTAGAGGCTATGTCTTCTGCCGTTTGCTCTATCGTGCCAGACAACACCAAGATTCCTCGCCTCGTCCTCACTCGCAACGCTCGCTTGGACGGGCTCGGAATGACAATACAATAAAGTGTTTTATCGGCACGACTGAAAGTCGTGCCCTGACACGAATCTAACGTACACCGAATGCAAAACGGCACTAACTGAATGCTGACCGCTCATTGCTGAGTGCTACTCCGTGAACATCGGCACCTGGCGCGAATCAACGGCAGGTGCGGCGCGGGGACGCCGGCGTCGGGAAACTGGCCCTCCAATCACCCCCAGCACTGCCAGTTCCGCCAGCGCGCTCCTGGGTACGAAGATGCGTTGCAGGTTGCCGCGGCTGTCCGGGGGATTGATAAGAAAACCCTCGTTCGCGATCTGCGTCAGGTCGTTAGGCATCAGGCCTTCCATCACGTCATTGTCTTTGAACTTCATGCGCACCCACAGACCTTCGGTGCGCGGGCGGGTGGCGAAGGTCTTGCGCAGCGAGGCATCCACATCGGCGAACTCGCGCACGAAGTACACTCCCTTGACGTCGGTCAGTTCGATCAGCACCACCTTGCCGGCGGTGTTCATCAGCTCCAGCTTGCCCTCGACCACGAAGCGTGCCGGCGCGACGTATCCTTGCATGGCGTCGCGGTCCATCTTGCGGACGATGACCTTCTTGTGCGTGGAGGATTTCAAGATCCCTTTTCCGTAGAGACGTAGCTTGCTACGTCTTTACAACATCTCGACGTGGCGACAATCCGCCATTGTCGCACTGATGTCGTCGCTTGGGCCCTTTGAGCGTGTGCAGTAGCCAAATTGTAAACCTTTGTGTTATGTTGTTGGTTTTGTACGGGCTCCCGGTGGCGTGCGGCTAAGTCTATAGTCCGGAGTCACTTACAACTGGTAACCCCATCTGTCCCTGGTTCCGCGCTGCGTCTGTGTGCCCACAACGGACACTCTAGGCGCGACCTTGCTGCGCCCGTAACACGCCCAAACGGTAGTTCTGTTTCGCAGAATGGCTGATTACATTTACATGATGGAGAGCCGGCTCACGCCGGACCAGCAGCGGGCTGTAGCTCTGGTACAGGAGTTGGCGCGTAGCCAGGAGATGAACGTTTACCTGACCGGGGGCGCCATCCGCGACATCATCAGCGGCTTCCCCATCCGCGACCTCGACTTCACCGTGCAGGGTAACGCCCTGAAGCTACAGCGCGAGCTAGAGAAGGCGGGCGTTATTCTGCAGGGCATCGATCAGAACCTGCGCTCCATGTATCTGCTGCTGCCCGGCAACGTGCGCTCCGAGATCGCCATGGCGCGGTCGGAGCGCTACGACAAGCCCGGGCGTCCTCCGGAGATCGCTTCCGGAACCATCATCGAGGACCTGCGTCGCCGCGACTTCACCATCAACGCCATGGCGCTGTCGCTGAACCCCGGCTCGCGCGGCCTGCTGCTCGACCCCTTCAATGGCGTGGCCGACGTCGAAGCCAAGCTCATCCGCGTCCTGCACAATTACGCTTTTTATGAAGACCCGTCGCGGCTGATCCGGGCCACCCGCTTCGCCAACCGCTTCCACTTCACCCTGGAGGAGCGCACCCTGGCCCGCTTCGAGGCTGCCCGGGAAGGAAACTACATCGAGAACATCTCCGACCGCGCCGTCGGCTATGAGATCGAGCAGATCGCCTATGAGGACGACCCCCTGCACCTGCTGCGGGTGTACGAGAAGGAAGGCTGGCTCAAGCTGCTCAACCCGCACTGGTCTTCCGCCAAGGCGGATAGCGCGTCGCTGGCGCAGTTGTTCAAGACCCGGCAGCAGATGCAGAACCTGGGCTATGCGCTGGACGCAGCCCCGGCGGTGATGTACTTCCTTACCCGGCGGTTGGGAGACCGCGACGTTGCCGCCATGCAGCGTCTGATGCCGCGCAAGGGCTTCGTCGAGAGCTGGCGCAAGCTGGAAGACGACGCCAAGGAACTCGACCGGCGCCTTTCCGGCAAGGAAGCGGCTACGCCGTCGCTGGCATGGAAGCTGCTCTCCCAGGCGCGCCCGGAAACCATCCTGTTCCTCGAGACCACCACCAGGCACCAGGCGGTCGCGCAGAAGATCCGCAACTTCTTCACCAAGTGGCGGCAGGTGAAGGACAAGCTGCCACTACCGGAGATGACGGAGCTGCACATCACCACCGATCTGCCGGTTTATCCCAAGCTGGCCGAAGACGCGTTTTATCTTCTGCTCGATGGCAAACTGCGTTCCCGCACCGAGACTCTCAAGTTTCTGAAACCGTTCGCGCCGCCGCCGGCGCCAGCGCCTCCACCGCCCAAGCGTGGGCGCGCCGCCAAGGCGGCGGAAGCCGTCCCCGCCCCGGCCACGGCCAAGAAAGGCAAGGCCGCCGGGCCGTTGGCGGCGAAGCCGGTTGAACCGAAGCAGCATTCCCCAGCCGCAGCGTCCCCAAAGAAGGTTGCCGCCAAGCCGGCCACCAAGCCTGCCCAGACGGCCAAGGCGGCGCACGCGCAAGGCAAGAAGAAGTCGAAGTCCTCTCCGCCGAGGAAAAAATAAACATGCGCGTACTGGTGACCGGGGGTGCTGGTTTTCTGGGTTCCTATCTCTGCGAAGCGCTGCTGGCGGACGGCCACTCCGTGATTGTGGCGGACAACTTTCTGACCGGCCGCGCCGCCAACCTGGCGCACCTTTCGCACGAGTCCCGCCTCGAACTGCGCTGGCTCGACATCATCAAGCCGTTCGACCCCGGCGCCGTGGACTATGTCTTCCATTTCGCCAGTCCTGCCAGTCCGGTGGATTACATGGTGCACGGAGTCGAGACGCTCGAAGTTGGCTCCCTCGGTACCTTCAATTGCCTCGAGGTCGCGCGCCGCTACGGCGCCAGGTTCTTTCTGGCCTCGACTTCGGAGTGCTACGGCGATCCGCTCGAGCATCCCCAGAAGGAGACTTATTGGGGCAACGTGAACTCAGTGGGCCCGCGCTCGGTCTACGACGAGGCCAAGCGTTTTGCCGAGGCCGCGACCATGGCCTACCACAACTATCACAAGCTGGATACGCACATCGTGCGCATTTTCAACACCTACGGCCCGCGCATGCAGATCAACGACGGCCGCGTCATCCCCAACTTCATGAAGCAGGCCCTGCTCGGGGAAGACCTCACGGTGTACGGGGACGGCAGCCAGACCCGCAGCTTCTGCTACGTCAGCGATGAGATCGAGGGAATCATGCGGTTGGCGCACTCCGCCGAGGCGCTGCCGGTCAATATCGGCAATCCGAACGAGTTCACTATCCTGGAGTGCGCCCAGCGCGTGCTCGCCGTCACCGGTTCGAACAGCAAGTTGTGCTTTGAGCCCTTGCCGCAGGACGACCCCAGGCAGCGCCGTCCCGATATTTCCAAGGCGCGGGCGTTGCTGGGATGGGAACCGAAAATCGACCTGGAAAGCGGCCTCAAGCTATCCTTGGATTATTTCCGCCAGGTGGTTATGGCGGCGCCGCGATAGTTGCCCGTTTTAGCAGCGCCTGCTCAAACTCCCTCATCTGGTTTAATCTCTCACCGTGAGCCGGGCCTGTCCGCTTTGCAACTGCGACAACTCCTCGCGGCCGCCGGACCGCTACTCTCAGCCACCGTGGGTCCTGAAACGCTGCCAGCAGTGCGGCATGGTGTACCTGGAAAACCCCGTCAGCTATTCGGCGCTGGCGGGCGAAATGGCATGGGAGAAGACCTACGCGACCGAGGCCGCGGCCCGGCGTCGTCGCCATCCGCTCCTTTACCGTGCAGCGCGCGCTCCCAAGGCGGCATGGCAGCGTCTGCTGCGGCGCGACAAGCTTGTCCGCTGGGCACGGCGCTACTTCACCCCCGGGCCGGTGCTGGATGTCGGCTGCTCGGAAGGACACACGCTGGAGCGGCTGCCGCCGCAGTTCGTCCCCTACGGCATCGAGATTTCCGCCGAGCTCAGCCGCCGGGCGCAGCAGCGATTTGCCCCGCGCGGCGGCCGCGTGGTCCAGGGCGACGCGCTCTCGGCCCTCCGCCAGTTCGACGCCGGCTTCTTCACCGGCGTGATCATGACCAGCTTTCTCGAGCACGAGCCCGAGCCGCGCGCCGTGCTTGCCGCCGCCGCGCGGGTGATGGGCGCGGACGCCTGCCTGATCGTCAAGGTCCCAAACTTCGCCTGCTGGAACCGCGCTCTGCGCCGGGCGCGCTGGTGCGGGTTCCGCTTTCCCGACCATGTGAACTACTTCACCCCCAGGCTGCTGAGTTCACTCGTCATCAGCTCAGGCTTCAGCGTGCTGCGGTTCAGTCTTCCGGACCGTTCCCCCACCAGCGACAGCATGTGGCTGGTGGCCCGGCGTAAAGAGTAACCTTGTGCCGCGCAGCGGACTCCGCTGCTTTGCTATAATTCCGGACTCGGCGAACGAACCCTATTTGCATGAGTATTCTCTCGGATTGGAAGCGAGCTGTTCGCCTCGGCCTGTCCCTCGCCGTTCTTGGCCTTGCCGCTTGTGGCGGGTCGGGCGGTGGCGCAATCAGCCACCTTACCTCGCGCGCCTTCGTTTCCGACAACTACGACGGCACCCTGCACATAGAAGATGCGCAGGACGACGTTGAGTCCGGCATCACCATCCCCACCGGCAGCCAGCCCAGTTTCCTCTCACTTTCCCCCGACGGGTCCCTCACCTTGGTCTTTGACGTGGGCTCGGGATCGCTGGCCGTGGTATCGAATGCCGCCGAATCGGTGCTGGGTAGAATCAGCATGCCGAACACCAGCACCAGTTACCTTTCCCTGGGCGACGACACCACTGGCTTCGTGGCCATCTCCAACTCCAGCAACGCGCCCTGTATTCCGCGCTGCGTCGAGGTGGTGAACGTGGCCACGACCTTCAGCATCATCTCCACCGTCAACGTGGACAGTGTGACCCAGCAGCCGCTCAATGCCACTACCACCCTGGTGCTGAGTCCGAGTGACAACGTTGTGCTGGCCTTCGGCGGTCCCGCTGAGCACGCCGATACGTTTACGGTGATCAATACTTCACTGGCCCAGACCGCGCCGACGACGGCAGCCACCCAGATCGCTTCGCCGCTCCTCGACCGGCCTGTTTTCGGCGTGATCTCCAGCGACGGGAGCACGGCCTACATCATGAATTGCGGCCCGGAGTGCGGCGGCACCACCGCCAGCGTCGCCGTGGTCGATCTCACTCAGACGCCGCCCGCCGTCACCATGAACATCCCGGTTGATGGCGCGAGTATCGGCATGTTGACCGGAAGCACTCTCTACGTGGCCGGCAGTCCGCCCGGCGCCGCCTGCACCTGTCCGCCGGGCACCACGTGCGAGATGCCTCCGACCACGGCAACCACCTGCGGCCGGCTGGAGATCATCAACACGGCGTCAAGCCCTCCTGCCGTCACCACTTCCGGCGTCGTCATCAGTGACGGCTACCACGACCAGATGGAGCTCACCGGCAATAACAAGCTTTTCATCGCCGCCCTCACCTGCAGTGCGGGCTGCCTCACCATCTATGACGCGACCGCCAACCAGGCGGGCGTTGACCCGATTACCGGCGATGTCACCGGGATTGCCCCCATCCCCGGGCGCAATGTGGTGTACGTGGTTGAGACCGTTGCCGCCGGAAGCCTCAATTGCGTGGGGCTGTTGCCTTGTGTGGGCAAGCTGCGAATCTATGACGATTCCGCCAGCGTGCCCACGCTCACACCCAGTCAGATCAATGTGGTCGGCAAGGCCGTGGACGTGAAGTTCATTTTCTAGGTAGAGACGTAGCTCGCTACGTCTCAGGATCCCTCATCGCGTCGGTTCCATCCGCAGTTCATGCTGCCGGGCCCGCTGCACAGCTTGGTCGCTGAACGGAAAGACGAAACTGCGGCCCTCCAGCCACGCCTGCCATTGGTCAAGATAGTGTGGACTGAATAGCTCCCCGGACTGGCCGGTAACGATGTTCATGGTGCTGGCGTCGAGATTGGAAAAGTCCACGGTCATGCGCTCTGAAGGCGCCTGCTGAAAACGGTCGGATTCTCCGTGCCCCATCTGCTTGACGGTGTAGCCGTCGCCTGCGGCTGCATAACGTCCCGGCCCGGCCCAGTGCCGGAGCAAGGGGACCTCACCCAGGACGGGGTGCTCGAGCCGAAACGGACGCGCCTTGCCCCACGTCCACGAGCCGAGCGACTTGGGCGCCTCCGCACTGCCGACTACGGCTTCCACCGTGGCGGCCAGCAGCTCGTCATAATTCGCGTAATTCGCAGGTAACCAGCCCGCCGGCTGGCGCAGCAGGATATTCTCCAGCGCCACCGACTGCATGCCCCAGTGGTAGAGCTTGTAATCTGCGCCCAGCTTGGGTTCGAGGAGCATGCGCCACAACTCGGTGCGCGCCGCCACGGTGAGCGTAGACGCCGCCGAGTTGGTTGTGATCTGCCCGTCCCAGGAGCGCATCAGGTCGGCTGCCGCACGGGCGCGTGCCGAGGGCTGCTTGGCGTGGTCGACGCCATACACAAAACGTTCGGCGCAGAAATGGTCGAACTCCGACTGCACGTCCATCTGGAGCGCGAGCATGTCCTCGGGAGCAAATTTCCGTCCCGACTGCAGCACGCGGTAGATGCGCTCGGCGCGGAACGGCGCCATCCACTCGCTGCTGAGCAGGTAGGGATACTTGTTCGGAGTGATGCGCGCGTTGGCCGTCGCGATGATCCCCGAAGGCGGATCGAAGACGCTGGGCAGCTTGTCGAACGGCACTACGCCTGTCCATTCGTGGGCATTGTCGGTGCCCCCTACCGGCAGGCCGTTGGTCGGTGCGGTGCGCAACGGAATGCGGCCTTCCGCCTGATAGCCGATGTGGCCATCCACATCGGCGTACACGAAATTCAGCGACGGGCCGCCCAGCAGGGCAACCGCCCGGCGAAACTCATCCCAGTTCTGCGCCGAATCCAACTCGAAAAATGGAAAGCTCACAAACGCCGGGTCTCTGAGCGGCGCCCACTGCAGCGCCACCTTGCGCGTCTCGCCCGGGATGATGTCGCTGATCACCGGCCCGTGCCGCGTGACCACCACGTCGAACGAAACGTCGGGCTTGCCCTTCACATGGATGGTCTCGCGGCGAATCTCCGGCTTCTTCCAGCCCTCCGGCGTCTGGTACTCGCCTTGCGCGTTGAAGGTCTCGATGAACAGGTCTTCGACATCGGCGCCCAGGTTGGTGACGCCCCACGCGATCCTCTGATTGTGACCGACCAGCACCAGCGGCATCCCCGGCAGCGTGAATCCGGCCACATCGAAGCTGGCCGTGTTCGGGCTGCCAGCCGCGCTTTCCAGTTGCGCTTCGTACCACAAGCTGGGCATCTGCTGCTGCAGATGCATATCGTTCGAGAGCAGCGGCTTGCCGGAGACCGTGTGCGCGCCCGAAACCACCCAGTCGTTCGAGCCGCCAAGAAGCCCGTTCCCGAAACCATCCAAACCGTAGAGACGTAGCTTGCTACGTCTCCCCGCTTGCAGATGAGACGTTGCGAGCAACCCCTCTACAGAAGAGGGTTCGACTGCGGTCCGCATCACCGGGGGCGCATCGTCGTCCTCATCTTCATCTTCGTTTGTCTTCTCCTCCTCCGCATCCTGGCCTTCGGCGCCCGGCGGGTGATCGTGCCACGAGCTGTTGGGATAGAGGTCCGCAGTCAGCTCCGGGCCGAGCTTGGCCAGAATTTTCTCCCGTGCCAGCTGCCGGCGATATTGCCCATGCGTCAGCATCTCGTGCAGGAACATCCCGAGCGCGAGGCTGTCGTCCGGGCTCCACTCGCGCGGCGCGTATCGCAGCAGGCGGAACTCGACCGGCAGGCGGTCGCGATGCGAAGCGATAAACGCATTCACCCCGCGCGAATAGTCCTGAAGCAGATCACGCGTGGCGGCCGGAAGGGCATCGCGTGCGCCCTTCACGGTGGAGCGGAAGAGCAGCAGTCGTTGACGACGGTCGTGCTCCAGCGCCGCCGCTCCCACCACTTCGGCCAGCTCTCCGAAGGCAGCGCGGCGGAGGAAATCCATCTGCCACAGCCGGTCCTGAGCGGTGATGTATCCCTGCGCGAACAGCAGGTCGTGCAGATTGGCGGCGCGAATGTGCGGCACCCCCTGTGCATCGCGGATGACGCTCACCGGCGCGCTAAGGCCGGCGACGCTGATCTGGCCGTCAACCTGGGGCAGGGAAGCGCGGGCTTCCAGGTAGAACCATAGGACGACGCTCGACGCCGCCGCGATAATCAGCGCCAGCCCCACAGCGATAACGCGTGGGGCAACGCTCGGGCGCCGTGAGGTGGAAGCAACGGTGGAGGTAGCCATGGACCCGTGTCTTGACGTAGAGACGTAGCTTGCTACGTCTCCCTGGAGTCTGCGCCAGAGCAAAAACCGGAGACGTAACAAGTTACGTCTCGACAGCAAATACGTCGAACAGTAAGGTGATTTTATTGGTCGCCTGGGAATCGCGCAAACGGAGCGCCAGAATCGCCGCCCGGCTTGTTCTCACCGCAACAGGAGGTATGCCTATGCCGGAAAATCAATTGCTGCAAAGAATCGAGCGCCTGGAGCAGGCAAATCGCAGATGGAAGCTGGCGGCGCTGGTGCTTTTGCTGGGCTGCCTGGTGCTGCTGGTCACAGGCTTCGATTTTGCGCAGCCAAACCTGGTCAAAGCACGCAGCGTCGAGGCGCAGAGCTTCATCCTGCGAGACCGCGACGGCCAGATTCGTGCGCGCATGGCGATTGGCGACGACGGCCCGCGGCTTAGCTTTTTTGACGAGCAGGGGAAGGTCCTTTCGTCCGTGCCGTTGAAGCCGGAGGTAAGACCGGCGCGGTAGCCTGTTGGCCGCAGATGTCGGCAGGCTCGTGCAGAATTCAACGCGGAAGGAATCTGAAGGCCGGTAAAATAGGGTAGGCGCGAGGTCCCTATTGAAATACCGTGTTTTGATTCAACCAGACGAGGATGGCTACTTCGTAGCGGAGGTGCCGTCCCTGCCCGGGTGCGTCTCGCAGGGAAAGTCACGCACTGAGGCCCTGCAGAACATCAAGGAGGCCATCAGTCTTTACCTTGAAAGCCTGCAGGCGCACGGCGACGCTGTACCGCCGCCGATTCAGGAAGAAATTGTCGAAATCGAGAGCGCCGATTGAGCGTCGTCCCACGCATATCGGGCCGCGAAGCCGTGAAGGCCTTCGTCAGGCTGGGATATGAGTTCGATCGGCAGCGCGGCAGCCACATCTTGTTGCGGCATCCGGCCGCACCTTTCCGGCGCTTGGTTGTTCCAGATCACCGCGAAATCGCGAAAGGCACACTGCGCGCATTGATTCGAGAGGCTGGAATCAGTGTCGACGACTTCCGAGCGCTTCTCTAGGATATCCCCTCGCTTAGCGGATCAAGGCGGATAGATGGGGGATTCAGGCTAACTCTTGTTCGGCGGGTCGATGCCGGTAAACACAACGGCCCTGCGCTTGTGCCGAAGGTAAAGGACGAGTCCCACAATCAGACCGACTGAGACGCTGGTCAGGGCAAATATGAGGGCGGTTTCCAGAGGGTGCTCAGGCCAGCCGCACCAATTCATACTTTGCTCCTACACGCAAAAGCAAAAGGCCCGCTTTCGCAGGCCTTGAACTCGGTACTCGGTACTCGCAACTCGGTACTTACTGGTGCGCCGTCGGTCCCTCGGCGGGCGGCGTGGCCGGCGGCGGAACGGGCGTGATCTGCTGCGCGGTCTCTTCGGCCACTACTTCGAGTTGCGGCAGCGGACGCTCCAGCGCCAGGCTCAGCACCTGGTCCATGTTCTCGGCGAAGTGCAGCTTCATGGCGTTGCGCAGGTTCTCCGGGACTTCCGGCAGGTCTTTCTCATTGTCCTTCGGCAGGATGACCTCGAAGATGCCGGCGCGATGAGCCGCCAGCAGCTTCTCCTTGAGTCCGCCGATGGGCAGCACCTTGCCGCGCAGGGTGATCTCGCCGGTCATGGCAAGGTCGCGCCGTACGGGAATCTTGGTTAGAGCGCTCGCCAGTGCGGTGGCCATGGTGATGCCGGCCGAAGGCCCGTCCTTGGGGATGGCGCCCTCGGGCACGTGAATGTGGATGTCCACGCTGCGGTAGAAATCACGTGCGATGCCTAGCCGGACGGCCCGCGACCGCAGGTAGGACATAGCCGCCTGTGCCGACTCCTGCATCACGTCGCCCAGTTTGCCCGTGAGCATGAGCTTGCCCTTGCCGTCCACGATGGTGGCTTCGGTACTGAGGATCGAGCCGCCGACCTCGGTCCAGGCGAGGCCCGTGACCAGCCCGACTTCGCTCTTCTCGTGCACCGGCAGCTCGCGGAACTTGATAACGCCCAGAAAATCGCCCGCATTCAGCGGCGTGATGGCCACGGCATACTCCGCACCGTGTTTCACCACCTTGCGCGCCACTTTGCGGCAGATGTTGCCGATCTCGCGCTCCAGGTTCCTGACGCCCGCCTCACGCGTATAGCAGCGGATGATGTGCTGGATGGCCTCGTCCGTGAAAGTCAGGTTCTTTTCCGTCACCCCGGCCTGCTTGAGCTGTTTCTTCACCAGGAATTGCTTGGCGATCTCCATCTTTTCGAGCTCGGTGTACCCGTGCAGCCGGAGCACTTCCATGCGGTCCTGCAGGGCAGCCGGGATAGTATGGATGACGTTCGCCGTGGCGATGAAGAACACCTGCGAGAGGTCGTATTCGACGTCGAGATAGTGGTCCACGAACATGTAGTTCTGTTCGGGGTCCAGCACTTCGAGCAGCGCGGCCGAGGGATCGCCGCGGAAGTCCATCGACATCTTGTCCACTTCGTCGAGCATGAAGACCGGGTTCTTGGTGCCGGCCTTGCGCATCATCTGGATGATCTGCCCGGGCAGGGCGCCGATGTACGTGCGGCGATGGCCGCGGATTTCGGCCTCATCGCGCACTCCGCCCAGCGACATACGCACGAACTTCCGGCCCGTAGCGCGCGCGATGGACATGCCCAGAGAGGTCTTGCCCACGCCCGGCGGCCCGACAAAGCACAGGATCGATCCCTTGGGGTTCTTCACCAACTGGCGCACGGCCAGGAATTCCAGGATGCGCTCCTTGATCTTCTCGAGCCCATAGTGGTCTTCGTTCAGCACCTTTTCGGCGCGGTCAATGTTGCGGATTTCCTTGGAGCGCTTCTTCCACGGCACGGCCAGCAGCCAATCAAGATAATTGCGGCTTACGGTCGATTCGGCCGACATCGGCGGCATGGCCTCGAGCTTCTTCAGCTCCTGCAGCGCCTTTTCATGGACTTCCTTCGGCATGCCGGCGGCGTCCACTTTCTTCTTCAGCTCGTCCCACTCGCTCTTCTCGCCGCGTCCCAGTTCCTTCTGGATGGCCTTGATCTTCTCGTTGAGGTAATACTCTTTCTGCGCCCGCTCCATCTGCCGCTTGACCCGCGACTGGATGGTGCGGTCCATGTTCAGCTTCTCGATCTCGATATCGAGCACGTCGGCGATGCGGTTCAGCCGCTCCGCAGGATCAAACAGTTCCAGCAGCTCCTGCTTCTCTTCGATCGAGAGCTGCAGGTTGGCGGCGATGGTGTCGGTCAGCTTCGCCGGGTCTTCCATGCGC
>Ga0187782_10003461_pt1 | contig 11762 bp, 15 predicted proteins | sample 0715_SJ02_MP15_2_FD_132454 | JGI IMG/M metagenome (GOLD analysis project Ga0187782, IMG submission 132454) | Tropical peat soil microbial communities from peatlands in Department of Meta, Colombia - 0715_SJ02_MP15_20_MG | ecosystem: Environmental > Terrestrial > Soil > Wetlands > Peat | place...
ACTTACAGCAACACGTGGACAGGGGACTTCCAGCTGGCGGACGACGGCACGGTCTCCTTCGGAATGACCGGAGGCTATGACTGGCCGGGAGCCTCACAGGCGGTAACTTCGCCGGATTGCTTCATCCTGCCCACGGTGGGCAATTCCGGTAATTACGGTTTTCAGGCTACCACGGCAGGCACAACCGGCAGTGCAGAACCTGCATGGAGCACGTGCAGCACGATCGGAAGCACCTGCACCGATGGTAGTGTGACCTGGACGAACATCGGCAAGCTCGCGGGACAAGGCCCAGGCTTCGATATGCTGATCTACGGACCTCCAGGTTCAGCCGATCCCGGTTACACGAGGATCAATACCCGTCTTGGGAAGATTTACCGAGGCGCCGGAAACGCGGCACCTGCGGGCCTGATGACCACTAATGACGAAGTGGTCTGCACGCGGGCGGGAACCTGGCCGTCAGTCCCCTGCAACCTGCCTGACCGCTTCACCCTGCACGAAGTGGAGCAGGGCGAGAATGGTCAGTATTCGGAATTCTCTCCAACCGGCGGTGAAGCGGCAAATCCTCCGGGGAGCTGGAATTCCGGCACTCTTAGCTGCCAGACCTCCAACGCCAGTTGGCAGGGTGCGTGGTCCGCGACCGCTTTGTACTCCCATCTGAACGTGGTCAGCTACGCCGGCTATTTTTGGAGTGCCACCGCCGCCAGTGGAAATACGAACCACCCACCGCCTTCTTCCGGTTGGCCGACAGGCAACACTTACTGGACAGGCACGGAGGCTTATTGCAGCAGCTATTTCTTCGACGTCACCAGCACCCTAATGGCGCCGCTTACGGATTGGGTGCATGGCTCGGGACATTCCGCCGCCGGCTACCTGCACAAGTATTATGGCCATTTCTATAATTCAATGCTGTATTCGCTGCCGGTGATCGACGGAGTCCTCAATCCTGACACGCCATTGCTACTCGCCGCCCTGCCCTGTGACGATCACGGCACCTACCAGAACTCCGGAACAAGCGATCTCACGCCTATTTTCACGGCCACGGCCGACGTTCCGGCGTGGCCGACTCGCTACGACGTCCCAAATGGCGCGTGCTACGACGAAATCTGCGCCTTCAACTCGGGAGGGAGTGGGCTGACCTACCGCTTCGGCCATACCTACAACACCGGCTCGAGCTCCAACTTTTCGATTCAGAACAACATCGGCGTGAACTCGCCGTTCGGTGACTTGATTGCCTTTGGCACGGACATGATGGGAGTGCGCGGATCAAACGCTTCGGCAAACACGCCCTGCAACAACCTGCGCGGCCAGTATCAGCCCGCGTCGAACGGCCCTGTCACCTATCAGGACTACGTGTACCCGATCACGGACAACAGCGGCGCGAATATTTTCCAGGCGACCGGCTGCGGATCAAACACCACCGGGGCAACCTGCACCGAAGGGTCATCTCTGCCGAATTGGGATAGCGCGTGCTCCACGACCTGCACGGACGGCGGCGTGACCTGGACGAATCAAGGGCCGAACACTTGCCGGGGCGACATCGTGATCCTGGATGCGCTCTCGGCGCACGCAGCGCCGTAAGGCTTGTCTTGGCGCTTGACCCGACGCGGTAAGGCACAACAACAAAACTAGAATTCCTGCCGGGACGGGGGAATCTCGTTGTCATTTTGGTCTCCTCTCAACGGAGTAGCGCAGCAAGGCTAACGCATATTCCTTCCAGCAACAGACGCCGTCGCAGGTATCGAGGAAGAGTGCAGCTTTGACCCCTCCTACTCAAGCGAATGACGCTCTGCAACTCCCATTGTTCAGGGGACAACCAGGTGCTGATTTCCTCACTCCCCTTTGGATCGAGTCCAACAACTTGTAAGCACCTGCCATTTCCAGCGATGTCGTCCTCGTACTTATCACTACCCAGAGCACCGTTGGGTCGGAAGACTTCTATGGCAGGTCCAGTGTTAGCACCAACTTGACACCGACAGGCCTTCTCATGGAAGGCGTTTACACCAAGAACCCGGTTGTTGGTGAAATGGCGAGTAATCAGTAATCAGCAAGATCAATAGTCCGACGGGTAGCAAAGTGAAAAGCCACTATCTTCGCGTATCAGTCTTGAGGCCCCAGCCTGATGCTGTTGAAGAAATCTTCATACATCGGGACTTGAAGTTCACTCCGCGTTTGCACAGTCAGCGCAACGCTGAAGAAACCGTCACCCGCATCTAGGATGAGAAACCGTTGTGGAGATGGCTTGCCCTTCTCTTTTCCATACATTTCGAGGCTCATGAAATTGATCTTGCTAGGATCAAGTTTGGACGGTTGCCACTTTGCGAACTGGACCTGCGGGAACTTTGCCAAGGTGTCCTGCGAGTCAGCGCTTACGAAGTTCTTAAGGTTCTCTAAACTCGGCCTCTTGGGGTCCCTCTTATGGAAAGCGATTGTGATTACTTTGTCTGCATTTTCCAACGTCATTCCCGATGGCACGAGGACACTGTGCAAGCCGAGCTTCTTCGCGGCCTTCTCATCCTTGACCCAGCCGTGTGGCATGACGAAAGACAAGGTCTTCTGGCTCTGTTGCCCCTTCTCATAGTCGGGCCGCATGATGACGCTGTTTTCCTGCGCCGCTGAGGTGTAGGACAGCCCCGGACCAATAGCAAGGACACTCACAACGATAAGCATTAGGAATTTTTGGGTCATCTCGGCATCTTGTCCTTATTCCGCAAGAAATCTGACAGCCAAAGTCTATCGACATGCCTAATCATGTGCAAGCGACAATTGGCGCGACCAGATGGGCGTTTGCAGTGCGCCGTAAGAGACGCTGGTCCACAGCGGGATGCGGAGCGGCGGTGGAGGCAACAAAGCCGCCGGAGCCTCCGGTGTAGACGGTGGCATAAGGCGACTTGGCGAGTCTGCAGGTTGTAACCTGAGTGAACGCTGATCAGGCCTCGAAACTGATAATGCAGGAGCCGAACCAACGGTAATCTGGGAAAGACCGAAGACGATGGAGCAGGAATGAGCGCATGGGTTCCATCGGACCTGTCGGGGTAGTGGCGACGGCATGCAGACATAGTGGATCAGGTGCAACACGGGAAGCCCCAGCGGTGATCGTAAGTCGGGATCAACTGGCAACTCGCGAGAGCCAGGCCGGGGCCGTGTGGGGTGGCGGAGAGGCTCGCGGCACCGTCAATCCCCATGTCCTTTCTTGCGTGTTGCGTCCGTCTTTAACTGAGGCCCCTTCCCTCCGCCGGAGTTACCCGGTTTCGTCGGATAAAAAAACTGCTTCAAAACCTGGCGGCTTGGAGCAGCCCTCCGTCACTCGCTTCAAGTTAGAAGCGGAACACGATACCGGTTGTGATTCTGACGTTGTCGTTACTCGTGGTGAGGTTTGAGAAATGATAGTAAACCCAGTCAAATTCAGCTAGGCGAACCGCGACGGCCCTGTTGACTTTGACGTCCACTCCGCCACCGAACAACGTGGTGAAACCGTTTTGGGAGCAATTAGACCCGCTGCAATTCGATACGCCTACATGGGTCCCTCCGAACAGCACGTGGACGAACGGGTTTATCTTACCCTCGCGGAAAGCAACCACCGGGCCAACGCTGTAAGAGTAAAGATGCACGTTAGCACTGTGGACCGTTCCGTAGGCACCGTTGAAATCCCCCGTCACACCAATAAACTTGTTGAAGTATGCGCTCAAGGAACCGTCCCAGCCGTTAGTGTTAAAGGCGCCTGTGCCGTTGCCGCCGTTGCCGTTGACGCTACCGACGCGCAAGTATTGATAACCGCCGAACACCTCCAGTGGACCCTGCGCCACCAACGGAAGCGTGAGGAGTCCCAGAAAAACAATTAAAACAATGAACTTTTGCATGTTCTCTCCTATGATGTTTGTCTACGTCCATCTGTTCTCGTCTCAGTGAGACGAAGAAACTGGTTTGCTTCTGGTTCCCGGCGGAGCCGCCCGTCGCAAATGCTGGGTTCTGCAGAACGGCGCGGAGGAGTCAAGGGCGCGGCGGAGTTTGCCGCGGCGAAGCGAACCCTTGACGCCGAGCACCGGTCTGCTAGCGCCCCGCGGTGACGGGCGGCGCAGCGGGAAACAGAAGCCTGGATTCCTGGAAGGAGGGCCCAGAGCGATGTCATGCGCCCTCCGCCAGAACGAAGTTGGGAAAATCCTCGAACACCCACTTGTTCTTCAGAGTCCGGTAGATGATGCCGAGAAACTTCCGTGCTAACGCGATAATGGCTCGGCCTGCGCCACGTCGAGCTTTTACTCGTTCGTAGAACCTCTTCAGGTAAGAGTTGTAGTTGGCGGCAATCAGTGCCGACTGCACCAGCGCCGTGCGTCCCAGCTTGCTTCCTAGTTTGTGAATCCGTCCGCTGCGCTCGCTTTCGTTGGAATTAGAGACGCGCGGCACGATGCCAAAGTAGCTGGCCAGCCGGTGCTCGTCGGGAAAGTCGTTCACGTCGCCGATGACGCTTAACAGAATCGCCCCGGTGATTTTGCCAATGCCCTTGATGCTGGTCAGATTTTTGTGGCCCTCCAGTTTCGAGCCTTCCTGGGCAATGATTCCCTCCAGCTCGCGAATGCTCTGGTTCAAGCTGCGAATCTGGGCCACAATCACTCGCAGTTCGATCCATACCAACTCCTCGAAGGGAAGCTCCAGCACTTCATCGAGCTTCCTCTCGCTAGAGAGCGCTTCCTTGGCCAGGTTGATCCCGCGTGCCGAAAGAATGTTGTTGACCTTGTTCTTCAGCGCGGTGCGCAGCTTGACCAGCGCGTCCCGCGTCTTGGTCAGGCTGGCGATCTGGCCATGTGGTTGGTCCTTCATGCGTACCTCCGACAACAATCCCTTCTCCAGATACAGCGCCAATAACTGCGCGTCGTTGGCATCGGTCTTCTTCACCGATTGCGTGATTACGCGAAACTGATTCGTGGCCACGACCACGACCCGCGCCACGTGCGGTTGCACCGCGTCATAGAACAGTCGCGTATTGCCCGTGGCCTCGATGGCCACCTCATCGTTGGCTCGCAGTTTCTTCACAAACTGCGGCAACGCTTCCAGCTTCCATACCCGCAGGTAGGTCCGGCCGTTTTCTAAACGCACGCACACCGTGAACTGATTGCGGTGCAAGTCGACTCCTACATATCGTTTCTCCATCTGCTCTCCTCCTGGTTATGGGTTGAACTGCCAGGTGGAGTAGACGCACTCTGCGGCGGTCACCATTCTCCTATCCGAGGTCGCCAAGCGCCTCACGATGACGTCCAGCCACAGGTCTGACTAATCTCCTTTACGGGGTCGAAATGCCCCAACCGAACATGCGGGGATTCAAGAAGCAACCGGTGATCTCCGTCCAAGTTCAAGCCGCGTTTTTCAGCGTGACTCTACCCATTCCGCTACGGAATCGCGGCGACACTCATGATGGTCGCGGCCTGCATCGCGGCCTCGAGGGTGCGCCCCGTCAAGATTTTTCCGGTACTCGAAGGGACCACGAGAATGTCGTTGGCCTGCAATGATACATCTGGAGCTTTTGCTTGCAGGATTTTCTTCAGCTCGACCGGAGTTTCGGTCATGCCGGAAGGACTTTTGCGCAGGATCTTTACGCCGCTCAGTTTCGCCGTCCGAGTTGTGCCTCCGGCCAAAGCCACCGCCTGCAGTATGGTGAGACCGTTTGCGTCCATGAGCAATCCGCTCGGCCTGCCAACATCTCCCACTACATACACGATATCGGCCCTGCGTACCACGATAGTATCCGCAGGGAAGACCTTTATGTTGCTCTCCGGATGATCGCTGAGATTTCGCGACAGCGGGACAATGACTGGCTCGTCGGGATCACTCCGATGAGTAATGGTGATGCTGTGGCCAGCCTTGTCCGTCAGGCCGCCGGCAGCCGAGATCAGATCGAAAAGGTGTTGCTCTCCGAGTACTGGATAAACCCCAGGCTTGGCAACTTCTCCCAGCAAGCTTGCTCCCTGCGAAGCGTATTCGGTCACGAATAGAGAGACGTACGGGTCTTTCAAGAAGGCGGAGAGCCGTTTCTGGATTAACTGCGCGGCTTCTTCGGTGGTGAGACCAACCACGTGCGTGGGCCCGATCAAAGCGCAATAGATGTCACCGGTGCTGGAGATGCGAGTTTTGGTCGTGAGCTCGGGAACGTCGTAGACGGTCATTTCAATCAGGTCCCCAACCCCGAGTTGCAGGGAGTGGTTTCTCTCTCGGGGGCTTGACTGCGCGACGTCCGGGGCCGACTGAGTCTCGCCCTTTTCTTGATCGCCATCATTACTGTGTGCGGTGGAAACCGGCTGTTCTTGGGCTGTTATGTTCACCGCCAAAAGGCAAAGCAGAGCGGCTGCCAAGAACAGTAAAAAACCCAGTGTTTTGAATGACTTCCGGCGCGGAAACGGCATTTTGTACACAACTCCTGAGGATTCCACTCAAGGATCAACAGTTTAGCATGAGTGGAGCCGGGCCGCACAAAACTACACGCCCGATTACGACGCGTATGATTGCTCGGAACTTGACCACGTGGACCGGAAAAATTGTAACTCAAACTTGCAGGTATCTACGAAGAAACCCTTGCTCAATACGACGTCAGGCGCTATCGCGGGGAATTGACTCTCATCCTGGCGAGCGTTATCTGGCGGGCTATCACGCTCAGCTGGGTGGCTGGGGAAGAGGTTGCGCAAGGTGGCGTTTCGGTTCTTCTCGCTTCCAATCAGTCCCGGCGGCAGCCTCGTAGAGCCCAACGTTGGGCAACTTGCTGCCCTCTTGCGCGGTTGCCTTGACTGGACGATAGAAGATTCGACAATTGCTGTGCAACGAATACAGTTTGGAACTCGTTCGCACGAATTATTATAGTCGCATATGAATGTTTCAGTTTTCCCGAGTTCCCGCTCAGAGTAAGATGAAATCGTGTCGTCCATCGCGGGTGGGCGTAAATCGAAGCGGCCCGTTCGCGGCTCTGTGCATCCAAGGAGGGTTTCACCATGAGCCACGTCATTCGTCTGCAGTTGATTGGCAGGGTTACCTACTACGCCGGTTGGATCGGGTTGTTATGTGGAGGCTTGTTTCACCTTAACATTGCAACGACGCTTTTCACGGCGATGCGTTTATCGCAGCGGAATCTGCTTGAGGTCAGTGTAGTGTTCTTCTTGATTTGTATAGCCTCAGAACTCCGAGCCCACGCCTTGCCCGGAAACGAACTGTCCACCGCTGTAAAAAAAGCCACGTAGGGGGCTGGATTCCGATGCACTTGGTCAACTCGGACTGTCTGTAGAGAATGCCCGGGTCTCGGATCGTGAGCAAGGTGTGCCGACTGGATCTAGATGGATCGACAATTAAGCGCAGGACCCATAAGTTCATGTAAGTTATTGAAAATGAGAATAATGCGCGAAGCTCTTGGTCCCCGTCCAAAATGGTCGCTAGTGTCGCGTTATATAAATAGGTTTACTTATTAAGCAGCCAGCGGGTCGCCTACTTCACCCGCATTTGTCAACCGCAGCGCCGACATGTGCTAAAGAACCTTGGGCTTTACACCCGCCGACTCGGCAGTGCCGGAAAGCGGCTTATGCTTGACCAGGCCACACAGTCTCGGGCACATGAACTGGGCCATGCTAACGAAGTGCTCCCAGATAGTGCTGGAGTGCCTGCCTACGGTCTCTGTCACAAACTGCAACTGTTACAAACGCAAGAAGTTGTGAAGGAAGTGCAGGTTGTGAAGGTTATACACCGATAGCTAGATAGCAGGGTCATCTTACTCTGTTCTTCTGGCGTATCCGAACGCGTGAGGTGGACTCCGTGGTTCGCATCGGCGAATATCTGGAACAGTTCGAAGCGAAGCGAACCGAAGTGCCAGCCGTCGGGGCTCATCTCAGGGAGTCATTTGCTATGAACGAAACTACCATCATATTGCATCGCATGCTTTGGTCGAACCGCGGCGCCGGGGAGAACGCCGAAGCTGCAGGACAGGGACTCTCGGGAGCAGCAGGCTCCCCAGAAAGGGAAGCACTCGCCACCGATGTACAGCGTGGTGATCTGCAAAACGAAACATGTTCGCAAGTGTTAGATCGGAAATAGTTCCAGTCCGAACTGGGAAGCGGCTGGCGTTAGGCGGTAGTGGAACTTCTAAGCCGGAACGCAAGACGTAACATGACGACACGAGTTCGAGTTCCGCCCCTTCGCTTTTCTATGCGCTGTGTCGATCCTGTTCTCGTGGCATTCTTTGGTCATGACGCTGGGACTGGCGCTGGCGAACGATGCCTACACTCACATCCTTTTGATTCTTCCCCTGAGCGCCGCGCTCATTTACCTCGATTCGAAAACACCAGGATTCGAAATACGGGGATTCGAAAGCGTTTCGAATCGATTCGCAGCCGAGCCGTCACATCGGAGCGGCACTGCTGGTTCTGGCTTTGCTGTTCAGTGGTTATGCGCGGTGGGGGATGGTACCACGATCGACGATGTGCGGCTGTCGCTCGGCATGTTTGCCCTCGTTACCTGGTGGATCACCAGCAGTCTGCGGTAGCGGCGCGAATCATGTTTCGGGCGGTCGGGGTTCCGGTGACGCCGGATGGAATCATGCTGTCTATCCCGAACCTCAATATCGAAGTTGCACGCGAGTGCAGCAGCATTCGGTCAAACCTGATGCTGGTCGTCACCACCATGGTTTTGGCTCATTTGTTTCTGCGCTCATGGTGGCGGAAAGCTTTGCTCGTTGTGGCGGCGATTCCGCTGTCTGTGGCAAAGAACGGACTTCGCATCTTCACGATTGCAGAGCTGGCAACTCGAGTGGACCCTGGCTCCTCGACGGGAAGCTCCATTACCACGGAGGGATCGTTTTCTTCGGTATCGCGGTGTGTGCGGTCTTGACGCTGCTGTGGACCCTCCGGCGAACTGAGTTTCGAATGCAGTTGAGGCATCCTGCGCCATTGCCGGAATAGATTAAGGTGGATGGTCTTGTTACTGGAGAATCTGTGAACATATTTCACATCGTGGGAGCGCGCCCCAACTTCATGAAGGTCGCTCCGGTCCTGAATGCCCTGAAGGAACGGGAGAATGTGGCGCAGACCCTCATCCACACCGGCCAGCACTATGACCTCAATATGTCGGATGTGTTCTTCCAGCAACTGGGCATACCGGAGCCCGACGTGAACCTGGCGGTCGGTTCCGGCACGCATGCGAAGCAGACGGCCGACATCATGATCCGGCTGGAACCGGTCGTGGTTGAACGCCAGCCTGACATCGCGCTCGTGTATGGGGATGTGAATTCGGCCGTCGCGACAGCACTGGTTTGTGCCAAGTTGGGCGTTCAAATCGGCCACGTTGAAGCTGGACTACGCTCGTTCGATCGCACGATGCCGGAGGAGATCAACCGCCTGGTGACCGATCAGCTTGCTGACTTGCTGTTCACACCTTCAGAGGACGGCGACAAGAATCTTCGGCGAGAGGGAATTCCCGCGGAGAAGATCTTCCGCGTCGGCAACGTGATGATCGACTCGCTCGTGCGGCTTTTGCCCGCGGCGCGGAAGACGAGGACGGATGACCTGCCTGAGCGCTATGCATTGGTCACGCTGCACCGGCCGGCAAACGTCGATGAGAGCGCGACGCTGAAGGGAATCCTGGAGTCACTACTCGAGGTGAACCGAGATTTGGTCGTGGTGTTTCCCGCCCATCCACGAACGCGTAAACGAATTGCCGATTTTGGATTGGATGCCGGGCAACTCCGCATGCTCGACCCTCTCCCCTATGTGGATTTTCTGGGACTGCAATCGCGCGCAACCGTGGTGATCACCGATTCGGGAGGCATTCAGGAAGAGACTACTTACCTTGGCGTCCCTTGTCTCACGGTACGCGAGAATACCGAGCGCCCGATTACGGTTTCTATCGGGACCAACGTTCTGGTAGGCCGAGATCGGGAAAAGCTGCGTAGGGAAATGTCGCGAGTACTCGACGGCAAAGCAAAGAAAGGAGCTATGCCGCCGCTTTGGGACGGACAGGCAGGCGAACGCATCGCCGACATTCTTAGCGAATCATCTGGGAGGGGGATATCGGGGGATTAACTTCCAGCGGACCCTTACTTTCCAGATTTAACTGCCTTTCGTAACCTGTTGTCAAGATGATAGTTCTTGCGTTTGTTAGAAGTTCTTATGGTGCTGCGTGCGCCGAGTGCGCATCCAGGATCACGATGTCGCCCCGGCAAGTGTTCGGCCCTTCCTTGATCCAGGTCACGCTGCCATCGGTGCAAGTCGTGTTCAAGCTGCCGCAGGTGCTATCCAACACGCGCTGCAGTTCGACCTATCCCACATCGGCAAGACATGGCGGTGATTGCAGTTGGCTCTGAGCACCGGCTAGGCGTCGGTATCGAAAAAATCCGCGGCGACGTCGACACCGCATCGCTGGCCGAGCGATTCTTCTCGCTTCGCTGAACGGACCGGACTTGAGGCGTTGCCGGATCGTCTTCGCGTGCCGGGCTTCTTTGCCTGCTGGACGCGTAAAGAAGCCTTCCTGAAGGCGACCGGACACCCCGATCTCGATCCTGAGCTTGAAGAAATCAATGGAAACGCGGAACCCGGGAAACTATGGTTTCTGGCAGACATCAACGTCCTCGATGGCTATCGCGCGACGGCGGCTCTCGATTGCTCATTCTCGCCTGGAAACCTGCGCGGTTCATGGCAGACCGAAAAAAACAAAAACGCCCCACGACCCAGTCGGAGTCGTGGGGCAAAAGAATGAACAGCTCCTCCCCCAGAAGTGCCATTCGGGCAATAGCGTAGGACCTTTCCGTCAAGAGAAGAATGGCACGTACGTGCTATGCGTTTGGCACAAACGTGCCAATCAAGGCCGCATCGCGTGTCAGAGGCAACCTCCGCGTCGATTCGCGGCCGAGCGCGTGGTTACTCGGTTCGTCATCAATATCGCCATCGGGTCCTGCCGCCCCAGGAATGAAGAGAAGCGTGAACAAAGAGAAACGGTCGGGTGGAACGATCCACACCCAATGCTTCGTTCGCCGGAATGAGCGAAATTACCAAGTTGGTTCATTTTTCAGTAACCGCTATGAGAAATCTCGCATCTTAATGTGACTACCGAAGCCGACGACTGTATCATGCAAGTTAGCGACGGGGAGTGACAGCGTGGAAAAGAAGTTCGTTCTTCTTGCTTGCTTGGCGATTGCTATTCAGTTGGTTGTTTCACAAGCAGCCGCGCACGCCCGTTCCATCCCTATCGGCAAGCTCACCTACGTAGGTACAGGCGCCCAGACGAACCCTGACGGCACTGTCTCAGGCGTGAGTGGTTACGAACTCCGCCTCAACACAACAGGTGTCACAATCGAGCCCATCTCCTTCAGCAACGCGACCTTGCTCGTAAAGGGAACCAAGCAAAGTAGCGGCCCAATCACCACTGGCCTCGGATGCGGCCTTCCACCTTATGAGGCTCCATGCGACTTGCGTTTCCAGGGAGGCCCAAGTTCGGCTGGCTTTGTTCTAGCGCCGTGCGCAAAGCTGAACAAAGACCAAGAGTTCACGCAAACCTGCATTTCCATAGCAGTGCAACTGGTGTCCTCGACCGGGAAGAATTTCAGCTTCGTCCTGGCGAATGGTAACAAGTTCTGTGCGTACGGAATAAACAACATCTTTCTGCTAGCAAAGCCGGACAATGCGGCGCTAGAGCCGCAGTGCAATGCGCAAGGCTTCTGCCTGGGTGCCTCAGTACCCATCGTCTTGCAAGCCGCACCAGCAAAAAGTTGCAGTCAGTAAACGCCAAGTCTTGCTACCGTCCCC
>Ga0187782_10003463_pt1 | contig 11755 bp, 9 predicted proteins | sample 0715_SJ02_MP15_2_FD_132454 | JGI IMG/M metagenome (GOLD analysis project Ga0187782, IMG submission 132454) | Tropical peat soil microbial communities from peatlands in Department of Meta, Colombia - 0715_SJ02_MP15_20_MG | ecosystem: Environmental > Terrestrial > Soil > Wetlands > Peat | place...
CAACGTCTCGGGCGCGCTGACCATGTTGATCGGGCGCTTCTGGATGATCATCCCGATGCTGGCAATCGCGGGAAATCTTGCGCAGAAGAAGTATGTGCCGCCTTCTCTCGGCACCTTTCCCGTGACCACGCCGCTCTTTACCGTGCTTCTGATCAGCGTGATCTTGATTGTGGGAGCACTGACATTTTTCCCTGCGCTGAGCCTCGGCCCGATCTTAGAGCACCTGCTTCTGGGCGCGGGCAAGACGTTCTGAGGATTCTGCTATGGCAAAGAAGAAACGCGCGATTTGGGAAGGGAAGATTGTTCGGCGGGCTGTCATTGATGCGGTTCTCAAGCTGAACCCGCGCAAGATGATGGGCAACCCGGTCATGTTTGTGGTGGAGATCGGCAGCGTGATCACCACGGTGCTGCTCTTCCGCGGGGGATCGGATTTCGGCTTCAACCTGCAGATCACGCTGTGGCTGTGGTTCACCGTGCTGTTCGCGAACTTTGCCGAGGCCATGGCCGAAGGCCGCGGCAAGGCACAGGCAGACACCTTGCGCAAGGCGCGCTCGGAGACCATTGCCAACCGGCTGACAGGCGGCGATGGAGCGGTCGAGAAAGTGCCGAGCTCAAAGTTACGGCAGGGCGACTTAGTGCTGGTATCCGCGGGCGAGTTCATTCCTTCCGATGGAGAGATCCTCGAAGGTGTGGCCTCGGTGGATGAGTCCTGCATCACCGGCGAATCCGCCCCGGTGATCCGCGAGGCCGGAGGCGACCGCTCCGCGGTGACCGGAGGCACTCGCGTCTTGTCCGACCAGATCAAGGTAAGAATCACCTCGAACCCAGGGGAGACGTTTCTCGACCGCATGATTGCCCTGGTCGAAGGCGCCGAGCGACACAAAACGCCCAATGAAATTGCCCTCAACATTCTGCTCGCCGGCTTGACCATCATTTTTCTGCTTGCCGTAGTGACGCTGCAGCCCTTTGCCATCTATTCGGGTTCGCCGCAGACGGTTTTCGTTTTGGTTTCCCTGCTGGTGTGCCTCATTCCCACCACCATCGGCGCTTTACTCTCGGCGATCGGCATTGCCGGCATGGACCGTTTGGTGCAGCACAACGTACTGGCGATGTCGGGGCGTGCCGTCGAAGCAGCGGGCGACGTGAACACCCTCCTGCTCGACAAGACGGGGACCATAACGCTCGGAAATCGTCAAGCCTCGCGGTTTGTTCCCGCGCCCGGCGTGGGCGAACAGGAGCTGGCGGACGCAGCCCAGCTTTCCTCATTGGCCGATGAGACTCCGGAGGGGCGATCGATCGTCGTACTGGCCAAGGAAAAGTACGGGCTGCGCGGGCGCGAACTCTCGACCCACGAGGCACGCTTCGTGCCCTTTACGGCGCAAACCCGCATGTCCGGGGTAGACCTAAACGGATTTGAGATCCGCAAAGGCGCCGCCGACGCGGTTCAAGCGTACCTCGTCCAGCACGGTCGCGAAGTCCCGGCCGAGGTGAAGGCCACGGTGGAACAGATCGCGCGTTCTGGCGGTACGCCTCTGGTGGTGGCGGAGAAGAGCCGCGGTGCGCTGGGAGTGATCGAGCTCAAGGATGTCGTCAAAGGAGGAATCCGCGAGCGCTTCGAACAATTGCGAGCCATGGGCATCAAGACGGTCATGATCACAGGAGATAACCCGCTCACGGCGGCTGCCATCGCGCGCGAAGCCGGAGTCGATGACTTCCTGGCGCAGGCCACGCCGAAGGACAAGATGGACCTGATTAAAAAGGAGCAGGCCGAAGGCAAGCTGGTGGCCATGACTGGCGATGGTACCAACGATGCGCCAGCCCTCGCTCAGGCCGATGTCGGCGTGGCCATGAACACCGGCACCCAGGCTGCCAAGGAAGCCGGCAACATGGTGGACCTCGATTCGAATCCCACGAAGCTGATTGAGGTGGTTCGCATCGGCAAGCAGCTGCTGATGACGCGCGGATCCTTGACCACATTCTCGATTGCGAACGACGTCGCCAAGTACTTCGCGATTATCCCGGCAATGTTTGCCGGAACCTTTCCCGTGTTGAATGCGCTCAATATCATGCGCCTCAAGACTCCGGAATCGGCGGTTCTCTCGGCCGTGATTTTTAACGCCGTCATTATCATTGCGCTGATTCCGTTGGCGCTGCGCGGCGTCAAATACCGTCCAATGGGGGCGGCGGCTCTGTTGCGCAGCAATCTTTGGATTTACGGTGCGGGCGGCATCATCATTCCGTTTATCGGGATCAAACTGATCGATCTGCTCATCACCGGTGTGGGCCTTGCCTGAAGGAGACAGCCATGAAGAAGAATCTTGTCACCGCAATCCTGATGACCCTGGCGACCACGATCCTGCTGGGGGTCGCCTATCCGCTGGTGGTGACCGCGATCGCCCAGGTCCTGTTTCCAGAGAAGGCCAATGGGCAGCTCATCGATGTCCAGGGAAAAATTGTCGGATCGCGCATCATCGGACAGGCCTTTGTCTCGCCCGGCTATTTCCACTCTCGTCCGTCGTATGCAGGGAATGGCTACGATGCTGCGAATTCCAACGGATCGCAGTTGGGACCGACCAATCGAAAACTCATCGATCGGGTGAAGGGCGATACTGCCGCTGCTCAGGCGGAAAACCCGGGGACTCCGGTTCCCATCGATTTGGTTACGGCCTCCGCCTCCGGTCTTGATCCCGACATTACGCCGGCAGCGGCGGCCTTCCAGATGCCGCGGGTGGCGAGGGCAAGGGGCATCAGCGAAGAGCAACTGCGGCCGCTCGTGGCTAAACACACGGAAAAGCGGCAATGGGGGTTTCTGGGGGAGCCGCGGGTCCATGTCCTCGAATTGAACCTCGATCTGGATCGGCAGTTCCCGCTAACTCGGCAGGCCAAGGCAGAATAGGGGCGGTATGTATTCAAGAGACTTATGGTGTCGATTTGAACTTTGAATAGGGCTCTGGGCGATTTCTGTTCTATGCTTCTTCGAAGCAGGGTACACGGTTCTTGGGGAGGCTCAAATGGCACACCTGGCAAGGGTTTCCGCGGTTTTGTTGCTAACCATCAGCGTGCTCTCCAGCTTCACGGTGGGGCAAACACGCTCCCCAAGCGAGACCTCGCGCGCCGCCGAGAAGCTCAATTACTTCGTCGGGACTTGGCGACTGGAAGTGCACATGAAAATCGGCCCGTTGGGTTCGAAAGCCTTCTTTGGCACGGAGCACAATGAGTGGCTGCCCGGTGGTTTATTGCTGGTGTCCCGCCAGGATGGAGAGATGGCGGTAGCCTCCGAAGGACTCGCCGTACTGGCTTATAACGCCGAACAGAAGGCATACACGTATCACGTCGTCAAAGACACGGGTGAGACCGAGGATCTACGGGGAACTCTCGCAGATCACACCTGGACGTGGACGAGCTTTCAGACGGCAGGTAAGCAGCAGCCGCAGTCCCGGCTCATAGTGGAGGAGCTTTCTCCTACAAGCTATCGCCTAAAATTCGAGACCGCTCCCGAAGGGAAGGATTGGTCTACAGTCATAGACGGAACTGCGGTGAAGATTTTGACGCATGCACGTCAGGACGTCGCCTTTCTACGATAGTTGTTTCCGCCGCAAACGGCCGGGCGTAGCATCGCAAGCCGGGTGCCAATCGCCACAATTCGCCCGGGGTCGCCAACCCACTCTAGACAAGCCTGTTCGGCTCACGCGTTCTGCGGCAACGCGACTTTTGCACCGTTTTGGGGTTCCCAAGGAATAGGCTACGCCCGACATGAGTAGCCCGAAGGCCTTCAGGGTTCCGTGGAATTGAGTGTCCGAAGGGGGTCTAGAATGCGATATTTACGACATCTCGTTTTGCTGAGTCTCCTGATACTGCCAGTGGCTTCTGCTCACGCCGGAGTTACGGTTGGGGTAGGAGTTGGAGTTGGCCCGGGTTATATCGGCCCTGCGCCGGTATGTCCGTATGGCTACTATGGGTATTATCCCTATGCCTGCGCGCCGTACGGTTATTACGGCCCTTCTTGGTTCGTGGGTGGTGTCTTTATTGGCGCCGGCCCGTGGTACCACGGCTACTACGGACCCGGTTTCTATCGCCCGAACCTCTACGCCCGTGGATGGTATGGTCCCGGCCCTTTCGCGCATCCTGGCTATGGCTACTATAACCACGGTGGATATGCCTATCACGCTCCAGTTGCGCACGGGCAGGTTGGCGGCGGCTTTCGCGGTAGTGCCGGTGGTTTCCACGGCGGCGTGCATCGGTAATTGATCTTGAGATACACACCGATCATTTTCTACAGGCCGGGCCGGCCAATCCATGGACGGCCCGCGCCGCTTTTGCTGGTTCGAGACGACTGAATCTCGACATGGGATTCTTCCCAATGCGGCTACCAACCTGAGATATCCGGGCGAGTACTCCCCGGATTTCTCTGTCCTTTTTAATCGGACTGTAACTCTGCCGTCACCTTGCTCCCTTACCATTCGTCTGAAGTTACCCTCCTTACGGAGCATCAATCGGGGAGTTCCCTCACTGCGACTCGAAAGGACAAAGGATCTATGCGTCAATGGCTGAGTGTAAGTCTCATCGCCTCCCTAATGGCTGGGCCGGGAACGACCTCGGCGGCACATGCTGCCGATGTCAGGACGGCCACGCCGATTAAACACATTGTGATCATTTTCGGGGAAAATCGGTCTCTCGACCATTATTTCGGCACCTATCCGAATGCGTTGAACCCGGCGGGAGAACCGCCGTTTCACGCTTCTCCGAATACGCCAACCGTAAACGGCTTGAGCAACGCCTTGTTGAACTTTAACCCGAACCTGAACCCCGTAAACGGCAGCGGCGCGGCCAATCCTTTCCGCTTCGATCGCTCGCAGGCGAACACGGAGGATATGAATCACGGCTACACGGCCGAACAGCTGGCTTTCGATCACGGTTTGATGGATCTGTTCCCCTTGAATACTGGCAGTGCGGGTCCTCCACCGGATGCTCCGCCGGCGGTGGTGCTCACGAACGGCCAGGTGATGGGCTACTTTGACGGAAACACGGTTACGGCGATGTGGAACTACGCCCAATACTATGCCTTGAATGACAATTCCTTTGGCACCGACTTCGGTCCTTCCACGGTGGGTGCGATCAATCTGATTTCCGGGCAGACCAATGGAGTCGCGAAATTCACCGGCAGCGCAGCAGGTACTATTATCGGCGATGGGAACGGTGGATGGACCGTGATCGGCGATCCCGATCCTTGGGCTGATGTCTGCTCCGGCTCAACGCAGGCGTTGCTGGGCGGGAAGAATATCGGCAACCTGCTCAACGCAGCCGGCATCACCTGGGGCTGGTTTGCCGGTGGCTTCAATCTGGCCAAGGTGAATGCCAATGGCACCACCGGGTGCGACCGGTCGACCAGTTCACCCATAGTTCCCGCTCTTGGGGTACAGGGCGACTACTCTCCGCACCATACTCCGTTCCAGTACTACGCCTCTACCGCGAATCCCACCCATAATCGTCCCAGCTCGACTGCGGCGATTGGTTACACGGATCTTGCCAATCACAACTATGACGTCGACGACTTCTTTACTGCAGTCTCGGCCGGCAATTTTCCGGCGGTAAGCTTCCTCAAGGCGATCCGATTGCAAGATGCGCATCCCGGCAATTCCGATCCTCTGGATGAGCAGTATTTCGTGGTCAAGGTGGCAAACTTCCTGCAACAACAACCCACCTGGTCGAGCACCGCGCTGGTCGTGCTCTATGACGATTCCGATGGCTGGTACGATCACCAGTTGGGTCCAATTGTCAATACATCTGCGACGGCAGCCGATGCTCTCACGGGTGAGGGCGAGTGCGGTTCGGGCGTCCTGGCGCTGCCCGGTGTGAATCCCGCCACCAAGCACGCGCAGGGCCGGTGCGGCCATGGACCACGCCAACCTTTGCTCGTGATCTCTCCCTGGGCGAAGCACAACTTTGTCGATCACACGCTCACCGACCAGACGTCTGTGATTCGCTTCATTGAAGACAATTGGTTGGGCGGCGAACGGATCGGACAAGGATCCTATGATGAGTTGGCAAACTCCATCAGCTCCCTGTTCGACTTTACACAGAGCATCACTGGCCCCAATTTTCTGGTGATCCTAGACCAATACACGGGTGAACGCATCAATATACCCACCAATACAGTAAAAAGATAAGCTGCGTCCCAGCGGGTGATGTAGCGGGAACTGCGATAAAGATAACGGCAAGGCTGTGCGGCCCCTAGTATCCGCTCGGCCTTGCCGTTGTTATATGCTTAGGGTTCTTGAAGAAGGCACGCAGTGATTACACGGCGCAAGTTTCTCGAACGATCGAGCCTGCTGGCCACTACGCTGGCAACCCGCCCCAAAGCATTCCTACATGTCATGGCGCACCCAGTGGCTACCACCATGCCGGTAGCGCTCGATGTCAACACACTGGCACAATTTGTGGATCCGCTTCCCATCCCCGAAATCGCCTCACCTCAGGGACAGCGGCCCAGCCCTGCTGATCCCAAAATGAGCGTGCCGTTCTATCGCATCCAAGCGCAGGCAAACTCCAGCAAAGTTCACCGTGATCTGCCGCCCACCAGGTTCTGGAGCTTTGGGTCTTCGATGCCGGGTCCGACGTTGGAGACGCGGGGCGGGGAACCGCTCCTGGTGGAGTGGGCGAATGGGCTACCCAACGAACATTTCTTGCCCATCGACCACACCATCCACGGAGCCGAGGAGGACAAGCCTGCGGTTCGCACCGTGGTGCACTTGCATGGCGCCAAAACCAGACCGGAAAGCGACGGATATCCGGAAGACTGGATTGTTCCCGGGAAGTCATCGCTCTACTACTATCCCAACCAGCAAGATGCGGCCATGCTCTGGTATCACGATCATGCGATCGGGATTAACCGTCTGAATATCTATGCCGGATTGTTTGGCGCATTCTTCATTCGCGATGGCGTTGAGGAGGGGCTCAATCTGCCGAAGGGCAAATACGAGTTGCCACTGATTCTTTGTGACCGCCTGCTGACGCGCGAGGGCCAGCTTGTCTATCCAATTTCGACAGATCCCCAATCGCCTTGGGTTCCGGAGGCCATGGGCAACGCCATTCTGGTCAACGGAAAGCTTTTTCCGTATCTCGAGGTGGAGCCTCGAAGATATCGATTTCGGCTCCTCAATGCCTCGAACGCCCGCTTTTACTACTTATCCTTCGCCAATGACGCGCCCTTTCACCAAATCGGGACCGACCAGGGCTTACTGTCCGCTCCCGTTCGAGTCACGTACCTTGAAATCGCGCCGGGTGAACGCGCCGATCTCGTCGTAGACTTCAGCGAGCATCAGGGCGCGCACTTGATTCTTAAAAACCAGGCTTTCATTGTCATGCAATTCCGTGTCTCAACCGGGAAAGTGGTCGACACAAGCGCACTGCCTTCCGCCCTCCGGCCATTGCCGAAGGTTCCGGAATCGCAAGCTGTCGAGACGCGGTTGTTAACCCTCGACGAATTCGTTACCAAGACGGGCAATCCGGCCATGCTGCTCCTGAATGCTTCCCACTGGAAACTCCCGGTTACGGAAAAGCCAGTGCTGGGATCAACTGAAATCTGGGCACTTATCAATCCCACCGACGACAGCCATCCCATTCATCTGCACCTGGTGCGCTTCCAGATCCTCGACCGGCAACCCTACGAGCCGTGGCTCTACCAAACCAAGCGTCAGTTGCACTTCTTAGGACCGCCGCAACCACCAGGCCCGAATGAGGCCGGCTGGAAGGACACCGTGCAAGCCCATCCTCGAATGGTAACGCGGATCATTGTTCCCTTCGAGGGGTTTACCGGACGGTATGTATGGCACTGTCATATCCTCGAACACGAGGATAATGAGATGATGCGGCCTTACGAAGTAATTGCCGCGGCCTGAGACGCATGCAGGGAATTGCGCTGAGTTCGATCACGATGCAGTTCGCTATCATCTGGCGTTCAAGATTGTTCACGACCGGGCAACGTGGCCGCCCTCGTACTGGCTCAAGAAGTTTTGCGGCGAAAACGGAAGGAGAGGACAAAAGGTCTTTGTGAAAGGTTCTGTGCTATAATCCCGGGCTACAATTTGGTTCGTGCAGGCTGCATGAGGCTATGAAGTGTTCCTCTGCATGTACTTCAGCGTGCCATCGACGGCAGGCAGGAGCAGGAAACCGAACCACCACCGAGCAGCCCGATGTGACCGAGATCACCGACAGAGATCCGTCTGAACAGGTATCAGTCCTTAGGGAGGGTTGACTGCCATGACACGAATCCGCGTTCTGATTGCCGACGACCATAATCTTGTAGCCGAACTCTGTAAAAAGTTGCTCGAGCCCGAATACGAGGTGATCGGCACCGTCGGTGATGGGCGCGCTCTGGTTAAGGCTGCCGCCGAGCTGAAGCCGGATGTGATTCTGATCGATGTGGCGATGCCCATCCTGAACGGACTCGATGCCGGCCAGCAAATCAAGGAAATTCTCCCGGCCGTCAAGCTGATTTACTTGACCATGAATCCCGACGCCGAGATCACAGCCGAGGCCTTCCGGCGTGGGGCGGCCGGATATCTGCTGAAAACCTGCGCGGCATCTGAGATGGTGACCTGTGTTCGCGAGGTGTTGCGGGGAAGAACCTACATGGCCTCGCACATCCCGAAGGACACGGTGGATTTTTTAAGAAGGCAGCAAAAGAAGTTGGTGGACGAACAGGAAAAGCTGACGGAGAGGCAGCGTGAAGTCCTGCAGCTGCTGGCGGAAGGCAAGGTGATGAAAGAAGTTGGTGCTATCCTCAATATGACCACCCGAACCGTGGCGTTTCACAAGTACCGAATCATGGAAGTGCTGGGCGCCAAAAGCAGTGCCGATCTGGTCAAGTATGCCGTCAAGAACCATATCACTGCTGCCTAGCTCTCCTCTGCTCCAACCCGCAACCGTCGCAATGCAAGTTCATCTCCTTCCGCTCCCAATTGTGTCCTGTCATTGTTGACAGTATTCTCCGGCGCATTCCACTCATAGCCTGATCGACGCGGGGCGGATCTCGAAAGGTCATTTTCTCGAATCGATCGCGGGGAGGCATTATGGGCAGATGGTTGGGCGTGATTCTGCTTTGGGCGGCGATTTCTCATGCTCAGACGACGTCTCCCAAATTTCAGCCGGGGACGATCACCGCGGTTGCCGAGCATCAGAATGCACCGGGAGAGTCTAGCGACGTTGCCCGCTACGACGTTTCGGTGAAGGTTGGCAACACGGTTTACACCGTGCTGTACACACCGCCGGACGGCGCCAATGCTGTCAAGTATTCCGCAGGCATCCAATTGTTGGTTTCGGTCGGAAGCGACACGCTCACCTTTAACAGCAGGCTCTCCGGAACGACCGTCGTACCGATATTGAGCCGGCGGACGCTCCCCGCGCAAAGCGGTCCCGACTTGTCCACGATACCCAGCCAGTACTTCACCATGAAGCAACAGCATCTCTCCCAGACCCTTAACCTGAGCGAAGATCAACAGGCCAAGATCAAGCCGATCTTGGAACAGGAGAGCGGCGAGGTGGGAGAGATTTTCGGCAATCCCGCCATTTCAAGCAAAGACAAGCTCACTCGATGGGAGAAGATCGTGCAGTCCTCCGATGCCAAGATCAAGCCATTCCTCTCGCAGGAGCAGTTGCAGACGCTTCAGGACTTGCGCAAGCAGCAGAGGCAGGACCTCAAGAAACTCATCTCGGAGGCGAAGACGGGCAACCAGAGCTAGGCGCGACTCCGGTGGACGGAAGAATTGTGGAGATGAGCAGGCTGGTAACGAGGTTGTTTGGCCCTCCCCAAGAGATCACCGGTGTTCCAACACGCCTCTACCGCTGGAGGATTTTCGGAAATAAGCGCTTACGAGTGTACTTAGAGCACGCTTGCGGAAGTGATTGGAGCGGCGAGGTGGGCAGTTACCCGAAACGGTTTCTTGGTGTTGGCTTCGCTGAATCAACCATGGATGAGACCGCCGCACAACTGGAACTATTCTATGATCGCGCTGCTTGGACCGTGCTGATCGAGCGTTGCCTTGATCGACGATCCATCTTGAAGAAGAAAGCCAGCTGACGATGTTTGCCGTGGGATCTCGATATGAGCGTAAGTTCGCCCCTTAAGGCTCCGCCCTCACCACAAAGAACGGCTCTGGTTGTCGGGCCGGATCCTGGGTTCGCTGCCGAGGTGGCAGCGACACTGCCAGACTGGAACATCGAGCGCGTGGCGAACAATCTCTCCGCCCTGGCATTGATCGAGGAGCGACCATTCGACCTCGTCTTCACCGGAGAAAACACTTCGGGCAAAGCCGATGTGGACTTGCTACGGCAGATTCGTCGAGTGCGGCCTCACACTCGACTCATCATTCTCACCAACGACAGCACCTCGGCAGATGTGATTGCATCCATGCGCGAGCGGGCTTTCAGCTATTTCTCCACGCCACTTTCCCCGACCTCGCTAGCGGATATGATTCGTCTCGCCGCAGAAGAGCCTTGCTGGGACGACGGCATTGAAGTTGTTTCGGCGACTCCGGCATGGCTTCGGCTGCTGGCTCGGTGTGATAAGAAGACCGCGGACAGGCTCTTGCAATTCTTCCACGAGATTGTGGATTTACCGGAATCCGAGAGACGCGATGTTGCCGATGCATTTCGTGAGATGCTGTTGAACGCCATAGAGCATGGCGGACACTTTGACCCCAGTCAGTACGTCGAGATCTCTTATGTGCGGGCTCGGCACCTCGTCATGTGCCGTGTGAAGGACCCTGGGGAAGGCTTTTCACTCGACGAGATCCAACACGCTGCCATTGCCAACCCGCCCGAAGATCCCATCCGGCATCTAGCCTACCGGGAGGCCCAAGGTCTTCGACCGGGTGGTTTTGGCGTGCTGATTACTCAACACCTCGTCGACGAGTTGCTCTACGGCGAAAAGGGTAACGAAGTTCTGCTCATCAAGTATTTAGATTCTAGCCGGGAACGCACGGCGTAATACCGGAACCCTGCCAGGCATCGAGGTCTCGAAACCGCAGAAGGGGGTCGTCCGAGCACCCCCTCGCCTTGGCACCGCCCTCGCAGCCGAGTCGGGGATTAGTCGTGCAGCGTGACGGATTGAGACAGTGTGAAGGTGAGCGCTGACTCAGACGGGATCTCGATCTGTTTGTTCCCAGTCAGTGCGCCCCCAATGAAACCCGCACCGGCGCCTGCGAGGGCACCGATACCGGCGCCTTTGCCTCCTCCCGCCAACCCTCCGATCAGCGCACCCCCGGCCGCTCCTCCGCCGGTAGTGGCTGCTGTTCTCTTGCCCTTCCCCTTTTCCGTGCTGCTCAGCACGTTGGTCTGGATAGGATAGGTGTGGCTGCCCACGGAAATGCTGGTGAGCGCCAAATCGAGTTGTCCTTCACCCTTGATCTTGCCCTTGGTCTTGGCGTTCACAACCGTGCCGCTGACGGTGGCTCCGGCCGGAAACGCCGCCCTACCTTTTACACTTATCGGTTGTGCCAGCGTGGCGAGAAAGGTTTGGCCGCTTTGGCTGTCCTTCGAACTTAAAGCCTGACCTGTTCTTACCGTAATAGGAGTTCCGGCCGGCACCACGAGCGGGGGTGGCGGAGGCGGCGGTGGCGGCGGTGGCGGCGGTGCGCTAGGTTGCGTCTCGGCCGCAACCACCGGGGCAGCCGCCGGCACAATCATGGTCTCATCGTTCAGGTCAGAAACGCCTGGTTCTGCCTTGGCGATCTGCTCGATTTTCGCGCGGGCTTCG
>Ga0187782_10003464_pt1 | contig 11752 bp, 8 predicted proteins | sample 0715_SJ02_MP15_2_FD_132454 | JGI IMG/M metagenome (GOLD analysis project Ga0187782, IMG submission 132454) | Tropical peat soil microbial communities from peatlands in Department of Meta, Colombia - 0715_SJ02_MP15_20_MG | ecosystem: Environmental > Terrestrial > Soil > Wetlands > Peat | place...
ATTGCAATCGATCAGGGCTACCGGGCGGTCCGGGAAATTCTCAGCACGCCCTCCGCTTCCGCTCGGCAGACGCCTGCAAGTTAACCGATGAGGCGCACATGGATGATCCGAATCCCAAGGGAACTGACCCTAGGCGCGATCGTGAATTGGGAATGAACCGCGCCATAACCCGGCGCGATTTCCTGAATGGAGTGGCGATCGGCTTCGGCGGAGCTCTGACCAGTGCCTGGCTACCAGGAATGATATTCGGCGCTGTTACCGCACCGCCCTCGGCGCAAGACACTCCAGGATACTATCCTCCGGCATTGACCGGCATGCGGGGGAGCCACACTGGGTCCTTTGAAGTCGCACACGCTTTGCGGGATGGAAATTTTTGGGGGACGGTCGGAGAACCAATTGAGACTCATGAGCAGTATGACTTGGTGGTGGTGGGAAGTGGAATGAGCGGACTGGCTGCCGCTTATTTTTATCGCAAGCACGCGGGGCCGGCTGTCCGCATCCTGATCCTCGACAACCACGACGATTTCGGGGGCCATGCCAAGCGCAATGAGTTTCATCCCGAAGGCCGGCTTTTGCTGGCGAACGGCGGCACGGTTTCGATTGATTCGCCGTTTCCATACAGCGAAGAGGCGCGCGGACTGCTTACCGAGTTGGGGATTGATCCGCCGGCATTGCAGAAGAAGTGTGTGGACCACGTGGTGTATCAGCGATTGGGCCGAGCGTACTTCTTTAACAAAGAAACCTTCGGAGTCGACCGGCTGGTGACGGGCGCGCCGGGCCGATTTTATGACCAGAATGCGGCGAATGCCCAGCCATGGCCAGAGTTCCTGGCCGAGACTCCCCTTTCGCCGGAAGTGCAACGCGATATCGCACGCATCGAGGAAGACAAAGTCGACTATCTCCCGGGCGTTTCCCAGGAGGAAAAGAAATCTCGGCTTTCCCGGATGAGTTACAAAGACTTCCTTCTCCAGCTCGTCAAAGCCCATCCCGATGTCATCCCGTTCTATCAAACTCGCACGCATGGCCTTTACGGAATTGGCATCGACGCTGTGCCAGCTCTCGACTGTTGGGCGATACACTTTCCCGGATTTCAGGGAATGAGTCTGGAGCGAGTTCCGTCGAAGGGGTTGAGCTTCACCGCTTTGGGCGAGGTAACGCCACAACCGGATGACTACCATTTTCACTTCCCGGACGGCAACGCGTCCATCGCTCGCATGCTGGTCCGATCGCTCGTTCCTAACTCCGCATCGGGCAGCACCGCCGAGGACATCGTGACCGCGAAGCTCGACTATAGCCAGCTCGATCGGGGTGATTCCCCGGTTCGTATCCGGCTGAACAGCACTGCGGTCCAGGTTCGCCATCTGGGAGATCCCGCTTCGGCCAAACAAGTCGAGGTAATTTATGGACGCGATAAGAAAGCCTACCGAGTGAGCGGGAAAGGAGTCGTGCTGGCGTGCTGGAATATGGTGATCCCTTACCTTTGCCCGGAGCTTCCGGAGGCGCAGAAGGCGGCGCTGCATTACGGGGTAAAGGTGCCCCTGGTTTATAGTGTCGTTGCTCTAAGAAACCGAACCGCTTTCGACAAACTTGGTATTCGCGATGTCTCCTGCCCGGGCATGTACCACTCCTCGATAGGACTGGATCAACCCGTTAATATCGGCGACTATAAATTTCCCCAGGCCGTACAAGACCCCATCCTCGTTCGCATGTTGCGCACTCCTTGCCAGCCGGGTTTGCCGGCCCGGGACCAGCAACGTATCGGGCACTACGAGTTGCTGTCTACGCCCTTTGAAACCTTCGAACGTAACATCCGCGATCAGTTAGCTCGCGCCCTAGGGGAAGGGGGTCTAGATCCCGCCCGTGACATCGCTGCCATAACCGTAAATCGCTGGCCTCATGGATACGCCTACGAATACAACCCTCTTTGGGATCCCGACTGGCCCGAGGGTCAACGGCCTTGCGATCTGGCACGCAAGGCTTTCGGTCGGATCAAGATTGCCAATTCAGATGCTGCGGCAGCGGCCTATACGGATCAAGCCATCGATCAGGGTTACCGCGCCGTGCGGGAACTCTTGTAGGGATTGTTTCGAGTTCAGCCTGCAATGGAGGGCGGGCGGCCCCCGCCGGGCACATTAGTTGGGCCGGTGATCCTTGCGTATTTCTTCCTGCAATTTCGTGAGCAACTGCGCTCGCGCTTCGGTGTTCAATTCCCTTTGCAACTCCTCGAGAGCCAGCGCCACAATGTGGTAATGGTGCGCTCCAGCAAATTTGGGGTCGGAGGTGATGTTGAGCCACAGCTTGTGTACCAGTTCAAGATCCTGCGGGCGCAGCCGAGGGGTGTGAGGCCCAAGCTGGTACGCGTGCACTCTTCCGTTGGTTTCGTAGATCTCCAGTGTGAGGCGCGGACGGGGTTCGGGAAGCCTCTCCCAAGCATCGCCCGTGAGCTTCGCTTGCTCGTCTGTGGTGAGCTTATTGGAACGGCCGCAGGCGATGCGGCTAGAACTTAGACGTTCCGCGGTCACGACGATCGCCTCGAATACGTCTGTCGCCGGAATCACCAATAGGTGGACGGGCTTGCCTTCTTTTTCCGCCGCCGCTACCGCACCGGTAAACAGCTCTTGCTCATAGTGATCGAAGACTTGCGAAGCATCGACCATGGCGCTGCCGCTGAAAGCATGTTCTCGGTGGTAGAGACGAGCGGTCATGACCACCACGTCCTGCCGGTTCGTATCCGTGCCGCGGAGCACATCCCGCAAGTAATAGAGATTCCTGGGATCACGGACGGCAACCAGAATGTTTCCCGGCCGCACGCCCAGTGCTCCGCTGCCGAGTTCCTGGTTGCTGTAAACCCTGAATTGATCGAGATTCTGCGGTTTCCCGTGCCGTTCCCTTGCCACGCGATGCTCGGAATAGGTAAAGATGGCAAAGAAGGCGAGACTGAAGGCAACTCCGGCGATCGTAGCCTGAGATTTCGTGAACAGGTTCACCAGCGCGGTCATGAGCAGGACTGCAGAAATCGCGATGAGCCCCAGGGGAATCTCCCGGCCTCCGACCGAAAGGTTGCCCGGCACCTTCCACTGCCGATTTGCGGGCTCCGTATAGCGTAGAACCAAAACGGCCAGCGCCTTCATCGCGAAGCTCCAGATCACGCCGAAGGCGTAGAGCGCGGCCAGCACGTAGACATCGCCCCGACTCAGTAGAATAGTCAGCAGCTGCATCGCGACGATCAAATTGATGATGCGATGACTGGTACCATACCGCGAATGTGGCTTTTGGAACCAATCCGTGAGCACGCCATCTTCCGCGACGCGGTTTAAAACTCCGTTGGCGCCAACAATTGAGGTGTTTTGCGCGCCCGCCAGAATCAGCACCCCAACCAGCACCACAAACGCGTGAAAAATAAGTTTCAGCAGGGTCGGCCCGACCAGATACATCGTGATCCCGCCGATCAGATTGGCAAAGTAATCGTGTCTTACTCCGTCTGGAATGATCATCACCGCAAAGAACGAAACCAGCGAGGTGAACAGCAGGCTGTAGAGGAAAATCACCAGTCCGGTTTTTTCCAAATTCTTCAGCTTAGGATGTTCAATCTCGCGGTTGACCTGGGCCAAAGTCTCTTCCCCGCTCATGGCCAGCACGGAATGGCCGAAGCCGACAAATAGGATGATGAGGGTCAAGTGGCTGAACCAGGTGCCGTAGAGCCAGCCCAGCGATTCCTTATTGAGCTTCATCACTCCCGCCGCCAGCGGGTTGGGCGGAATCTGGATTGGCACTCGAAATAGCGTGATGGTGCACCAGGCGATCAGAATGACCACCATTACGGTGGTGATCGCCATGATCTGCAGCGCCTTTTCGCTGGATTCCTGGATCCCCTGGATGTTTTTCCACCAAAAGTAGATCACCACAACGGCCGCGAAAACCGCAGAAAAATGGTCCACCGAAAACAAGAACGGGTGATGAAGGTACTGGCTCATGTCTTCGATGAACCCGGCCAGGTATTGGCCCGCCGAGACCGCGCTGATCGGTCCAGTCAGAACGTAGTCAAACAGCAGCGCCGAAACGGAAAACTTGGCCAGGGTGCCGCCCATGGCCTCTTTGACCACCCGATACACGCCGCCACGCACGAACATGCTGCTCGACTCGATGTAAAGCGCTCGCACGGCATAGCTGAATAGCATCACCGCCAAGATGAACCAAGGCGCACTCTTGCCAATGACCTTCTCGGCATCACCCCCCGCGTAGTACGCCGATGAGGCGAGATCGGAGAGGACAATCGCCGCCGCCCGCCAGAAGGAGATAAAGGTCAGCATCACCGTGGTAGCGACAAATACTTTGGCTGCGGGACGACGAACGGGCTGGATCGACGACGACATGCGGTTACGTCAAAATAACCAAGCTAGAAATCTAGCACAGCGCGGATAGTTCCATCTGGAGCTGTTCAGTAAATCGCAGGGTGAAGATCGTATGTTCTTCCGTTCCACTGCCAAGACTTTGGCGCGTGGCGTTCAAGAAACGCGGGTACCCTTAGCAATGCATAGAACCAACTACCACGGCAGCTGATGCCGGGTGTGATCCTGTCTTGCTCGGCGGAGGGCGGAGCGTTGTGGGGAAGGTGGGCCAAACTGGTTTGGCAAACCACCGCGCCGGTTTTCTGTTCTCTCGCCGGGCTCCGCCAGGCAAGCAATGCCCCGCGGAAGGCTGCAACGTCCGGGAATTCATCCCTTCATCACGCGGCTTCCCATTTCCATCCGCCGGATTTACGCGAAGTTATCCGCCCCGTCCCTGGGAAGGTGAAATGAAAGGCCATGACCTTGAGTCGGTCAACCACGGCTCGGTCCAGGAGACGCCGACGGGTCTCCGCCGCCTGGTCGGGCGCCACATCGACACCCGGCCTCCACCCCGACTGTTCCAGGTGCAACAGGTGGATGACCGCGTCCCCAATATGTAGGACCGTGTCCTTTCCTGAGGAGATCGCCACCGCCATATGGCCCGGCGTGTGGCCCGCAGCGCGAACCATGTGAATGCCGGGAACAACTTCCGACTCCTTCGACACCAGTTCAATCTGCTTGCGAAGCAGTGGCAGCACGCGGCGGGCCGTGGCCAGGATCAATCCGATCTTGATTTCGTCCGGCACGCGCATAGCGCTGAGGTCGGGATTCTCGGAAGTCCAGAAGTCGTACTCGTCCTTCCCCACCAAGTAACGCGCGTTGGGGAACGCTGCCTTGCCTTCGGGGTCGATCGCCCCGCCGATGTGGTCCGGGTGTGCGTGAGTCAGGATTACGGTATCGATTTCTTTCGCTGTCACTCCGGCTTTGGCGAGGTTCTCGAGCAGTTTGCCGGTGGAGGGAGCTAGCTTCCCGGCGCCTGTATCAATCAGCACCTTGTGCTTGGCAGTTGAGATGAGATGGCAGGTAAATGTGCTCTCGATCGCATCTGTGCGGAGACCGCGGGCCTGCAACTCCTTTTCCGGAACATCGGCGAAGAACACGCTCGGCGGAAAAGGACAGCTGCCGTCACTGATCGGAGTACATTGAATCGTTCCGATTTTAAAGCTGCCAGCTGGGACCGTCATGGTTGCCTCCTCCGTGAGCAAGCGGACTTCCAGGGACTGGCACGGCAAGCTCGAACGCCCGAGTGTGGGTCTAAGTCCGGTTATTGAGCCACGCTGAAAGTCGTCCAGGCGTAGGCATTCATATCCCGCTGTAGATTTTTCTGCCAGGCAAACTCGGGATGCGCGCGCACATGATCGGCTGCCTTGAAGTCCATCCCGCAGGCATGACCGGCCGCGGCAACTAGACTCATCTGACCAGCCAGGGTAGCGTCAGTGGCCTTGTTCTGCACCGCCCCCGCCATGCCGAAAGGTGGCTGCCAGTCCCCATCCCCGCGGGGCGAAAGATCGATGTGCCCGTCCAGAGTGCGTTCATCCGGATCTTCTTTGTTCTCAAATGTGTCGAAGTGGTCAGCGAGAAAGCGCTGCGCCACTGCCAGGTCGATCTTGCCTTTATTCTCAGCCATGAGTTGCTCCCAGCGCACGTGGCGGGCATTCGAGCTCTCGCTCATGTTGTTGGGGTTGAAGTCGGTCTCTTCGCGGATAAGCTTCTCGCTGATCGGAAAATTGGAGCCCACGAAATATCCGTCGTTCTTCCGCTCCAGGGTAACGTTCTTTAATCCTAATTCGAGGCGACCGATTTCGTTCCTTCCGATATCGGCAATGAGCCAGGTGTTCGCATAGCCGCCATTGTTGCCCTGCTTCATGATGCGTGCAAAATCATCGATCGACAGCGAATACTGCGCCGCCTTGCGCGCCCTCACAAACTCCGGAATCCCCGCCGGGTCGTACCCAGAAAAGTGGCCGATCGTCGTTTCAGTAATGATGATTCCCGCCGAATTCATGACGAAATCGTCGGCGCTGTGAATGACCCCCGGCAAACCGTCCATAAGCATGCGCTTGCCCTGGGTTGGAACAACATCGAAAATGATGGTCCAGCGCTCGCCATCCAGGTAGTCCGTCCAATTATTGTGAGCGATCACGACCTTCCCGTCTCTGGTGTAGCTTCCGGTGGCGACAAACGCGCTGCAATGTTCGGGTACCGCCCGCGAAGCCGTAGACTTGACCCCATGCTCACGGTCGTATTCTTTGACGTAATAACTCCATTCCTCGGCAGCGTTCAAAGCCACCACGTCCCATAGGTCGACCTTGCCGCCATGGGCATTGACGCCATCGGTGATTCCTTGCAGTTCCTCCCGATACTCCTGTTCGATGTGTGGCCACATCATGGTTTGCGCGGCATCACGAAAGAACTCCCAGTCTTTTTTGCTGTCGTGCGTCTGTTCGAGAATGGTTACTTTTAGCGTGTCCTCAATCTCCGGCGCCAACAAATAGCCGTTCTGAAAGCCAATTTCGTGCGGTGTGCCTTCCAGATGAACGAACGTCCACCCATTCTTCTCCGGCCGCCGGAAAGCACCCTTCAACTCGTCCTCCGGCGTGCCACGAGAAGAGGAAGAGGCCGAGGCGAGCGACAAGGTGATTCCTGTACATACGAACGCCGTTAAAGCTAACCACCGTGGGTGCATGCGTGACTCCAAAGGATCTGGAATGCCTGGCATTCTAGCAGAGTTTGACCGGAACACGGCCGCTGGCCTGGCGACCAAAGGTCGGTTGAGAACAAGACCGTAAGGTGAGATTTTCTCTCCGAGGGGAAGTCACTCCGCCACGTTAGCGCTTTGCTCCTCGCGGAGGAGCCAGAGCCACGGCCGCCTCAGCGGTGAGCAGGAGGAAGGTTAACGTCTCCTGCAAATATAACTTCACGGCAGTGTCGGTGTGGCTTAAATACCCGATCGATACGTCCTGACCTAGGTGTAGGTCGAAATCACCACCACGGGTGGTTACTACGAAAGCGCCATGGATGGCAGGTGCCCAGATAATCTTCTCGCTCACGAGCCGCTTGATGTGATCTAGCACCGGGTACCCGTGATCGCTGGTCTCGGCCAGCGCTGTGTAAACATCGGCATCGAGCAGCACCGCGTAAGGACCGTTCACGCCGACCAGCCGTAGTTGGCTTAAGCCGTGGGCAATTGCATCGGGATAGCCTCGCACATCGGCAGGGAGCGTCATCGGCGGATTACTCGTCCCTTGCCGGATACCAACAATTCCGGCATCGGCATAGCCTTCGAATATTGCGCCATCCTCAGCAAATGCAATCTTGCGAGCGGCGTCCTTTGCCGGTTGCCAGTCTGAATCATTCGCGCCACGCTCGACGTCGTCGATGGCCTGACGCTGCAGTTCGAACGGGACTCGCAACTCCACCAACGCCTTTACCTCCCGTTGTCGGGCCACAATGCCCTCCACCGGAGCCGAGATCTTCCGCAGATGTCCGGTACCGACGGCGGAAAGGCTTGTTCCGGTCGGTCCGTGCACATCCACGATGCGCCGTCCCGCCAGGTGGCGCTTGAAGGTGCGCGCCGTTTCTTCTTCGATTTGTGCCCATGCAGCATCGGAAATGGGAGCAAGTTCTCGATGGAGATTATTCATGGGGGATATTTCCTTTCAGCGAACCGATACCCAACGAGCCATCAGCCTTGGGCGTAGACCGGGGAGCTGCGCTCGCGGGCTCCTCGCCGGTCACCCCTTCCTCCGGCTGTTCGTCGGCGACATCTTCCAAAAATGTCACTGGGGGCACGAAAAACAAGTTTCCCGTGACGGCCCGACTGAAATCGAGCAGCCGGTCGTAATTGCCGGGCGGTTGACCGATAAACATGTTCTCGAGCATCTGCTCAATCGTATCGGGCGAACGGCCGTAGCCAATAAAATAGGTACCAAATTCATCTTGCCCGACTCGGCCGAAGGGCATGTTGTCGCGCAGGATCTTGATCTCTTTCCCATCTTTGACGATCGTCGTGAGCGCGTTGTGCGCCGAGGTTGGCTTGATGGAGTCGTCGAGTTCGATGTCCGACAGCTTGGTGCGGCCGATGATGCGTTCTTGCGCCTCGGTGGACAGCGCGTTCCATCCTTTTAGGTCGTGCAGATACTTTTGCACGATGACATAGCTGCCTCCCGCGAACTGAGGGTCCTCATCCCCGATAACTACAGCATCGATCGCCGCTTGTCCCGTTGGATTCTCCGTCCCGTCCACAAAGCCGAGGAGATCGCGATCGTCGAAGTAGCGGAATCCGTGGACTTCATCGACCGTTGAAACCGCATCTCCGATACTAGTCATGATTTGCGTCCCAAGCTCGAAGCACAAATCCATACGCTTCGCGCGAATGTGAAACAGCAAATCGCCGGGCGTCGAAACGGCGTGACGAGACCCGGAGCGAATCTCACGAAACGGATGTAGTTTCGCTGGCCGCGGCGCCCCAAAAAGCCGATCCCATACCTCCGACCCAAACCCTAAAACGCACGAGAGACCGGCCTCAATGTCGCGAAATCCCACGGCGCGCAACAGCGCGGCCAGGTCTCCGCAGAAGGATCGAAGCGTCGCCCGATGCTCGGGGCCCGGGTTTACCTTCACCACAAGGAAGATTGCGGCGCGAGCCAGAGGTGCAGCTACGGGTTGAGCGATGCCCGCAATGCCCGCCACTATGGGCGCAGTAGTCGTGTCGGACGCCATCGGATGCCTTCTCGAGGTGTTTGAACAGTCTCGCTCTTTGAACTATCGCCAGCGCTTCGCAGGCAGACAATTTGGACGGTCAGCTTATCATGGAATGGCCTATCACTGCGACGTACCACGCTCGAGCAAAGAGTCTTCGTCCCGGCTTTTTTCGGTTTGCCGGGTCAACCCGCGTGACCGGTTCGTGCTAGGGTTGTTGGGTTCGCCCCCAGGGATTTGTACGAGGAGCAATCATGGCAAATCGCTTTGGAACAGATATTCTGATTCAAGCAGAAGATCCCAAGAGAGCCGCACAATTCTACGTCAAACACCTCGGATTCGAAATCACCGACGATAACCCCAAGATGATCGGCCTTCATGGCAAACACATCAACTTGTTCATCGAGCCGGGGCCAGCGTTGGGCCCGGTTCTCGAAGTGACCGTCGACAACGTCGCCGATGCGAAGCGGCGCCTGGTGAGTAACGGTTGCGAAATCGTCAAAGACGAACCCGAGTTTCCACGGTGCTATGTCAAAGATCCCTTCGGCTTGATCTACAACTTGACGAGTTAGGATTCAACCCCAGTTCACCGAACTTAAAAGTCGCAGGAGAAAATTGTCTCACTTGGCTGGCGCCCTCCTTGACCAGAGTCGCAAACCATGCCGGGAATGCCTCGCCTGCTGCTCACAATGAGTAGCATGAGGCAGGTTGAGCCGCAGCTGGAGAGGTCTTGAGAGTTAAAAGAGGAGATGCCATGGAGGAAAGCGGAAAATTCAGGATTCTATTCATTGCAGGATTTGGTCCGGTCGTGCGTGAGGCGCTGGCGAATCGCCAACTCTACGGGAAAATATTGGGCATCCCCTTCAAAGAGGAGGCGGGTGGTTATCTGCACACGCAAGCTCTAGAGGGTGCCAAACATTTTGCCTTGTGGCCACTTTCTCAGGCGGCGCAGTCCTGCTTCGGGAAGGATTCCTGGCCGGGCGACGTTCCTCTGCCCCAAGCCTGGCTGGAATTCGACGTTGACAATGTCGAAAAGGCAACCTCCCAGCTCGAGGCCCAGGGATATCGCATGCTTGTCAAGAACCGGAAAGAACCATGGGGACAAACGGTCAGCCGTTTCCTCGGGCCGGATGGGTGGTTGGTCGGGATTACACTGACTCCCTGGATGCGATAGCCACAACGGGCTAGGCGCGAGATGAGGAACATCGCTTTCCGTTGGGCGTCGGCCAACCACAAACCCAGCGATGGGGTCCGCAGGCAGTCCATTTCTAGCTCCGCCGCACGGATTTCAGTGCTGTATGTAAGCTCGAGTCTCGAGGATCTCACTCAGGTAATCATGGCTTCCGGGGATGCGCTCGAGGTGAGGGTAACGAACGCCGCCGCTATATTGAACCTCATAGGGCTCGACCGAATCAAAGTTGCGAACCAGCAGGGAGATCTTGCCGTTTTGGGGGTGTGCGATCGCTTCGTTCAACACATTAGCAGAGTAAACATGGCCGTCTACCGCGAGAATCATCATATCTGGTCCGAGGCCCGCCTCGTAGGCCGGTGTCCCCGGAATGACGTCAAAGAGCGTGCCGTCTTTCTTCACGGAAACCCCGATTGAGTAGACACCGTTGTAGCTCATTGGAAGAAGGTCGGAATAGAAAGGTTCGTTGTTGGGAGTGGCGTTGTATATCAAGCGCCAGCCGGCCGCCTCAAGGCCCTCAACCGGCGGTCGGCTGTCCACTCGGTAGATTCGCGACTCGAAAAATGTATGCCAGTCGTACGGACAAATTGCGGAGAGTGCAGCCTCAACCTCCTCTCGTGTATAGGGAACCACGATCGGCTCGGTGTCGCGCTGCCCGAAAAAGCTACGCAGGAAATCGTCCAGGGTGAGGCGGTCCCGGGATTGCTCGCGGATTATGGTATCGGCACGCAACCATATGAGAGCACCTTCGTCGTAATAATCCTGTCCGCGGCGCAGCGAATTCCATCCCCGGTCGAATGCTCGTAAGACCCAGTCTTCCGTGGCGGTGTCAACCAGCGGTGTGGCAGCCCGCCCCCCCTCACTAGAAAAGTCGGCAGCGATCCTTCCGAGGTAATCGCGCATGTAGGCCGCATCGTTAAATCCTGAGCGCGTGGCCAGCAGCATACCGATATATTCGTTCAGACCCTCGTAAACCCAAAGCAGCGATGTCCGCTCCGGACCTTGATAATCGGGCTTCGAATAGAGCTCACCCGGACGCCGGTACTTGCCATCCCAAGAATGCGATTGTTCATGAGCGAGCAGTACCCAGCCAAACTTCTCCAGTTGGCCTTTTTGGGAAAGTCCAGCGTCGCCGATTGCGGTATATGGAGATTCTTCGTGCTCGAGTCCGTCGAACGGCCGCGCTTCACTTTGCGACACGAGAAGATGCAGCGTTTGCCAGTGGCGGTAGCCGAACATTGCCCGGTCCTGATCGACGAGATTTGAAAATAGAGCGAATGCATGTGCATCATCCGCCTTGTCAACAGCGGCTTGGCTATCCCCGGTGATGTCGAGCTCGGCAGGCCAAGCCGAGGCCAGCCGGACCACCCGGAAGCTGTCACCGGCCAGCACTGGTGAATCGATCAGCCGTTCGAGAGAAACCGGAGCGAAATTCACACGCGAACCGCTTTGGCTGGTAACACGGAGCGCACTA
>Ga0187782_10003465_pt1 | contig 11752 bp, 12 predicted proteins | sample 0715_SJ02_MP15_2_FD_132454 | JGI IMG/M metagenome (GOLD analysis project Ga0187782, IMG submission 132454) | Tropical peat soil microbial communities from peatlands in Department of Meta, Colombia - 0715_SJ02_MP15_20_MG | ecosystem: Environmental > Terrestrial > Soil > Wetlands > Peat | place...
ATAATGCCATGTCCGGAGGAGTTCCGGAATGCCCCAGGACGCCATTACGAACAGCCCGATCACGGGGACGTAGGTATATCGGTCCGCCCTAGCCTGCATGCCTACTCGAAACAGTCCAAGGGGCCCAGAGGCCAATAGTCCAAAATCAGCAAGACAAAAAGAGCCTGCGGCGCTCAAGAGCAGGCACATGATGAGAATGCTCTTTTTCTTTGACATAACCCTCTTTTCTCACCCGGTCGAAGCCGAAGAAACCGCCTTATTTTCTTGCGTACTTGAGCAGTCTTTGGGCTTACGGGAGGAATCACTGTCGGGCCAACCCCACGAAGATAAAGCAAGAAAGCCTAAGGAAGAGAGATGTCGTGTGTCAGTAGGCAAAAAAGACTGGTGCGACAATAGATTGAAGGCTTCCGGCTGTGGTATGCTACCGCCGTGAGTAAGCCCAGACAAGGAAGGAAACACACCTCATCACGCAGTGCCAGGGAACAAGATCGCCGGTTTTCCAGCAGCCAGCCGGTGACCGATAGACCTGCAAGGTCGTCGGGCGTTCAAGGGAAAGGGACAAAGGCTTCTTTCAATCGCTATGAATGGGTCTTCCTGGGTCTCGTACTCCTCTTTGTCGTCATTGTTCGCTTAAGGCTTCTCGGTTTCCCCCTCGAAAGAGACGAAGGCGAGTACGCGTATATGGGCCAGCTCATCCAGCAAGGTTTCCCGCCGTACAGTCTCGCGTATAACATGAAGCTGCCCGGCACCTATTTCATGTATGCCTTTGTCATGTCAATTTTCGGACAAACCACCTCCGGCATACATCTAGGACTCATGGTGATCAACTGTCTCACCATACTGCTCGTTTACAAGGTGAGTGCCAAATTGGTCAACTCTTTCGCGGGCGTGGTTGCGGCCTGTGCCTATGCCCTTCTTACACTGAGTTCTTCTGTGTTGGGTTTTGCGGGGCATGCCACCCATTTTGTGGCCTTTTGGGCCATGGCCGGAATTCTGGTCTTGCTCTACGCGCAGGAAAAGAATAGGCGGGATCTCTATTTCGCTGCCGGAGCCCTTCTGGGCATTGCGTTTATTATGAAGCAGTCGGGAGTCTTTTTTGACTTTTTTGGCATCGGCTCCATTCTCGTTCATTATTATCAGCACAGAACTCTGACGCTAAGGCAGGTGCTCTCGAGCTTAGGGGCGTTCTTCGGGGGCGTTCTGTCCCCCCTATCCATCATGATCGTCTATCTCTGGATGTCGGGTGTCTTCAAAAAGTTCTGGTTTTTCACTATTGTCTACTTATTCAAGTACGGTTCTGAGATGCCTCTTTCCGAGGCCCCCAAGGTCTTTCGGGCGGTTTTTCCGGGAGTGGTGGACGGTTTTTTCCTCATGTGGCTGTGTGCCGGCTTTGGGTTTATCGCCCTCTTTCTCCACCCCCGTCTCAGAAACAAGCTCATGGCAATATCACTTTTCACTATCTGCTCATTATTGACGGTCTTTCCCGGTTTCTATTTCAGACCGCACTATTTCATTACCTTTCTTCCTGCGCTCTCTCTGTTGGTCGGCGTGTTCATCGATTATCTACATATAAGCTGTGTGCGAGTGTTGGCGGCCGGGTCGGCGGCTTCGGGCTATCTGGCCTCAAAGTCCATTGCCGTCGCCGCCTTTGCGATTGCGGCGATAGTCGGCGTTGTACTGCAGAGCGATTACCTGTTCGAAAAAGACACGAATTCGCTTTGCCGGAAGATCTACGGAGACAGTCCCTTCCCGGAGTCCGTGGAAATCGCCCGGTTTATCGAACGTCATACGGCCCCCACCGACAAGATCGCGGTCATCGGGTCCGAGCCGGAGATATATTTCTATTCCGGGAGGCATTCGGCAACAGGATATATTTACACATACAGCCTCATGGAGGTGCACAAGTACAGCTTGGCCATGCAGAAAGAGATGGCGGCAGAGATCGAGCGCTCGAAGCCGAAATTCGTGGTGCTGGTTAGGGTACTCAATTCGTGGATGGGTGGCCCTGGTTCAGAAGGATTCATAATTCGGTGGAGTGAGAACTATTTGCGTAACGGCCATAATCTGGTTGGAATAGCGGACATCGTCACTTCCGGTCAGACCGTCTACAAATGGTACGACGACACACGGGGTTACGTCACGCGGTCACATTCGGATTTGCTTGTCTTTCAACGACAATAAAAAATGACGGCTCTCGGGTTGGCCTCGTGTGGTTCGTGCAATTTCACAGGGTAGTTTGCTTATTGATTGTCGGAACCAGCAGATGAAGTCGGATGGGTTCCGGGGGATGCCAATCGGGGATTGAGCGCGATGGCTTTGTCGTGATCTGCTGCCGCCTGTGCTTGATCGCCCAGTACCTCGTAAGCGTTCCCCCGGTTATAATAGGCTTCGGCAAGTTTGGGATTAAGCTCGACGGCCTTGTTGTAATCTATGATCGCTTGTTTCTGGTTCCCGAGGGCTTTATAGGCGTTCCCCCGGTTATTGTAGGCCATTGCTAATTCAGGATTAAGCTCGACGGCCTTGTTGTAATCTATGATCGCTTGTTTCTGGTCCCCGAGGGCTTTATAGGCGTTCCCCCGGTTATTGTAGGCCAAACTCAGCTCGGGATTGAGGGCGATTGCCCTATCGTAATCAAGGATCGCCCGCCTCCCATCCCCCACGGCAGCATACGCGTTCCCACGATTGTTATAAGCGTCTGCCGACTCGGGATTGAGGGCGATTGCCCTATCGTAATCAAGGATCGCCCGCCTTTGATCCCCTATGGCTGCGTAGACACCGGCTCGATTATAGTAGACCGGAGCATAGTGAGGGTTGATTTCGATTGTCCTATCGTAATCAAGGATCGCCCGCCTTCCATCCCCTATGGCTGCGTATGCATTCCCCCGGGCATAATAGGCTCCGTAATTGTCTGGTGTGACCGCTATCGCGTGATTGAAGAGCGTGAAGTTATTCTGCCAGTAGCCTACCTGTCTCGATGTGGCGATGAAAAGGCACAAAAGAACCAATATTGATGAGACGGCAAGTATCTCTTCACGATGGCGCCATTTTCGCAGGAGTTCTGGGATGCCCCAAGCTGCCATGATGAAAAGCCCTACAAGCGGGACATAGGTATAGCGGTCGGCCATGCCTTGCTCTCCCGCCTGCACGAGCCCGATGACGGGCACAAGTGTGCCCAGATGCCAGAGCCACCCGACTGTCAGATAGCGGAATTTCCTTACCCCTTTTGTGGCAATCAGGGTCATTGCGATGAGGAACGCAGATGCGCCTGCTACCTGCCAGAATGTCCAAAGCGTCCAATAGGGATAAAAGAAAGCGAGGTTGTGGGGCCAGATGGTCTTTTCCACGTAGATGACATACGAAACAAGTGCATTTGAAACCCGGGTACCGAAAGGCAAGATTTCAAAGGAGCCTACTGCACCCCATCTGTGCTGAACGACGTAAGTTATCGCGCTTGAGACGCTTGCGAGGACGAAAAGAGGGATTTTCTCCCAAACCAATGGAGCGATCTCGACCCGTCGATATTTCAAAAGCGCCGGCTCCTCTGTTTCAACCTTCTTCCATCCAGCTACTTTCTTCCCTCCCAATTCTACTTTCCTTTTACCATGTTTCTTTGACCCGACAGACCTCTTGGGGACTTCCTCTAGGGCCGGTTTTTTGTCGAAGCGCCCGAGGGGCCAATAATCGAGAAGGAGGAGGACAAAAGGAAGGGTGACGAGCATTGGTTTGGACATCAACCCTAGTGCGAAGCACGCAAGAACGGTCGCGTATCTTAGGAAATTCCGGCGTTCCGTAAAATGGCAGTATGCAACCATGGTAAGCATCCAAAAAAAGGTGGAGAGCACATCTTTTCGCTCAGTCACCCAGGCAACGGACTCCACGTGAAGGGGATGCAAGGCAAAGAGAGAGGCGACAAAGGCGCTCTGCCAAAACGCTTTTGTCATACGACGAAGGACATAAAAGAGCAAGAGTGTGCTTGAAATGTGGAACAAGAGATTGGTCAGATGATGGAAATGGGGGTTTAAACCAAAGAGCTGGATATCGAGCATATGCGATATCCATGTCAGAGGGTGCCAGTTCGCCGCATAGCCTGTAGTGAAGGCCCACCTCAATGCGGCTAAGCCAAGGCCGTTTTGAATATGATCGTTTTCCGTTATGTAAAGGGGATCATCGTAAGAGATAAAATCACAATGGCTGACCTTCCAGAATGCCAGAAAGCTGGCAACGGATAAAAGGACACTGATAATTACTGCCTTCTTCGTTACCACACAGACTCTCCTTGAGCTTTGCCTGTAGAAAACACAAGGTTCATCCCAGGAGACTGTTCGCACAAGTTGTCACTGGCCGGCGCACTATACGGCTCCCTAGTGTCGTTGAAACACGAATAGGTTCGCCGTCGACAAGGGTCTGTAGTGACGTGCGTCATCATACCACTTGTAGACCGTGCGGTCGGGAGCGATAATGTCCGCTATTCCGACCAAGTCGTAGTGTGCGCGCACGTAGTTTCCCGCCCATTGGAATATGAATCTCTCCGAGTCCGGCCGAGCCAGCCACGAGGTGGCAACTCTCACAAACACGATGAACTTGGGGTTCGATCGTTCGACCTCCGCGGCCATCTCTTTCTGCATCTTGAGACTGTATTCGTGGGCCTCCATGAGGCTGTATGTGTAGATATAGCCAGTAGCCGAGCGCCTGCCGGAGTAAAAGTATATTTGTGGCTCGGACCCGATCACCGCAATGCTGTCGGTGGCGGCCGTATGGAGTTCTATGAAGCGCGCAACTTCCAGGGACTCCGGAAAGGGGTTTGCGCCATAAAACCTTCGGCAAAGGGACTGCGGGCTTTCTGCGAACAGGTAGTCGGTCTGCGGCACAATGCCGACCATTAGTGCCGCCGCAAAAACGAGGATGGCGATACACATCGACAGCGCTCGCCCGGAAGCACGTAAGCGTCGGCCGAGGAGACGTGTCGACCAGATGTACAGATAGTTGATGAAAACAGCCGCCAGCAGAGAGACGGCGGGGAGAAGTGTCACGAAGTAGTGCTGCCTGAAATAGAAGCCTGGGCAGACCGTCAAGAATGAACAAACGGCAAAGAGCGATATCCATAAGCGTTTATTCCCCAGGCTGTGTTGGAGAAACAGAGAAACGAACCCCAGCGCAGCAAACGACCATATGAGAAAGAAATCATCCACTACACCGGGAAAGCTCGCAATGAAGGCATCCGGAGCCACGGAAAGTGGGATCTGCGAGGCGTACTTGAATGAATAGACAAAGGTGAAAAACCAGAACTTGTCGAGGACGCCGGCAGCATTCAGATAGACAACCATAATCAGCAAGGGTAGCAGAACGCCGCCGATGAATGGGCCGAAGCTCCGGCACATCCGTCTCCACGTCAGGGTTCTCTGCTGAACATGATGGATTGCGATTGCTATAACCCCAAAAAAGGTGAAGAAAACACCCGGCTGTTTCATGATAAACGCAATGCTTAGCAGAGCCCCTGCAGCAAAATAGAGGGGCCATTTATTCTTTTCCATCGCGTAAAGCAGGGTTAGGATCCCGGCCATGGCCCAGAAAACCACAAAATGGGTGGCGTGCCCCGCAAAGCCTAGTACTGACGGGCTCAGAGAAAGAAAGGCATAGCTGCATGCCGCGACGACTCCTGCGAGAGAGCCGACGATTTTCGCGCTCACTTTGTAGACCAGCAGCACAGTTGCACAGTTTATTATCATGAGCCCCAGATGAATGGCCGTCACTTTCTGACCGAGAAATGACATGATAAGGGCATACATGAAATAGGTGCCCGGAAGCTTCATGCTGTACGCTAGGCTATAAGGAGGAAATCCCTGTTGAATGAGCTGACCAAGATAGGCGTACTCGCCCTCGTCTCTTTCGAGCGGGAAACTTAGAAGCCTTATGCGCACGAGCGCGACCAAGACGAGTATAAGACCAATAAAAACCCACTCATAGTTGTTGAAAGGAGCCTTTTGCGCTTCCCTGTCATGGCTGGACGATTCTCCCCACCGGCGGGTTATTCGCTGATCGCCATCGCCAGACTGGCCCCCCTTATGTTTCCTCACCGCGCCCATGTGTCCTGTTTTTTCCTCGCTCACCCCGACGGTAGAGTAGTATATTCGGAAGCGTCAATTTGTTCTATCGCCAATCGAGCTACACCCTTAAGTCAGCCATAGAGACGAATGCGGGGGTGAAGTGCAGTGCCGGCATTACGACTACGACCCTCTTCTTCCGATACATAGTTTCTCGGAAATCAAGGAAACAAGAAGAGACAAAATCCCGAACGATCATCTCGGTCCGAGGAGATCGCTCGCCCCATAAACGTCCTTTTTTTGAGCAAAAGCCTACAGCCCCAGCTGCAATTTTTCTGCAAACCTACGGTTAATTGTTTGTTAATTCGAGATCTTTGTCGGCTCTCCATTGATCACGTGTCCGGGCTTAAGTAGCGAAAGCTTAGCCCTTCTCCTATCCTATGGGTCAATCTTTTGACAAAAAAGAATTTACGATTCTTTAATACGATATTAACATCAATAGGTTAACCTATTCTCAAGTTTCTGCAAAGGGCCAAAGGAATCATGTGGTCAAGAGGGCTTCCGCTTTCGTTTGGGCACGAAGGGCCCTGAAGTTACGTCTGTCCAGGAGAATACACTCGGGAATCGGTGAAACTGTGAAGCCCGATCTTGTCGACCGCCGCTATGTCTTACCATCGGCTACGAGGGAAAGAGAAGTCTCCGAAGATGTTGAGGAGGACCGGCGATGATGAGGATTCTTGCGGCCTGCGCCGCCATCGTGGTTTTGGCTTTCGGCAGTGTCCATGCTGACCTTGTCGACAACGGCTCTCTTGCCCGCAACGGGCAGGACTTGTCGTGGTGCGATGGAGAAGGCAATCTCGGAGGATCCATCGACCTGGCGCAGGCTTGGCTCGACACCGCACCGCTTACGGATGTGGCCCCGGAAAGTCATTGGCTGGAGATGGGGACGGGCGCAAAGCGCGGGCCGGACGCACAGGATGGCTGGTACTCCGAACATCACGGCTCAGGCTCTTCCGATTCAAGCAATGCGAAGGACGCCTGGCGGGCTTGGGACTCAGCGGGAGACGACCGGTACCAATGGACCTTGGATAGGGATTGGTGGAGCCTCTGGCCCGAAGGCTCATACGAATACGGTCACCACGAAGGCGGATATTGGGGGTGGTGGGGCCACACGAGGCCCCGGGGGGTCTCGACCCCTCTGCCTCCGGCTGTCTTCCTCCTTGGACCGGGCGTCGCTGCCCTGGCTGCCATGAGGCGGAAACGGAAGTCATAGACAAAGGAGGGGAGAGATAGCCGACGGCCACTTAAACCCTGTGACGCCGGTATAGACCGTTCCCCTCTTTTCTTAGTCTTTTCCCTGTCTTTTTTGCATGAAAGTTACCATTCCTTAATCACATTTTAACAAAGACGGGATATCCTACGTCCTGGAAACCGCGTACATGAAAATTCTTGTGGTGGACGACGAGAGCGATATCGTCGATCTTGTCTCCTCGAATCTTCAGCGCGAGGGGTATAGGGTCATTCCTGCGTGCACGGGGGAAGAAGCGCTCGAACTGGTCAAGACGACGAAGCCGGATCTCATGGTCCTCGACCTTATGCTCCCTGGCTTGCAGGGGCTGGAGGTCTGCCGGTTCATCCGAGCCAATCCCCTTTATGGGAACATGCCCATCATCATCTTGAGCGCGAGGGACAGCGAGGTGGACCGCATCCTCGGCCTGGAGATGGGTGCCGACGACTACATCACGAAGCCCTTCAGCATGCGGGAGCTGGCCTCGAGGATCCGTGTTGCCTTGAGAAGGGTCAAGGCCGAGGCGCTGAAGGGCGCTGTCAATGGATCGACGTTTTCTCACAAAGGGCTCTTCATCGACTTCGAGAGATACGAGGTGATGGTGAAAGGGAAGAAGATCGAATTGTCGCCCCTCCAGATGAAGCTCCTTTTCCTCTTCACCAAGAACCCCGGCAGGGTCTTCACCCGAGATCAGCTTCTCAATCAGGTGTGGGGTGACGAGGTTTTCGTGACCCCGAGGAACGTGGATGTCCACGTCAGCCGCCTGAGGAAGCTCATCGAAGAAGACCCGGAGAAGCCGACGAGCATCGTCACCGTGACGAGCGTGGGATACAAGTTCAACGATTCCGATCGATAGAAGGTCCCTCCTTGCGTTTATACAGTTCTTAACACTCCCCTAGCACCACCGAAACACGGCGCTGCTATGATAGACATACGGGTGAGGACAGGCGAGCGAAAAGGCCCATCTAGCGGGGGCATGGCCCTTTGGCACGTTTGTCCGGACAGGCACACAATAAGGAAAGGAGGCTTAAGGCATGTCCGATTTTACCGTCAATACTCTTTGTACCCGTTGCAGAAAGGGCTATCCCGTGGAGCTGCGGAGCATGAGGTCAAACCTTCGAGTCCCCTGTCCGACGTGCGGATTTCCGAACGGGGTCTCAGAGGAGCAGGCGATCGAGGCGCACCGGCTTCTCGAAAGGCTCGAGATGGAGAGAAAAGAGTCCAAAGTTGCTTAAGGCCGGCACTGGTCCTATACTTCAGGGGATGGCAAGGATGCCGAAAACCTCCGCAGATCCCGTCAAGCGCTGGCTACCGGTGGTCGTGTGGCTGGCCTTTGTCTTCTTCATGTCCACGGGGACATTCTCCGCGGAAAACACGTTCTCAGTGGTGAGGCCCATACTCGCCTTCCTTTTCCCCGGCCTCTCTCCCGACCAGGTAATGATGATCCACGGGATCATCAGGAAAGGGGCCCACGTCTTCGAGTACTTCGTCCTTGGTTTCCTCCTCCTCCGGGCCTTTCGCGCTCGCTCCTCCGGAGAATGGAAGTGGCGGTCTTCCCTCCTCGCCGTTCTTGGCGTGGCGCTCTATGCCCTGGGCGACGAGTTCCACCAGTCCTTCGTGCCTACCCGCACCGCATCGATGACGGACGTGGGCATTGACACGGCAGGCGGGGTGCTCGCGCAGATAGTGTGCGCTTTCTGGTATCGATACGTCCGGGGGCGCTAGCTTAAGGAATCCTTCAAATACTACTACGGTCGCTCTTTTTTTCCCGTTCTTTCTTCAGCCTCTCGCGCACGCGCTGCAGGAGGTCGAGGTATGCCCTTGCTTTATGTGACACCTTCTTCCAATGCTCGTAGCCTGCACCAACCTCCTCCGGGGACATGCTCAAATCCTCGGCGATGATGGCCAACAGGTCTCTCTCGTCGATGCCCTGCTCTCCCGAAACGATCTCTTCGATGCGGGCGTAGAGGATAGGGGCGGTCATCTCCGGGGACTGCTCGGCCATTTCTCTGAACTCCAAACGTTCGAACGCGTATGAGGGCAATGCCTTGAGAATGCCGTCGGCGTTCGTTGACTCCTTCTCAAAGAGACGGAGCAGGTTGCTATCTTCGTCTGCAAGAGGCGATGAGAACGCCCCCTCGTTTCTATCAAAATCCACGAACGTGAGCTTCCGATGGTCCTGTCTCGGCCCGCTCTCGCCGTCCTGCCCCGCGGCCCTATTGTCGGGCGACCCAACGCCCTCGGGACGATCGAAGTAGCGGCCCCACCACCCTTTCCAATCCTGTACTCCCGAGCGCCCTGCCTCGTATAATCGGGTGGCATTCGCAAGCTCTTCCACAGCAAGACGCAGGACGAGGTACGCTGAGCGGAGACGGCCAGCTTCTTTCAGCATTGTCGCGTCGTTCATAAGACGGATTGCATTCCCGATGCACATCTTGTATCCATCCCTGAGCCGGGCCCTGTCAAGGGCGGGATACCCTTCGTAATCGTCGCTCATCCCCCACCTCCTTCTTCCTCACCGAGAGCGGCATGCTGAAAAGACGCCCCTAACTATTGATTACCACCTCTCGCGCTTGATTTCAATACCAATACTACTTAGGAGAGACGCCTTTCTTGAAACGCCCAGGGGGAGAGCCCCTCAAGATATGATCCGTTTCGCCGATAACTCATAGGTGAGGTCTTCTCATTGCGCACGTACTATCCGTACGCGGAGGAAAAGCATAATGGTTTTCCGATCGGGAATTCGCATCCTCCTTCGTCTCGCCTACCCTCAGGGGCCGCAGAATCTGAGCGCCACCGGGTGGCGGTCATGAAGCAGCAGAAATACCTGCCTATTCCTCCCGGTGCGATCGTGCCGTGGAGTATGCCGAAGTTCAAGATTTACGTCCTATCGGTGACCGGACAGTACGTTCTCTGGACCGTGGAGGGAAACGGGGTCAGTCCGGAGCAGCTCGACAGGCTCTCCGAGAGCGGACAAAGCGAGGTTTTCATCGACCTGGAGGAGCAGTTTAAGTACGAAGAATACCTCGAGGTCCACCTGGACAATATCTTAGCGAACGAGGGACCTTCCGACGATCAAAAGGCGGCCATATTCAGCAGGGTGTCCACGAACGTCGTGAAGCATGCCTTCGAATCGTCGTTCGGGTTCAAGCCGATCGGCACGGATATCCTGCAAAGAACACAGGCAATGATCGAAAAGGCGCTCATCTTCATCGCAGAATCCAGGTCCTTACAGGCGCTGGCGAAGATCGTGGGCCACGACTACGAGACGTACGAGCACGCCACAAAGGTCCTCTGGTTCACCGTCGGCTTTCTCGGCAACAACCCGGACGTGCTGCAGCGGATTCGACCGGATTCCGAGGCTATGGAAGAAAGCCACAGGCTCGAAGTGCTGCGACAGTGCGGGGTCGGGGCCCTCCTTCACGACATCGGCAAGACCCTCGTCGCGCAGGAGATACTCCACAAGAACGGTCCCCTCACGGAGATCGAATGGGAAATCATGAAGCGCCACCCGTTCAACGGTCTGGCGATGATTCTCGACACCGATCTGCCCGGTTTCGTCAAGAAAGGAGTGCTCCATCACCATGAGGACTTTTGCGGCAGCGGCTACCCCATGGGCCTCGAGGGGTCTGATATACCTATCTTGCCGCGCATTTTGCGGATTGTCGATACCTTTGACGCCATGACGTCCCGCAGGCCTTACAAAGACTCCCTGCCCCCCTTCAAGGCTGCCCAAATCATGGTCGGCTCTCGGGAAGAAATGAAAGGGGGGGAAGCCGGGCTTGATGTGCGGGATGGGGGCATGAAAGAGTGCTTCGACGAAGACCTGCTCCGCAGATTCATCATATTCCTCGGCAACATGAAGCTGGCCGGCTTCTGAATATAGGATTCCCACTTCATCCCATAGCCTCCAGAAATACATTAATGAAGGGTTAAAGAATTTTATTGAAATACTTCGTGAGATTAGGTAATAATAGGATCATACAATCCGTTGCTAGCGGGATCCTGGATCAATTCATTCTAATTACGACCGCATTGTGACGTCTATCAGGCCCGGAAAAGGCGATGGCGCCTGTTACAGAATCACGAGAATTGCGAAAATACAACGCATAGGAGGAAGATTCGTATGAAAAGATGGGTGGGTAGTGGGACAGGCCGTATTGCGCAAGTGCTTCTATTACTTATTCTGGGGTTCTGTTGTCTCTCCCTTTTTCTGGCCGTTCCCGCCCGCGCCCAGAGCGGCCCGACCGTCGACTCCCTGCAGGAGCAGATCAGGGCACTTCAGGAGCAGAGCGAGAAACAGATCAAGGCGCTTCAGGACCAGGTAGACGCCCTTAAGGCCGCCCAGGCCAAGCAGGCAGAGGAAGCTGCCCAGGCTGCCGCCGCAGCGCCTCCCCAGGCCCCCAGCGAGGGAAAGGGGCTC
>Ga0187782_10003466_pt1 | contig 11750 bp, 9 predicted proteins | sample 0715_SJ02_MP15_2_FD_132454 | JGI IMG/M metagenome (GOLD analysis project Ga0187782, IMG submission 132454) | Tropical peat soil microbial communities from peatlands in Department of Meta, Colombia - 0715_SJ02_MP15_20_MG | ecosystem: Environmental > Terrestrial > Soil > Wetlands > Peat | place...
GCCCTGAATTTTATTGTAGCCGACTGCGTCGACCAGATATTTCGCCCGCAGCAGGAGCAACAGTTGACCCATGTTCATCTCGGGTACGAGAACTCGGTCGTAGCGCATCAGAACGTCCCCTAGGTTTTTCGGCAGCGGGTTCAGATGGCGCAAATGAACATGGCCGATCCGACGACCCTTCGCCCGTTCGGACCTCAGGGCCGCGGTCACCGGCCCGTAGGTCGAACCCCACGCCACGATCACCAAATCGCCCGATTCGTCGCCCACCGGAACCGCGTCCGGGACGTCCTCGACGATTCTGGCAACTTTTTCGGCGCGCAGGCGAACCATGCGCTCGTGGTTAAGAGGCTCGTAATTGACGTTACCGGTCACGTCCTGCTTCTCGATTCCGCCGATGCGGTGCTCGAGACCCGCCGTGCCGGGAATCGCCCAGGGGCGCGCGAGCGTTTCCGGATTCCGTTTGTAAGGCTGAAACCCCAGCGGATCGGTTTCAAACTTGACGGAAAGGTCCGGGAGTTGGCGGACGTCGGGAATCTTCCAGGGCTCCGCGCCATTGGCGAGGTAGCCGTCGGACAGAACGATCACGGGTACCATGTACTTGATGGCGATGCGGCTGGCTTCGAGCGCAATCCAGAAGCAATCGCCCGGCGTCGAAGGAGCGAGAACGGGTACAGGCGCCTCTGAGTTTCGGCCGAACAGTGCCTGCAACAAGTCGGCCTGTTCCGTTTTTGTCGGCAGGCCAGTGGATGGGCCGCCACGCTGGATGTCGCATACGACCAGCGGCAACTCGACCGCAACGGCAAGGCCGAGCGCCTCGGTTTTGAGCGCCATACCGGGTCCGGAAGTGCTCGTGACGCCGAGCGCTCCGCCATAGGCCGCGCCAATGGCCGAGGTGATCGCGGCAATTTCGTCTTCGGCCTGAAAGGTGATGACGCCGAAATTCTTGTAGGCTGACAACTCGTGCAGGATGTCGGAAGCCGGCGTAATCGGATAGGAGCCCAAGAAGAGCGGCAGGCCAGACTTGGACGAGGCGGCGACGAAGCCCATGGCCAGGGCGCTATTGCCGCTGATGTTGCGGTACACACCGGGAGAAAGCTTGGCGGGCGGGATTTCATAGGTGATCTGAAACGCTTCGGTGGCTTCGCAATAGCTGTAGCCTGCCTGCATCGCGGTTCGATTGGCGTTGACCAGCACCGGCTTGCTCTTGAACTTGTCCTCGATCCAACGCAGCGACGTCTCCATCGAGCGGTTGTAGAGCCAATAGCACATCCCCAGTGCGAAGAAATTCTTGCAGCGGTCCATGCTCTTGGCGTCGAGGCCGAGTTCTTTGAGCGCGGCGCGCGTCAGCTTGGTCAGTTCGACCGGAAATACGCGGTAGCCATCGAGTGAGTGATCTTCGAGAGGACTCACGCTCATCTGCGCTTTGCGCAGATCGGTCTCTTCGAAATTGTCGAGGTTGACGATGAGGATCCCGTTCGGCTTAAGGTCCGACAAATTCATTTTTAGCGCCGCGGGATTCATGGCAACCAGCGCATCGACGCTGTCACCAGGCGTGTACACATCGCTCGAGGAGAAGTGCACCTGAAAGCCGCTGACCCCGGGAAGCGTGCCCGCGGGCGCGCGAATTTCAGCGGGAAAATCGGGGAGAGTGGCGAGATCGTTGCCGTAAAGCGCGACGGTATTGGTGAACTGGCTGCCGGTGATCTGCATGCCATCACCGGAATCTCCGCAAAAGCGGATCACCGCATGCTCCAACGTTTCCCGCTTGCGCTGCGGAGGACGAACCAACGTGGTAGACATAGAAAACTACCTGCCCCTTTCGATGTCCGAGAAGATCCCCGAGATGCCGGGCCGTTCCCCCAAACCCTAGAGCAGCCATCGAAGCTCTCGTCTTCGAAAAGCGTAACACAAACCGAAGCCACCGAGCCACAGGGGTGGAAGCAAACAGGCACGATCGCCGAAAGAGCTGTTCACTCGGCGCCCAGAAAGATGTAGCGGAGGAGAAACAAAACGCTCAACACCCAAATCAGAGGACTGATCTCACGGCGCCGCCCGGCAAACAACTTCAAAAACGTAAACGACAAAAGCCCCATGCTCAGCCCCGTCGCGATGCTGAACGTCAGCGGCGTGGCGATGAGAGTCAGAAAGGCGGGCACCGCATCGGTGAAATCGTCCCATTTGACGCGTGCAACCGCCCCGCACATGAGCGCACCCACCAAGATCAACGCCGGAGACGTGGCATAGGAAGGAATGGCCGCCACGATCGGCGCACAGAACATGGCCGCCAAAAACAGCGCCGCGATCAGCAGATTCCCAAGACCCGTTCGCGCGCCCGCCGCCACTCCCGCCGCGCTTTCCACATAGCTGGTCACCGTCGACGTACCTGTCAGCGCGCCCATGATCGTGCCAAATGCATCGGCCAGCAGCGCGCGGCTGGCCCGCGGCAATTTGCCATCGCGAAGAAATCCGCCCTCCTCGCACACGCCGACGAGCGTTCCCACGTTGTCGAATAGATCGACGAAGAAAAAAACAAAGACCAGTTCTCCGAGCCCAAGCTTCGTCGCCGAGCGCAGGTCGAGCTTCAGAAGTGTTCCGCCGGGATGGGGAAGGGAGAAAAGATGTTGGGGCCAGTGGCTTACGCCGAGCGGGATGCCAGCGAGGGTAATCGCAATAATGCCGATCAAAATCGCGCTCCCCGCGCGCCGCGCGACCAAAATCGCAATCAGCAGCACGCCCAGCAGCGCCAGTATCACCGTCCGGTCGGAAAGTTTTCCCAGCCCCACAAACGTCGATGCGTTGGCCACAATGATATTGGCATTGCGAAATCCAATGAAGGCGATGAAGAGCCCGATGCCGGCCGCGGTGCCGTGCTTCAAGCAATCGGGAATCCCGTTGACGATCTGCTCGCGCACGTTCGTGAGCGTCAGAGTGAGAAACAGCAACCCGGAAAGCAGCACCACGCCCAGTGCCGTCTGCCACGGCACGTGCCGCCCGATCACGATCGAATAGGTGAAATAGGCGTTGAGCGACATCCCTGGGGCGAGCGCGATCGGGTAATTCGCCCAGAGTCCCATCACCAGCGTCGCGAGGGCCGCGGATATGCAGGTCGCAAAGAGCACACCGTCGACCGGCATCCCAGCCTGCGACAGAATCTGCGGATTCACGACCACTACGTAGGCCATGGTCATGAACGTTGTCAGCCCGGCCAACAGCTCACGCCGCACCGTCGTGTTGTTCTCGGCCAGATGAAAAACCCGCTCCAGCACGCTCCAATCTCCCCTGCGCGAAAATGAAAATGAGCCACTATAGGGTGCGCGCCGTTGTGGCGTCAACCAGAGAACACGACGGGATTTCTCGAAGGCGGTCTGTTACCACCGGGGTCGTCTCACTTGCGCGGAATGAAGATCGGCACCGGCGGCGTGATGTGGAACTTCTTTGAAAAGTCTCCCTGATTAATCGCCAGCCCGACGCGCCCCCGCGAATCGATGTAGAGGAGCGGCTGGCCGACCGGTACTCCCATGAAGGTTTTCTCATAAGGCAAGGTGTACTGCTTCCTGTCAACCCTCAGTGTGACTTTGTCTTCGAGCGCGTAACCGAGCTTTTTGAAATCATCGCCCTGAATGTCCGTGATCAGGCTGCCGAAAGGATCATCGAGGCCGATCACAGTACCGTCAATGCCTTTCGCCTCTACGGTGGCGACGCGAGGATTCAGCCGCACGAGTTCGCTGACCTCCGGCCCCGCCAAGATCCAGTCTTCTCCCCGGGCCAGGTGCGCGGCGGCGGGCGAGAAAATGTCGCGGCCATGAAACGTGGACGAAATCTTGTCGCCGATCATCCAGGTGGGATTGGTGATCTCGCGGGCACCGGCGAATCCGTCGCGGTCAACGACCGGCGTCACAATCCCATTATCGGGCAAGACGAAATACTGCCCCTTGTTCGTCTTGACGATGACCGCTTTTCGTGACGTGCCCACGCCTGGATCGACGACCACGAGAAACACCGTTTCCGAAGGATAATAGGGCGTAACACCTACGAGGAACCGCGAGGCCTCTTCGATAGAAAACGGCGTCACTTGATGCGTGATGTCCATGATGCGCGCGTCCGGCGCGATTCCCAAGATGACTGCTTTGCAGATCGCCACGGCGTCGTTCGCGGTGCCAAAATCGCTCATGAACACGATGGCTCGCGGGGATGGGGACCTCTTCTCCTCTGTGGGGCCTGTGTTGCACCCGGCCCACAAGGCGATGAGAAAAAGGACAGAAGCGGGTCGGACCCAACGTTGCTTGAGTAGCATGGTGCCCCCGGATTCAACCGTCGACGACAAAGAGCCGCGATTATAGCGCGCCTCTACATCTTCTCCCTGCCATCCTACGCGCCCTGCCAAGCCTGTCTGTCCACCTTCTGTCAAATCCCCTTGCTCACTTCTTGCGCTCGCGGGCTTGGGCCTGTATGGTACGCCATGGTCATACCGGCCCAACCGTCGGAGCGAGCCTCCTCCTCGGCAGGTCGCGGAACTCCCGCCAGCGCCAAACCTCATTATGGCCTTCGCCAGGAAGTCCTTTCCGCGATGGAAACGCTCGCGCAATCCGTTTCTACCATGGCGCCGACGAGCACACCCGCTGTGACGATCCCACTGGTGTGCGCACTCGCCGGAAACGGAACCTGGCTGGCCTACCTACTGGCCACCGTCGCCGTGCTGCTCGTCGCACTCTGTATCGCTAGCTTCGCGCGTCATTCATCGTCGCCTGGTTCCCTTTACATTTACGCGGAAAAGGTTCTCCCGCGGTGGATGGGCGCCGTCGTGGCCTGGAGTTTGCTGCTTGCCTACGTGGCCACGGGTTCCAGTGTCATTGGCGGCTTCTACCAGTACGCCGCGTTGGTGCTTTTGCGTTCGGCCGCTACGCCTGCCTCCGGCGTGTTTCTCACCCTGGTCGTAACCGCCATATCGATGTGGGTGGCTTGGCGCGACGTGAAGGTGTCTGCACGTTTGATGCTCTGGATCGAGGCGTTGTCTCTTTTCACGATCCTGACGGTCGTGGTCCTCGTTCTCGCCCATCACGGCTCCCATGGGGATAGGAGCCAGATCACTTTGCAAGGGATGAGTGGCAGCGGCCTGCGTCTGGGACTGGTCCTGGCACTGTTCAGCTTCGTTGGATTTGAGAGTGCCACCACGCTTGGCACCGAAGCGCGAAATCCTCTGAGAACAATCCCGCGTGCTGTGATTCAGAGCTCCCTTCTGGCGGGAGCCATCTTCGTCCTGTGCGCTTACACCGAGGTGCTAGGATTTCACGTGGTGGGGCAGGATTTGGGCAGCAGCCAGGCGCCCATGCAAACGCTGGCAGGCGTGGCCGGCGCGCCAGTCCTCGGGACTCTGATTAATGTGGGCGTGCTGGTGAGCTTGTTCGCCTGCACGCTCGCTTGTGTTACGGCCGCCGCTCGGGTGCTGCTGCTGATGGCCCACAACGGACTCGCCCACGGCACTCTCCGCAACACTCACCGGCGCCACGAAACTCCCGGCCCTGCGATTGTCGTCACCGGGATCGCGGCAGGGCTTCCCGTCTTGGTGCTGGCGGCTCGGGGAGCGAGCGGACTCGACGTCTATGGCTGGATGGGCTCGCTTGCGACCTATGGCTTCATCGTGACGTATGCCCTTGTGTGTGTTGCGCTCCCGCGATATTTGCGTGGCCATGGCCGCGCCCGGCCTGCCACGCGGGTCCTCTCTGTTCTCGCGTTCGTGGCCATGCTGCTCGCCCTGGTTGGAAATCTCTATCCGGTGCCGGAGGGGCCTTACGGCAAGCTTCCCTATATTTATCTCGTCTATCTGGCGGCGGGCATGGTCTCGTTTGCCGTCGCCGGCCGCCATCAGGGCTCGAGATCCTAGAGTTCTTCGGCGGGCTCGGGCATAGCCACCATCAGCAGCACAATCCCCACAACCGTGAACATCCGGAAGGCGGTCTCTTGCCCATTCCAAATCTTGGACTGCCACATCAAGAACCACTCGCCGGCAATGCTGATAAACGCGACGAGCCACATCAGCAGACTCAGCGTCAGGGCCGCGATGGCCACACCTTTCGCTCTTTGAAAATCCAGTGTGCTTGCGCTCAGCATCTTTGCCAGACGAAATCCTCCCCACCAGCACAAGAGCATCGTCACGAATTCCCAACCGATAATCGCCAGATAGAACGCTGTGTGTATCCCGGGTGAATTGATCGCACGCCACATGCCGTGATTGTTCTGAAGTGTCGAGTCCATCATCAGCACGTGTCGCACGAATTCGTAGTTCGAGCCATAGTCTGTGATGTTGTTGAATACGACGAACGTGTAGTACACCGCCACGCCGAACACGAGCAATACCTTCGCCACACGCAGCATCCCGGGCTCCCGGCTCGGAGAAGGATTGAAATCGGTCGTCCGCGCGTTTAGCCGTGAGGTCACAACAAACGCGAAGGCAGCTGATTCCGCGCCCATCGTATCGCAGCAAGCCATGGCCGCAAGCGGCAATCTCCAGAAGGCCACCTATGCTAGAGTGGCGCTTTCGATTTCCTGCTCGGAGGCTCCCATCACCGTATGCCAGTAGGAACGGAAGCACGGCTCAGAAAACTCTCGATCGTCCTCCCGGCGCCCCCCGAAGCTGGGGGGAATTACGTCCCCGCCAAGACTCTCGGTCGCATCGTTTATCTAGCGGGAGTGATTTCCACTGGCCCGGAAGGGGTCATCACGGGCACCGTCGGGCTGAATCGCTCGGTTGAAGAAGGCTACCTAGCCGCGAAATCTTGCGCGCTCACGCAACTCGCCGTGCTCAAACACCATGTCGGCTCACTCGATGTCGTCGAACAGATCGTCACTGTGAACGGCTACGTAAACGCCGTTGCCGGCTTTCCGGATTCGCCCAAAGTCATCAATGGCGCGTCCGATTTCTTCGTTGAACTCTTCGGTGAATCGGGCCGCCACGTCCGCGCTGCCATCGGAGTCTCCGCGCTTCCGCGTAACGCACTGGTCGAGCTGCAGATGACGGTCGAGCTCGAGTCCTAAGGCGTCGGGAACAACGTCGCGTTCATAAACCGTTCATGCCGCCCAAAGGATCTCGCTTTTCAACAGGTGATACACCGGGTTGTGGCCGGAGGGACCGCCGGCGCGCCGATTCGTCTTTCGCGTCACCCACGACCTGAGCACGCAGGTATTGGGTGCTGAGTCCTCGAAACATCCCGACGTCGGCGATCAACTCTTCGCCAATCGCGACAGCCCCGTCCGGGATATCACCCTGCGCTCCCAGGCCAGGGCATGGGCTCCCCGGACCAATATGATCCCGCCTCTCACAGCGTCTCCTTTGCATGCCGACGCCACGACATTGCCCAGTCCTCGGTCCAACCAACTAGAAAGAATAAGATGATCCCCATGATGGCGAGAACGGCAACTGTCGCGAACAGCCCGGCGGTTTCGCCGCGATTTTCGAAGCGAAGCATCAAGTAGCCGAGTCCATGTGTCGAACCCACCCATTCGCCGAACACCGCGCCAACGACACTCAACGCCATCGCAACGCGTACACCGGAAAAAATCCGGGGAAGTGCGCCAGGAAGCGCTGCCATCCACATCACCTTCCAAGGCCCTGCTCCAAATGTCCGGAGCAAGCGGATCAGCTCAGGGTTCACTGAACGTAGTCCGTCCACCGTGTTCACCGCGACGGGGAAAAAGCTTATTAGCGCGACGGTGGCGGCCTTTGGAACGATGGTGAAGCCAAACCACAGAACCAGGATCGGCGCCACCGCCGGTATCGGGATCATTTGAGTCGCCACCAGCCACGGGTAGGCGGCTTCGCGGAACCAGCGCCAGATCTGCATTAATACACCTAGACACAAGCCCACGACCACGCCGATCGCAAATCCGAGCAGCAGCTCGGAAAGGGTCGCGGCCCCGTTGTTCAACAAGATTCCCGCGTTCCCGGTAATGTAGCGCACCACGGCGCTGGGAGGAGGTAGCAGCAGCGGATCGATGTGAGCCACGCGGACATAGATCTCCCACGCGGCAAGCAGTCCCGCTCCCAGAAGCAGAGGCGGCCAAACTCCTGATCTCACAGCTCCCTCCCTAAGCTTTCAAGCAGGCAGGCCTTGAGCTCGTTGAAATGAACCGACGTGACAACCTCGCTGTACTTTCGAGGGCGTGCCACGTCCACCTCAAGCGACCGAATGATCCGGCCGGGTCGGGGGCTCATCAAATGAACGACGTCGGACAAGAACAGCGCCTCATCGATGTCGTGTGTGACGAACACAATCGTGCAACGGTTCTCCTGCCAGTAGTCGAGCAGCCAACTCTGCATGGACGCGCGGGTCATTGCGTCGAGCTTTCCGAAGGGCTCGTCCAGCACGTTGATTCGCCTTCCGCAGAGAAACGTCCTCAGCAGGGCCACCCTCTGACGCATCCCTTCGGAGAGCTGGCCCGGATAGGAGAATTCAAATCCGCGAAGTCCGAAGCGAGCCATATGCTCGCGCGCCTGCCGCCGCGCATCCTCCCGATCACATCCCAGGCATTCCAGGCCGACGGCGGCATTGTCGGTGACGGTCCTCCAGGGCATGAGCAGGTCTTGCTGGGGCATATACCCGACGCGTCCGAGCAGTTCATCCGTGCCAAACGCTGGCGTCTCGATCGAGCCGGCGTCCGGTTTGTCCAAGCCGCAGAACAGATTCAGGAGCGTTGACTTTCCGCAAGCACTCGGGCCTACAATGGTAACGAACTTACCATCGGGAACGTCCATGTCCGTGCCCTCGAGGGCCATAACCGTCCGCGTCCCGTCTCGGTACGTCCTTCGAATGCCGTGCACTCTCATAGCAATAGCTTCGGCCATCACTCCTTTCCTCCCTGGCCGCTAGGGACGGGCGGCAAGAATTCATTGGTGGCAAAACTTGAGGGATCCTCGTGGACGTCCAAAACCCCAATCTGCCGGATCCACGTGAGGTAGTCCCGCAACACGGGGATGTTGAGCCAGCCGTACGCCGGCGCATCGGCACGTAAGACGGGAGTCACGGCCTGCAGGTAAGGCTTCAGCCCTTCGGTGGTCTCCCCTTCCACTCGTTCCGCCATGGCAGCGCAGGCGACATCCGGCTTCGAGATGGCGTCGTCATATCCCCTCGCAACGGCCCGAAGGAATCCTCGCACCTCTCCGGGTTCTCTGGCCAGAAAGTCCTCGCGAGCAAAAACGATCAGTTCGGGATACGGCGGCGCGCCATAATCACTGAGCCTCATCACGGTCGTCGGTTGCTGCGCTGCAACCTGAACACCTTCCTGAGTCCAAAAGCCAAAGGCGGCATCCACGTTTCCAGCTAGGATCTGCTGGGCCGTGTTAAATCCGATGTTGATCAGTCGGACCGACGCCGGGTCTCCTCCATCGCGCTGGACCATCCATCGCACGCCCGCGTCGTCGCTTATGACCCCCGTTGTTCCAACGAGGCGCCCGTTGAGATCTCTGGGCCGCTCGATGCCCGACTTCTTCAAAGCGATGAGTGCCGCGAGCGGGCGCTGTTCGAGAGCCATGACGATCTTAAGCGACTCTCCCTTGGCTCGCACGCTTACGAAATCGAGCAGAGAGGCCAAGCCGAACTCCCCCTGCCCGGCCGCCATCAGGCGCAGCGTATCGGAAGCCGAGGTCGGCGTATCGAGCCTCACGTGCAGCCCCTCGTCGCGAAAATAACCTGCTGCATCCGCCTGGTATAAACCGACATGCACCGCATTGGGCAGGTAGTCGAGAATGACGCGGATTTGCCGGTGTGATCCCGCGGACGGCTCGCGGACCTTATTGCGGCAGCCGGCGAAAAGCAGGGCCATCACCACTGCGAGTCGAAGCGCATGCCTCATGGGTCTTCAGCTCTTTTCCCCTTACGAATGCGCCTGAGCACCCTGAGCACTATGTATCGCGGTTGGCTCATCTCTTCGAGCGTGTACGCGAGGCCCTCTCTGCCGAGCCGCCTTGTGGCTGCAAGCCGAGGGTCGGAAGAAGCGCAGCTCCCGTTGCCCGCCCACCCGGCAGAATGGAAAGGACATCCGTTGGAACGCCCGCAAGCAGCAATGCTCTCGCTCGACACCTCGATGGGTGCCACGCTACTCACGGGCGGTGAACGACGTCTGCATCGGTTTTCTCCTTGGTCCAGATTTCTACGCGACGCATTGTAGCGCTATACCCTGTTCGATGTGAGGAACCAGTCAGCCATGGCGTAGCGGATGCCTGCCCCCTTGGAACAATGATACAGGTGGCCATCTCGGGACGGCATTTCTCTGTGCTAGAGTGGCGGTTTCGTTTTGACCGTCGAGCTCGAGCCCTAACGCGCCATGGCCGAACACACCTTGTCTGCCGATCCCACGCATTCTCGCTGGAACCGCCATCTCGCGCCGCGTCTACACGCCGCGCCCGGCGACACCGTGCATCTCGAATGTCACGACGCTAGCGGCGCGCAGGTTCACCCCACTATGACGCTGGCCGAGTATCTGGCCATCGATCGCGACCGGATCCACGCGCTTACCGGCCCGATTCATATCGAAGGGTCTGAAGCGGGCGACGTCCTCGAGATCAACGTACTGGAGGTCACCCACCGTGGCTGGGGCTGGTCAAGCGTGACCTCCGGGCTTGGATTCTTGAAAGAGCGCTTCCGCGAGCCGTATCTTTTTCACTGGCATCTCGAAGGCGCTCTCAGTCGGTCTCTCGCTCCGGCCGTCGTCCCGCTGCGCCCGTTTTGCGGCGTCATGGGTGTCGCCCCTGCCGAGGACGGAGAATTCCGTACGCGCCCACCGGGGATTTTTGGCGGCAATATGGACGTGCGCGATCTGTGTGCGGGCGCCACATTGTATCTGCCCGTCTTCAATCACGGCGCGCTGTTTTCGGCCGGCGATGCCCACGCCGCGCAAGGCGATGGTGAGGTGTGCCTCAACGGCATCGAATGCCCGGCCGACGTCACGCTGCGCTTTCACCTTCACAAGCGCCAGCCGCTCTCAGCACCGCTGCTTGAATCGCCTGCGCCGCGCGAACCCATCTGGCAGAATGGCGCGTGGGTTGTCGTTGAATCTGGACGGGACGCCATCGCCGCCGCGCGTGCTGCCACGTCGCGCATGATCGACCTCCTGGTAGCACACTGGGGCTTCACCGACATTCATGCCTATATCCTCGCGAGCATCGCGTTGCACTTGCGCCTCAGCCAGGTCGTGAATGAGCCTATGTTTACCGTCAGCGCCCTGATGCCTAAAGCGATCCTCCCTGAGCGAACTGTTTTTGGCGGGCTGTAGATTGCCGGATGCGCCTTTTCTACAGTGCCGTCCGGGGAAGCGTGTTGCTGTTCGTTTACGCGTTTTTTATGCCACTCTCACAAAAGGATGACCTTTTTCCACAGCTTTTCCACAGTTTCAGATCCAAATAACTGATCGGCTTCACAAAAATATTTGATTTTCTTCCGCTGCCAAGCTGGAATACCCTCCCATCCAGTAGTTCCGGGGTTTGATCAGCGATGTAGGTCCTCGGCGGCGGATCGCCGGGGAAACAGAGATTCCTGGTTATGGCTTCAACGCTTAGGCTGGTTGAAGTGTTTCTTATCTATTTTAGGAGGTGCTTGCGCCGATGAATAACCGGATTGGTCTTTCCATTTTGGTTCTTCTTGGATGCTTCTGCCTATCTCTTGCCTTCTCGACTCCCGCCGTGGCCCAGCAAACTCTCGGCGGTATCACGGGCGCTGTCACAGACAGTTCCGGCGCCGCACTTCCCGACACAACCGTCA
>Ga0187782_10003468_pt1 | contig 11744 bp, 10 predicted proteins | sample 0715_SJ02_MP15_2_FD_132454 | JGI IMG/M metagenome (GOLD analysis project Ga0187782, IMG submission 132454) | Tropical peat soil microbial communities from peatlands in Department of Meta, Colombia - 0715_SJ02_MP15_20_MG | ecosystem: Environmental > Terrestrial > Soil > Wetlands > Peat | place...
ACGTCATATTCCGGCGGATCGGGCCTGTTTTGTGCCGCCAGATTCGCCGTCATTGCCAAAAAAACGAGAACCAGCCATGAAAGTTTGCGCCGTGGCATGTAAGCTCCTTCTGAAGAAGACCGGCTAGCAAGCTACCGTCAGGCGTAGTAAACCGTCAAGCCGGATTCGGTTCAAGCCGCGCTACAATAACGTTTTGGGGCGGTTATGATGATCGCTGCGTCGCGGGCAGGAGCGCCCGTGGCACACTGAGGGATACATGTTCGAGGTGACGGTTGAAGACACGTTTGCCGCGGGGCACTACCTGCGCAACTACAAAGGCAAGTGCGAGAATCCGCACGGACATAACTACAAGATCCGGATCACGCTCGCCGGCGCCGAACTCGATAAAGCCGGTCTGCTGCTGGATTTCAAAGACCTGCGCGAGGTGATGAAGCATGTCATCGAGCGCCTCGATCACCAGATGATCAACGACATTGAACCGTTTACCGTGATCAACCCCTCGGCCGAAAATCTGGCAAAGTATTTTTACGACGAATCGAACTTGCGGCTCAAAAGCGCGACCAACGGCCGCGTACGGGTGAAGGACGTAACCGTTTTCGAGACCGACACGACGACGGCGAAATACAGCGAGTAACATTTGCCGGCCGCCAGTTGCCGGTTGGCAAACCCTGGCGACAGTCTCGAAGCGGTTCGAATCGTAGGCCCGCAACTGTCGGCTAGCCCCGGCAACAGGTTTTATGCAGGTAACCGAAATCTACAGATCGTTGCAGGGGGAATCAACTTACGCCGGGCTGCCTTGCGTTTTTGTGCGGCTCACGGGGTGTAATCTGCGCTGCTCGTGGTGCGACAGCGAGTACACGTTCCAGGGTGGCCGCAAGATGACGGCAGAAGAAATCCTGGAGGAGGTGCAGCGTCTCAGCCCCAACGGCGGCCTGGTTGAGATCACCGGCGGCGAACCTATGCTGCAAGAGCGGGAGCTGCTGCTCCTGATGCGGCAGTTGCTCGCAACCGGTTATCGCGTGCTGCTCGAAACCAGCGGAGAGCGGCCTCTGGAGCGCGTGCCTGCCGAAATCATAAAAATCGTCGACGTGAAGTGTCCAAATTCAGGCGAGGCCGACACATTCCATATTGAGAATCTGGAAACTCTGAACCGTGGTGATGAAGTGAAGTTCGTCCTTAGCGGCCGCCCTGACTATGAATTTGCCCGCGAGTTCACCCGCCGCCATCGGCTGGCCGAGCGGGTGCACGCTGTGCTGTTCTCGCCGGCATTCCGCAAGGATGCGTCCGGCTTGCGGGACAGTTCTCACTGCCTGCTCGACCCGCAGGAATTGGCCGAATGGATGCTCGCCGACGACGTTCCTGCGCGCCTCGGTTTGCAATTGCATAAATTCATTTGGGATCCGGCGCTGAAGGGAGTGTGAAGAGATTGCCGCCTGTTGATTTTGCTGGTTGATTGAAAAACACCCTGCCTGAGAGTCCCTCAGCAACGGTGATCGGTGATCACTACTATGACCGCAGCGCCCAAGCGCGCCATTGTTCTGCTCAGCGGAGGCATGGATTCCTGTGTCTGCGCCGCCCTGGCCGCCCGTGACTATCACGCTGCCGCCTTGCACATCAGCTATGGCCAGCGCACGGAAGAGCGCGAACGGCAATCGTTTCTCAACATCTGCCGTCGCCTCAAAATTCGAGACCAGCTTGTCATTCGCAATGAGGCGCTGCGGGTTGTCGGCGGCTCTGCTCTCACCGACGAAAAAATCGCCGTGCCCGAGTCACAGGCCATTGGCCACGATATACCGGTTACATATGTCCCGTTTCGCAACGCCCATTTTCTGGCGGTGGCCGTGAGTTGGGCGGAAGTGCTGGGAGCGGAAAAAATCTACATCGGCGCCGTGGAACAGGATAGCTCGGGATATCCCGATTGCCGCCCAGCTTATTACGAGGCCTTCAATCGTGTGATCCAGGCGGGAACGAAAGAGGGCAAGATCGAAATCGTGACTCCGCTGATCCACCTGCGCAAGGCCGAAATTGTGCGCCTGGGCCTTGAACTGGGTGCGCCCTTCGATTTAACTTGGTCATGCTACAGCCGCGAGGATCAGGCGTGTGGTGTGTGCGATAGCTGCGTTCTGCGGCTGCGGGCGTTTGCGTCGGCGGGAGTCAGTGATCCGATTCCCTATGTAACACAGCGCCAGCATTCATTGACTTAGCGAAATCATCTGCCGGGAGGCTGTAATGAGAAAGCATCTTGCGATGTGCGGGTTTGGGCTGCTGCTACTGCTGGGATTCTGCGCGCCTCCGGCCATTGCCCAGACCAGTGTGAAGGGAGTCTGCAAAGACGTGGACGGAAAGCCTCTTGTCGGCGCGACCGTGTTATTTGCCAACCAGGACAATGGCCAGAAGACCTCCGTCAAATGCGACAAAAAGGGTGAGTACTTCACATTGGGAGTGACGCCGGGCAGGTACAAGATCAGCCTTTACAGGAACGATGACGACCTCAAGGCAGACAAAACGCTGTTTTTCATGAATGGCTTCCAGGTCGTGACCGGTGAGAACTCGGTGGACTTTGACCTGAAGAAAGAGCAGGAGAAGCAGGCCCAGGGCCAGGGCCTTACTCCCGAGCAATTGAAACAGCAGCAGGAAGCGAACGAAAAGATCAAGAAAGAAAATGCCAACATCAAGACCCTGAACGAGAAGATCACGGTCGCCACCACCGCCCTGAAAGCGGGAGATTTCGATACCGCCATTGCCACCATGACGGAAGCTACGCAGATGGATGGCACCCGCGATGTGCTGTGGGCCATACTCGCCGATGCCTATCGCAGTTCAGCGTCAAAGCAGACCGATCGCGCGGAAAAGCAGAAGCGCCTGGAGGAGGCGGTTGCCGACTATAACAAGGCCATCGATATCAAGCAGAAAGCAATAGCAGCCGACTCCAAGAAGAATCCAGACGACAATGCGCGGCTTGCCGGGTACTACAACAACCTGGGCGACGCCGCGGCCAAGGCGGGAAAGATCGATGACGCCGTCAAGGCTTATGACCAGGCGGCCCAGGTAAATCCCGGCGGTGCTGCGGGTTATTACTACAATGAGGGCGCAGTACTGACCAATGTGGGCAGGGCCGATGAGGCCAATGCCGCCTTCGACAAGTGCATCGCGGCCGATCCCACAAAAGCCGACGCCTATTACCAAAAGGGAGTGAACCTGATGGCGAAAGCAACTATCCAAGGCGACAAAACCATCCCCGCGCCGGGAACCGTTGAGGCCCTTCAGAAATATCTCGAGCTTGCTCCGAACGGCCCAAACGCACAGAACGCGAAGGATATGCTGGCCTTGCTGGGAGCTACGGTTGAAACCACCTACGGAACAAAAAAGAAAGCTCCTGCCAAGAAGCCGAACTAGAATTCGTGCTACCAAGGCGGCCTCCAGGGCCGCCTATTTTTCTGCCTGGTGCATCACGTTACCAAGGGCTATGACCTAACCGCCCTTATCCTTTCTTCCGCACTCGGGGTACAGTGCCATATCAGCCGCGAGGAATGGAATGGCAACGCCTGGCGCCGCAATTTCCCTTTCGTTGGACACCGCTTCTGGCAGCGGCAGAGTGGCAACCGCCGCTTTGCTGAACGCCATGCTGCGCGCCGCTGACAAGGTCAGCGATCTGATTTTTTCTCCGGGACGCCCACCCCAGGTACAGGTTTACGGCCAGCTGGTTCCGGTTCAGATTGACGGACTGGCCACGCTTACCCCAGATGACACGCGCCACGTTGCCGCCGACGTGATCGGCGACAACAAGCAGGCGCTGGCAACGCTGCGCGAGCAAGGATCATGCGATATTTCCTACGGACTGCCCGGAGTGGCTCGTTTCCGCGCCAATATTTTTATCCAGCGGGGAAGTTGTGCCGTGGTGATGCGCGTGATTCCCACCGCGATTCCCGACTTCGCTTCTTTACGTCTTCCCTCGCACCTCGCTGACGTTGCCAAATTGCGCGACGGCATCGTGCTGGTAACCGGACCGGCAGGCTCGGGGAAGTCTTCCACGCTCGCCCTGCTGCTCGACTGCATCAATCGCGAGAAGAACTATCACATCATCACCATCGAAGATCCCATCGAGTTCCTGCACAACCACAAGATGTCCACGGTTCATCAGCGCGAACTGCACAGCGACACACCCAGCTTTGCTCATGCCCTGCGCTGCGCCCTGCGGCAGGCCCCGAAAGTGATCCTGTTAAGCGAGATGCGCGACCGTGACACCATCGAAATTGTTCTGGAGGCCGCCGAAACCGGACACCTGGTTTTTTCCAGCCTGAATACCATGGACGCTGCAAAAACCGTGGAGCGCGTGGCCGGCGCATTTTTGCCGGAGGAACAGAAGAGCGTGCGGGAGCGCTTCGCCCGGGCTTTCCGCTATATCATTTGCCAGCGCTTGTTACCCCGGGCGGATCGCAGCGGACGGATTCCGGTGGTGGAAATTGTGAAACCCCATGCCCGCATCCGCGAGTGTATCGAGCATGGCCCGGGCGACGGCAAGAACTTGCTCGACGCCATAAAAGCTGGCGCTTCCGAGGGCATGCAACACTTCGATGGCGAAATTGCCCAACTGGTGCGCGACCGCGTCGTCGATCTGGAGACCGGCCTTTCCTTCGCCAGCAACCCCACAGTGCTGGGGCAAGAGCTGGCGAGATAGCACCGACGTAGAACAGTCCCTGACGGATGGCATCCCGAGCGATTGCCAAGCCGTGGCGGAGAAACCTCCTGCTCAAGCCGGGGAATGCGATTCCGGCGCGACCAGCCTGATAACCACCGCAGCTTCCCTCCGTCAAAACATCCGGGCCGGACAAATCATCACGCCGGCGCCCGCCGGATGGAACATTGCTTTAGAATCAAAGCAGAAGCGAGCGGGCGTTCATGCAGAACGAAGAGCGGCCCTAAGGTATCCTCCTATGAAAGTCCTGCGACCTGTAATTTTGGCGGTGATCATCGCCGGCGTCTTCTTCTATTTCACTACCTGGCGTTCCAACGCGAAGCTGGCGGGCATCAATCCCGTGAATTGGATAACCCATCCGGCACAGGTGGAAATCACAGAAGCGGCGGGCAATGAACCGCTGGACTTCGAAGAACAGAACAATATCAACGTCTATCGCAAGAATATCCCGTCGGTGGTGAACGTCACCTCGCGGGCTGTGACCTTTGACTTCTTCTATGGCCTGGTGCCGCAGGAGGGCCAGGGTTCGGGCTTCGTGATCGACAAAGACGGCCACATTCTGACCAACTACCACGTCATCGCTGAGGCGCGCCAGGTGGAAGTCACGCTGCACAACCGTAAGAAATACAAAGCGACGGTCGTGGGCACCGATCCCGCACACGACCTGGCCGTGATCCAGATTAAGGCACCCGATCTGGTTCCTGCCGTGCTCGGCGACTCGCGCAACCTGCAAGTGGGGCAGAAAGTTTACGCCATCGGCAACCCTTTCGGTCTGGCGGGAACGATGACACGCGGCATCGTGAGTTCGATTCGTCCCGTGCGTGAACCCAATGGCGCCACCATCGACGAGGCCATCCAGACCGACGCCGCCATCAATCCCGGCAACTCGGGCGGGCCGCTGATGAACTGGCATGGGGAAGTGATCGGCATCAACACGATGATTCTCTCCAGCGTGAACCAGAACGCCGGCATCGGCTTCGCCATTCCTATCAACACGGCGAAGGCGGTGCTCAATGATCTGGTGACGCTGGGCCGCGTGCGGCGTCCCGCACTGGGCGTGCGCACGATTCCAATCAGCCCGGAATTGGCCGATGAAATGGGACTGCCGGCCGATTACGGTTTGCTGATCGTGCAGGTCACACCCGGGGGCTCTGCTGATCAGGCGGGGCTGCGCGGAGGTACCGAGCGCGCCTATCTGGGCAACACGCCCATTATGCTGGGCGGAGACCTCATCATTGCCATCGATGGAGAGAAAATTGAAGACGAAAACGATCTCGCGCAAATCATGAACAACCACCGCGCCGGAGATACGGTAAAGGTCACGATCTATCGCAACAAGAAAAAGATGGACGTGAACGTGGCACTGGGAGAAGCGCGCGAGCAAGTGTAACCGGGCACCAACCAAAACTGAACCGTTGCGCCGACGGGCCGAAGCGCGATATTCTTCTTACCTGCCTATGACCGCCGTCCGCTGATCTCGTTGCGCCTGACACTGAGCGACAACCCACCTGTCGTGTGCCCGTGGCGCTCGGCCGTTCGTTGCTGTATCTGTTCTGTTTATAGAAAGACTGGTTCGCGTGGGTACGGCCCGCATGCTCCGCATGTCATATGAATGTCGATTCCATCCGAGCGTATTGTTTGTCGTTCCCTCACGCGACCGAAAATCTGCAATGGGGCGACGATCTCTGCTTCAAGATTGCCGGCAAAATTTTCACTATCGTCGGCCTGGAGAATCACGGACTCTGTTTCAAATGCACTCCAGAGACATTCTCCGAACTCATCGAGCGCGAGGGCATCCGTCCTGCCCCCTATGTCGGCCGCTACAACTGGGTGATGCTTGACCGGCTCGATAGTGTGCACTGGGACGAACTGAAGGACTTGATCCGTCAGTCGTATGAGATGGCGGCAGCAAAGGCGCCGGGAAAATTCCGCCCGAAAGCCAGGAAACAAGCCAAGGTAAAGAAAGGCTCGCCCGGGAAAACTCGCCGCTAGACGGGACTCGTTTTTCCGGTAGTGCAGTTTGAAATTTGAGCGGAAACTTTCTTTGTTTGGCGTCATCCTGAGCGGAGCCGTTCTTCAGGCGCAGCGAAGAGCCTGTCCTGAGGCGTATGCCGAAGGGATCTCCTCGCCCATAGGCCATCGGGTATGAGATTCCTCGCCCCGCTGGTGAAAGCGCGGGGCTTCGGAATGACGCCGCGGTTATGCAGAATACCAACCTAAAACAGAACCGGCACATTTGACTCTCCTTAGGACCCTCGGCTAGCCTCAAGAGTCCACTCATTGCTGGGCAACCTCGACCTTTCATGCGATTCCGGCACAAGTCATTGATTTGGCTGCTGCTGGCGGCAGCGGCAGTTTGCATGTCGTTGCCTGTCTCCGCCTCCAACCAGCCGGTCCACGCGCAGCACGGGATCGTGGTCAGCGTGCACGAACTGGCCTCGCAGGCTGGAGTCGAAATCATGCAGGCCGGCGGCAACGCCATCGACGCCGCCGTGGCCGCCGGATTCGCGTTGGCCGTGGTCCATCCAGTTGCCGGCAACATCGGCGGCGGCGGCTTCATGCTGATCCGCATGGCTGACGGCAAGGTGCACTTCATTGACTTCCGCGAGAAAGCCCCGGCGGCGGCAACCGCCGACATGTATCTCGACCCACAGGGCAACGTGATTGAAAACGCCAGTGTGATTGGGTACAACTCGATCGGCGTGCCCGGGTCGGTCGCGGGAATGGTTTACGCCGAGCAGAAGTACGGCAAGCTAACACTGAAACAAGTAGTTGCACCGGCAATTCGCCTGGCGCGCGAGGGCTTTGCGCTGACCTGGAACGAAGCTCGCGATATGGAGGAAGACGAAGATCTGGCCAGGTTCCCTGAGTCACGGCGGATTTTCCAGCGTGACGGAAATTACTATCAACCCGGGGAAATTTTCCGCCAGCCCGACTTGGCACGCACCCTCGAACGCATCGCCGCCCACCCCGATGATTTTTATCACGGGGCGTTGGCGCGGGAACTCGCGGCCGCGATAAAAAAAGGCGGAGGCCTGATCACCACCGACGATCTGACGCACTACGACGTGAAGGAGCGCGAACCGGTCCGCGGAACTTATCGTGGATACGAAATCATCAGCGCGCCGCCCCCATCGTCGGGTGGAACGATGCTGATTGAATCACTCAACATACTGGAAGGCTACGACCTCGCCGCCATGGGCAATCGCTCGGCGCAGTCGATTCACATCACATCCGAAGCTTTCCGGCGGGCGTTTTTCGATCGCGCGGACTTCATGGGCGATCCCGATTTCTCCAGGATTCCTGTCGCGCAGCTTATCGACAAAAAATACGCTGCCGCCTGGCGCGATTCCATCGCGATGGATCATGCCACTCCCAGCAAGGACCTCAAGCGCCCGGCGGTCTTCAGCGAACTGGAACGATACGCGGCCGCACATTCCTTGTCCCTTGGACGCGAACCCGAAGACACCACCCATTATTCCGTGATCGATTCTGCGGGCAACGCCGTCGCCGTGACCACCACTTTGAACGGCGGTTACGGTTCGCACGTGACCGCCGAAGGCCTCGGATTCCTGCTCAACGATGAGATGGATGACTTCTCTTCGAAGCCCGGCGTGCCCAACATGTTCGGCCTGATTCAGGGGCCGGCCAACGCCATTGGAGCCAACAAGAGGCCCCTTTCTGCCATGACACCGACCATCGTTCTGAAAGATGGCAAGGTGCGAATGGTGCTCGGGTCACCCGGTGGTCCGACGATTATCACCACCGTGGGCAATGTGTTGATGGGAGTGGTGGATTATGGTCTCAACATTCAGGAGGCGGTCAACGCCCCACGCTTTCATCATCAGTGGTCGCCGGATCGCATTTTGCTGGAGGAGAACATTTCGCCGGATACGGTCGCTCTGCTGAAAACCCGCAGACACGCCGTCAAGACCGTCCATTCCTGGGGCGATGGCGAGTGCATCATGGTGGACCCAAAGAGCGGAGAACTGCTCGGGGCGAGCGACGGCAGAAACGAAGGGAAAGCCGTGGGATACTAAGATAGTAATTTCCGGATTGCTGATTTTTGACGAACCAATCCAACCAGCCGGACCTGGTTCTCAGTCATCAATCAACACTCAGCAATCCTTGTCGGGATAATCATGCTGAAAGCCGTATCCACCTATTTATACGTAAGAGAGCGCCTGCATCCTGGCATTCTCGACGGCCTGGTGCGCAATGGCGTCCAGGCGATCGAAATCTTCGCGGCGCGTCAGCACCTCGATTACGCCAACCGCAAGGCTCATGTGCGGGAGATTGCGGAATGGTTTCGCGGAAGCGGAGTTCCGCTGAATTCTGTGCATTCGCCGTTATATGCCGACTATGAGTGGGGCCGCTCGGGAGCGCCGCCAGTCAACCTGGCTTCCACCGACCGCGCCGGTCGAGTGGCCGGCATGGACGAGGTGAAGCGGGCGCTGGAAATCGCCGAGCAGATTCCCTTTCGTTTTTTGATCCAACACATCGGAGTGTCGAATGAGAGCTTCAGCGAGAAAAAAGTTGAATCGGCAATCACCTCCATCGAGCACTTGCGGGCATTCGCCAGGCCGTTGGGGGTGCGCATTCTGCTGGAGAATATTCCCAATGAACTTTCTACGCCGGAACGCCTGCTGGAGGTTATTCATGCGGCCCACTTCGACGATGTAGGCATTTGTTTCGATTTCGGTCATGCGCACATCATGAGTTCGGTGCGCGAAGCCTTCGAGCCGCTGCGAAAACACGTGGCATCAACTCACATTCACGACAATAGGAAGGACCACGACTCGCATCTGTGGCCGGGACAGGGCACGATCGACTGGAAGGAGGCGATGGAACTGTTGCGCTCGGCGCTGCAGACGCCGCCGCTGCTGCTGGAACTGGAAGGCAATGACAAATTGAATCCGCTGGAGAAATTGCCGGAGGCGTTCGAAAAGCTGGAAAGCATTTAGTGATTGAGTGATCTGGCGATTGAGTGGTTGTGATTGAAGATCGGTCGCTTCACGATTTTTCAATCGCTCAATCACCCGATCACTCAATCGCTGAATTACCAAGTCTTATGTTTTCTGTGACCACTATTGTCGAGATCGGCAAGCACGAAGGCCAACCGGTCACCTTGCGCGGCTGGCTTTACAACCTGCGTGAGAGCGGGAAGTTATTGTTCCCGCAGTTTCGCGATGGCTCGGGCGTGATTCAAGGCGTGGTGCCGAAGAACGCAGTTACGCCTGAGGTCTTCGAGGCGGTTAAGACGCTCACGCAGGAATCAAGTGTGATCGTCGAAGGCAAAGTGCGCGCCGACAAGCGCGCGCCCGGAGGATACGAACTGGACGTTTCCAACGTGCGCGTGGTGCAGCGCGTGCCCGAGTCTGATCCGTATCCCATCACTCCCAAAGAACACGGCACCGAGTTTCTGATGGAGCACCGCCATCTCTGGGTGCGGTCGCAGCGGCAGGCATCGATCTTGCGCGTTCGCGCCGAGATTATCAAGGCCGTGCGCGATTTTCTCGATGACCGCGGCTTTATCCTTACCGATCCACCCATTCTGACTCCGGCCGCCTGCGAAGGCACGACCACGCTTTTCCCCGTCGATTATTTCGAAGAACAGGCGTATCTAACGCAGTCCGGCCAACTCTACATCGAAGCCACGGCCATGGCGCTGGGCAAGGTGTATTCGTTTGGTCCCACGTTTCGCGCGGAAAAGTCAAAGACCCGGCGGCACCTCACCGAATTCTGGATGGTGGAACCGGAAATCGCCTACGCGGAACTCGACGATCTGATGAACCTGGCGGAAGAGTTTATCAGTTTCGTGGTGAAGCGCTGCCTTGAACGGCGGCGTGCAGACTTGCAGGCCATTGGGCGCGATGTTTCCAAGCTGGAAAATATTGCTCCGCCTTTTCCGCGCATCAGTTATGACGATGCTGTGAAGAGTTTGCAGGAGGGCCACGCCAAAGGCGCGCTGGAAACCAGGTTTGAATGGGGCGGGGATTTGGGCTCCCCGGATGAAACCTATCTTTCGTCGCAATTTGACAAGCCGGTGATGGTGCATCGCTACCCGGCGAAGGTGAAGGCGTTCTATATGGAGCCTGACCCGAAGCGTCCGGAATTGGCCCTTTGCGTCGATGTGCTGGCACCCGAGGGCTACGGAGAAATCATCGGCGGCTCGCAGCGTACAGCGTCGTACGATTTGCTGGTGCAGCGCATCAAAGAGCACGGCCTGCCCGAGGCGGCGTTCAAGTGGTATCTCGATCTGCGCAAGTATGGCAGCGTGCCCCACAGCGGCTTTGGCATGGGTATCGAGCGTGCCGTGGCGTGGATTTGCGGCCTCGATCACGTGCGGGAAACCATCCCGTTCCCGCGAATGCTGCATCGGCTGTATCCGTGAGGAGATTGAGTCATTGAGTGATGGGTGATTGAGCGATTGGATTCTTAAATCGCCAAATCACCCAATCGCTCAATCGCAAAATGATATGACCTCTGCAACCACCATCATCCCGAAAAAAATTCGCGTGATTGGAGTGCCCCTCGATCTCGGCCAGTCCCGGCGCGGCGTCGACATGGGCCCTTCGGCCGTGCGCGTGGCCGGCTTGGAAGCGCGCCTGGAGGCCCTCGGACATCACGTCGAAGACGGCGGCAATATTGCCGTCGCGATCCCGGAGCAGAAAAAAGAAGGCGACACTCACGCCAAGTATTTGAAAGAAATCACGGCGACCTGCACCAAGCACGCCGAACTTGTGCTGAAGACGCTGGAAGCAGGAAAGATTCCGTTGGCCTTGGGAGGGGATCATTCCATGGCCGCGGGAACCGTCTCGGGCGTGGCCGAGTATTACCGCCGTCAGAACCAGCGCATCGGATTGATCTGGATCGACGCTCACACTGACATCAACACGCCCGAAACTTCTCCCAGCGGCAACGTGCATGGCATGCCACTGGCCGCCGTGATGGGCTTGGGCCCGGCGGAACTGGGCAACATTTTCGATTTTTCTCCCAAGGTGAAACCGGAAAACTGTGTGCTCGTCGGCGTGCGCGACATTGACGC
>Ga0187782_10003469_pt1 | contig 11743 bp, 5 predicted proteins | sample 0715_SJ02_MP15_2_FD_132454 | JGI IMG/M metagenome (GOLD analysis project Ga0187782, IMG submission 132454) | Tropical peat soil microbial communities from peatlands in Department of Meta, Colombia - 0715_SJ02_MP15_20_MG | ecosystem: Environmental > Terrestrial > Soil > Wetlands > Peat | place...
CTCATCAATGTCAAGAACTTTTGTGGTAAATGCGCGCTCTCTTCACCGTGCTAGAAAAAAGATCAAATCTGTTGAGACCGAGCGTTGCCCTGAAGCAAACCGAAAACCGGTCGTCCGGTCGCGCTTCGACATTGCACCTTTCTTACAACCGTCGCCGCCGCTCGACACGTTCTCGCTCGTGATACTTTCTTAGGGAACCGCGAGCGCAGTTTTTGCTGCGGCCCCAAACAAGCGAACTGTCGAGGGAAATGCGATGTTCACACCGCATAGTCTGGCAGTTGCCTTTCTCATGATGATCACGAGCGCCATTTGCTGGGGCTCCTGGGCTAACACCTACAAAGGCGTCAAGAACTACCGTTTTGAGTTGTTCTACTGGGACTACGCAATCGGGATCTTCCTTATATCCCTAGTGCTGGCTCTGACCATGGGGAGCACCGTCAATGATCCGTCGAGCTTCCTGAACAACGTGCGCGCCGCCGATCGGGAAAATATTGTCTCCGTCATGGTGGGAGGTGCAATCTTCAATCTCGCGAATCTTCTCCTGGTGGCGGCCATCGATATGGCTGGATTGGCGATTGCCTTCCCAGTTTCGATCGGGATTGCGCTCGTGGTCGGTGTAGTTTTGAGTTTTGCATTCGAGCCGAAGGGAAATGCCGGCCTGTTGGCGGCCGGGGTGGTTTGTGCTCTCATCGCCGTCGGCCTGGATGGCAAAGCCTACGGCAGCCTGGCGAGCGCTGCCCATTCGGTTTCAAGAAAGAGCATGGGCGTTGCGATTGTGTCGGGAATTCTGATGGGGCTTTGGGCCCCCTTCGTGGCCCGAGCCATGACCCACGGCAATCCGCTCGGCCCCTATAGTATTGCAGTTTTCCTGACGCTCGGCGCCTTGCTGTCCTGCTGGATCTGGAACGTGTACTTGATGAAAAGACCCTTAACTGGTCAGCCGGTTGACTTTGCCGGCTTCTTCCGCGGGCCGGCTTCGGCCCACGCCCTGGGTGTTTTGGGAGGGGTGATTTGGGGAATCGGCATGGTGTTCAATCTGGTGGCCGCCAACTTCACCGGTGTGGCCATCTCTTACGCGATTGGCCAGTCGGCTCCGATGGTAGCGGCGCTTTGGGGGGTGTTTGCCTGGCGAGAGTTCGCTGGCGCGAGCGCCAAAGCGAAGGTTTTTCTGCTCTCGATGTTCATCTTCTACGGCTTCGCGATCCTGCTGGTTGCTCGGGCCCACGGCTGAATCCGACTCTCGTTAGTTTGAGTCGCGAGCCCCTCTTCGATAAACCTGAATTGGGTCCGAGGGGAACCCAGGCCCTCGACGAATTACCAGTTGCCCTGGTGTGCCCCGCGATGGGATGCTTCTCTCTGAGGCTTCTTAGCCTGTGAAAACCGCGTTTCCTCTGCCCACAATTACGGCGATGAGCGACCTCCTCGCGGCTCGAGAATTGGCGGGGGGGGAGTCCTTAAGGTACGGGGCTCGGTGAAGATAGCCGCTCTGACCCAACAAAGATGCCACGCTCGGGTGCAGGAAACAGGGGTAGCAGCGAACGGGAACGATGTCGGAGGAAGGAGAAGACACTAGTAGAAAGACCCCTTGGCATGGAGCCAGGGATGCGGTATCTTGGCCGACGCGAGAATAACGACAAGCAGGCAACCCCCGAGGGCTTGAAGGCATAATTCGATCGCTACGGAGTAAACCGAGAGTTGCTGGCCGCGGTTGAAAACGGCGGCTCCCTGGGTGTGTCACAAAGCTGCAGAAAGAGTATTCCGCGATGAGATCTCCTCTTCTCCTTTCCTGTGTGCTTGCGCTCGTTTGGTTGTCAGCCGGTCCCGGCTTTGCCCAAAATGCGGGCAATTCGAACCCTTCGCCTTCCCCGGCGAACACAGCCCCTGTGGTTTCCAGTCAGGGCACAGCCGCCCCTGCCCAATCATCCGATGTCGTCATTGCTGGTCCGCTCCGCTCGTTCTTTCGTATGGCTGGCATTAGCCAGAAGATATCGCCTGAGGAAGTCCTGCCTTTACTAGCGCGCAACGTGTTTGCCCAAGGTTATGAAGGCTCTCCGACCAAGGGCCGCCAGACCGAATTCCTGATCCTGCTGATGCGGTACGTCGATCAGGCCAGGGAATTAGCCACCCTGGCCGGACCGGAAGGTGTTCTTCGCGTCTCGCGTTGCGAGGAAGCCCGCCCGCTGTTGCACATTCTTGGATACCGCATTCGTCAGGAGTGTGGACGAACGACCACTTCGCTCGTGACCTCCGACCCGGACCGGGCATTCCTGACTGTGGACTCCGGTTTCCCGCTGCCCGAACTGGAGGAAACGCTCGAAGGCGGCGCCCCGTTCTCCTATCCCTTTCCTTCGTCCCGGGTCCCGGCGCTGTTTACTCCGGGTGACTGGGTGGCAGCCAGTCGAGAGGCTGCCAAAGATGACAAGGACTTGCTCGATGCGCTTCTGCGTGATCCGCTACTCGCTCATCTTTATTGGGCGATGACGCGGATGGACAGTGAAACCAGCGCGGCTTTGCGGCAATCCCCGGGGCTTGACAAGCTGCTGCCCTATGCGGCGGTTCTCGATTTCTATGGAGATCAGATCCGAGTTCGCTCCGGACACGTGATGGTTCCCGGCGGCCCGCAAGCTCAATCGACCTGGAAGGAGCTTGCCGGGGCGAGCCCGTCCGTCCCCGGGGAGTTCATTCCTCACTTACTGGCCAAAGACAAAGGTTGGCTGGCTGCCTATTACGACGCTCTGGCGCGCGTCAGTCAGACGCAGCAGCAACATTTGACCGAACCCCGCCGCCTGCGCCGTCTTTATCAGGCGCTGCGGGAGCCGGATGTTTCCCCCGACGCCGCGCGCCCGGTATTTCGGCCGGCGCCCAGCCTTCTGATGCTGTTCACGCGGCTGCAATGGGACCCCGACGACAAGCCTCATGTCCCCGGGAATCTGGAAGTCTGGAAGCAGATTCTCAACCAAAAGTCAGATTCGAAGATCATGCGCGAATGGGCCAAGCGCGCCAACCACTTTACCGAGCCCGACCAACTGCTTGAGGCGATGGTGGCCCTTTCCCGGGTGGAGACCGAGGCCGGACCGGTGCAAATCTATCTCACGCTGAGCGAACTGGATAGCCGACGACCTCCGGGGCAGCGACTGAGTCCGCAGACCGCGCGCCTGATGGCCAGTAGGTTCGCGCAGTACAGCAATCAGTATCTGATCTTTTCCGAATTCCCCGAGCTCAACGATCAATCGATTGTCGAGTTCTTGAATGCCGCCGACGCACTGGACAAGATCTCTAACCACACGCTGCGCGGCAACGCGATGGGGATATTTCAGGCCAACATCGGGATCTGGCAGATTCTGGCGCGCCAAGGAGAGATACCGCGCGCCGAGATGAACAATTCCTGGCAACGAGTCATTCAACCTTTGTCCAACATCCGCTCGGCAACCCAGCTTTTTGATGGAGGATGGGATTCGCTGCGACAGGTGCTCTTGGCCGCAACCGGCAAAACCAACGTTTCCCAGGACGAGATCATCGAGCTTTTGGCCGGTCCGCGGCAGTCGACTCCTGAAGGCCAACAGATGCACGAAGAGCTGGCCACTCGCATTCGCACCATCATCGAAGGACAACGCCTGGTTTCGCTCGATACCATCTGGACGCTCGGCCAGGGTTTGAAGGAGATGGCAGAAGGAAAGGCCGACGGCAAGACTTTCCTGCCCCAGGCTCGGGAGCTGGGAGAATTCGAGATGCCGCGGCCGATCTTCACCAGCGGCGAGAGAACGGAATGGGCGGCGGGCATCTACAACAACCGTCACACCGAACTGGAAATGCGAACCGACTTTACCAAGCTGATCAAATCGCCGGCTTCACCCGACCAGTTGGAGCAGGCGCGTGGCCAGCTCGTTCCCTTTTTTCGCGACACTCTGGTCGGTCTGAACTACGCTTATTACGAACCTCCGGGGGCCCAGGTCCTGCATCACAATCCGCTCTTCGTGCGCTCCCACGACTTTTCCGGGGACACCGTCGCCGGGGTAGAGCGAGTCTGGCAGGCTCCTTTATTGTTTGGCGAAGGCTCTCCGGCGGGAGGTGGGGCGCATTTGGTCGGCTCCCTCGCCGACTTGCCCTACGTGCTGGCCAACGCGGAACAAGACTTCATCAGCCCGGAAAACGTGCAAGCCCTGATCTGGCGGGAATTGGTCCCGGGGCTGCTGGTGAATTCCACTCTTCCGCGCTGGTGGGGTGTGAGCCGGGATGAACTCCACGCCATCACCCTCTACCAGCGAGCCGGAGAGGAGCTGCTGCGAGCCTCCGAGCAACAGGCGGATCTCCGGAGTAAAATTGTGGATATTCTTGCGGACCGGCTAACTCCGCAGTCCCTCGGACGACTGGAGGAGAGTATGGTAGCGGGACGCCCGGCAGATGTGTCTGCCCAACTTGCGCCGGCAGATACATTTTACCTGGCGGCGGAATTTCGCCGCAGGTATCCGGACAAATTCGCATCCGTCGGTCCCGCCTGCCAGGAACTGGAAACCCTTTCCCGATCCCATCCACAGGAAGTGAGCTGGGAGCGCCTGTCGCAGGATTTTGGAGTACCTCATCCCATCCTCGCCCAGACTTACGCGCGAGAGTTGTTGAATGTGCGACCTTTTCCGGCTTTCGAGGGCTATTCCAGCCGTCTACTGGCAGAGACTTGGGACTCCAATAATCTGTATTGGGCACGTCTGCTCGACGAATCGGGTTATTCCCCGGTGATGTTAAACCGCTACGCTCCGGAGTTGACTCGCCGCATGGTGGAGAAGATTTTCGCAACCGACTTCGAGGATTGGACGGCAATTCTTCGCGCCTTGCAGGAAACCGGCGAGGAGTTCCGCCAAGGAAAGATCGCGTCGTTACCAACGGGCGGCAATTGAGGGCAAGGTTCGATCGTGATCGGAGGGGCCGCAGAATTGAGGTTGGGAGAACGGTTTTATGTCAAGGACCTATTTTCTAGTTCTGTGGTGTCTTCTGGCTCTAGCCTGGAGCTTTAGAACAGAAGCACAGGAGACGGAATCGCATATCCACGTCATCGTCGATATGGTGCAACTGAATGTGGCCGTAACCGACAACAAAGGGGATTACGTCACCGGACTGCGGCCCCAAGATTTCGTGATCGCGGAAGATGGCATTCAACAGAAAATCGCCACCTTTGCGGAAGGGAATGAGCCGACTCGCAAAGTAGTGGATCTTGCTCCGGGGGACGGCAACTCTTCGCCGGGGCCGGCCAAGGTTTCCGCGGCGGACCCGGGAGGGCTCGGTTCGCTCGTGGCCGGGGCCGATGTTTTCATCCTTTTCGATACCAGCAACTACATGTATCGCGGCTTTGTGTTTGCCCAGGACGCCATTGCCGACTTTGTGCGCTCGCTCGAGACCGCCGACAAGGTTGCCTTCTATTCCTATAGCCGGAATCTCTTGCGCGCGACTCCCCTCACTGCCGATCGCTCTCTCTTGTTGCGCGGTGTGCGGACGACCGTGGCTGGGGACGATGCCGCGCTCTACAACTGTCTATTGTTAACCCTGAAGGACGCAGCGAAATTTACCGGCCGCAAGGTGGTGGTTGTCTTTTCCAACGGTCCGGACAATGCCAGCATGGTGCCTCCCGAGGACGTCGCCGAGTTGGCTCAATCGACGGGAATCCCGGTGTACATGATCAGCACCCAGCAAGCCAAGCTGGAGCCGGTCTCGACGACGGTGTTTGAGCGCATGACGGCAGCGACCGGCGGCAAGGCCTATTTTGCCAAGTCCTGGCGCGACGAAAGGCGGGCCTTTGCTTCGATCCGCGATGACTTGGCGCATCTCTATGCTGTGAGCTACTATCCCCAACCCAATCCGAATTCCGGCTGGCGCGCGATTAGCGTGAAACTCACGGGCGAACGCTTGAAGAACTATCACATCCGCACCCGCGATGGTTATCGTCCGCAACCGGCTCGATTCTCTGCGAGCGGGGCCTCGGGTTCGGCGGCGGAATCCGATCCGAATTGATCGGCCGCGGGCGGCTCATTTCTTAACCCCGAACAACCGCGAATTCCGGGTTGGACCTGTCCGCCACTCGAGGACGGCTGGCAACCCGGGCAGGCTTGGAACGGGTACGGCGCGGGATCGCCGGCAGAAAAAAGGTAGGCTGGAGGGGACGGCGCGCCCGGGAAATTCCCCGGCGGTTTTGCTTTTTGGGCGGCGGCCCTAGGGTACGATGGGCAGCACGAGATGTGACGCGAGATCTCGGGAGCAGTAGACTCGCTGCGTGGCGGCAATGAAATCGGCAGCCGAAGCCTGGTAGATGCTGGGCACAAACTTCTGCGGATTGCGGTCGATCACGGGGAACCAGGTCGATTGAATCTGCACCATAATGCGGTGTCCTTTGCCGAAGACGTGATCGTGGTCGCGCAGGGGGATCGTCCACTCGGTGGGCTGATTCGGCACCAGCGGGTGCGGCGTCTCATAACTTTCGAGATAGCGGCCGCGGCGTACTTCCATGGCGATTGGCAGTTCGTAACCATTGAGCGATTCGGCGTATTGGCCGGGCTTGGGACCGTTCTCGAGCTTCCAGTCGTCCTTCTGGGCGTTCTGGGGATAAACGTCGATCAACTTGACCACAAAATCGCTGTCGGTACCCGAGGTCGAGGCGAAAAGATCGGCCGCGAGCGGACCCGTAATGGTGATTTCGTGATCGAGCGGCAGGCTGGCGAAGCTGAGCACGTCACGCCGGTGATCGACGAAGCGCTGGTCGGCGACTTCCCACATGGGCCAGTCGCCTCCGGGATAGGTGGGAGAGATGGGTCGCGAACGATACGGCACCGGATTGGCGGGGTCGGAAACGTATTCCCGGTACGAACCATCGACGCTGGACGTGTCCGGTGGAGTGAATGAAAGCGTGCCGTCTGCGTGCAGATAAAGGTTGGTGGCGCTGGCTTCCTTGGGAGGCCAGGTGGGGTAGGTGCGCCAGGTGTTCGATCCGCTCTGAAAGGTGCTAGCCTGCCAGGCGGGTTTCTTGCCCTCCCCGTGGAGGTAATAGCGGAAGAATGGCGCTTCGATGGATTCCCGGAACTCGCGTGCGGTTTCGTGGCCGCCGAAGGGAATCACGCCAATGGTATCGCCTTTCGTGCTTTGCCATTGGCCGTGATACCAGGGACCGGCCACGATGAAATTGGTGTGATCCGGATCGTTCTCTTCGGCATGGCGAAAAATCTGCCAGGGTCCCCAGGGATCTTCCTGATCTTGAAAGCCGGCGACATTCAGATTGGGCACGGTCGAGGCGTGCAGCTGGTTCACCCAGGCTTCTTGCTTCCAGAACTCGTCATAGTCGGGATGGTCGACGATGAAATTCCAGTAAGGAATCGAGCCGTGTAGATATTTCGCGTTGACATTCGAGAGCGGCCCCAGCGCGAGATACCACTCATAGGTGTCGTAGGTCTCGAAGGCAAAATTTGTATTCTTGTTCTTATCGGCTTGCTCCATTACGGAGTATTCGAAGGCATAGCTTTCGCGCAGGGCGCCATAGCGGTGCATATCGTCATTCATCCACTGATCGACCGGCGCGGCCTGCTCACTGATAGCCTTCAGCGCGGGATGGGGATGAAGAAGAGTCATGGCGGTGGTGAGCCCGTCGTAAGAGACGCCGAACATGCCGACTCTTCCGTTGTTGTTGGGGACGTTTTCGACCAGCCAGTCGATGGAGTCGTAGGCGTCCGTGGTTTCATTGGTAGCCTTAGGATCCTTCAAATCGACCCAGGTGGAGAGACGGAAGACACCTTCCGATTGGAAACGTCCGCGCAAGTTCTGGAAGACGAAAATATAGCCGTCCTGCGCGAGTTCCTTCAGGGATGAGGGCAGCGATGCCCATGGTTTGTCCGGAACGCCATAGGGCGTACGCTCGAACAAGATGGGGAGTGACCGTTGCTGGTTTACGGGCGTGAGAATCACGGTTTGGAGATGAACGCCGTCGCGCACCGGAATCCTGACTTCGCGCAGATTGAAGAGCGGCTTGGGAGAACCGGATTGCTGCGGAGTCTGCTGCGCCACTCGGGGAGCGGCAGCAGAGGTCACCACCAGCAAGGGCAACACAAAACGCAAATTGGATCGGCGCACACGCCACCTCGAGCCAGCTTCGGTTGAGATCATCCGCGGCGCGAAGTATATCAATCCGATCGAAACCAGGGAACTGCCCGGCTTGCGACCGAGAGAAGGATCGCCATGGAAACGGGGCGAAGAGTCCGTCAATTCAATGGAAAGTGGTACCATGTCGCTCAAAGATGGCGACTGTGCTCGATCGACTGCTGGTACGTCTTCCGTTCTTCGCGGCGGTGGTTTCGTTGGCTGCGGCGCAGCCTGTGGGACGTGCCACCACGCCCTTGATCCTGCACGCCTCGCGCTTGTTGGACATCGAGGGCGGGAAGATCATGACCCCCGGCGAGGTGCTGGTCGAGGGCGATCGCATTCGCGAAGTCGGTTCCCTCGTAACCCACCCTCCCGCGGCACAGATGATCGACCTTGGCGACACTACGCTGATGCCGGGTCTGATTGACGCGCACGTTCACTTGTTTCTGCACCCAGGCGCCGAGGACCTACAAACCGTAGAAGAATCGGTTCCCCAGCGCACCATCACCGCCCTTCTCGAGGCTCGCGACGACTTGATGGCGGGCTTTACCGCGGAGCGGGACATGGGAACCGAAGGGGCGGGATCGGCCGATACTGCGGTTCGCAACGCCATCGATCAGGGAACCCTTCCCGGGCCTCGGTTGCGCGTCAGCGGGAATGCCGTGGACATTCTTGGCGGCCACGAAGATGCGATTCACTACAACCCTGCCCAACATGTGCTCTCGAATGCTACCTATGCCAACAGCATTCCCGAACTGATTGAAGTGATCCGCCAGCAGCTGAAGGAAGGCGCGGATTTCATCAAGATTTATGAAACCGGACCTGATTCGGTTCGTCTCGGCAAGCTTTTCACCCCTTACCAGTACAGCGAAGCCGAACTGGCTGCCGCAGTCGCGGAGACATCGCGGGTGGGCAAGAGAGTTGCGGTCCATGCTACGGGTGAGCCGGGAGCTCTCTACGCAGCGCAAGCGGGTGTGGTTTCGATCGATCATGCGGTTCAGCTGGGCGAGGAGACCATGGGACTGATGCGCGAAAAGCAGATCTTTGCGGTTCCTACGCTCACCATCTTCGAATATTTTGCCAACCATGCTGCCTCGCCGGCAGCAGCAGCACGGGAACATGAGTTTCTCGATCTACATATGCGGGAACTCGATAAGCAGCTCGCCGCTGGGGTTCCGATGGCTGTCGGGTCCGATGTCGGGCCGTTTCCCCACGGAACCCAGGCCCGGGAATTTGTGCTGATGGTCGAAGCCGGAATGACCCCGCTGGCCGCATTGCGCGCCGATCTGATCAACGGCGCGAAATTACTGGGATGGCAGGACGAGATCGGTGCCCTGAAGCCGGGCTACTTCGCCGACGTGATCGCGGTTCCCGGCGACCCGCTGAAAGATGTCAGCGTGTTAGAGAAGGTAAAGTTTGTGATGAAGAGCGGGGTCATCTACCGCAAGTAAGATTGCCCGGCAACCACTGCCGTACCTGTTAAAAAGAGTCACTCGCAGCTCGTCTGTCCTGTTCTCGGCCTTGGGTCGAAGTTGCTAACCGAAGAAGGGTCAGTCACACGGCCGCAGGCAACTGCGGTGGTCGATATTCCCCAGCGAGGAGGTTGGTTTTGAACCGCGCCCGTTCTCTCACCGCGTCGCTCGTAATCTTCAGCATGGCTTCGTTCGCTTTCGGTCAGACCCCAGCCGTCGAGTCTGTGCCTCTCTCCGGGTACTCAAAGCAATCTTCTGCCCTCGAGCGTTCCTGGGAAAAGAAATTCCAGGACGGAATCGTAGCTGAAAACCTGCGGCTCAGCATGCAGCGGCTGACCGCGCGCCCGCACCATGTCGGCTCCCCCTACGATAAGGAGAATGCCGATTGGATCCTCTCCCAGTTTCAAGCCTGGGGGTTCGACGCTCACATCGAAACCTTTCAAGTGCTCTTTCCCACCCCGAAGGAACGGGTGGTCGAGCTGGTTGAGCCCACCAAGTTCCGCGCCAAGTTGCAGGAGCCTCCGGTTCCGGTCGATCCGACCTCCGGTCAAACCGCGGAGCAGTTGCCAACCTATAACGCCTACTCGATCGACGGCGATGTGACCGCGCCGCTGGTTTACGTGAACTACGGGAATCGCGACGACTATGAGCAGCTGGACCGCCTGGGCATTTCCGTCCAAGGTGCCATCGTCATTGCCCGCTACGGCGAAGGTTGGCGAGGCATCAAGCCGAAAGTTGCGGCCGAGCACGGAGCCATCGGTTGCATCATTTATTCGGACCCGAAAGACGATGGCTATTTTGAGGGCGATGAATATCCCAAGGGTGGTTGGCGGCCGCGCGAAGGCGTACAACGCGGCAGCGTCATGGATACGGATTATCCCGGCGACCCGCTCACCCCGGGGGTCGGCGCGACGGCCGATGCCAAACGGCTGGCGATCAAGGACGCGAAGACCATCACTAAGATTCCTGTGCTTCCGGTTTCCTGGGGAGACGCGCTGCCGTTCCTTTCCGCCTTGCAGGGACCGGTTGCTCCGCAGTCCTGGCGGGGAGGATTATCGATCACCTACCACGTCGGCCCCGGCCCGGCCAAAGTGCACTTGAAGGTGAGTTCGAACTGGGATTTGAAACCGGTGAATGATGTCATTGCAACCATGCGCGGTTCCGCGATGCCGGAGGAATGGGTGATTCGGGGGAATCACTACGACGCGTGGGTGAATGGGGCCAACGATCCCATCTCCGGAATGGTTACCGTTGTCGAAGAAGCCCGCATGCTGGGGGAGCTGCACAAGCAGGGGTGGAATCCGAAGCGCACCATCCTGTACTGCGCCTGGGATGGGGAAGAGCCGGGACTGCTTGGGTCGACGGAGTGGGTGGAAACGCACGCCCCCGAACTCCGCAAACATGCCGTTGCCTACATCAACTCGGATAGCAACGGTCGTGGCTATTTCAGCGCCGGCGGCACCCACGATCTCGAACACTTCATCAATGATATCGCTCGCGAGATTCAGGATCCGGAGAAGCACATGTCGGTTCAGCAGCGCGCTCGCCTGCGGCGAATCTCGAGAGCGGCGAATGCCGAGGAGCGGAGTGAAATCCGCAAGAGCCGGGACATCCGGATCAATGCCCTGGGCGACGGCTCCGACTATACGGCGTTCCAGGATCACGCTGGAATTTCCTCGCTCAACATCAGCTATGGCGGGGAGAACGACGCCGACGCTTACCATTCGATCTACGATGACTTCTATTGGTATACCCACTTCGTGGACACCGATTTCTCCTACGGGCGCGCGCTGGCCGAGACCGGGGGAACGGCAATCATGCGGCTGGCGGATGCCGAGGTGATTCCGTTCGAGTACAAGGCGCAGGCGGAGACGATTGGGAGATACGTGCAAGAGCTCGAAAAGCTGCTCAAGGACAAGCAGGACGAGATCGCGGAGCGCAACCTGGAGCTCGAGGAAGGCGTGTTCACGGCGACTGCCGATCCGCGCAAGACCTACGTTCCTCCCTCTACAAAACCGGTTCCACCCTTCCTGAACTTTGCTCCGCTGAAAAACGGCGTCGAGTCACTCAAAAGGAGCGCGGACCGCTATCAGGCGGCGTTCGCAAAGTGGCAAGCTCAGGCCACCGATTTACCGCCCCAGACGGTCATGACATTGAAC
>Ga0187782_10003470_pt1 | contig 11740 bp, 8 predicted proteins | sample 0715_SJ02_MP15_2_FD_132454 | JGI IMG/M metagenome (GOLD analysis project Ga0187782, IMG submission 132454) | Tropical peat soil microbial communities from peatlands in Department of Meta, Colombia - 0715_SJ02_MP15_20_MG | ecosystem: Environmental > Terrestrial > Soil > Wetlands > Peat | place...
CACGGCCCGCGTCCCTCATACGGTCGCGAGCAATCAGCGCCATGCCGATGGCCCCGATTACGCCGTTATGCGGGGGGACGATGATCCGCTTGCCCAGGATTTGGGAAAACGCAGCCGCCACCGCGTCGTTGTAAGCGGTTCCTCCTTGGAAGAAGATGGCGTTGCCGATTTTCCTTCCACGCACCACTCGGTTCAGGTAGTTCAAGGCCACCGAATAAGCCAGGCCCGCCGCCAGATCACCCACCTCCGCGCCTTTTAATAGCAACGCCGTGACGTCACGTTCCATGAAGACTGTGCAACGTTCGCCCAACCGCGCGGGGTTGGCTGAGGCAAGGGCCAGGCGCGCGAATTCCTCCTTAATGGAAATCCCCAGCTTTTCGGCTTGCTCCTCGAGAAACGAGCCGGTGCCCGCCGCGCAGGCTTCGTTCATGGTGAAGTCCACCACCACGCCCTTCTCAATGCGAATGAACTTCGAGTCTTGCCCGCCGATTTCGAAGATGGTGTCCACCGGCGCCATACCCATTTGCTGGCAGACGTGCATGGCCCCGGTCTTGTGGGCCGTGATCTCGTCGTTGACCGTGTCGGCGCCCACTAATTCGCCGATCAGCTCACGTCCGGAACCCGTCGTCCCCACGCCACGAATGTCGAGCCAGGCACTGAGTTCGGCCTCAATCTCCTTGAGTCCCCGGTCGACTACCTCGATGGGCCGCCCCTGCGTAGGTAAGTAGATCTCTTTCAAAAGATTCCCAGCCGCATCGGTAACCACCAGGTTGGTGCTCACCGAACCGATGTCGATTCCCAAGTATGCTTCGATCCTGTTTGAGATTTTGGATTTGGAATTGAAAATCTGAGCACCAGGGCTTGAACCTTCGCCTTCGGAATTGGGGACTTGAGGCTGGGGACTTGTAACTTGGCATTCGGAACTTGAAGCTTGAGGCCGGTGATTTGAAATTTGAGTTTTCAAATTTGAAATAGCCGCTGTCTCCGCCCGGTCGCGCAACAGAAGCACGTTTTTCATGGAAAGCGCTTCTGTGCAGGCGAAGCTCTTCTTGGCGGCCTCGTGTTGGCGGAGTTGATGAATGCGCTTGAAGGACCTTTTGCGCCATTCTTCAGCTTCCAGCATGGCGGCGCCCGCCGCCCCCAACCAGGCGTAGAGGCTGGGGACCACGAGGTCATTCTCGCTCAGCTTGAACGCCTCGCGCAGGGCGTTCAAGATGCCCGCGTTCAGCGCCACCCCGCCGATAAAGGCCACCGGCGCAACCACGGCCCGCCCTTTGACTATGCTGGATTTGAAGTTCCTCGCCACCGCATCGCACAGGCCCCGCAGGATCTGCTCCGTGCTGTAGCCCTTCTGCTGGGCGTGGATCATGTCCGTTTTGGCAAACACCGAGCAGCGCCCGGCGATGCGTGCCGCGCAGCTTGCCCCGCACGCCGCCGCGCCCACTTGCTCGATGCTGTAAAGCAAGCGCGTAGCCTGCTGGTCGATAAAAGACCCGGTGCCCGCCGCGCATTCGCCGCTGGTTTGGTAATCGACGATTCCCAGGTGCTTTCCCACCGCCCCCGGATCCAGTCGCAGGTATTTTGACGATTCGCCGCCGATTTCAAAGATCGTGCGCACGTCGGCGTTGAACGTCCGCACGCCTTTGGCAATGGCGCGGAACTCGTTCTCGAAATAAATCCCCAGAATCTTCGCGATGAGCTGGCTGCCCGAGCCGGTCACGCGAATGCCTTCTACATTTTCCTCCGGCAAATGCTCATAAAGCTCTTGCAGCAGGTCGAAGGTGGACTGGATCGGGCTCCCCTGAATTCGCCGGTACCTCGAAAGGATCAGGGGCCGTCCGGCGAAAGGGCTGCCGGCGGGGAAAGTGGCCTCGTAAAAAGTGGGGGACTTTTCACCGAGATTGTGGAACAGCCGCTCGTCGGCCGCTGATCCGATGGCGGCAAGCTTAAAACTGACAGCGCCGATATCTAATCCGATGTTGATGCTCATAGAAGCTTAAGCCTTGTAAGCTGGGAGCGAGGATGCCTGTTGGAAAAACATATCCCCGCCACCTCGAGCTCGCGGTGTCTTCTGAATCAGCGTGAAGTGCATGATTCTACTCTTTTTGCAAGGCCTTGTCTGCAGGTTTTTCGCGTCGGCCGTAGCGTTGACGCGGCAGATGCGGGATGAGCCCGTTGGAATAGCCGGAAAATGCCGCCCCCCATCATCCGGGGGTGGGCGCAACACTTCAGCCTTTGAGTCAGCTTGGGATGCAGAATCCCGCTTTAGGGTCAAAACACCCTAACAACCCACGTACATCCTGTCCATGGGCAATTTGGATTCCGAGGAGGCAGGATAGAACTATTTGTCCAAGAACCTCTGGCTTCGTAAGGCTGGCTACCTGCTAGTTAGCCGCTTGGTTCTTCAACAAGATTCCTGCAGAAACCATCTAACGCCATGTGTTTTCATAGGAATAGGCAAGGATCAAAAGACAATGAGTTCCCATCTCCGCCGTGAGCGGCATAGCAGACGAAGCGGGGCCGCATGGCCATGTGCACTAAAACGGCCGTACCCGCACGAACATAGCAACGCCCACTGGATGTTCACCATAGATGGATCTTAAGCGATCTGGAACGCCGTAGGTGGTGGCCTGTGCGCCGATGGCCGAGGCTAAATGAGGGACGAGGTCAAAATCGCGGTCGTAACCTATCGTGTAAGCCTGAACCATTCCGATCGGCTGTTCTTGAAAACCGGCAGGCAAGGGAGTTTCACCGAGGATCAGCTCGTTTGACCGTTCGGCGTTCTCGACGCGCGTCCAAACATAATTCTTGACCCGGAAGCGCACCGTCGACTCCAAAAGATAACTGTTAGAAATGGCATTGTCGGGTAGGGAGCGCGTCCGTCCCCAAACCAGGGTGCTGGCCCAATTGCCCTGACGGAGCGGGCGATTGTACATCAAGGAAGCGGTCATGCGTTCCTGATCCTCTGTGGGAAAAAGGGCTTCCGGGCTTGCGATGCGAGCGTAAGAATACTGCCCACTCCAATTCTTTCCGGGTTGAAGGGTCAAGCGCGTGGACCACGAGTCGATGCGTCCCTGGTGGATGTTCCAGCGGTTTTCATTCGGTTCGCGCCCGTGGAAACCTGAGGCCTCAATCCGCACGATGCGATAGGCGAGGCCGGCAGTGACGACGTCGTCAGAAATATGCGTCGAATCCTCCTGATGGTGTCCGAGCGGCGCAGCCGGATTCTCAAAAGCGGAGGCGCGGTGCGGATACGCCGGCGGTCCAATGGCCGGGTCGCCCACGGGGGCCGCGTAAAGTGAGAGCACTGTCTTCGATCCCAGCTTCAAATCGTACAGTGCTGCAATCTCCATGAAGAGGTTGTGGGGGTGTTGAGCGTCTGCTATTGGGAGGCCGAATGCGGTCTCACCTTGTTGGAAAAGGAGCGGGTACTGCCGTCCTGTTATGGTCGCCGGCTCAAGACTCAGCATGGCTCGAAAGGTGAAGATGCGGTGCCCCAGTCCGCGTTGAGCCATGGGCATAAGCCAGTTCGTTGAAAAAAACTTATCTCTACCGCGAGGGCTCGATTCCTGTTCATCTGTAATAAAGACGTTGGCGTGAAACATGAGCATCCACGCCCCTTTCATCGTCATCAGCATCGGGGAGGGAGTGGAATCCGGCTCCGCGCTGGTGCCGGAGCTGGTGTGAGCCGTAATTGCCCCGAGGAAGTTCTGCGGCTGCATGCTCATTACAGCGGTACCCGCCACCTGGCCCGATGATGGCATGGACATGCCGGGCATCGATGGCGGCATCTGCTGGCTCACTTCCTGAGCGGCGACGAACGCCGGAGAGATCAAGAGCAGGAACGCTACGAACGACCTCACTTCGACCCGCCTCCCGTCGGAGCGATCTCCATCGAATGAGCCGCCCTCTCTCCCTTGGCCGAGTCATCAAACAGGCTCCCCGCGGGAGAGGGGAGTAGATTCGACCCACTAAAAGTGAAATCCCAGCTCAATGGTCAGGGCGCGTGGCGTCACATAATGGGTGCCACTGAAAGTTGAAATGAAGTTGTAGAGGGCCTCTGTGTTGAACAGATTAATGGCCGTCAGGCGGAGGCTCCACTTGTGCTTGTCACCGTTAAAGAGATTATCCTGCCCCACCGAGAGGTCGAAGAGGTTGCGGGGCGCGATGCGGGGCGGGTTATGGTCGTCATTTTCGGTGCCGGGCGCCGGAATCGACACATACTTGGATTTGTACTCGTTCCCCGGGCATAGGTCGTAACCGAGTGATGAGCTGATCCCTACCGTCGGCGTGGCGAACACTCCGTTGCAAGAGAGCCCGGCCTGGAATTGCTGATCCGGCGTAATAATCGAAGTATCCACGATGGAGTCGGTCCCGGCGGGCCCATTGGCGCAATTGCCGCCCGCGCAGGGCACGGGACCTGCCACCAAGCCGCTGTCATAGCGCCAGTTGAAGCCCACCCAGGGGCCGCGCTTGAACGGCTGGTACTGGAGATGGGTGGTTTCGTCGAAGTTCTCGTCGTGGTCGATTCGGAACACCTCGCATCCCGTGGCGATTGAGCACTTGGGGGTGGAGCCGATCCCCGCAACTTGCGGCTCGAAGAAGCGGGCGGCCACGCTGGACATCACGACGTACGCTGTGAAGCCATGAGTGTTGGGAACATTGGCGCGGATGGCGTAGCCGGGGATTTTCGATTTGTCCCACTCGATGGGAAAGGTAATTGGGGAGTCGCCCAAAACGCTGAAGTCAAAGGCGCGTTGAGTGTACTTCCAGATGTACTCGCCGTCTACCACCAAATGCTTACCGAACGCTTGCTCGAGGCCGGCATGAAACTCATTACGGTCGCCGGGCCTCAGCGGCGTGGTGGTGACGCAGGGGCTGACCGTCGATGTCATGAGCGCGTTGATCACGGGGTCTGTGCAACCGTTGCTCGCCAGGATCAGGTTCTCGTTGAACGGGGTTTCCATGGTGTGCGCGTAGGAGACCCGCAGGATGGTGTTGGAGGGCTTGATATTGTAAGCCACCCCTAGGCGGGGCTCCGCGGAGCGGGCGATGGAGATCCCGTTATAGAAGTCCGCGCGCAGGCCCAGATTGAAGTTCCAGCTCTTGTAGGTAATCGAGTCCTGGCCGAACAGGGCCAGTTCTTTGATGTCGGTGTGAACATCGTAGGGGTACAGGCCGCTGGTGGCGTTGGTGCAACCGTCGGAAGCGGGCAGGGGGCCGGTGCGGGTCAAGTCATAGCAACCCAGAATGGGTATGAAACTCGGATTGGGTGTGAGGGGCGCCACACAGTTGGCCGGATTGGTCAGAGCAGGATTCGTGTAAGGGCTTCCGTCCGCATTCAAGCAAACCGCGTTTGAGGTGGGGTCCACGATCCCGAAGCTGTCATCTTCATTGAGAAAGGTGTGCTGAAAGAAGGCTCCTGCCTTCACATTGTGGATGCCCTTTGAGTAAGCGACCTCGGCGCGCAGGCCGGCGTTAGTTAGCCGGCGAGCCTGGCCAATAGTCTGGAGCTGGAGATCGGGAATGAGGTCGGCGAAGGGATCGGCGCTCGGGTAGTAATTGTAGCGGTCTTGGCGCATCCAGCCGCCCACGGTGAGCACCGTCTCGTTGTTTAAGAGACGCGTCCAGGTTGGGGCAACGTCAATCGTTTTAATCTGCGAACGCTGATCGTTGGGGCCCACGAGCAGGCCGTTAGGGCCCAAGCCGCCGTTGTCGACCACCAAGCCGGTCCATGCAGTGGAATCCTGGGCGTCGTAGGAGTTGGGGGTCTGGAACCAGGAGCGCGTGAACTGGAAGTTGAAGTTGACCGTGTCCTTGTCTGTAGGCTTGAGGTCGAATCGGTCAAAGACATTCTCCTCATTGCCCTTGTCGTGCATGACGTCGTATTCCGGACCATCCAAGAACCGGCTGGTGTTGAGGCCGTTCGCGGCAACGAAATTACCCCAGGTTTTTCCGCCGTAGCCGAGATCGAACGCCTCGGTGGTAGTCCCAAAGTTCCCGTAGGAAGCGGTGGCATCGCCATGGGGCGTAGTGTCCCCAAGACCGGAGCGCGTCGTGGCCACAATCACCAGGCTGGTTTTTCCGCCATACTCCGCGGGAGGGGCTCCTTCAATTACCTCCATCGACTGCACGGCATCGGCGGGAAGTTGATTCGAGAACACCTTGCTCTGCTGATCAGTGATGGGCTGGCCATCGACGGAGAAGGAGTTGGAAGCGTGGTCGCCCAGACCGTGAAAAAGGCCGTTCGAGTCGGCCGCAACCCCTGGCGAGGACAGGGTGACCAGCGAACTCAATTCGGAAGACTGGCTTTCGAGGGGCAAATCCTCAATGAGCGTCCGGTCCACATCCGTGTGGGTGGTGGGAACATTCTCGATCAGGTCAGAGGGCTCAGTGGTCACGGTTACGGTGGTCTTTCCGCCGGCCAGTTCCAAACCAATATTTAAGTTGAGGGGCACCGCCGAATCCACGTTCACATCCTGTACGTGGGTTGCAAATCCCGTGGCGCTCACCGTCATGTGATAGGGATTGAACGGAACATTAGGGAAGCTGAACCCGCCTTGGGCGTCAGTGGAAACCGTGCGTTCATAGCCTGTGACGGGATTAAAGATAGTCACGGTAGCGCCAGGGATCACGGCGCCGGAAGGGTCCTTTACCGTGCCCGAGACAGCCACTGAGTTGGCCTCTGCCTTTAAAAAGCCCGCGCCTCCCAGCAGGCACAAAAGCAGGGTTGCCAGTACACAATTCATGCGAATACGAGAAGTCATCATGCCCTCCTAAGGTTATGAGTTTGCAATGTTGTGAGAAGAGAGTAGAGGACTCGAATTAGGAGAGAGGAGGGGCGCGGCCGCGCGGGACCGGCAGATCGCCGGTCAGTGTTCTAACAGGCGCAGCCGAGAGCCGGTATCTTTGCGCGGCACTGGGCTGAGGAGCCGAAAATTCCGGCGAGACCAGGGTAATGCTTTGGTGAATAAGACTGCAGGCGGGACACTGAATGTCGGCGACGGCAGAGGCCGGCTTCTGAGTGGGGTTAATGGGCTGAAACTTGGCGGACTGCGGCACGAGCGGCAGATCGTGGCAATGCACGGCGGCAAGCCACAAGAGCTGGAGCTGCGCGAAGAGAATGAGCGCCGTCGCGACCGCTCGTGGAACCGGCTTGCGATGCAGATATCTCATGGAGAACTTGCAACCAAAAACACCCTGATAATGCCCAATCGTCTTGCAAAGCCCATTAAACTCCTGGGGTTAGTTTTATTGATGCTTGACTAGGCACGTTGGTTGCAGAATGATTTCCCGCTGTTTCGGTTAGGAACTGTCCCTCGGGCAACCCGCGGGCAATGGTGGGTCTCCCCCCAGGGCTTCGAAGTCATACCGTGTGCGAGGCTTGCGAGTGCGACGTTTTGTCCTAGCTCTGGCCCCCTACGAAGATTTCAAACTGAGCAAGGGCCGCTCCTACACGCCCTATTTCAAATAAGCGCGCACCACTTCGATCAGCTCCTCCGCAGCTTCGGCCTGAGGAGCGTTTTCCCTGCCGTTCGGCGACAGCACATGGAACCGGATGTGACCCTCGATTAACTCGGCCATGAGGCCATTCAGGGCTCCGCGGCAGGCCGCCACCAACTGAAGTACCTCGGCGCATCCGCGGGCTTCATTCAGGGCGCGCTCAACCGCCTCTATTTGTCCTCGAATCCGCCGCACGCGGATGAGCAGTTTTTCCTTGTCCCTCGTGGTATGAGCCATTGAACCTCCAGCCGAATATACTATACCCTCCTATGGTATAAAATTCAACACAAATGTCCTGAGGGCTTCTCGGCCCACAACCCCTACAGGTCGTAGGGGGCGGCTTGCCGCCCCCTGTTGGCTGTGATCCGGTAGGGCAGGGATTGCCGGGGCTAACTCAGAGTGCTCGGATGTGAATTGACCCGCCGCTCGTGTGGAGTCGTAGCGTTTCGCCGCCTGAACCCAGTGAGCCATTGAGGCTCGAGCTGGAAATCTTCCCCACCACCCGAATGGGCAAGTCGCTGGTGACGGAACCGCCGGAAGTGGAGGCGTCGATCTCGAGATTAGCGGAGCGGTCCAGTTGCGCCTCGATTGAGCCCCCGGAGGTCTCCAGCACCCCGCCGCGCGCGTTTCCCCGGCCGAAATTCACCGAGATGGGGCCGCCGGAGGTCCTGGCCTCGACATAGCCGGTCACACGATCGATGTGAATGGGTCCCCCGCTGGTGTGGGCGGTGAGGGAGCCATCGAGGGAGGCTACGTCAATCTTCCCTCCGGAAGTATCCAGGCGGGCGTCTCCGTCAACCTCTTGCAGGTGGATCGACCCGCCGGAAGTCCTGGCATCGAGTCTTCCATTCAGGCCGGAAACATCTATCGAGCCGCCTGAGGTCTTCAGCGTAGAGTCGCCGCGAAGGTTGGAGAGCCTGATGCCCCCGCCTCCAGTGCGTATTTCGGTTTGCGTGCGGGAGGGGACTTCGATTTCGAAGTGCACGGAAGCATGCTCACTCCACCCGAAATGATCCTTCCGGCGTACGGTCACGCTGGCAATCCCCGGATTCGCCTCGAAGTCAATGTTGTAAAGGGATTCCAGGTCATCGCGGTCGGAGGTGATCACGACTCGCGCGCCGGAAGCCGATGTACCGGCCAAGGTCACGCTCCCCACATCAGATTCGAGCACGAATCGGCCATTAGGTTCGAGCTTTAGGTTTCTTTCAATATGGGAACTGGCAACGGCAAGGGAGACAAAAGCCGGCGTGAAGAGCGCCGCAAGCAGTAGGGTGCTGAGCTTTCTCATCTCGATCCTCCAAAGACAAACTCTTTATCCCGGATAACGTTTAAGAGGCCTCACAAGTTCCGCGAGGCTGTCGAGAGATTGGACGGAATAGGCAAGCAAGCGTTAGCACGTATCCTAGGGGCGACCCTTGTGGTCACCCGCCCTGCGGCCCAAAGCCTTCGGGCCTGCGCCCACCGAAGGGCTTCGGCCCGCGCCCACATCGTGATTACACGGCGCCACCACACCCTATTCATCGCGAAAGACAAACACTCCGCCCATGCGAACCTTCACGTAGATGTCCTGCTCGCCGGTGGGATTCCAGTAGGAAATTCCAGGGTCAAAACCGCCTCTGTCCTCGCCGTGGAGATCGCTCTGCACATATCCCAACCAAGCATGAGCGCGCAGCGAACGGAGGTGATCCAGCGACGGAACATCGATCTCCACGTCCCCGTAGTTGACCAAAACCACCTGCTTTCCCACTACCCCCCGAATCCAAACGTCTCCATCCACGCACTTGAGCGCAAGGTTGGCATCGAACGGCATTTTGATGTGGTAATTGACGCTAAGGTGCGCCTCGCCCCGAAACGGCCGCCACACCTTGCGCGGCGGGTAAAGGGTCCGGAGTTGGACGTGCTTGTCCTTTCCCTCCAGAACTACCGCGAGTTGCTCATAGAGCGGATTCGCCGCTTCGCTTGATCTGGCGCGCACCACCTTCTCGGCCTCAATTTCCAGCCGTGGTTCGTCCCAGCCCTCGATGTGAATGTCACCGACCCGAGTATCGATGGTGAGCAGACCATAAGAAAACATGCGCACTGCGTAATGAGACACTTGGCTGAATTCGTCGGCGCGCGCAGAGCGGCACGACGCTCCAAGAAGGCAGAGAAGGACCAGCATCCACTTTGTTTTCCAGGCCATTTGCCCACCGACCCTCGCCCTCGCTTGCGAGTCGCTTCATAGTCGCGTATGGAGCTATCTTACTGCCAACCCGCGAGAGGAGCAATTCGCAATATACGAATTGACTTCCGCCGCCTCGTGGCTCACAGTCCTGTTGCAGGAGCCAAGCGTGGAAATGCCTCCGATTACTTACCTCCAGAGTCGAATTCCCCTTTACCGCCACGAACACGTCGCCATCTTGTACCGAGACCGCGCGGAGGCGTTCAGCGGTGTGTCGTTCCTTGCGGAAGGGCTAAAGGGCAATGACTTGTGCGTTTATTTGGCTCCCGATGACTACCAGGCGGAACTGCTCACCCGCCTGCGCGCCGTGCCGGTGGAGGTCGATCGTCACATCCGTGATGGAAACTTGCGGTTACATCACGGGTTGGACACCTTTCAGTCGCTCCAGGAGTGGACACAGGGGGTCTTCACGGATGCGGAGCGGGCCGCCGCCCCATCGCTGCGATGGCTGGAAGAAGGGTTGTGGCCAGCCCCGCTAGGCTTTCCCATGCCCCACTTCTTCGAGTTTCATGCGTTGCTCAATTACCAGGTGAAACATTACCCTAGCGTGGCGCTCTGCCAATACGACCTCGAACGGATTCCTACTCATCACCTCCTCACCGCCATCGCCGTGCATCGGCACTTATTGGTGGAAGGCGCATTGGTTCGCGACAATCCATTCTACGTTCCGGTTGAGAAATTTTTGCCTCTAAGCCCTGCAGAACGGGAACACGACCTCCTCCAGGTCTTCCGAGATGTGCAATTCGATGTCAGCAAACTGCTTGCGGCGCTAACCGGGTACGCTCAACTCCAGCAAGCCCAGACGGAGCACGACCGGTGAGGGGTCTCTTCGTGAGTTGGAAGTCTGGCAGCGAGCGGGTCGCTCCCAGCCCCCAGACTCTAGCCCCTTGCACCTGACACCTTCACTTCTGGAGCGAATCGAGCGTAGCGCGGTCCAGCCCGATGGTACGCATGGGGAAGGGTACGCTGATGCATTCTTTGGCAAAGCGCACTAGGATGCGTTTGCGCAGCTCGCTCTGCACGGGGACTTGGTCCTCGAAGCGTCGAGCATTGACGCTCAGTGAAAAATCCAGGGATGACTCCCCGAAGCCTGGGTTTAGAGTAACGCTGGGAGGCGGATCCAGCAGCAACCCCGCAAGCCCGTCCTGGGCGGCTTCTCGGGTAACTTCAAGCAGGGCCTTTTCAACTTGGTTGGGGTCCGAGCCATAGGATACGTGAACGGGAATGCTGACTGACACCTGCAGCTCGGGCAAGGAATAATTAGTGATGACCGCTTTGGCCATAGTGGAGTTCGGCACAAACACAATGTTATTGGACTGAGTGCGCATGGTGGTGGACCGCCAACCTATCTGCATAACGTACCCTTCCTGGCCGGAATCCAGTTTGATGTAATTCCCCGGGCTCACGGGCCGATCCGCCAGCAAATAGAGTCCGGCAAAGAGGTTGCTGAGGGTTTCCTGCAACGCCAGGGCTACGGCCACGCTGCCGACGCCCAAAGTCGTCCAGATAGCAGTGAGAGAAACATGATTGTGCTCGAGGACGATGGTGATGGCCAGGATGGCGAACAACACCCGGACGACCAGAATGGCCGGATTGGTTACCCGCTCCATGCCGGGGTTGCGTTGCCCGACGCGGCGCAGGAAGATGACCAACACTTTGGCGGGGAAATAGAAGACAACGAGAACGGTAAGGGCAAAGATCAACCTTGAGCCGAGCCTTTCAAAACGTTGCGGGAGGGTAAGGAGCTCGAGGCCGACGTAAATGGAGGTCAGCACCAGTAAGGGAATGGGGAGCGACTCCAACAAGGAGAGAACAAGCTCTCCCCAGGTATTCGCCAATTTCTTGGTCCAGTAGTGGATGATCCGATTCAAAACAAAACCCAGGACTAACGACCCCATGATCAGCGTGGTAAACAAAAGCATGTAGAACACTGTGGGGCTGACGTGCAGGACTCGTGCCAGATGTGTAACCATATTCCAGATCTCCTGATGCGATGACAATGACCTCCAAGATACC
>Ga0187782_10003471_pt1 | contig 11738 bp, 8 predicted proteins | sample 0715_SJ02_MP15_2_FD_132454 | JGI IMG/M metagenome (GOLD analysis project Ga0187782, IMG submission 132454) | Tropical peat soil microbial communities from peatlands in Department of Meta, Colombia - 0715_SJ02_MP15_20_MG | ecosystem: Environmental > Terrestrial > Soil > Wetlands > Peat | place...
ACGCTCGGTAGCGATGGCCTCGCACCATAAAGTCACACCAGTAGAACTTTGACTTCGGCTTCTTAAAAAGCTTCACGAGTTTCCTCCTTGCTGCCCGCACGGAAGTAACTCGCACGCTCTACACGATGCAATCGTGAGAACGACTACATGATAGCTCACTGGCTCTCGAAGTGATGCATTTTGAACCTCTACTAGTACCGCAACATCTAACGAAAAGAGTGCCTATTGAGGAGAGCACCATGATTTCCAAAATGCTTCGCATCGCTCGAATGTGGCGCAGGGTTTCAGCTTCGAGCGGTTCACGGTTTGCGCGGTCCAACCGAGAGACTTTGGGTGATTTTACTGTTGCGCCACGAAACCGTGACCATGTCCGCTAGCGTCCTTCGCGCCTCCCGTAAACATGCCCTCTACATTTATGCCATATGCGAAGGTGCCTTTCCCAGAGCAGGCCGGGTTGCTATCCGAAGAGCAGGCATGCGGAGCATCAAACGATGTGACGGTGGTGTAAGGGGGATGGCTCACGAAGCCGTGATTGACGCCGGCCGCGTCAGAGAAGAATCCGACGACGACGCCCTCTGCGTTAATGCTGCTGGGAAGCGTGTCGATGGAGCCAGCGGCGTCGAACGACGTGAAGGTCGTGTTGGTGTAAGGGGGATAGGTCACGAAGCCGTGCCCCACGCCCTCCGCATCATAATAAGTTCCCGTGATCACTCCAAAAAGGTTAATGCTTTCCGGAGTAGTACCCTCGAAGGCGCAGGCCGGGCCCGACGAGCAGGCACCCGGAGCGTCAAACGTCGTGAAGGTGCTTTCGGTGTATGGGGGATGGGTCACGTAGCCGTGAGGCACCTGGTTCGCATCAAGGAAGTATCCCGTGACAACGCCGAAGTCGTTCAGCGAGAAGTAAAATATTATGGTTCCTAACCCGGAGCAGCCCGGGCCCGAGGAGCAGGCGCCCGGAGCATCAATCGTCGTGAAGGTGCTTTCGGTGTATGGGGGATGGGTCACGTAGCCGTGATTTACACCGTCCGCATCAGTGTAGTATCCGGCGATCACGCCTTCCAGATTGATGTTCCATGCTGAGGTGCCTAAGCAGACCGGGCTGGCCGAGGTGCAGGCACCCGGAGCGTCAAACAATGTGACGGTGCTATAAGGAGGGTGGCTCACGGTGCCGTGATACACACCGCTCGCGTCGAGAGAGTTTCCGGTGATTGTGCCTTCCAGGTTGATGCCCCAAATGCCGGTGTGAGGAATGCCCGCCGCCGCGACGGTAGTGAAGCTTTCGTTCGAGTAAGGCGGAGTGCTCACGAAGCCGTAATACACGTCCGCGCCCCCCTCGTAGATTCCCGCGGCCACACCCAGGTCGTTGATGACATTGCCCTCGGTGCTGGGACGTGCGTTCGGGTCGCTTAGAGGCGTGAACTGAATTTCGCCGGCGTGCGCCGCGGCATGAACCTTGGTGATGGCCCCTGGAATGCGCGCAAAAGCTGCAAGGAACGCGAAACCTGTCGTGAGAAGAAAATACTTTCCGAACTTGTTCATTTTGATTCTCCTTATCTTTTTCGGTTCAAACTAGAGGTCGTGTTTTTGGCGCAACCGGTTCCCAATATCCGGACTTATCAGGGCTCGAGAAAAGGCTCGCTGCAGGCTTTCTTAGGTCGCGGCGCTCGCCTCAACCGTAGCGTGCAAGACAGACATTCCCTTAAGCAGCGGACACATCTGGTATTCACTGATACAACTCCGCCGACGCCAGACCGGCAAAAACACCGCCGCCTGCAACCAACACGCTCCCATTCGGGAGCAACGTTGCGGTGTGTCCCGAGCGCCCGATCTCCATCCCACCCGTAGGGCTGAAAGAGCCAGTCGCCGGATCGTAGACTTCCGCGGTCGAATTTTCGTTGCCGCCGCCTGTAATCAGCACCGTCCCGTTCGGTAACAACGTCGCTGTATGGAAAGTTCTGGCTTCGGCCATTGATCCAGTACCCGAAAACGATCCAGTAGATGGGTCGTAAATTTCCGCAGTTGCGGTCCCTTGCAAATTAACGGTGCCCGTCGCCAGCCAGGCCGAAGTCAGAGATGCGGGTGGGGAGGTTGTGCCGCCAACGATCAGCACCCTGCCGTCGGCGAGAAGCGTTGCCGTGTGTTGTTCGCGAGCCGTCGCCATTGCGCCGGTCTTCGTGAAGGTGCCAGTGGCCGGGTCGTAGACTTCCGCCTCGGCAACCGGGTCGGATGTAGATGTCAGGACACCACCTACAATGAGCACTTTTCCGTTTTGCAGCAGCGTAGCGGTGTGCAGGTAGCGCCCTACGGACATGCTTCCCGTTTGTGTGAAAGTGCCCGTGTTTGGATCATAGAGTTCAGCGCTGGCCAAACCCGTTCCAGTTGGATCTGTATCTGCCCCTCCCGCAATCAGGACTTTGCCATCCGCCAGCAAAGTCGCTGTATGACCCCCGCGGTTGGCCGTCATGTTGTCTGTCGCGCTCCATACGCCAGTGGCGGAATCGTACAGTCCTGCTCCGTTGTTTGAAACACTATCCAAGTAGTCGTCCCAAACATCGTTTATGAAGCCCCCGGTCAGCAACACCGTTCCGTTCTGCAAGAGTGTCGCGGTGTGGCCGAAAATCCCTAAGCCATCGTCGCCAAGGATTTCAGTAAACGTGCCCGTGCTAACGTCGTACACTTCGACCGATGAGAGGCCGACGTAATTCCCTACCCCGAGGTTTGTGCTACTGTTTGAGCCGTACGCCACGAGCACTTTGTTATTCGGTAGCAAGGTGGCAGTGTGCAGGCCACGCGCCTCTTTGAGATTCCCGGTAGACGTAAATCCACTGGAAGAGGTCGTCACGGTCACGGTAGCACTCGCGCTGACCGTCGTTTCCTCGGCACTGGTGGCGACGACATGATAGAAACCGGTGGTAGTCGGCGCCGTGTAGATACCGGCGCTGTTTATCAGCCCCCCAGCGCTCTCCTGAACTGTGAAATTTACGGCGGTATTGGTCAGCCCTGAGACAGTGGCCGCGAACGTTCGCGTCCCGCCGGGATGCAGTGTGACCACCTCAGGAACAATCGTTACTTGGGGCGTCGGAACGGTCACCACGGCTACGCCACTGGCGGCCGAATTGGCCTGGCTCGTCGCTAAGATGTAAAAGGTGCCCGCCCCATTTGGTGGAGGAGTGTAGAGACCTTCACTGTCGATCGTACCTCCAGCGCTTCCTTCCACGCTCCATTTGACCGCAGTGTTGGTCGTTCCGGTGACCTTGGCCGTAAAGGCTTGTGTCGCATCCCTTAGCACCGTCACGGAATTGGGCATGACCGCAACATTTATGAGGGGAGCAGGTGGTGGGGCAGACGAAGAAGTTGAACCTCCGCCGCATCCCCACGCGCCGAATGTTGCAGCTATAACCAGCGCGATGCCGATCCGATGAAATCCCGGTTTCATGAGTGAATTGGATCGCCCAAGGGTCTGCGAATTTTGCATTGCTACCTCCGTCATGCTCAGGGGTTTGTACCAAAATGCTCGGCCTGCGTCCCGCGACATTGGCGCGAAGTCGTTTGCGGCGCAATGGTCGGCGTATGGTTTGTGGGTGTTTTTGTTCTGATCGTGCAACTCCCTGAATGCAGGCAACTTATGCGCACACCCGCACATATTCCTTAGGTGATAAGCAGGTGATAGACTACTGACCATCTGGGGACCGGCTATGGAGGCTACCGATCGAACCCGCAAGGTGCGATTCGCCGCCTTCGACGTGGACATGCGTTCGGGTGAAGTGCGCAAGCACGGCATCCGTCTAAGGCTTCATCGCCAGCCCTTCCAGGTACTTTCGCTCTTGCTCGAGCATCCCGGGGACCTGGTCACGCGCGAGGAGCTTCGCCAGAAACTCTGGCCCGGCGAGACTTTTGTCGACTTCGATACCGGCCTGAACAGTGCGGTCAAGAAGCTCCGCGACGCGCTCTGCGATTCAGCCGAGGAACCCCGCTACATCGAGACTCTGCCACGTCGGGGATACCGTTTCATTGCTCAGGTGCAAAATGGCGATTTGTCTACCGGAGCAGCGCCGGTCGAGTCGCTCGCTGTTCTCCCTTTGCCACCAAATCCAAATGGGAAGGGGCTTAGGGCGGAAAGGCCGGCGGGGGCAGCAGTCGACGTCCGACGAACCGTGACTTCGCAGGCGCGCCTCTGGCTTGTTCTAGGCAGTGTGGCTGGACTCGCGCTTATTGCCATCACCTACGTGATGCTTCGAGGCCACGCTGGGCATACCGCCCAAACCAAAATCAAATCGCTGGCAGTGCTGCCCTTGAATAACCTGTCGGGCGACTCAACTCAGGAATACCTGGCTGACGAGATGACCGAAGAGCTGTGCGGACGCCTGGCTGGAATCCATGATCTGCGCGTCATTTCCCGCACCTCGGTCATGCGCTTCAAAGGCACGAAGCTCTCGGTGCCAGAGATTGCCAAGACGCTTGGGGTGGACGCCCTCGTCGAAGGTTCGGTGATACGGCAGGGCAACCGGATTCGTGTGCATGCCCAGTTGATTCGTGCCTCGACCGACGAGCACCTTTTGGTCGGAGGAGTACGACGGCGAGTTGGGGGACGTGCTTACTCTCGAGAGCGAAGTGGCGCAATCCATTGCGCGCAGGGTGGAGGTCAAGGTCACCGGAGAGGAGCGTGCCAGGCTGGTCGCGGTACATCATGTCTCGCCTGAAGTTTACGAGAGCTATCTAAAAGCCGAACAAGAATTCAGCAATAGTAGCAGCCCGGCTGAGTTTGAGCGGACTATTGCCTACTTTGAGGGAACGATCGGCAAGGACGCTAACTTTGCACCGGCTTACGTCGGCCTCGCGAAAGCATACGAGAGGCTCGGATCAGTTCCTGTCGGTGGCTCCCCGAAGGAAACGCATCCGAAAATGATGAGCGCAGCCCAAAAAGCGATTGAACTGGATCCGGACCTTGCGGCACCACACGTCTTGCTTGCAGCGGTGTATCAGAAACAGTGGCAGTGGAGCGACGCGGAAGCGGAATTCAAGCGGGGTCTGGAGTTGAATTCGAACGATGCTGGTGCGTACGTCGGATACGCGAAGTGGCTGATGTGCCAGGGGCGGACGGACGAGGCCCTGGCGTGGGCCCAGCGTGCCCGCGACCTTGATCCGCTGGGAAACGCTGAGGATCTGCTTGGAGTGCCTGGCATCACAAGGGGCTGGATATTGTTTCACGCAAGACGTTACGACGAGGCCATCAGGGAGTTGCGGAGCGACGACCCGGAACATTGGTATCTGGGGTTCGCCCTGATTGCCAACGGCCAACCGGACGAAGCGATTACGGTGCTGGAGAAGGCGCTGGGCACCGACCGGAGTCCGGTTGTAATGGGCGTGCTTGTCAGAGCCTATGCGCATGCTGGGCGGCGCGAGGAAGCGCTTCGTCACATTGAACTGCAGAAAGGACGCATTGTCGGCCTGGAGTCTGATTTCGCCACTGGCGCCACTGATGATCAAGGGATACACAGTACGGTACGCCGACAGCGGCACGCCAATCAACTGACAGGGGCAGGCGGTCTCGTTGTTTCCAGTTCTTTATTTTGGTTTCGGTTTACGACGGCCGACGCGCGCGAGGATGCGGCGGACCTTCTTGGGAGAGATCGAGAGGCGCGTCGCCACACGCGACACTTTACGGCCCTCTCGCTCCCAGACCCGGGTGATGACCATTTCGGCGAACTCATCACTGATCTGGCGGAACGACCTTTCGCCCACAGCGCCCTGCGACCAGGCCTTTAGGAGGGGGTCAACGGTTCCCTTGCGAACAATCTTCGCGCGCAGCGCCTGCAAATCCTGCCATATGCTATCGGCCTGGGTCGCGCCACAAGCGGCGCGGGCCAAATCGTAGGATTCGCGCGCCTCCTCCCCATTGTCAAAGAACGAATTGCAGTGGGTCAGGCCCTGCCAGAGATAAGCCGTCGCCAGCAGATGATGATGCTGCGTATGCTTGGTCAATTCGACCGCTTGCTGGCTGAAATCGAGGGCGCGGCGAGCGTAGCTGCCGGGATCGGAACCACCCCCGATCTCCTCTTCGACCTTGGCATTTTCAATCATGCATTGCACAATCCGCGCGCGCCCCATAAGAATGTAGTCGTGCTTCTGCTCCGCTAGCTGATAGGCGGAAGCGGCTTCTTCTTCGGCGCGCTGGAAGTTGCCGCTATCGAGGTGGAGATAGGCGGTATTGAGGTATATCGTGCCGATGCCATGATGCGTCGGCCGTTGGCTGTAAATTTCGCGGGCAGCGTCGAGATGCTCGAGCGCCTCATCGCGCAACTGCGTCAAGCGGCGGCGATGGTCGGTGTGCGGGCCAGCAACTGCCGGACGCGTAGACAATTCCTGGCCACCTCGGCTTGAGGTTCTGCGCCGCCTTTGGGCGTCGAGATCGATCCTCCGCTGCAACTGCAAGGCAATGCCGCGCTTCGCCAGCGCCATATTGGCGAGCGAGCGCGCCAGGTTAGGATGCAGCGGGTCGCGCTTGCGGTACTGCTCAATCGCGTTGACGAACAGCTCGATGGCTTTATCGAAGCGGCCTTCGCGCTGCGCCATGCGTCCGTAGAAGGACTGGATGTTGCCGAGCGTCACGTAATCGTCGGTCTGGCGCAGCGTGTCTTCTGCCGCCTCTGAGACGCGCACGGCCTCGTTCCATTTGCCCTGCTGGAACAGTAGCCAGCTCGCGAGGACCTGCATCACGGCGGCCATGGAGGGAGCGTAGAGTTCAAGGGCAAGGTCTCTTCCTTGGCCAGTAGAGATAAGAGCTTCGTCGTATTCGCCGCGACGGCGCAAGCAGCGGCCTTTCCAGTAGTACGCGATGGCCAGCAGAAACCGGTTATCCAGCTCTTCAGGCAGGTTCAGCACAAAATCGAAATCCGAAATCGCGGTTTCGACCGCTTCCTCCGCCATCGCTACCATGCCATGGGCCATGCGGAGGCAAATGTAGTCGGAGATGGTGAGGCGAGAGCGCGAGCGGGCGTCGAAGCGGGAGAGAAGCTCTTTGACAGGGGGCGAGGCGGCAAAGCCAATGTCGCTCCAGACGGCAACCAGAAGGAGCAGCCGGGCGGCATGGGCCTGCGCCGGACCGATGCCGGCGATTACTTCTTTGTGCAAAGCGAGACAGGTTAGGCCGCCCTCAATTTCGCGCGCGGCCACGTGTGCCTGCAATTCCGAAAGGAACGCCTCGTCGATTTCAATGTTGCCAGGGGAATCCAAGTGTGCGCCCATGCCTCAGGTTCTAGTCCCTTAAATCGTAACTGGCAAGCGTCATGAACTCGGGAAATTTTCGGGCCGGTCATCAGGGTTTCGAGAAGTTGGGCGGCCCTTTGCAATTGCCCGTCGTCGCGCAACTCCGCTGCCCGGTCTTGAATTACCCGTTTCACCAAGGCTTTCGTATCGTTTTTACCGTTGGTCATGCGTGTGCCATGCTTGCCCCCCTACCAGACCTGGGCGCGGCAAATTTCCGCGCCCGCACGGCGTCTTCCATGAGGTTGTAAATGGGGCGCAGGCCGATCCACGCAGCCAAGAGTCGAGATATCAGGTTTGAATCAGCAACCCGGAGAGGCAATGCCGCTCCATGGCGACCAAGGAGCTGTCGGGCAGCAAAATCGGGACACAAGCTGAACTTCTTGATGAAACTGGAGATGTAGCCCCAGCGGCCGCAGTTGGCCCGGCGGAATGCAGCGCAAGGACCAACCACTGGGTCATTTGGTCCTAGTGGGCCGGAGCGGACAACCCGGTTTGCAGAAAAGCGATTCGCGGTTTACTGCTGTAGATGCGGGGCCGGATGAAGGCTTCAGCACGCAAATTGTGTGGATGGGGACAGTAAAGATGACGACTTCGAAGAATGTCAACGGGCAAACGAGCAACTGGCAGCACAACAACGATGTCACGGCGCTTGAAGGCTTCCGACGTGAGGCGGGCTACATCGATGAATCCTCGGAGGAAGAAAGCTACGAACTGCTGCCGTCGGGAGATTAGCCGCGGGTTCCCCGTACGTTCGGGATGGTCGCCAATCTCGTAGCAGCCAGCCACAGGATGACCGAGAGTGCGCGCGACACGCGTACAAAGGCGCTCAATCCGACTGAACACGATTTTAATCTCACGTCACACGACACCGTGAACGAACCACTCACAGTGTCCATCCTGGCTCATGCGTCAGGGCAACAGCGCTAATCTAGTCTTCTTTCATGGATGGGATATGCCTACCAAAGTTGAAAATCTGGACACGCTAACTACGACGACACTGAGCGACTTCGACCAGCAGGTCGCAGACGCACAGCAATGGTTTGCCAACCCACGCTTCGACGGAATCGTCCGCCTGCACACGGCGCAGCAGGTAGCAGAGCAGCAGGGCACGATTAGCGGCGATTTCACGGTCGCCCGCAAGGCCGCAGAGGACTTTTATGCACGGCTGCGCGAGCTCTTTCAGCAGCACGATCAAATTACGACGTTTGGCCCCTACTCGCCGGGCCAAGCCGTCATGATCAAACGCATGGGAATCGAAGGCATTTACCTGGGCGGTTGGGCGACGTCGGCCAAGGGATCGGTGAATGAGGATCCGGGCCCGGACTTGGCCAGCTATCCGCTGAGTCAGGTGCCCGACGAAGCAGCGGGGTGGGTACGCGCGCTGCTCGCCGCCGACAAGAACCAGCACTACGCGCGCGCCCGCATGACGGAACAGCAGCGCAAGGCGACTCCGGTGATCGACTTCCGGCCCTTCATTATTGCCGATGCCGACACTGGTCACGGCGGAGATGCGCACGTCCGGAATCTGATCCGCCGCTTTGTCGAAGTCGGAGTGCCTGGCTACCACATTGAAGACCAAAAACCGGGATCGAAAAAGTGCGGGCACCAGGGTGGCAAGGTGCTGGTGGCCGAAGACGAGCAAATCCGGCGCCTTAACGCCGCCCGGCTGCAGCTCGACATTATGCGGGTCCCGGGCATAATCGTGGCGCGTACCGATGCCGAGTCGGCGACGTTCCTTGAGAACCCCAGCGACGAGCGGGATCAGCCCTTCATCCTCGGTGCAACCAACACCGACCTGCCGACTTATAGAGTTGGCTACGTCGCCATTCTAAGAAAGCTCGCCGAAATGGGGGCAGACGAGATCCGCGGGCATCTCCTGTTTGCCGTTTCAGAAGCGGAGTACCGGGATGCGTTCACCTGGCTCGAGCGCGCGGGTCTGCTGCCAGCGATCCGCTCGACCGCGCAGGCGCTTCGCAACGCCACCGCGCCCGAAGTTGAGTCCGCACTCGACAAGATCGAAACGCGTTATATGGAAGCGTGGACCGGACACGCGCAGCTGAAAACCTATGGCCGCGCGGTTGCCGATGCGATGCAGACGCGCGTGGCTGACGGTGAGCGCTTCGACATGACCGTCGAAGGGTGGCTGGATTTTTCGAAGCGCGCTTCATTTTACGAGATTGGCGAGCGGGCCCGTTCGATAGGTATCCAGATCGTATGGGACTGCGAGCTACCCAAGACTCCCGAAGGCTTTTATCAAGTCCAGGGCGGAATCGACTACGCCATCGCCAAGTCACTGGCGGCTGCTCCGTTTGCAGACCTGCTCTGGATGGAGACCAAAACGGCAGACCTCGAAGAGGCAGAGAAGTTCGCGCATGCCATTCACGCGCGGTATCCCGACAAGATGCTCGCCTACAATTTGTCGCCGTCGTTCAACTGGGATACCACCGGCATGAGCGAGGAGCAGATGAGGCGCTTCCCCGAGGAGCTCGGCAAGCTCGGCTTCGTATTCAACTTCATTACGTATGGCGGTCACCAGATTGACGGGCTGGCAGCGGAAGAGTTTGCGACTGCCCTGAAGCAGGACGGGATGCTCGCTCTGGCGCGCCTGCAGCGCAAGTTCCGGCTGCTGGAGTCGACGTATCGCACGCCGCAAACGCTGGTCGGTGGGCCGCGCCTCGACGGCGCACTCATGGCCTCGTCGGGACGCACGGCCGCGACCAAGGCCATGGGCAAGGGGTCAACCCAGTTCCAGCATTTGGTGCAGACCGAGGTTCCACCGCGGCTGCTGGAGGAATGGCTCGCGGTATGGGGCGAGCAGTGGGCGTATCCGGGAAAGATTCGCGTGCAGTTGCGTCCACATACGGCCGGCTCGGAACTGTTGGAATTGAGCGCGCTCGGTGAGTTCGATCAAGAAAAGCTCGCCAATGTTATTTTCGCGAGCCTGCAGGATCGCCGCGGCCGCAACTTCCTTTCCGTGCGCGACCAGAACACCCAGACGCCGTTCCGGAAGAAGCGTCTGATGACACTCATGCAACTATTCCTCATCCACCGTTACTCCGCGAATGGCGTACACTACGTCACTCCGACCGAGGACAATGAGGCGCAAGCGCAAAAGATGAAGAGCCTGGGGATCTTCTCCGACGTGCACACCGAAATTGGCCAAATCATCGTCGCGCTGGTCAATAAGGAGGGTGTCGCCGAACTGCTCAAGCCGGACCGCGTACATCTGTTGGAGATGATCCGCAAGACGCCGGCGGCGGCATGAACCAAGCTGAGGCATAGAGCACGAAAGCGCGAGGATCCGCGGAAGTGGCGCTGCGCCTGCTCATCCAGGGAACGGATTAGCTCGGTTCCATTGGAGTCCCAGACACTGCAGTGCACACTCGGCTACCGCTTTCCGAGATTGGCTCCGCGGAGTCGACTTCTCCGAAGCTAAGGTTCACGAGAGCCCTGAACTGGAAAGATTGTCCCTGGCTGTTTACGCCGGTGCTGGCGAAGCACTCGAAATCGTTTTCGCTCATCGACTGCGTCTCAGTCGGCGTCGACCGGATGCAGCGGAACTTCGAGCCGATGCAAAGGCAGGTGGAGGCTTGGCAGAGATTCGAATTAGCAAACGTTACTGCCATGGTGGTCATCTACGAGGCTTTCGTGGAGGGCAAACTGAAAGCACCCAAACATCTCGCTCGTACTGTTCACGACCTGTACTTCGAGCCGAAGTACGAGGAATTTCGACCGCGGACGATCTGGAGTCTCTCCAATGCGTTCACGTCGGCGTTTAAGGAACTGGAGCCAATCCCGCAATTCAGGGCGACCGCGAAGCTGGGAGAGTTCCTGGAGGCTCGGTTCTCGCAATCGTTCTAGCCTACGGCGGTGCCGGCCGGGCCGCCGATCATTTATTTCCCCCTTGTTGCCCAGCAGGCGTTACGCAGAGGCCGACGCTTCCCCGACCATTGATTTCCCAGAAGTCCGTTTTATGGGTCAGTCTCCGGATAGCCGACAATACACGAACTGGCTGTTCTTGCGATCGCAAGAGCGTGTAGCCGACCGAAGCACAAGCTTGTTTTGCCGGCTCCTGCATGAAGAATCATGTCAATATGCCGTTTCTTGTAGTAGCATTGCCGGGATGAGTAGGAGATTATGAAAGAGCCGCGTCTTTCAAAAGCCGAAACTCGCATCCTGGAACAGTACTGGAAACTGGGGACTGCGTCCGTGCGCGAGGTCCTGGAAAGCCTCCCTGAGGATGAACGTGTCGCTTACACAACCGTGCAAACGCTCGTCTATAGACTTGAAGAGAAGGGCGCATTGCGGAAGGTGAAAAAGATCGGCAATGCCCAGCTGTTTGAGCCGGCCATCAATCAGAGCCAATATCGTAGTGGGCTCGTACGCGACTTGCTGGATCTGTTTGGCGGCTCGCCTCGTCTGCTCGTCTCTAATCTGCTCGAGAATGGCACCCTTACCTTGCGCGATTTGAA
>Ga0187782_10003472_pt1 | contig 11736 bp, 9 predicted proteins | sample 0715_SJ02_MP15_2_FD_132454 | JGI IMG/M metagenome (GOLD analysis project Ga0187782, IMG submission 132454) | Tropical peat soil microbial communities from peatlands in Department of Meta, Colombia - 0715_SJ02_MP15_20_MG | ecosystem: Environmental > Terrestrial > Soil > Wetlands > Peat | place...
CGGGCGAAGTTAATGGGCAAAGACGGGCTCACCCTTTCGCAAGTGCCCCCGGACGACGCGTCCCTCGCCCACGCCAACTCCTCGATGACCTGTTACTCCTGCCACTCTTCTTGGACACCCACCTGCTTCGGATGCCATTTGCAGATGACCGCCAACGTCCGCCGCCCCATGCTTCACAACGAAGGCCTGCTCACGAGGAATTACACCAGTTACAACTTCCAGGTTCTCCGTGACGATGCCTACTTCCTTGGCGTCGATGGCACGGTTACCGGTCATCGCATCGCTCCGGCGCGGTCCTCCTGTGCCGTCCTCGTCAGCTCGCAAAACGCAAACCGCGAGTGGCTCTACTACACCCAGCAAACCATCTCCGCCGAAGGCTTTTCGGGCCAGGCATTCAGCACCTATGTCCCGCACACCGTACGCGCCACGGAAACAAAGGAGTGTTCGGACTGCCATGTCTCCGCTGCAAACAACAACAACGCCTGGATGGCTCAACTCCTGCTTCAGGGCACGAACTTTATGAATTTTCTCGGCCGCTACGTTTACGTCGCCACTGGAAGGAAAGGGTTCGAAGCCATCGCCGTTGCCGAGCACGACGAACCCGAAGCCATCTACGGGAGCGATCTTCAGCGACTCGCCTATCCCGATGACTACAAAAGCTTCGTCGCGCACAATCGCCAGCTCTCCGCCGTCGACGGCCATGAAGGCAATGTTCTGGACATTCAGACACGCGGCGAATACGCCTACGCCGCCACCGGCAAAGGCGGTCTGCGCATCTATGATATTGCCAATATCGATAACAAAGGTTTTTCGCAGAAGATGACCACCGCGCCGGTCTCCCCCATCGGCCAGCGCTTCTATCTGCCCACTAAAGATGCTGTCGCGGTTGCATCGCCAACGACACTCGGCGTCGATCCGCTCCGCACACGCGTTCCTGAAAATGAAGAGCGGCCCATTCACCTTCTTTATGGCTTTCTCTACGTTGCCGACAAAGAAGAAGGTCTGGTGATTGTGGGTAATCCGGATCTAAAGTCAAAAAGCCCCGGCGTCGGCACACTCCTCGATGGCGACCCCACCAACAATTTCCTGAAGCGCGCACTCGTTTTCAATCCCCGCGGCGCCCTCACCGGAGCCCGCCGCCTCACGATTGCCGGCACCTTCGCCTACATCCTCACCGACAAAGCCCTAGTCGTTGTGGACCTCGACAATCCTCTCGCGCCAAAAATCACCGCCACCCTCGGTGTTCCGTTTATAAACGATCCTCGCGCCATCGCCATTCAATTTCGCTACGCGTTCCTCGTCGATCACGACGGCATGAAGGTTCTGGACGTCACCGACCTCGCGCAGCCGAGGCCCGTGTCGCAGGCGCAGGTTGCCCTCGAAGATGGCCGCAACATCTATGTCGCGCGCACGTACGCCTACGTCTCCGCAGGGAAGCAAGGCCTCGCCATCGTCGACGTCGAAACACCCACCGCACCCAATCTCGATCAACTCTTCACCGCCAACGGCCAGCTCAACGATGTGAACGATGTCAAGATAGGCATGGTCGCTGGCAGCGCTTTTGCGTTCGTCGCCGACGGCAAAAACGGCCTCCGCGTTCTCCAAATCGTGTCCTCCTTTGACGATCCGGAGCATTTCTCCGGCTTCAGCCCGCGCCCCATCCCAAAGCTCATCGCCACAGCGCGCACGAGAGGCCCGGCCCTCGCCATTTCCAAGGGCATCGACCGCGACCGCGCCGTCGACGAATCCGGTAACCAGCTCGCGGTTTTCGGTCGTCGTGGGGCCCGACCCCTCAATCACGCGGAATCGGAGCGCCTCTATCTGCGCAGCGGCCATCTCTATACCGTCACCGACAAGCCCGTCGAGCACCCGGAGTCTGCCTCGAGGACCCCCTGAGAGAACTCTTGGTGGTACCAGGCATTGGCTTGGGTGGGGTCTGCTGATAGCCCACTTGTGCCCCCGCCTTTATCGCCTTTTCTTCGCATGAAAATTTTTGCTCCTTGCCCTCGCCAAGCCCTTCATTTGTGGCCGTTTCCGCGTCCTAACTCTCTTCCTGTGAACCTTTTACCCTTTCGCCGCATCTTATAGACAGATAACATTTCGTTGACGTTTTCCACGCATAGCACTCATTAAAATTATTCGTGGGGCTGCACCTTGAATCAAAGGTAAGGTGTAGACGTGGGGAGTTTTCGGGCCGCCAGTCCGGCCCGCGTCCGCCGAGAGCGGACAGAAAGAGGAGCATTTATCCCTATGACGAAGCACTATCTTCTGGCCAGCGATTTCGACCAGACGCTGAGCTTCAACGATTCTGGGGTCGCCTTGAGCGAACTCATCGGCTTCCATGGCTTTCACGACAAGGTGAAAGGCCTCTCCAACATCAATCTCGTCCAACAGGGAGCCGAACTTTCCTATCTGATTTTGCACGACCCGGATTTCCGCCGGGTTCGCCGTGAGCACCTCATTGAGACTGGCAAGCGCATCCGCCTGAAGCATGACGTCAGTCTCTTTGCGCGTTCCCTCGATAACCTCTCCGACGGATACAAAATCTCGTTCTACGTTATTTCGGCCGCGCCCCGGGAAATCATCCAGTCGGCGCTCGAAGGCATTGTTCCGCCCGACCACATCTTCGGAACCCGTTTTCGCTTCAATGAAAGCACCGGCGAAGTGGACTCCATCATTCGCGCCACCGCCGGCTGGGGGAAGATCACTGTTCTCGAAGAGCTTCGCACCGAACTCAGCATCAGCCACGACCACATCATCTATATGGGTGACGGCAGTTCCGATTTGCCGGTCATGATGCACATCAACCAGTACGATGGGCTCACGATTGCCGTCTCCGAAGCCAAGTTCATCACCCGCGTTGCCCGCCGCACCGTTCTTAGCGACAATGCCATGAGCGTCCTCGTTCCTGTGCTCGAAGAAGTGCTTCGTTGGGATTCCCCGATGATCCGACGTTTCTTCGCCGCGCGCGGCCTTACTCTTCGCGAGTGGGACAAGATGCGCACAGACATGCTGACCATCGAGGAAAGCACCACCCCTGCCCCCGCTGCGGCCCACTAGAACCCGTTCTCGTGTGCGGCGCCCTGGCATTGCTTTCGCGGGGTAGTCCTGGCCCAGACACATAGTGCGTCTCGCCGCACGTCCTGATCGTGTCCTCGTTCCGGCGCCACCTTATCAGATTTGCTATTCTTCTCTTCCAGCCGAGAGGAGCCCCATGTCTTGCAAAAACATTCTGATGCTCGTTGGTGATTACGTCGAAGACTACGAAGTCATGGTTCCATTCCAGGCCCTGTTGATGGTCGGCCACACGGTCCACACCGTCTGTCCGGGCAAGAAGTCTGGAGATGTGGTTCGAACCGCCATTCACGACTTCGAAGGCGACCAGACGTACTCCGAAAAACGCGGTCACAACTTCGCTCTCAATGCCACCTTCGACAACATTCGCGCCGAAGATTACGACGCCCTCGTCATCCCCGGTGGCCGCGCGCCTGAATACATCCGCTTGAATCAGCGTGTGCTCGAAATCGTTCGCCACTTTGCTTCCGCCAAAAAGCCCATTGCAGCCATTTGTCACGGGGCCCAGGTGCTTGCCGCCGCAGGCGTTCTTCAAGGCAAAAACTGCAGCTGCTATCCCGCTGTTTCGCCGGAGGTCGCTCGTTCCGGCGGCACCTTTGCCGACATCGCCATGACCGACGCAGTCATCGACGGCAACCTTGTCTCGGCTCCGGCCTGGCCCGCTCATCCCGCCTGGCTCTCCAAGTTCCTCACCCTTCTTGGCACCCGAATTGAACTCTAGCGTTTCCGTTCTCCAGGGTTGTGTCGCGGCTCCGGACATTGACAGTGCAGGCAGCAGTCCCTGCCCCACCAAAGCCGACCAGCGCGAAGCGCGATGGCGGACGCTCGCTCTCAACGGCACAATCCTGCACAGCCTCCTTGACACCAAGTTCAACCTCATTTTCTGTGATTCCTGCACTTCCTAATTTCCCCCGCAAGCCGCATAATCGTCTGTTTGCTACTCCACTTTAAGGCGAGTCTTGCGACATGGCTAACATCAATGTAAAGAAGGGCGTAATTGGAATTCTTACCGGAGGAGGCGACGTCCCGGGTCTCAACCCCGCTATCCGCGCAGTCACCCTCCGCGCAATTCACGAAGGTTATGAGGTCATCGGTATCCGCCGTGGCTGGGCCGGAATTGTCGATCTCGTTCGCGATGAAAAGTACGACAATTCGAATAACTTTCAGCGTCTCACAGAAGACGTCGTCAACCGCGCCGGCCGCACCGGAGGCACCTTCCTGCACTCTTCCCGGACCAATCCCGCGCGTGTCAGCAAGAACAGCGTCCCCGATCATCTGAAAGGGGAGTACAACACCGAGAAAAACGATCTCACTCCGGAGGTTCTCAAGAACCTCGCCTGGCTCGGCATCGAATTCATGATTCCTATCGGCGGTGACGACACGCTCAGCTACGGCGTGCGCCTTCATAAGGAAGGTGTCCGCGTCGTGGCCATTCCGAAGACCATGGATAATGACGTTCCTGGCACGGACTACTGTATTGGCTTCAGCACGTGCATCACGCGCACCATTCAGATGACCAACGCCCTACGTACTTCGGCCGGTTCCCACGAGCGCTTCATGGTTCTCGAAGTCTTTGGCCGCTACGCCGGATTCACCGCCATGCTTCCCACCATGGCCGGCGCCGCCAACCGCTGCGTTATCCCCGAACACAAGTTCGACATGGAGCGGCTCACCGAACTGCTCGTCCACGACCGCAATCGCAATCCCAGCCGCTACTCCATCGTCCTCGTTTCCGAGGGCGCCATGTTCGAGGGAGGGGAAATGGTCTTCCAAGGCACCGCGGCCGATGCCTACGGTCACAAGAAATTGGGCGGCATTGGTGAAGTGGTAGCCGAAGAACTCACCAACCTCTCCCCGAAATTCAATAACGGAAAGAAAATCGACTGCATAAGCCAGAAACTTGGCTACCTGGTCCGCTGCGGAGACCCGGATGCCGTGGACTCAATTGCGCCGATGGCTTATGGCAACCTTGCGCTTGACCTGCTCCTCAACCGCATCCACGGTCGGCTCGTTGTCCTCAAGAATGGCCGCTACGATAACATTCCCATCGACACGGTGACCGCCACCAAGAAGGTCGTCAACGTCAGGGAGCACTACAGCATTGAGAGGCTCCGGCCCGTCTATCAGAGCTTTGAAATGAAACCGCTGTTCCTGATGACCAGCGAATAACTTCTCGGGAGTGCCTCTTGCGCGCTCCCACTCTTTTCCTGCATTCTTTCTAGACCTGTCTCTGCCCCTGCCGCCTGAGATGGGACTCCTCGGAGGCCCTATGCTCACCGATCCTCCAGCCGCTCCTCTCATGCTCGAGCATCATCGTGCGCTCATCGTTGATTCCAGCCCGGAAATCAATCAGCTGCTGATGAACCTGTTTGACCCGACGGACTGGGATATTCACTATGCACGAGACAATCATCATGCTCTTGAGCTGGCCCAAAAGGACGCTTTCGATCTGATCATCACAGGCGAACGCACCACCGGCCAGGAGGATCTCGATCTGCTTCGCCGCCTGCGTATGGTTCGTCCCCATACGCGCCTGATTATTCTCACCGACGAATTCACTCCTGGCGATGTCCTCAGTTCCATCCGGGAGCACGCCTTCAGTTATTTTTCGCGCCCCTTTTCCACCGAGAGATTCGCGGAAATGATCCGCATTGCGATGAGCGAACCCTTCTGGGACGACGGAATAGAAATTCTTTCCGCCACGCCACAGTGGGTGCGGCTCTGCGTCCGGTGCGATGTCGTCGCCGCGAATCGTCTTATCCAGTTTTTCCGCGAAGCTTCGGATCTGCCTCCCGCGGAAACTGAGGAAGTTGCCGCCGCTTTTCGTGAGATTCTTCTGAATGCCATGGAGCATGGCGGCAAGTTTGATCCCACTAAGCATGTCGAGATCAGCTACGTGCGCACGCGCCGCATGGTCCTTTGCAAGGTCAAGGATCCCGGCACCGGTTTCTCGCTTCACGAACTGAAGCACTCGGCGATCTCGAATCCTCCCGACCAGCCCTTTCTCCACATGGAGGAACGCGAAAACAAGGGCATGCGCCCGGGCGGTTTTGGCATTCTGATGTCCAAGAAACTTGTCGATGACTTAATTTACAACGATAAGGGCAACGAAGCTCTGCTCATCAAATACCTCGACCGCCCCTGCCCGGATCAGCCAGCCTGAACGACAAAAGGCGGAACAGCCAAAACACCACTGTTCCGCCCTCCGTCCAACTCCGTTTTCGTCTCAGCCTGCGAGCCTGAACTCGACAGTCACATTCAACTCGACCGCAACAGGCTGGTCATTCAAGTAAGTGGGCTGGTATTTCCACTTCCGTACCGCGTTCAGGGCCGAATCGATCAACAACGGCGGCCCGGAGACCGCCTTCACTTCTGTCACGTTGCCTTCCTCATCGATGATCGCCTGGACGATCACCACGCCCTGCAAATGCGTCTGAATCGCTAGCGTCGGATATTTCGGCTCCACGCGCGTAATCTGCAAGGGCTCCTTCACGTGTCCTCCGACGCGTACCGGCGCCCTGGGCCCTTTCTCCTTTGGGGCCATCGGTGCGGCTGGCATTGTCGTCCCGCCAATTACTCCGCCAATCACGCCGCCCATGGAACCACCAGTTACGCCGCCCGGTACTCCGCCGACAACCCCGCTGCTGCCTTGCATGTCCGGCAAGGGCTCTTCTTTCAGTTGCGCAATCCGTTTCGGTATTACGGTTGGCGCAACCAGCCTTCCTGAGTTTTCAAACACTCTATGCGGCGGCACCGTCGCCTTGATCACCGGCGTGGCCGCAGGCGGCGGTGGCGGCGGGGGCGGGGGAGCAATGAGAAACGTGGTTGCAAACTGCTTGAGATCGAGCGTATCTGTAAAGTACAAGCCAGCAAAAATGGGGACGATCAAGAGGCAAGCATTGACTGCCAGGCTGATCAAGGTATCTATCAGCCGCGAACTGCTCTTCATTCGATTATTTTCCAGCATCGCGGGCTCGAACGAACCGTACGCTGGCCGCGCAGAAAGCACCTCTCTTGCCGGTGCTTCTTCAGTTTCTATTCCAATGGTTTTGCTAATTTTTGCTTCAGTTTTTTTGCCCGGGGATACTTCTTGGTCCGGGAGTACTTCGACTTGGATGGACGGAGCCATAGTCTTAGCCTCCATCATTACTACCGCACCTCCCATGCCAGGAGGTTGCTTTATAACTGATTTACGAACTTAATCTTGTATAAGCATGAAAACGTGTTTGCGCTACTTCACGCAACCTTGCGCTCACCTTGGGGTCAGGTGCCCCAGTCCTTTTGATCCAATTTGGAAGGTCTAACCGTACCAGATCTGGCTGATGCTTTGATTCACAGTCTTCGCGATTAGAAAGTAACAAACCACTCCTGCCGCCAACAGTATCGCGATCCAGACTCTCGTTTTGCTCGCTCTCTCTTTTCTCTCGATCCAATCCCCAATCGACGAGCTCAAAAAATACAGTTCAACACCAATGGCGATGCTGGCTGCTACTTCCACCAGCGCCAACTGTCGATATAACGACACCAGAAACGTCGCTCCACAAGTAAGCGCCGAGCAGAGAACCGCAAGAACCCTCACGACGTGATTCCTCATCCATTCCTCCCCGCTCATGTCTCTTCTATCATGTAGCTTTATCTCACCGCCATACATCCTACCCACGTGCGAGGTGAATCGATGCAACAGCGCCGGCTGGGCAGAACTGGACCTCTGGTTTCCGCCTTGGGACTTGGCTGCATGGGAATGTCAGAATTCTATGGCGCACGCAATGATGTGGAATCCATCGCCACGATTCATTGCTCCATCGAGCTTGGCATTAACTTCCTCGATACTGCCGATGTTTACGGGTACGGAGACAACGAAATTCTCGTGGGCAAGGCGATCCGGGATCGTCGCGACAAGGTCTTTCTCGCGACGAAATTCGGCATTGTCCGCGATCGTGCGAATCCCAACGTGCGTGGCGTCAATGGAAAGCCGGAGTACGTGCGCTGCTGTTGCGAAACCAGCCTGAAGCGTCTCGGCGTGGATACCATCGACCTCTACTACCAGCATCGTGTTGATCCCAAAACTCCCATCGAAGAAACGGTCGGAGCCATGGCTCAACTTGTTCGCGAAGGCAAAGTCCGCTTCCTCGGCCTTTCCGAAGCTTCACCCGCCACCATTCGCCGCGCCCACGCCGTTCATCCCGTCGTCTCGCTGCAAACGGAATACTCGCTCTGGACGCGCGATCCGGAAGACGAAGTCCTTCCCGCAACCCGCGAACTCGGCATCGCCTTCGTGGCCTACAGCCCGCTCGGCCGCGGCTTCTTAACCGGGCAGATCAAGAAATTTGACGATCTTGCAGCCGACGACTATCGCCGCTTCTCACCGCGCTTTCAGGGAGAAAACTTCCAGAAGAATCTGGATTTGGTCGCGCGCGTCGGCCAGATCGCCCAGGAAAAGCAGTGCACGCCGGGCCAGCTCGCTCTGGCCTGGTTGCTCGCGCGCGGTGAAGACATCATTCCCATTCCCGGCACAAAGCGTCGTGAGTATCTGGAAGAAAACACCGCCGCTCTCAACTTGAAGCTCTCCGCCGACGAGGTGCGCCACATGGAAGAGGTAGCTCCCAAGGGTGCCGCTTCCGGCCCCCGCTACCCCGAACACATGATGGCCCTGATCAACGGCTGACCCTCACCGTCCGCCACGTTCGAACCCCGGCAACACAAACGTCGCCTTTACTTCCTTCCTCTTCGACCAATCGTGATACGTGTGGCACTCAAAACACCGCGATTCCGCATGTTCGGCCCCTGGCGCATGACAGGTCTTGCAATTTGCGATACCCGGAACTAGAACATCGCTCGTCTCCGTGCTCGTCATCGCTTTCCCGTGGCAACTGACGCATGAAAATCCTCGATGCGCGTCATGATCAAACTTTGCGTGCGGCAGCCAACGCTCCCGCATTCCCGCTGGCGCAACGGAGGGCAGGGGATTGCCCTCGTGGAATACAAGCTGATGACACTGCTTACAGGTCTTTCTCCATAGCAACTCTTCCGCGTCTGCCGTTCGCTCGGAAACCCACTGCGCCGCCGTCAACACCCGCACTTCCGGCGGAATCGGCTGGCCCGTCAAATCCCTCTTCGGTTCCCGCCCCACGCGCACCTCGCCCGGATGCGCGGCAATATACTCGCGAAATTTCTTCAACAGAAACTCATGCACCACTTCCGTCTTGTCATGTGGCACGCCTTCATCAAACCGTTTGTCGAACGTCAATAAATGACAATCCGCACAAGCCTTCGCGAACTGCACCGGTGACATGGTCTCGCGCCCCGTCATTGGCCGCGGCCCCGGCAACGCATCTCCTGGCAATGAGCTCTTTGTTTCATGGGAATAGGACGTTTCAGCCAATCCATAAGCCCGCTCTTCATAGGGCCACGGCAGATTAGCCGCCGGTGGCCGGTGACAATCCCCGCATTCCAATTGCACAATCGGCCCACTCGGTCCCTGTCGGAGCGGCTTCATGTGAATCGCGTGGTTCAGCCGAATGGTGCCAGGATCTTTTGCGCCGTCACGCAGTGCCGCAAATTCCGGATGCTCTTCTTCGAAACGCTCGATCTTCGTGGCGTAGTGCACCTGCCCGCTCGCCACCCGCAGACTTCCATGGCAGTCCGCACAACTCTGATTGCTCGCAGCGTCTAGATTGATGCGCCCGCGGTGCTCCATATGACACGTCGCGCAAGCCGGCACGGCGGCGGCTATTTCGTTCTCGTGGTGTACCGGTCCGTCATGACACGCCAGGCACGCGCCATCGGTTGCATTCGATGAAAACTCGCCGGCCTTCGGCACGTGACAGGCCGCGCACTGCCGTTCCAGCACGGCATGGGCCTCGCTCATCCGCCCGCTCGAATATACACGCGAATCCCGCTTGAATCCGCCCCATACAATCCAAATCACGGCAAGCAGCGGCAGCAGTACGCTTAGCCACACCAGCCTCCGTTTATACGCCGTCGGCCTCTTGAAATAGTTCAGGTCGACCCGCTGCGCCAACTTCTTGGTTGTCCTTGTCCTCGCCACTCCCTCTCCGTGCTCTCTGTGCTCTTCCCTTTTGCCCTCTGTGGCAAAATCTTTCTTGCGTCCTTACTTCCTTGCTTCAGTATTTCAGTGCCATCCACGCATGTACCGCGCCCAAAACCACCAATGCCAACGACAGCGGAATATGCACCAGCAGCCACCCATGCAGCCAACGATGCAATTGTTCCTGTCTCACCAGTTGCCGCGCCTCCGCGCAAATCTCTTCCAGGTCCGCCAGTGTCACGTGCGCCGTCGAGGGCAACAGCGTTTTCAATCCTGCAAAAGCCAGCTTCGCCTGGTCCACGTCTCCGAGCCGCTGTCCTCGCCGTCCCGGCTGCTCCAGATAGGCGCGCATCTCCTCGAGATAAAACTTCTTCAGCGGGGCGCTCTCCGCCTCACTCAGAAGAATCGTCTCCACAACTGGCGCCACCGCCGCGCTCGCGCCTGCGCTCACTGCCGGCGAAGTCCGCAACGGCGCTGCCACCCCCGCAATCGGCCTCAATGCCGTGAATCCCCCGGCGCGCTGTCCTTCCGCCACATCCTTCCCGAGCCCCATCACTCCGCAAATCGACTCCACTTCCCGATCCGCCTCTTCGCGCAGCAACTTCTGCACATTCCCGATTTCCGCATAAATCGTTTCGAGTGGCACCTCGGTGGTCATGATTCGAGGCACATACTCCTGCAGCGCGGCGCCAAACAGTCCACTTCCCACAGTGATAATCAGCAGCCACATCAGCACGCACGTCAGCGTCCCGCCAAAATGAAATCCGCCATGAAACGAAATCAGCGGCAAGCTCAGTAATCCGAGCCATAAATGTCCTCGCATCCACGCTTGTGCTCGTCCCAACCGCCACGTCGGCACGCGCTTTCTCGCGCCCAGCAGCGCCGCGAAAATCATGAACGCAAATCCGACGCTCCCGAAAATCAGCCCCATCGTGCTTCCGCCGCGCGGTCCTGCCGGGGCCTGTTGCGCGTGCACCACATAAGCGATCGCGCTGACCGCCAAAATCGCGAGCGACGCTGCTAACCATCCCCGTTGTGTCCGATCCATCCTCATTGCCGTATCGCTCGCCCCGTTAAACTCTTAACCCTAAGACTCTTCCCCTCTTGCACTTCTTCTCTTTCTTTCTCTCTCTCAACCCACCACCCCCGCAAAAAACCTCCTCGGATCCACCCTGTGCGCCGCATCGTGCGGGCACGCGTACACGCAGCTAGGCTCCTTCAAATGCGTGCACAGATCGCAGGACGTCGCCTTTTGCTGCATGACCGCCTTCTTCCGCCCCGGATTCTCCAGGTCCTCCACGCGCACCTCAAAGGGGTGCAAATTGATGTTCCCGTACGGGCAATTCCGCGCGCACAATCCACAGCCAATGCACCAGTCCTCGATAATCACTTCCAGCGAATTCCTCCGTCGGATCGCTCCGACGGGGCATCCCAACATGCACAACGGATCTCGGCACTGTCGGCACGACGTAGCCACCAGATAGTTTTCGAATCGCAATCCTTCGCGCACCAGCCGCGTCACGCCATCGTGTGCGTCAGCGCAGGCGTTCACGCATGCGTCACACCGGGTGCATTTTTGCAAATCCAGGATCAGCAGGCTCTGCGCCTCCATC
>Ga0187782_10003475_pt1 | contig 11732 bp, 8 predicted proteins | sample 0715_SJ02_MP15_2_FD_132454 | JGI IMG/M metagenome (GOLD analysis project Ga0187782, IMG submission 132454) | Tropical peat soil microbial communities from peatlands in Department of Meta, Colombia - 0715_SJ02_MP15_20_MG | ecosystem: Environmental > Terrestrial > Soil > Wetlands > Peat | place...
CCGAGAAAGTTGTAAACGAACGGGCTCGCCGGACGGTTGTAGACCTCATCTGGGCTGCCAACCTGCTCAATACGGCCCTCGTTCATCACTGCTACTCGATCGGACACTTCGAGGGCTTCATCCTGATCGTGTGTCACGAAGACACTCGTAATGTGGACTTCGTCATGGAGTTGCCTCAGCCAGCGGCGCAACTCCATCCGGACTTTGGCGTCGAGCGAGCCGAACGGTTCATCGAGCAAGAGTACGCTGGGCTCAACCGCCAGAGCCCGCGCCAGCGCCACGCGTTGTCGCTGTCCCCCGGAAAGCTGCGAAGGGTAGCGTTGCGCCTGATTTTGCAGCTGAATCAGCCGCAGCAGCTCGTGCACCTTCGCCCGGATTTCTTCTTTTGAGGGACGAAAGCGTCGAGGGCGCACGCGCAAGCCAAAGGCAATGTTCTCAAACACGGTCATGTGCCTGAAAAGCGCGTAGTGCTGGAAAACGAACCCTACGCGCCGCTCACGGGCGGTTCGATCGGTGATGTCGCTGCCGTCAAACTGCACGGTGCCGCAATCCGGAAATTCAAGGCCGGCGATGATGCGGAGCAATGTCGTCTTCCCCGAGCCCGAAGGTCCGAGCAACGCGACCAGCTGCCCGTCCGGAATCTCCAGGCTCACGCCATCCAGAGCCGTGAAATGGCCGAAGTTTTTCCGGATATCTCGCACTGATATGCTCATTGCAATGTCTCCTCGCTTGCAGTGGACTGCTCTGCGAGATGTTGTCTTGTGTTCCACTCAACGATGCTTTTCACCACCAGCGTCAACAGCGCCAATAAAGCCAGAAGTGACGCCACCGCAAACGCCGCGACGAATTGATAGTCGTTGTAGAGAATCTCGATGTGCAGCGGCATGGTATTGGTAAGGCCGCGAATGTGACCCGAGACCACCGAAACCGCGCCGAACTCTCCCATCGCGCGCGCATTGCACAAAATGACGCCATAGAGAAGCGCCCATTTCACATTCGGCAGTGTCACGCGAAAGAACGTCTGCCAGCCGCTTGCGCCCAGTGTGAGAGCTGCCTCCTCCTCATCGTTGCCCTGGGCCTGCATCATCGGCAGCAACTCGCGGGCGACGAAAGGAAACGTCACGAAAATCGTGGCGAGCACGATTCCGGGCACGGCGAAGATAATCCGGATGCCGTGCGCGATGAGCCATGGCCCCAACAGGCCTTGCAAGCCGAATAGCAGCACGTAAATCAATCCGGAAACGACAGGTGAGACGGAAAAGGGCAGATCGATCAGAGTAATAAGCACGCTCTTGCCGACAAATTCGAACTTACCGATTGCCCACGCCGCAGCGACGCCAAAAATCAGGTTCAGAGGCACGGCAATTCCTGCGGCAAGCAATGTCAGGCGTATCGCCGCCAGCGCGTCCGGTTCTTTCAAGCTATTGAAATAGAAACTCAGGCCCTTTTGAAACGCCGTGCCAAACACGACCGCAAGTGGCAGGAACAGAAATGCGCCAAGAAAAATCAGCGCCACTCCAGTCAGCACCCACCTGACAGGGGCAGGTTCGGAGGTCGCCTTCGATGCCGACCGCGGGCGGCTCGACGCGCTTTGCGCTACCCAAGGAACAGATGCAGCCATGGACGATTCGCCCGGTGGCGTCACACGTCCGACCTACCGGCTTGCCTCCTTGACGAGGATGGGTTGGAGATTGAGAGAAGACGGTCTTGCTTCGGCCGCTGATTCATCGGTGTGCTGCCGGCCGCTCCACTTTTGCAACGCATTGACCGCCAGCAACAAGACAAACGAAGTCACCAGCATTACCACGGCGATGGCGGTCGCCCCTGGGTAGTCGTACTCCTGAAGTTTCGTAATGATGAGCAGGGGCGTGATCTCGGTCCGCATCGGCATGTTGCCTGCAATGAAGATCACCGAGCCGTATTCGCCGACCGCCCGCGCGAATGCCAGGGCAAAGCCGGTCAACGCAGCGGGTAGAATCGACGGCAAGAGTACACGCCGGAACGTGTGCCACCGCCCAGCACCCAGGCTCGCGGCTGCTTCTTCGAGTTCCTTGTCCAGATCCTCGAGGACCGGCTGCACCGTGCGCACCACGAAAGGAAGTCCGATGAAGGTCATCGCAATCACGACGCCGAGCTGCGAGTAAGCCGCATGGATTCCGATTGCGGCGAGGGGTCTTCCGAGCCAGCCGTTTGGCGCGTAGATCGTCGTGAGCGCGATGCCCGCAACGGCGGTCGGCAGTGCGAATGGCAGATCGACGAGCGAATCAAAGAGCCGCTTCGCAGGAAACTCGTAGCGAACTAGCACCCACGACACCAGCACACCAAAAACGAGGTTGATAAGCGCGGCAACCATCGAACCACCGAAGCTCAGTCGGTAGGAGGCCATCGCGCGCGGCGATGTAGCCACACGCACGAACTCGTGCCACGTCAGCGTCGAAGCTTTGAGAAAAGTGGCGGAAAGAGGAATCAGGACGATCAAGCAGAGATAGAGCAGGGCAAAGCCAAGCGACAGGCCGAAGCCCGGTATGATGCTTCGCTGCTTGAGTCTCAACGCCATGCGATTCCTCTTCTCCGTCCACTAATTACCAGCTATCTAGGCTGATAGATCTGGTCAAACACACCCCCGTCGGCGAAGTGAGTCTCCTGGGCTTTATGCCAATCGCCTGCAACTTCGGCCAGTGTGAAGAGCTTCACCTTCGGGAACGTCGATGCGTACTTCTTGGCCACTGATTCGAGCCTCGGGCGGTAGAAATTTCGCGCGGCAACCTCCTGTCCCTCGGGCGAATACAAATACTGCAAGTACGCCTCGGCGACAGCTCGCGTGCCCTTTCTGTCTACAACTTGGTCCACGATGGAAACCGGCGGCTCTGCCAGGACGCTTTGAGAAGGAACTACGATTTGGAATTTATCCGGTCCCAGTTCCTTCACCGACAGCAGCGCCTCGTTTTCCCACGCTAGCAGAACATCTCCGATGCCTCGCTCGACGAACGTGGTCGTCGAACCTCGGGCTCCGGAATCCAGCACCGGCACGTTCTTGTAAAGTTTGGTGATGAAGTCCTTCGCTGCTGCGTCGCTCTTTCCGGACTTCAAGTAGGCATAGCCCCACGCTGCCAGATAGGCCCAGCGCGCGCCGCCCGAAGTTTTGGGATTCGGCACCACGACGGATATTCCGGGTTTCACGACGTCGTCCCAATCCTTGACGCCCTTGGGATTTCCTTTGCGGACCAGGAAAACGATCGTCGATGTGTAGGGCGTGCTGTTGTTCGGCAGCCGGGATTGCCAGTTTGCAGGCAGCAACTTGGCTTTTTCTGAGATGGCGTCAATGTCGTACGCCAACGCCAGCGTGACCACGTCTGCCTGCAACCCATCAATCACGGCACGGGACTGAGCACCGGAGCCGCCGTGTGACTGCTGGATCACGACCGTCTGCCCAGTCTTACCTTTCCAATACTGCGCGAACGCCTTGTTGTAGTCTTCGTATAGCTCGCGTGTAGGGTCATACGAGACATTGAGAAGGGTTAACTGACTCTGGGCGCGCACACGCACGCCCGGTCCCAAGATCAGGCTAAGCCCGACTACGAGAGCCAACGCCGCCTGAAGTAGTAATGTCCATCTGAGTTTTTGGCGTGTTGTCGTTGGATTGTATGTTTCCATGTTCAGGTCTCCATTAGAACTTATAGACTACGTCGAACTGTAATCGCTTCAGGATCGTCTCGGCCGGCGTCGGTTGGGGCCATGGTCTTCCGAAGAACCCAGTAAAGCCCAACTGGATGTTCCGATGAGCCTGGTAGAGGGCTTCTACGCGGTTCTGCTCCACTGCGCTGCCCTGCCGAATATCGCTGAAGTCGAAGAGTGACATTACGGCTTCGCGCTCGATCAGCATGTGGGTGTAGGCAAACTGCCAGTCGCCCTTCTCCTGTTGCCGTCCGAAGCGGGCCTCTAGCCAGTCGGCTCGCCGCTGATGCGAATCGCAGTTGCCGTTGACTGTAGCAGTCGTGATGTTCGCAGTCGCGAGCGCAGAGGTTTCTGCCGCCGTGAGTGCGAGCGGGGAGTCATTCGCGCACGCTTCGGTGTTCTGGACGTAATCACCAAGAAGTCGCACTGGCCATCGGTCCGAAAACGTCTTGATGTCAAACTGAGCGATCGAGTCGAAAAGTGCGAACCTAGAGTTCAGTTTCGCTGCAACGATGTACTTCTCTACGGTGATCTTGCCCGGCGTTGTGCCGCTAGTTCCCGTCGCCGTGTAGGTCGCCGTGATCGTCTGATACGAGTTCGTGTCGGTGTTGTTCAGCGTATAGAGGCCCACGCCGGGGCTCGAGGAAGTTGCGTTTCCATACCCTTCTAAGTTCGCCAGCGCGATTGGATCGGCGTTGTGGTAGTTGTAGAGAGCCGTGTCGGCCGTAAACGAGAGCCAGCTGGCCAACTGCCATCGGGTCTGGATTTGGCTCCCGTAGACTACGCTCTGGTGCACGCTGGCGTTCGGGTACGGAAACACGGCTGTAGCGGATTGCGTGTACGCCTTGATTGCTTCCGTATTCTGCGTTTCCCCGAAAGGCAATTCGAATCCGACGATCGCGAACTGCCGCAGGACGTGCCAATCATCCGACTTCCATTCCAATTTTTGCGCCAGGCCTTCAGGGAAGATATCGTCGTCCCATGTAAGCTGCGTCCTATACCACGGATAGGCAAACTTCCCACCGATGAGCGTTAGGGCGCTCCACTGATGAGGCGTGTAGACGATGAACGCTCTGTCGAGATTGAAGGGCTTGCGAGTGAAAAATTGATTGGCTGTTTGATTGGACGTGATCGGATCGTTGGGATCGCCCGTCGAGAGACCAAGGCCTCCGCTGATATCGTCGTTCAGCTTTGCATTGATGTAAAAACGGGCGCGATAGCGTTCTCGGTCCCGGACCTGAGAATCAGTTATCGGTCCTCCGAAGTAAGGTTCATCCCTGAGCCGAAAATCCCCTGCGAATGTGAACGGACCGAATCCCTTGATCCGGCTCTCCAAATTGCTGAGTCTCTGCTCCAAATCCTGCTGCGCCGGATCGGAGGCCGCCCCGGGCGTCGCTGCTGGCGTAGCAACAAACGCCGCTCCCGGCGCTGCAACGAACGCATCGGCAGGCGTAGCCGGCTCGGGAACGATCCCGAGTTTCGTTTCGAGCGCTGCGATTCGATCCAACTGCTCGTGAAGCGCCGCCCGTTCGGCCTCAAGCTCTTGGCTGTGTTCAGCGAACTTCTCTGCTTGCGCTTCGGCGCTCGCCCGAAGTTGCTGTAACTCTTCGGACACCGCAGGACTCGGTGCTTCGGCTGCCGTTGCAGCCTTGCTTGATTCAGCCTTGCTCGGGGAAGGCTGCGGCGTAGCTGACTCGCTGCTGGAGGCCGGGGCGGCGTCCCCGCCATTGGTTCGAGCCCATGCTGGCGCCGCAGCGAGAAGCCCGGTCAACAATGTGATGACGATTCGTTTCGATCTGTGTTCTGCGTGATTCAACATTGCACTCTCCTGAAATTTTGTGTGTTCCAAGCCTCCAGTGACCTGGTCAGCTGGCCACAGATCGTGTTGCTCCCTCCCGTTGTGGGGTCGGGTGAATTCCGATGGGCCGCACTACGTTGCGTTCTTCCGAATTCGCTCGGTCTTGTTTAGTTCCACGACGCGCCCGTCGTGAACCGTCAAAACCACCGAGCCGTAGCGAATGCTGCGCAGCGCGAGTGCTACTTCGCGCAAAAGTTCGCGCTCGGCTGTCGAGAAGTCGTGTTGCCAGTCTTGCGCGGTCATCGTGCTCATAAGCGTTTCCTTCTTCCTCTGGCTCTGAATCTGCTGCAGATTCCGCTGCGCTCGGGGGTTCTGAACTTCCAGCCGCGAATCGTGAATATCTTTTGGCGTTGGCGACTGAACTGACTACGGCGAGAAGCTAGTTGCGGCTACAACAGAGGTCGGCGAGAGAAGCGTGGTCGAGAATACGTGCGGTGGCATTGCGGACGTCAAGAAGTATGCGGAACAGCGCCCGGTGTCTCGGATCGGAATCGATGCGCGAGCGGAGCGATTCGGCATCCTCAAACGGAGCGAGAGGGCCGTCGATTCGACGAATCACTTCGCCGAGAGAAATCTCCTTGGCGGGTCGCTTAAGCTGGTATCCGCCGTGCGCGCCGCGCAGGCTGACGACGATTCGTGCGCGCTTCAGTTCCAGGAGGATCGCCTCGAGAAACTTTTCCGGCAGACGCTCCTCAGCGGCGATGTCCTTGATCTTGACCACGCCGGAAGGACGCTCCGCGAGCACGGTTAGTGCCTGTAGTGCGTAGAGCCCTCTTTGAGAGATTCGCATGACGAACGTTATATATATCAGTACTCCGAGCGAGTCTACCTATTAGGTAGACTTTGTCAAGTACAAATGTTGGGCCCGCTGCGGAACCCCGGTTTTCAGTAGTGCGGGTCGCGGCAGTTCTCCCCTTTCGCACGTCTAGCACCTGCTGTCTGCGAAGGTTCAGCGGCAGAATTTCGCGGAATTCCAGTAACACAGAATTAACAATCCGATCACCGAAGGTTCACACAGACCGCTTAACGTGCCTCTCGTTCGCGGGTGTATCCGGGAGCAGAGCCACGTTGTCGCCACGCCCGGCGGTTCTGCAAGGGTGGGTCCCCGCAATTAGGTTTTGCGTCGTGCCTGGGGCGAGTGGGGCGTCCAGGTTCCTACGGTCTCATCCAAAGCCCTTTACCGAACACGGGAAGTTGTCGGGTGGTTTGCAGCTAAATTCTAAGGAGGAAGGAATGCGAGCACTTGGTACGTGCATTGTCGCCCTTTGTTTAGCCGTGTCGCCTGCTTTGACGAAGGCAGCCGGAACGGGCGCGAATGATAGTCCTTCTGCTAAGGACGCGAAGAATACGGCTTCAGCGGTTCAGCCCGGCGGCGCACCGGCGGCTGATCCCAAGGCAAACGGCGCAGCTAAAGCCGAGCCCTCAAGCTCGGAGTTGGAAAGCGAACTCCAGGAACTCCGCGATCTCATCGTGACCCAGTCGAAGCAAATCCAGTCGCAACAGGAAAAAATGGAAATGCTCGAGGAGCAATTGAACGCCGCGACGACTGCGAAAGAAGGCCTGACAGCTGACCCAGCCGAAAGCGCATCGGCGGCAGCGATAAATCCGGTTGTCGGTGCCATCGCGACAGGCAGTGGGTCCGCGCAGGGCGGGAATCCGGAGGAGCCGACTTCACTCCACTACAAGGGAATCACACTCACACCGGGTGGCTTTATGGCAGCAGAAACCGTGTGGCGGCAAAAGGCACTGGCCGCCGACGTCAACACGCCTTTCGGCTCCACTCCTTTCAACGGATCCCCGAACGCTCACATGTCGGAATTCCAAGCGAGCGGCCGTCAGTCGCGCATCAGCATGCTGGTCGAAGGGAAACTGGCGAACGTGAAGATCGGCGGCTATTACGAAACGGACTTCCTCTCCGCCGGCACCACGTCGACAAACACCCAAAGCAATAGCTACACGCTCCGCCAGCGACAGTTCTGGGGCCAGGCCGCCTTCGATAACGGTTTCACCTTCACCGGTGGCCAGCAGTGGAGCCTGCTTACCGAGACGACCCACGGCATGGACAACCGCACTGAAGCCCTGCCGATGACGATCGACGCGCAGTATAACGTCGGCTTCAGCTGGGCGCGGCAGTATGGCGCCCGGTTCACGAAGAACTTCAACAACAAGGTCTGGTTGGGCTTCTCCATTGAAAACGCGGTGGCCAACATCAAGGTCCACGGCAACCCGACCGTGGCGTGCGCCCCCACCATCTCACCCACTGACGTGACCACCACGCCCATCACCACGACCACTCCCGCCACATGCCCATCAGCATTCACCGGCACGCTTGTCTTCGTGCCCACCTCTACGGGCGGGATCGCCGAAACCACCGTCAATAACACGACCTACAACAATTTCCTACTGGGCGCTTTCGGCACCAGCAGCGGCCTCTACAACCCGCTCGGCAACTATCAATACAACCCCTCTCCGGACCTCATCTTCAAGGCTGTATTTGAACCAGGCTGGGGACACTACGAGATTTTCGGCCTTGTGAGCGATTTCCGCGACCGTACCTATCCGTGCGTCCCCGTGAACGGCGGTATCGCACTTCCGGCGAACTGCCCGGCCGCGCTGACCACGTTCATTGGCTCGGGAGCGGGCGCCACCAACGACAATAGGGTCGGGGGCGGCGGCGGTGCCAACGCACGCTGGAATCTTTTCGCCAAGAAGGTCGACATCGGATTCCACTTCCTCGGTGGAGACGGCGTCGCGCGCTATGGCTCTTCCGGCGCACTCAATGATGCAACGGTTCGTCCGAACGGCACCCTCGCTCTGATCCACAATTTCCAGTCCCTCGGCACACTGCAACTTCACCCGACGCCGAAGCTGGACATCTATATGAACGTCGGCGGCGAATATGAAGCTCGCACCGCCTATTTGAAGAGCGCAGGGCCCACCTTCCAAGGAACGCCCGCTACTGACAATGAGGGGTACGGATACCCAGGCCTCAACAACTACGGCTGCTGGACGGAGACGCTGCCGATCTCCGCGCCAGCGACGAATACCAACCTGGCAACTCCGACTGGCGTGGCGGGTTCCACCGGGTTCATCCCCGGGGCGCTGCAGAGCAGTTGCGTAGGCGATCCGCGCAACATCATCGAGGGCACGCTCGGATTCTGGTATCGCTTCTATAAGGGTCCGAAGGGCACCGTGCAGTACGGCATGCAGTACTCGAACTTCGTCCTCAACACTTGGAGGGGCAACCCGAATGGGACCATCAACGGGATCGCGGTCACCACAAACGGCACGCCACACTCCGACAACAACATGGTGTTCACCTCGTTCCGTTACTACTTGCCGTAGACTAACCTGTTTTACGACGCGGGGAGCCGGGAGACCGGCTCCCCGTCTTCGTTTTTGGGCTTGACTGAAACAACCCCCCGCTGTTCCCGCTTTCCATTCGCTGCCTGCACTCTGCTCTCGAGTTTGAGTGCCTTGCGGATTTATCCTGGAAATCCGCCTGTCCATTCCGAGCGCGCCGCACTCCATTTCTTCGACTTCACACGAATGTAATCGTATTGACATATCTTATTGAATCGTATTGAATGGTGCACTCCGCTGCACGACCGTGCGGTCGATTTCTGGGGCCGGGTGGGTTCCCGAGAAAAAGGGGTGCGACAACCATGGTGTTTTCTTCCGAGAGTTCGTGTCATACCGCAAAATACTCAGACGGGTTTTCAGGAAAGCTGCTCCGCAATCTTTCGAAATCGCCTTGGCTGCAACTCACGATCCTTGCGTTCTTTCTGGTGCTTCGCGCGATGCCGGCGCTGGCCCAGGCATCGGCGAGCCTTTCCGGCGTGGTGACGGACCAAACCGGCGCGCCCCTTCCCAATGTCGCGTTGACAATCAAGGACGCCCGCACAGCTGCAACGTGGACGATCGAAACGGACGGCGCGGGGCACTATCAGGCGTCCGGCCTGCCTGCGGGGCACTTCGAGATTCGGGCGGCAAAACAAGGGTTCGCCGCTGAGACGCGCACCGGGATCAGCTTGGCGGTTGGCCAGGCCGCCACGGTCGACATTGTGATGCAGATGAAGACCCAGGACGCCTGCGCGAGTGGCCGCGAGTTCGCCACCACCGATTGCGCGCTGACTTGGCACGGCGTCACGCTATACGGTGCGTATGACGTCGGCGTCGGTTGGGTCAGCCACGGCTTACCGGTAAACGGCTATAACTACGAAGGCGAATCTCTGGTGAATCGAAACGGCTATCAGTCCCGGTTCCTCGTCGCGCCGAACAACCTGCAACAGACTGGTCTGGGCGTCAGGGGCAAGGAAGAGATTGGGCATGGCTGGTCGATCGTATTCAACGCTTCGACCGGTATCAATCCACAATCCGGCTTGCTCGCCAACGCTTCGGAAACCGACATCGTCAATAACGGTCTTCCTCGGAAAAGCTATTCGGAAGCCATTGACGGGGCACGCGCGGGCCAACCCTTCAACGACGAATACTATGGCGGTGTGTCGAACGATCGTTTCGGCACCTTGACCTTCGGTCGCCAGCGCTCTCTCGGCACCGATACCATGCTTCAGTACGACCCGGCGGGCGGAGGCTATGCCTTTTCGTACATCGGGTACAACGGCACGATGGCCGGCGGCGGCGATACCGAGGACACCCGCTGGGACGACGCCCTGAAGTATCGCATCACTTACGGTCCCGTCCATTTCGGCGCGATGTATAAGTTCGCGAATGGTTCTGGAGGTTGCTATTCGGGAGTCCTGGGCTGGACCGCTGCCGACTGCACGCCGGAAGCGCCACACAACAACGCGTATGGCTTCGACGTGGGCGGAAACGCAGACCACGGCAAATTCTCCGCCGACGCCGTCTTCCAGCATTTCAACCAGGCGATCAGCGTATTGAATCCCCTGCAGGGGCCTCAGAGTCAGGCCCCCGGCGCGCAGCTTCAGTCCACCACCGACAGCATCAATACAATCTACATCACCGGGGCCAATCTGATCGATCCGAACGGCACCGTCTACGGCATCGTGACCGACAACAACGCCATCATGTTTGCCGCTAAGTATGCCTGGGGCCCGTTCAAGTTCTATGCCGGTTACGAGTACATCTCGCAGAACAACCCGGCGCAACCGTTGGGCGTGGGCGCCACGGACATGGGCGGCTACATCATGAGCGGCGTCGAAGACAACAATCTTGATTCTGAAAAGCGTGTGCAGATTTGGTGGGCCGGCGTGAAATACGCTTACAACAAGAAAACCGACATCACTTTGTCCTGGTACGAACAACGGCAGAACGACTTCCGTCGGCCGTCGACCTGCACGCCCGCAAGTTTCCGCAGTTCCTGCGCAGGCACTCTCGACGAGGGGTCGCTCTATGCGGACTATCACTTCACCAAGCGTTTGGACGGTTTCGTCGGGGTTGCGTATTCGTGGGTCGCCGGCGGTCTGGACGTCGCCATTCCTCATGGCCCCGGCGTCCGCTATTTCTATCCCACCAACGTTGCGCCGACAATCGGTTGCCGTTTCGCCTTCTGATCGCGTAGGCGCTGTATGCGTTTGGCGCGTTGCTCTGCGTCTTCAGCACGTACTTGAGCATCACTTTCATCGTGCCCGTGCAACTCAATTACGCAATCGCGCCCCGAATCTGGAGGCGTTCGGCGTAACGGCATATTTTCTTTGTCGAGCAGCGAAACACAGGATTAAAGGCGAGGAATTCCATTTACAGGCGAATCTCGTAAGGGTAGGATGTCCGGTACTCACTAATCATTTCTAATACTTAAGAGGGTCTTTTGTTGCGGTCCGCTTTTCGCGTGAGCCATTATTCTCGCGTCGCAATAGCAATCGGCGTGGTTGTGCTGGGGTTGACGATCCTTGAACGCGTGCTACCCGCGCAGGGAACTGGACCATCGCCTTCAGCCCAAAGCCCCGACGTCTTTACCACAGCCCATCGCACGGTTTCTGATTCGGTTCGCGAATTCTTCGGCCTGCGCGAAAAGCCCGTTCAGCCGATTGCCTACACGCACAAAGTGCACCTCGGCAACGGCATGCAGTGCACCGATTGCCATGTAGGCGTGGACCAGGGGCCGGATGCGCGCATTCCGAGCGTCAACTTCTGCATGACCTGCCATCAGGTGATCGCCACCGATAAGCCCGAGATCAAAAAGCTTGCGGCGTACCGAGCCCGCGGCGAGGACATCCCC